>Ga0115011_10000157_pt1 | contig 62239 bp, 62 predicted proteins | sample TroAtlMetagenome_2_FD_88705 | JGI IMG/M metagenome (GOLD analysis project Ga0115011, IMG submission 88705) | Marine eukaryotic phytoplankton communities from Atlantic Ocean - Tropical Atlantic ANT8 Metagenome | ecosystem: Environmental > Aquatic > Marine > Oceanic | place: Tropical Atlantic... | reverse complement strand
CGTCGATTTCTATTGTTGAGAGGTCGTAATCCTTAGCTAGTTCAAGCAGCTTTGAACCCTTGTCAAGGTCTCGCATCCCGGCGTACACCTTGTGTCCTTTTTGGGCCAGAAGTAAGGCCGTTGCGCGTCCGAGACCTGAATTAGCTCCGGTTACAAGTGTCACAGTCATATCTGAACTCTAGTGCTCACTGAATCTTGTTAGGCCCGGTTTAGTTTTCTTGCCAGTCTCGTGGAACCTCGGGGCAGTGGTCCCAGGGTTCAGTCGGGAAGTAACGAATGATTAGATCGTAGAGGTCGGGGTCATTGGCTTGTATCCAGTCGCGCGTGTCATGGGAATATTTGAAGCCGGCTCGGTCCATAAGGTAGCCCTCCACAGTGGTGGCCCAGTATTCACCAATCCATTCCCGCTTTCCCGCCACATCTCCACTACCTAAATACTGTTCACCAGGCTTGAAGACACCCGACTCAAGGGCTCTTTCAGCGAGTTGATAAATACGTTCGTAAAAGTAGGTTTCGTTCAATTGTTCGAAAACGACATGGTTGATTGTGTGAACCATCTCGTGAAAGATCGGATGACCACCACGGTCTATGTTTCCCGGAAAACAGAGCCACTGTGCGTTCGCAGTCATGCTTGCGTCGAGGGGACCTGTAGAAAATCCACCGGGTTCATATATGTCGTGGTATTCAGGCAACATAGATGTGTCTTCGCCATAGAACAAAGAGATTCTGACTGTGTTTTCCTCAAGAATTTCGCGATATTCGGGCCGTGCGGAGGTTTCGTAAACAACTTCCTTTCGTGCCTGCAACATCGCAGCGTCAGGAACGTCGTCGCCGCCTGTTATCACCACACCACCCCCGGCGATGTATTTCGTGTAGTGCTCTAAACCGCGAATAGCAGGAGCTGCAACAACCATTTGTCCTGTGTCAACGTATGGGTATGGTTGCCATTTCATGGCATGGCCTGGCCATTCTGTCCGCCAACCGCTGAACCGGCCATGTTCCACCATCGAATCTCGCACAGGGCCGTCGTCCACGGACACAAGACATACAGCGTTTCGCCATCTCAGGTAGTTGCGCCACGAAAAGACGTTGTCCACTCGAATGTCGTAAAGGTTGAATTGTGTGTCATCGAAACGATGAGGGGGCTTGTAGTCATTGAGGTAATCCTCGAAAGCTTGTTGCATCCACAGAGTGAATGGACCTGAACGAATTCGCTCTCCACCTAAGGTCACGTAATCGTAGGTATCTCGATGGTGGACTTCCCTGACTAGGGCTTGTAAGCCGACGACGAAGTCTTCAAGCGAAATTTCTTTAGCTGACCCGTAATGAGCATCACACCTGTTGGAGTCAGGGCTCGAGTCAGGATCACTCTGCAGTTCTTGAAATGTTCTGTCTGCCATTTTTTGTAGCTGTTCTTCAATTGAGAGAGCTTGTAGCTGTTCTTCAAATTTTTTGTCTGCTATTTCTTGTAGTTGCAGCTGTTCTTCAATTGAGAGAGCGGCGTCAGATGCAGGTTCACCAGCGGCGTTAGACGCAGGTTCACTAGCGGCGTCAGATGCAGGTTCACTAGCGGTGTCAGATGCAGGTTCACGAACGGAGCATGAAACTCCGAGCAACATCAAGGCGAGCAAGAGGGCAGAAGTTCTTTTGATGGTTAGAGGGCGCAATTTAAATCCGTTCCCACTTAGCGGGTTCTTTACCCGGTCGATTGACAGGGCGGTGTAACAGCTTGATGTCCCTTGCTGAAGTTCTAATCCCGAAATGTTACAGGTGGAGCGATGAGTAAATGATTGTGTTGTGAGTCGCAGCGCTTCGACTGGGCAGTCCAGGCTGTGGGAAGCTGGTTGATATGGAGTTCGAACCTCTTCACCGCGATTTCGGTGCCCGCGTAAATGGCATCGACTTAGCCGGTCCGCTTACCGGTGAAGAGGTGGCAGAGTTGCATGCAGCGATAGACGAATACTCGGTTTTGTTGTTCCCACAACAAAACATGACCGATGAAGCGCAGATGGAGCTCACATCGGCATTGGGTGAACCCGAAGAGAACCATGTCACCTTCGGACGGACCGGCGAGATTGTGTACATAGGTACGGTTGGAAACGTCATCGACGCCGACACCAAACACGACGAATCTGCGACTCATACCAGGTCGATGAAGGGCAACAATTTGTGGCACTCAGATTCTTCGTTTCGGCGGGTGCCGTCTTATGTGTCGATCCTTCATGCCTACGAAGTACCCGATGAGGGAGGTGCAACTGAATTCGTGAGCCAACGCTCTGCCTACGACCGCCTTAGCTCAGGCACACAAGCTGAAATTGATGATCTACACGTGCTTCATGACTATGTTTTCAGCCGAACCAAAACTGCACCGGCTCACGACAACCACGCTGCTTCATTACCACCAATTGAACAGAAGTTGGTTCGAACTAACCCACGCAACGGGCGACGTAATTATTACGTCGGGGCACACGCCCGTTCGATCGTCGGTTGGAATGGCATAGACAGCAGGCGCCTGATCGACGAACTCAATGACCTAGCAACCCGACCTGAATATCGCTGGTCACAGGACTGGCGACCGGGAGATACGATTTTTTGGGATAACCGCTGCATCTTGCACCGAGGTACTGGTTATGACGCTGATCGATATCGACGAAATATGCGTCAAACTAGAGTGCGAGGGGCTGGAGCGACGTTGGACGAATCAATCGACTAGCTAGGGCTTTGACGTAAGCCTTGGATAGATCTCGTAGCTTGCGCAGCAGAACGATGTTGAACCGGTACCCTCGGTAAACCTCGGAACAGTGGGTTGGTGACCCCCCCGCACCGCTTTAACCGCCGAGAGCAAGGACCTTACGTTGCCTGCCACCTTCGCCGATCTCGGCGTGCCCTCTTCGGTAACGCGCGTCCTCACTAGTCAGGGGATAAATGAACCGTTCGAGGTGCAAACAGCGGCTATTCCAGACGCGCTAGCTGGCCGCGACATTTGTGGTCGCGCACCAACTGGCTCCGGTAAGACGATCGCGTTCGGAATCCCTGTGATCGTCCGCACCGCAGGGTCGCGACCTAAAGCACCGTCAGCTTTGGTGCTTGCACCCACTCGCGAGTTGGCTGAACAAATCGCTGATGAGCTTCGACCGCTTGCCCAAGCACACGATCTATGGGTGTTATCGGCATACGGCGGCACCAATATCAAGCGCCAGATCGACCGCCTCAAAAAAGGCGTCGACATTCTCGTCGCATGCCCTGGGCGCCTTCAGGACCTCCTTGACCGCAACGCATTAACGCTTGACTCAGCTCGGACTGTTGTCATCGATGAAGCAGACCGGATGGCTGATATGGGTTTCCTGCCAGACGTTCGCCGCATATTGGATCTCACTCCTTCGGATCGGCAGACGCTGCTGTTCTCGGCGACCTTGGATAAGGACGTCGCTGCGCTCACTCGCGACTATCAAGTCGACCCAGTTCGTCATGAAGTTGGACCGGAGACGCCAGATATTGGCCGCCTGCATCATCATTTCTGGTCTGTCGATCGAAGTGAGCGAGTCGGCCTAGCGGTCAACTTGATCAGGCGTACCGGGAAGACGGTTGTATTCACTCGGACTCGCCACGGCGCTGACCGTGCAGCGAAACAACTTGACCGAGAAGGTATCGAAGCAGCGGTTATCCACGGCGCACGAACCCAAAATCAACGTGACAGGGCGTTAGCTCAGTTCACTGACGGTCAAGCTTTGGTCCTTGTCGCAACCGATGTGGCAGCCAGAGGCATCCATGTTGATGGAGTTGAATGCGTTCTTCATTTCGATCCCCCTGAAGACGGTAAGGCTTATGTGCATAGGAGTGGACGAACAGCGCGCGCCGGTGCCACTGGCACCGTCGTGTGTTTCGTCGACAAATCACAACGTAAAGCAGTCAAACACTTACAACGCGAAGTTGGAATAGACATCCAAGTCGTAGACCCTGACTTGGACGGATTCGGAGAAGCTCGACCGCTCGCCCCGAGACCCCAAAAAACTGGCGGAAGTAACCAGAAAGGGGCCCGCCCACAAAGCCGCAAACCTTCGGGGGGCCAAAATCGCAGCAAAAGCGGCAAAGGCAAACCTAAGACCCAAAACAGAAAAGACGGACAAGGTAACGGGCAACAACAAAAACCTGGAACCGGCGGCAAACCTAAGAGTAAAAACAGAAAAGACGGACAAGGTAACGGGCAACAACAAAAACCTGGAACCGGCGGCAAACCTAAGAGTAAAAAAAATGCGGGCAGCAAGGGAAAGTCTGGTGGTAAGAGCCGGCAGAGTAACGGCGGAAAACCTGCAGGTGGAGGAAAGCCCGGAAGCAAAGGTAAGTCTGGGAAGAGAAAGCCAAATGCCGGTAAGACAGGGAAACCTCAAGGTCCGAAACGCGGCAATGGTTACCCGAAATCTAAACAAAGCCCCAGTCGCAAAAAAGCTGCTCCTCAACGCCGGCACTAGAGATAATTCATTGCGTGGCGACAGGTGATTGCGATAACTAAGAAACTTGCATGCAAGTAAGGTGCCGAATATGGACAAACTTCGCACCCCAGATGAACGATTCGTAGGCCTGGCCGATTGGCCTTTCGAACCTCGATACGTGGAGCTGAATGAAGACCTTCGTGTCCATTACGTCGACGAAGGAACAGGCCCAACGGTTTTACTCCTACATGGTGAACCAACTTGGGGTTATCTGTATCGAAAAATGATCCCTAACCTCGTTAACTCAGGGTGTCGAGTTGTCGTCCCAGACCTAGTGGGGTTTGGCAGATCAGATAAACCAGTGATGCGCGATGACTACACCTATGGGCGGCATCTTCGGTGGCTCACTCAAACCATCAACGAAATTGACACAACAGCACCATTGGGTCCAATCACTTTGTTCTGTCAGGACTGGGGTGGCTTGTTAGGGCTGTGTCACGTAGCGCAACACCCAGAAATGTACAGAGGGGTTGTCGCATCAAACACAGGTGTTCCCTTAGGTCGAGATATTGGCATGACCGACAAAGACCCGTTTGCTTTGTGGCGCCAATTCTCCCAAGAGATCAGCCCGTTCGCGGCATCAGAATGTGTCGCAGGTCAAGCCTCGCCGCTGCCGTCAACTCCGGGTTTCCAACTAACAGAAGAAGAAAAACGAGCCTACGACGCTCCATTTGTTGACGAAACTTATGCTGCTGGAGCTCGCCAGTTTCCTGTGCTGGTCCCCACGTCAAGTGTGCACCCCAGTGCGCATCTATGTCGAACCATCTGGACCCTGCTAGCTGACTGCCAAGTTCCAATGACAACAGCGTTCGGAGACAACGATCCGGTAACCGGCCCACTCCAAGGTTTACTGTCAAGCAGCGTGCCAGGGGCAGCTGATCAGCCACACGTCATCATCGAAGACGCTGGTCACTTCATCCAAGAACATCAACCCGACAGGTGCGTCGACGCTATAACGGGCATGCTGGATCGCACGGGTTAGCTGACCCCAACCAGTAACTATCATTAAAGTAGTAAGGTCCAAGCGAACGCAGATCTTCTTGAAAGTAGGCGAATATGGTGGAAACAACTGGAGACACAAGCATCGACATTGAGGCCACACCTGAAGCTGTCTATGCGATTCTGACTGACCTAACTAGAATTAGCGAATTGAGCCCAGAGTGTTATAAAGCCGAATGGGAAGGCGACGCGACTGAAGCAGCCGTTGGCGCCAAATTTCGCGGATACAACGACAACGGAGGACGTAAATGGGATGCCGGCTGTGTTGTTGTCGCCGCTGACCCTGGCAAAGAATGGTCATTTGAAGTACCTGGAGATGATGGTCGCAGCACCGTATGGCGATATCAGATCCAAGCAACGGGCTCCGGGTGCCGGGTCACTGAAAGTTTCGACTCACCGATCCTTGACGGAGAATTCTTCCAAAAAATAAATCGACACAAACTGCTACTGGACAACATCGCGCAGAGCTTGGCGAACCTGAAAGCCGTTGCAGAGGCCTAAACACCAACCTACTTTGTGTCGTCTTAAAGTGACTGGCGATGACCGCTAACGGAACGCGCTCAAAAAGGAGCACTCTCCCCGCAGTATTCAAAGTCATCCCGTCGTCTGAAGGTAGCAACTCGACACCCTTGTCAGGCGACGTTGACCGGTGGCGAACACGACTGGTGTTTCTTTCAACAGCGCTCGGGGCTTTCCTCGTCACCGCGAACGTGTCAACTATGAATGTTGCGTTCCCAGACCTCGAAAAAACATTTGTCGACACCAGCAGAGGTTCACTTACCTGGGTCCTCAACGCATACACCATCGCATTCGCAGCGCTCCTTATTCCAGCAGGGCGTTTGGCTGACCGCTTTGGTCGGCGAAGAGTGTTCATGATCGGCTTAGCGGTTTTCGCTCTTTCGTCGATCCTTGTCGGAGCGGCACCAAACTTTTCGGTAGTCGTCGCGGCACGACTCGCCCAAGGGGTCGGGGGAGCTTTGCTCACTCCTGCATCATTGGGGCTGCTCTTGGCCGTTACCCCTGATTCTGAGCGCATGACGACTGTAGCCAAATGGGGCTCCCTCACAGCACTCGGAGTTGCAACTGGTCCTGCAGTTGGATCGTTGATCGTTAACTCGTACGGATGGCGTTGGGCTTTTCTTCTTCTTCCGCCGTTCTGTTTATTGGCGTACCTGAGTGGCAGACGTACGTTGCCCCAAAATGCGCCCAATGACACAGCGCCATTCCCAGACATCATCGGGGCAGTGCTACTTGCCGCATCCATGGCCTTGCTCGCCTTTTCTATTGTTCAAGTGGGGCCATGGGGGTGGACATCACTGGGGGTGGTGAGCACATCGCTCCTTTCCTTGGTCCTTTTAGTCGTTACTTTTTTGAAGGGTCTCCGACATAAGGCTCCGGCAATACCAACACATCTGTTCCGTATCCGGTCTTTGAACATGGCAAACCTTGCGACAGCGTTGCAATCCGCTGGACTTTCAGCATCGTTACTCGTCAATATCTTGTGGCTAACTCAAGGTTGGGGGTACTCGATTCGCACGGCGGGACTCGCGACGGCACCACTCCCGATGTTTGTAGCGTGCATGGCTCCTCTAATAGGAAAACTTGGAGTTCGATTTGGAGTGAGGGTTATAGCGGTCCCCGGATCGTTTTCTTGGGGCGCAGGTGTATTGATGTACGCACTATTTGTGACCGAAACACCAAACTATTGGGGCTTGTGGTTACCGGCGTCCCTTCTGGTGGCAATAGGAGTAGCGACAACGTTCCCCATCATCAGTGCCGCCGCTGTAAGTGAGGTTCCTCCAGAAGACTTCGCGGTAGGAGGATCCTTGAATCAAGTTGGTCGACAGTTCGGCTCTACCATCGGGGTGGCGGCTCTCATAACTTTGGTTGGTTCAGGAGTTGATGTTGAAGCGTTTCATCGAGCTTGGTTTGTGACCGCAGCGACTGGACCGCTTGCGGCGTTAGCAGTGTTCTTCATACGAGAACCAACCCAAAGGGCCAACGATTAGACAGACAATTCTGCTGCTGGTTTGTCGACCGGTTGGCTCCAATTCTCTACAGGAATATCTGTGCCTATAACCAAGCGATGCGCTGGACTCACTAACTCTTGATGCAACCAACCTGCAGGTGCACTCAGACGACAACCCGGCGTAGCGTGATACACGGTTCCATCCTCAGTAGCCAAGTTTGCTTCACCGGCAACTAACCAGATGGTTGCGCTGAACTCATGCCAATGTAGATCAGTGTCATGAGCTGTTTCGGTGTCGAATGCAAAGGCGTGAAGGCCCAGTTCTTTTGCTTGCGCAAAAGCTTCCTCTTCGGTGATGGGATCACCCTGTGTGAACTCAAACTCCATGGCTATTCCACTTTCAGTTTCGTGCTTCTCTAGAGTCTGCCAGCTATTAGCCGGTACAGGAAGAGCAGATCCAGCCCATTCACTGTCTGACCCCACAGCTACCCATTATCGGTATGCGAATACCAGGACCAAACGAACTCACCAGCAACGTGCAAGTCGAAATACTTCGACGCTCTATCGCGATGGACACACCGGGCGCACCAGTAACGGTATCCCTGAGACTCACTCGAGAAGAGGCCTTGCTGATGCTTGATGGCTACTTACGGCAGGCCAACGCTGCTTAAACCAAAGCTATTCGGAACCAACTTCGAGAGGAGCTTCTGGGTCTTGTGCCCACTCCAACAGCGAACCGTCATACAACGAAACGTTGGTATATCCGAGGGTGTCCAACGCCAAGAACGCAGTACTTGCTGCGATACCCCCTCCGCAGTATGTAATTAAGCTTTCAAAGTCATCTGCACCCGCATCGCGAAAGACATTCTCAAGCTCCGAGCGCTGACGAAGCGCACCTGTCAACGGATCTATAACTGACATTGCGGGAACGCTAATGCTGCCGGGAATACGTCCAGGTCGCCCGTAGTGCTGACCCAGACCTTCGAACTGTTCTGCGGATAACGCATTGACTAAACCAACAGCGGGGTCACTCATTGCTGCAGTCACATCGTCTTTGTGGGTAACCCACTCAGATACTTCTAGGGCCTCAAATTCACATGGCGGATCATCCGGAAGAAGGTGAGTAACCGGCCGACCATCTTGTACCCAATGGTCATAGGTAGTGTCCATGAGACGAACTTTGTTGGCGCCTGCCTGTCGGAGTGACCACCAGCAACGATGAGTAACTACATGTATATCTGAACCATAAATAACCAGCGTTTGATCATTAGAAATACCCATTTTGCCTAACAGTTCATGAATCTTTGTCGCTGCTAGAGCTGTAAACGGAAACGAGCCGGCAGGGTCGGACAGATCGTCCACCATGTGTAGGTAGTGGGCGCCAGGAATGTGATCTTGGAGGTACTCGCTGCGCATTGAATAAAAATCGGAAGGACCAGGAGGTTGCGGTTGAAAACCTGCCCGAACGTCGATAATCGCTACGGCAGGATCAGTTAAGTGTTCTTCAAGCCAGTCAGCACTAACAAACGGTCCGTTGTCGCTATGCATATATTCCTCCTCATTGGGCAACTGTCAGCTAGTTCTACGCGGAGGAGAATTTAACGCCACAGGACTGGGTAGTGACCGAATACCTGTTTATCTTTCGGCGCATTGGAGCTTGACCCTATTGATCAGGTATCTCTACGCCGAGGCTCATGAGGCGGTCTGACTCCCAATCGGGGAGCACCCATTTGCCAATCTTGACGAGTTCTATGTGCTCTCCGTCTTCTTGCCACACATGGCATGAGTTCATGTTCAATCGCAACCTGCGTTCTATGTCTTCCGGATCGTCAGAATTGTTGAGTCTTGATTCGAGTGGTTGATTCAAATTGACCAAACTCCAAGAAGCTTGAATAGCAACTGGCCCCATTGCTTGTAGTAACGCTCCCATGTGTGAGCATCCGTTTGGGCCACCAAAAAGATTCTTTACTTGCTTGCTGTAGCCACGGGTAATTGAGAGTCCGACGAGAGCCTGATAATCAGGAAGAATCGCTTCACAGTTTGAGTAGGGCCGCACCATCATTTCGTTTTCGACAGCGACGATTGTGAAGGTGGTCGGATCCACGAGGAGATCTATACACATGTCGTGGATAACTAGGTCATTTCCGTCGGATAGACATAGTCCTTGAGGTTTGTTGTCGGTAAGGCGACCCCGAACACGCATACGGCCGTCGCCTTCATCGAAAGCCTCGGTCTCGTAACTGCGTTGATGAATTGAGATACGTTCAGGCACCACAAGATTCTAACTAGCTTTAGAAGATTGCGCCCATCCACAGCAAAACCAGCAAAAGAACGACTTGAACGATCAACCGAATCACGTGACCTGTCGCACTCAAGAGGTTTCCGTTGAAAGGAATGTCATTTAAATACATGTTCAAGTTAGCTAACGACATTACGAGTACGAGAGCAACCAGGCAGCGCGCAGACATGATTCTGGTAGCAGGGATTACCAAGCCAATACCCAAAGCAATCTCTAAAACACCGCTGGCGTAGGTCCAAAAATAAGGTGCTCCAAGGTAGCTCGGAACAATCTCGTTGAACGCTTTGGGGTTCTTGAAGTGAGCAGCGCCAATCCAAATGAAGGCGATACCGACGATGGCCCCAACGATGTTTCGTGTGACGTTCATATAACCCTGTCACTGTAGGGAAGAATTGAGTACACGGCATCAAGTTCTGTCAGAAGTTTGTGATAGCTCTGTTGCCATCCACAGTCATTAAGGTTGCTTGAGTGACGACGTCAGCTAAACGAAAGAAGGGGCTCAAGTGGAGGTTGTAAACGAAGTAACGCCGACCAGCAGGGAACGGGTCGAAGAGATGATGGAAACTGGTCCAGAAGGACCAATTTTCATGGTCAACCTGCTCAAATTCAAAGAACGCGCCGAATACGAAGATGGACGAGAAACTGACCTCACGGGATATCAGGCATACCAAATTTATGGTCGGGGCGTCGCCCAGCTACTGCCCAAGTATGGGGGTGAGGTCTTCTTCATGGGTGATGTAACGATGCTCTCTCTCGGTCAGGTAGAAGACCTGTGGGATGAGGTGGCTATCGCTAAGTATCCAAATCGCGCAGCACTATTCGAAATGACAACTTCAGAAGAATGGCTAGCTTTAGCGGTCCACCGTTCGGCCGGACTAGTTGGGCAACTCAACATCGAAACCGTTGACCCTCGGCCCACAAGTTAGAACGAGCTTCGCCTATGACCGGGTCTTATGACAGGCGTCAACCCACGTCTCCGAAAGTGCCCTAATGAAGCTCGAGAACTCAAATCAAGATCTAATTTGAGGGCTGAGTTAGCAGACCGCTTGGCTGGTAGTCCTATTTGTTCCAGCACATGGCCATATACGGCGAAGCAGCGGCATCTTTGACATCTTGAGGCCAGGACTCGTAGTCCTTAAGGGCGAAAGCTCCCATCAGGCCTTTCAGAGTGCACCCGCAGATATTTCCCGGCGCTTGAGCTTCGGGGTCTGCGGTTGCAGCATCTTTGATGATGAAAGTGCAAATATCACGCCATCCTTCTTGGTAATCGTCAGGCCAGCCGAGTCCCTTTTTTGTGTTCTTTGCAACGGAGGTAATGGCTTCCACATCAGCGCTGAGCTGCTCAACATCAGCCTTAAGGGCAGCGAAATCTTCCGAACTCACCGACTCGTTGGACGCGCAAGAAGCCGCCAACAAAAGAGCGATCAAAACACCAGCTGATCTCATGGCAGTGAAGCTACGTGCTCTTGATCTCAACGTCTACTTCTGTGGAATCGAGGGAGTAACGGAAATCGCAATGTTCTGCCCCGCTCATGATGGTTTGGTTCCGCTCAAACTTGATGTCGGGGTTGAATCCTTCCACCATCGTGCCGTCACGATTGCATGAAAGCAAAGCGCCCAACTCTGGAATTTCTAGGCTTTTGTACATCTCAGCGTACTGGCAACGTACAACGTCGAAAGCGAAGGTTGTTGTGGATTGTTCCCGGACCTTAATTTCTAGTGCTCCGCCTTTGGTCCAGTTTTCCATAGAGTCAGCGAACTTTGCCAAGTCGTTTCCTCCCATAGCATCTGCCAGGACTGAGCCTTGGCTTCGGGCGACATTAACGACGGTTTCGCGAGCGAGTTCCACGACTCGGTCCTCTCCGAATTCCTCGGCGAAACGTTCGATAAGGGGCGCGACGATACGAGCTTCGATCTCGCGTCGCTTCAAGACCCCGATGTCGTTCAAGGTATCTACATTTGAGTTATCTGGCGTGCTCTCCATGTTGAAGAGGGTAGAGCACTGCGACCTCGGTTTCTGAGACACAAGAAGTTGCTCGGTGCTAGGCGATGACACCTTGCATGCGCAGTTCAGTGATTTGCTGCCTGTCATAACCAAGCTCGGTTAGGACTTCTTCGGTGTCTTCGCCAAAGAGTGGCGCTCCCTCATTGATCGATTCCGGGGTTCTGCTCATTCGCCACGCCGGTCGTGGGCTTCGAATTGGCCCCATTGGTGCTTCTGAGTGGATGGGGATTGAGTTTCTGGCGATCGCCTGAGGATGTAAGTGAAGTTCGTCGCGAGCGATTACGGGACCTACTGGAACGTCGTGGTCGCGGAAAGTCGCCAACGCGTGTTCGGTGGTCCAACTTGCGACTTGCTGCGCGATGATGTCTTGGAAATCGTGAAGATTTTGGTTGGTTAAGTCAGTGAACTGGCCGGTTGCAGTTAAATCAGTGCGACCGATGGCCTTGCAAATTCCATCAGATGGGGTCATTAAAGGCATGATCACGATCGCTCCATCGACTGTGGGGTACACCCGGTAATACTCGGCGGGGTACAGATCCGGGTCGTCAACTTCCTCGATGATGCTGTGCTGCATCATTGCGTCTGGCCACATAAAAGAAAGATTGGCTTCATGCATGCTGACTTCGACGTGCTGACCGCGACGTTCCGGATCGCGTTCGCGAGCAAATAATGCGGCCAGGATCGCTTCCACAGTGGCGTGAGCGGTGATCTTGTCGGCCGGAAAGTGTCGCGTCAAGTCGTGGACATCGGTGACCGGGTCCCTTTGCGCATCGACCATGCCAGTCACCGCTTGAATTACATAGTCGTATACCGGCTCTCCGGCCATAGGGCCATCTCCGCCATACCCGCTGATAGATGCGTAGACCAGAGATGCATTTCGTTCCATGCACTCGTCTGGGTCGAGGCCGATACCGGCGGCCTTTCCGGGCCGCATGTTTTGAACAACGACATCAGCTTGGTCTGCGAGCTGCTGCAAAATCTTGCGCCCGAGATAATGTCGACCATCAACAGCGATAGCTCGTTTCCCGCGGTTGGTGTTGTAAAAGTAGGCAGTCATCTCGTTGCGAACCGCGCCAGTTCCTCTAGTGAAATCTGGAGATGTCGGCGGTTCCACTTTGATGACCTCAGCACCCAAGTCAGCTAACAGCATCGTTGTCAACGGACCCGACAAAACGCTTGAGACATCGAGAACTCTGAGGCCATTCAGAGGAGCAGAACTTGTCATGTGGCGGTCAGGGTCGATTCGGCATCCATAGCTATAAGTAGAAGTTCTTCATCGCACCAAGAGCGACCAGTGAGCTGAACGCCGAGCGGAAGACCATTGGGTCCTAGGTGAACCGGCAAATGAATGGTGGGAACGCCAAGAGCCGTCCAAACGCGATTAAAAACTGAATCTCCGGTCGTCTTTATCAGGGGCGCTTCGCCGGGCGCGCTAGGCGTCAATAGCGCATCGAAGTGGTTGGTACTCATGAACTCTTCATGCGCTAGTCGGGCGGAGAAGAGAATCTTCTGAGCGTCCAAATAATCATGGTGACTTATGTCGGAAGCGTTAACGAACATCTTTTGAACCAAGTCACTAATGAGGTTGAGGTGGTGAGTTCGTTCCCAAGCGAACACTCGGAAAATCTCGTAATGCAAGATTGTGTTTGCCGCGTCAAAGACCAATTCGAGGTGAGGTAATGGGTCTATATCGACGACTTCTATCCCATTTGCTGCCAAAGCTTCGCAGGAATAGTCGAGAACCGTAAGGGTTTCAGGCGCAGATGCTTCCCATTGGTGAGATAGATAGCGCCCTACTTTGTGATTCAAATTTTGTTCTGGGGCCGGGGACCCGGTCATGGCGCGGAACATCGTTGAGCTGTCAGCGACATCTTGGGTGAACCATCCAATTGTGTCGAAAGCGTGAGACAAGGTTGCGACGCCAGCTAGTGGCAACAGGCGACGGCTGGGCTTAAAACCGACGACTCCACAGAATGCGGCGGGTCGAATTACCGAACCGACTGTCTGGGTTCCGAAAGCCGCTCGTACTTGTCTGTCAGCGACGGCAGCGGCCGACCCACTGGAGCTACCTCCAGGACTGCGAAGCGGGTCATGCGGGTTCGTTGTGATGTTCGGTGTGAACAAGGCAAATTCTGTAGTTACTGTTTTCCCCGTTACTACCGCCCCGGCTTCTCGAGCCATCGCTACGCAAGCTGCATCGCTAACAGGTCGATGACCTTTGTAAATAGGCGAGCCACGCTCTGTTGGTAAATCGAAGGTGTTAATGACGTCCTTTACGCCGATCGTCCAGCCCGACAACAACCCGTCTGGTGCAACCCCGGACGCGTCAATGATCTGCTCGTCGTCGTGGCGAGCGGTCCAAGCTAGGACAGTTGAGTCACGCTGGGTAACGCGTTCGAGCTCAGCTGCCAGATCATCTTTAGTGCCCACAACCCAATCATTGCTCACCGGGAAGGGTCGCCGCTCATCTTCTAGTAGTGAATGGCTACCTTCAGAAACTCAGAACCTAGCTACAAACATCACCGTAGGTATCTTCGAAGGCCTCTGCCTAAAGAGAATTGTTAACTGAAGTTGGTTCCACCATTCACCTGCAATGTTTGACCGGTGATATGGCGGGACGCCTCTGAGCTCAGAAACATAGCCACATCAGCTATTTCGTCAGGAGTGGCCATGGCTCCGAGTGGGACGAGATCACTCGCTGCGTTTATTTCTTCTTCAGTCATTCCATCACGAGGTTGCGCTGTGTCGACGATGCCCGGAGCGATGGCATTTACCCTGATGCCGTGAGGAGCAAGTTCGGTTGAAACCGATCGGGTAAAGCCCACGATCGCTCCTTTGCTCGCCGCGTAATGAGTTCCACGAGCGGAGTTGCGAAAGAAAGCTACAGAGGACAGATTGACCGCTGTTCCTGGTTTTCCTGCTTGGACCAGTTCGCGAGCCATTATTTGTAGGCAACGAAACCCACCAACGACGTTTATGTTTTGAACTTGATTCCACTCATCGTCGTCTAGATCCAAAAACGAACTTCTCGGAAAAATTCCGGCGTTGTTTACGAGGAGGTCTATGCCGCCTAACTCCTGTCCAACCTGGAAGGCCTTCATACAATCTGACCTAAGACCAACATCGCCTTGCACTACCCGAGCCTCAGAACCGAATGATTCCACAGCGTCACCAACTTGTTCGGCTGCATCTCGATCATCAAGATATTGAACAACGACAGAAGCTCCTTCGCGCCCTGCAGCCTCAGCTATAGCTCTGCCGATTCCTTGTTGGGCTCCTGTGATGAGAGCCACTCTTCCTTGAAGTGTCGTCATTCCGCAACATTACTGATTTGAGATACGCCACGTTTATGGGCTGACAGGCTGCCACGTTGCATTGATGAATGAACGATAATGGTCTACATGGATTTGGTAATAAAACACGGCACCGTTGCGACCGTTAGCGGCGGCGCGGTGTTAGACGTCGGTGTGCAGGACGGTCGAATAGTTCAATTGGGAGGCAATATGTCTGCCTCCCAACAAATAGATGCTGAAGGCATGTTTGTTCTACCCGGTGGTGTAGATCCCCACGTTCACTTGACTCCGCCAAGAACTGGGCCAGGATTGGATAGTTGGTCGGACAATTTTGAAATCGGTACGCGTGCAGCATTAGCCGGTGGAGTTACCACGGTAGGCAACATGTCTTTCCCTCGTAAGGGCGAAACGATGAGTCAAGGCCTTGACCGAGACATCGAAGACAGCAACAACAATTCGCTCACAGACTTCTTTCACCACCCAGTGCTACTGGACCCTGACGCGGCGGCTCTCGAAGAGATCCCTGAGCTTGCAGTATCAGGTCACCCCAGCATCAAAATTTTTTTGTCCTTTAAACGTTTCGATAGAAACGTCGACGATTTCCTTCGAGCGATGCGTGTTGCCGCTCAAGCAGATTCTGTAGTTCTCCTGCATTGTGAAGATGCGGCATTAATGGGTTGCTGTGGAGAGCTAGTTCGTGAAGCTGGCCTGAATTCGCACCGACATTACCCAGAGACCCGGCCAGTCGTAGCGGAACGAATCGCTACTGAACGCGCAGTCGGATTTTGTGAAATTAGCGGTGCTGCCACATATATCGTTCACCTTTCGAGCCAAGCAGCACTTGAGGTTTGCCGAGCGGGACGGGCGCGGGGTTTACCCCTTTATGTTGAAACACGTCCGATCTATCTGCATCTTGATAGGTCGCGGTTCGACGAACCAGATGGAGCGAAATACGCGGGAGCTCCACCGCTGAGAGAACAATATGACCGAGACGCCCTCTGGGCTGGAGTCGTTGATGGGGCGGTCAGCACGGTAGCCACTGACCATGCTCCCTGGACGTTGGAACAAAAGCTGGATCCCACTTTGGGACCGGCGGAACTCCGCCAAGGGATGGCTGAGCTGGAGACGAGCTTGCCTATGTTGTGGTCACTTGGCGTAGCCACTAAGAAAATCTCGTTGAACCGGTTTGTCGAAGTGATCAGCACCAACCCAGCGAAATTGTTCGGCATGTACCCGCAAAAAGGTTGTATAGCTCCAGGTTCAGACGCTGACCTAGTTGTGTTAGACCCAACCGAAAAACGGGTTATCGATGGATCCCAAATGCACTCCGCCGCCGGATATTCGCCCTATGACGGATGGGAAGTAGAGGGCTGGCCCAAATTCACGTTAAGTAGGGGAGAGATAGTCGCCGAAGGATCCTCGGTTGACGCGGCTCTAGGTCGAGGGAAACTGGTTCCAAGACGACCATTTGAGCGGCCTTAACGAAACTCAGACGTTGGCCGGCGGTGCAATGATTGGGTCTTGAAATGTTTGGACCTCTAGCAGATCGCCGACTTTGATTGTCGATCCAGCCGGACCAACGCGACAGGCCATGCCGAACAACCCGTTACCTTCCATCATTGCTTTCAAATTGCCTTCGAGGGTTGGAGCTTCGCTGCACCACCTATACGCCCGTAAGGCGACCGCAGGTTCGCGTTGCCTTTCGCCGGACTCTTGATCAATTTGTGGAACTGCACATCGAGGCCAAGGAACCTCAGCCGTCAAACTGGCCGCGCCAATGGTTAGGTCATGCCAACTATCTTCAATCCACGCTTCGCCGGCATCAACGATGACGTTTGCCCTGAACCGCTCAATACCAAAAGGTTCCACAGCTCGCTCTTGAAGCCACCGTAAAGAAGCAGAGTTAGCCAGCAATACAGGCGCCAAGTCCACAAAGGTAATGTGTTGCTCGAAAACATCTATAGACGATGGAGCTCGATGTTTGGAGTCGTCGGTTACGGCGGCTAAACGGTGAGATTCACCTAAGAAGTCAGAAATCCATGCAGCTGCCTCATCGCCCCCATCGACACCATTAACCGGTCGCTTACCTACCAAAGGTAAGACGGTCACTGCAGCCGCATCATCAACACTTAACGTGACCGACCCGCGACCAGATGCTGACAAAATGACTTCGTCGCCATCAAGAGCGGTCTCAATGGTAGCCAACGAAGGATGCGTTCTTTGAGTGACGCAACCGCCCTCGGAATCGACTATTTGCCATTCTCGGTCATGGGCCAAACCGGTACTCAGTATCGAAGCTTCATCTACTTCGATCCGTCGGCAGGACTTAACAGGATGAATATGGATTGCTTCCACTCGAATCTCGCTCATGGGCCGACCGTAGCAACACAAAGGATTCGTTGCTTTGAGTGTTTGAAAAATTGGAAACCAGGAGTGCTTGGCCTTGGGATGAGTCTCGTCCACACTTAGATGCATGAAGTTCGCTGTTGGGTCCTTTTGTTGTTTGCTGTTTCTGTCTGCGTGCGGCGGAGGCACTACAAACAGTGCTGACACTTCAGCGCGGTCTTCGGCGACCAGTTCAGGTGAGGCGGCTCCGACAACCACCACGCCCGCTCCAACAACTACTGCGGCCGCTCCAACAACTACTGCGGCCGCTCCAACAACTACTACGGCCGCTCCGGTTACGACTGCTCCTCAAACGAATTCGCCTACGACTGCTTTGGGTTTAGAACGACCCGACGGTCCAACTGAGGCTAAGAAAGCACAGTGTGAAGACAAGGGCACTTACACGTATTGCACCGGTGAAGGGATGCCGGTCGTAGTAGGCGCCCCCGATCTATACGGGCAAGTCATCGAATATTCACCCGAGATGGTCTGCGCGGGTGACCTGGATACCCGCATATGTGAAGAAGCGATGCACGCCTTACTGCTCGCCATATCGGTCTGGGGTAACTACGGGCCCGTTGAGTACTACATCACCGGTATAGACGAAGATGCTGGACAGGCTTTGGTCGATTTCTATTGTGAACGAAGGGCTGAACGTAACGGGCATCGCCTGTCTGACTGCGTGCAAAAACAACAAGAGTGGGGCATGGGTCTAGAGAACGCCCGTTTCAACAATGAAAAGCATTTGGAGTCAAACTCGACCGGTGGCGCTGTAGTTAGCTCCTCGGAGACTCGCCAGTTGAACATCCTGCAATACACCGCAAGTCTCCCATGGGGACTCGACGAGTCTTACCTGGGTCCAAAACCCACCGCAACGGGCTATGGCGCACAAAAGACGGTCTTTCATGAATATTTTCACGGAATCCAGCAATCAGCTTTAACTTCTCCGAACGGAGCTGCTCGGGATAGCAAAGCCGGGCCACGATGGTTTAGAGAAGGCACTGCGGAGTACATGGCGCAGTTGGAAACACACCGACAGCGAGCTAACGGCAACTTAACGTTGACTGAAATCGGTGGTCAAGGCGACTATGACTTTCACTATTGGATGAGATTCTACCTTCAATTGTCGAAGCAAACCTTTGCACGATGTGGCGGGTTCTTAGCCGATAGCGGCTGGGGCGACAAATGTGACGACTATTTCGCAGCTTACGGCGCAGGCGCATGGGCGTTCGCATATCTGACCAACAGATATGGCGAAGACTCTCTACTTGAGGTTCTGTATCCAGTGATTGAAGAGAAAGGCTTCGAAGGTGCGTTCTTACACACGTTCGAGATGACAGTCGAAGAGTTCTATGTTGAGTTCGAAAACTTCTTCGCACTGCCTGAAACTGAACAGATGGCCATACTTCCTCAGTAGTGAGGGGTTTATGGTCGTTTAGCTTTCTCCAGCGACTCGTTTAACCCTGTCACGAAAAGCTTTGACCGAATTCGCAACCAAAAATCCGGCGATGAGTATTGTGGCAAGTTGAGAAAATAAGGCCCAACCAGTGCTACCTCTGCCTATAAGCGAACCCAGACTTCCGATCACTGCTAATAGAGCGATAGCTGCCATTGCGTGCATGAGATGATGGCTGAGGTCTGGTTTCTTCGCAGCCAAAATCCCCAATATGAGAAGCAACGCGCCGACAAATGCCGGTATGAGGGAAGTCGCGCTCCCAGAGTCGGAGACGATGGTTACAACAACACCAAGTGCAATTAATAGTCCGCCGCAAATTGAGGTTTGGTTAGCCATTCTTAATCCTGTCGGTCGAGTTGACTCATAACCGACGGTAATACTGTTGAATCAAAATGGGAACCTCAAATCGAGTCAAACTTTGAAGCTTCAGGATCGAGTTTCCGACCAACTCTGACCACTTTGTACATCAATATCGTGTGGAAGTCCCAGGACTCGCTCGGCGACAATGTTTCTTTGAACTTCACTTGTGCCGCCGCCAATTGTTAATGCTGGGGAGAACAAAAACCCGCCATGCCAACTTTGCCATCCCTCAACTACAGCATGTGCGGTAGGGAACTGTGCGTTGCCGCCCAATGGACCGGTGTCAGTCAACATGCCATGGGTCCCAGTTAGGTCTTTTGCTAGCGCCATAACGTTTTGGCCGTGTTCGTCAGCCAAAGCTTTACGAACTGAAGCTTCAGGCCCGGGTTGCCGCCCTTGAAGTTGGGCACTTAAGGTCCTCAAACGAATTAGACGTAACACTTCACCCTCCATGTGGAGTCGCGCAGCTCTATCTCTGAGCGTTGGGTCAGATATCCCGCCCCTGTCACGAATCACATTTAGAAGGTCAAGTGCGCTTGGTCCACTTCCCCACAAGGCCCCTTCGCCCGATAGCGAAACGCGCTCGTTGCCCAAAGTCACTTTGGCAAGGCGCCAACCATCGTTCTCGTCGCCTATGCGATTCTCGACCGGCAGTTCCATGTCAGTGAAGAAAGTTTGGTTAAACGAATAAGCGGTGGTCATATCAACTATCGGTTGGAGCTCTAACCCTGGAGTGTCCATCGGGCATATGAAGTAAGAAACGCCTCTGTGTTTAGGGACATCGGGATCGGTTCGCGCAATCAGTATTCCGAGCTGACTCCGATGAGCGCCTGATGACCAAATCTTGGAGCCGTTTACGATGTAACGATCGCCATCTCGCACCGCGCGGGTAGCAAGGTTCGCTAAGTCTGATCCGCTGTCAGGTTCGCTGAACAGCTGACACCAAATCTCTTCTCCAGTCAGGATCGGCCACAGATAACGATCTTGCTGTTCAGGGGTTCCACCGAACAAAATAGTCGGGCCAGCCCAACCCAAACCAATACCTCCAGCTGCCCGTTTAACGCCGGCTGCCGCTAGCTCTTCATCGATAATTAACTGATGAATGGGATCAGCATCTAATCCGTAAGGCTTCGGCCAATGTGGAGCGACATAACCTGAACGCGCTAAGGCTTCCTGACTTGGATCTCCGTTGTGTTGACCTAGCCAGTCGCGAATTTCTAGACGTCTGGGATCATTGTCGCCTGGCCAATCAAAGTCCATTGACGGAGAATAGAACGATCAGAGCTATGAGGGCTATCGAGATCTATTAAATCCTTTCGCCGTGATCTTCCCGAAGCCACTTCGATTTCTAGAAATGAATCCGAAATGAGATCAATGACCGTTGGAGATGCCTTGTTTGTGGCGCAAGCACTTCCTATCAATGCCTAAGGTGATGTGGCGTCATTAGCCGCAGAGAAGAAAAGGAATGACCGTGGAGGACTACAGCAGCGAAGCAGCAAACTTCAGAGCTGAAATCAAAGGCTTTCTAGACACAAATCTGCCAGCACAATGGGGCGGTATGGGTGCGTTTACGCCCGAAGAAAGAAAGTCTTTTGTTGCAGGTTGGAGAAAAACCCTCTCAGAAGAACAACTCTTAGCCGTCGCTTGGCCATCGGAGTATGGGGGTGCTGGGCTGAGCCAAATGGAACGAACAGTTCTTGCCGAAGAACTAGCGGCTGTAGGAGTACCCAATGGCACTGATAACGATATTTTCTCAATCGGAATGATCGGTCACACAATCATTGAGTGGGGGACTGATGAGCAGAAAAACCACTTCCTGCCACGGATTCTTGATGGAAGCGATGTCTGGTGTCAGGGCTACAGCGAACCTAACTCTGGGTCAGATCTAGCATCGCTTGCGACTCGAGCGGAGCTTGATGGCGACGAGTGGGTCATCAACGGCCAAAAAATCTGGACATCTCAAGGACATAACGCTAATTGGATATTCGTGCTGTGCAGAACTGAACCTTCGGCAATCAAGCACGCAGGCATTTCGTTCTTGCTGTGTCCCATTGACCAACCTGGAGTAGAAGTTCGACCGATTGTCAACGCGTCGGGCCACCATGACTTCAACGAAGTGTTCTTCAATGAAGCTCGAACTGCCAAAGAAAACGTATTAGGTGGTGTGAACAATGGTTGGGCCGTGGCTAACACACTGTTGGCCTACGAACGCGGTGATGACGCCACTACCAACGGAATCAGATACGGCGAAGAATGGCAGCGGTTAGTGGAGGTCGCTCGAAGCTATAAAAAATTAGACGACCCAGTAATGCGCCAAAGATTTACAGCTGCCTATACCACAACTCAGATCATGAAGTTCATGGGTCTACAGACCGTCGCGCGCTCGATGCGTGGATACAGTCAGGGTCCAGAATCATCACTCAATAAGTTGCTGTGGTCTGAACATCACCACAGATTTACTGAGTTAGCGATGGATGTCATCGGCATGGATGCGACCGCGCCATCAGGCCGCGATGCAGCCACCGGAGTGGGGGTTGACGACGTTGGATCACCATTTTCATCGCAGGCCTGGGTTACGACATTCATCGGAGCCCGACCGGGCTCTATCTATTCAGGTAGCAACGAAATTCAACGAAACATTGTTGGTGAGAGAGTTTTAGGTCTACCCAAAGAGCCACGAGCAGATGTTGGGCCTTGGAACGAAACGAAACGCTCCTGAGCTACTCGAGCGCTTCAACCGACGCTAGTTCCGCGACCCTTTCACCGTCGTAACCCAATAATTCGGTTAAGACTTCGAAGGTATGTTCACCCAGAACCGGAGCTGGGCCTTTGGGGCCGTGACTGCTTCGAGACAAAGCGAAACGAGTATTTTCGACGATGCACTGACGATCGGGATGCTCAAGCCAAATGAATGCCTCCCGATGTTTTAACTGCGGGTCGGCCAAGCACTCAGCGCTGCTTTGCACCTGGTGGGCGGCTACCCCTGCTTCCACCAAGAGGCTCATAACCTCACCTGCTGACTTACTCGAGGTCCACTCCGTTACAGCTTGATCTACAAGGATTTGGTTGTCTCTTCGCCCGTTTACAGAAGCCAATTCTGCATTGCTTTCAAGGTCGGCTCTTTCCATCACCCGACACAAACGTGTCCAGTGAGCATCGCTTTCGACTGCTATAGCTACCCATTCATCGTCTCCCAGACACGGGAAGCCTCCATGGGGACTCATGTCTGGGTCATCATTACCCGTCGCTGCTGCGACCCGACCCGTGGCAGATGCCTCAATGAGTGCTGGTGCTATGAAATGAAGGGCCGCTTCAGTTTGAGCGAGATCAATGTGCTCACCTGACCCCGTTCGCCGTTGCTTATCTAACGCTGCTAACAGTGTCGCCAACATGAAATGGGTCGATGTGTAGTCGGTATAAGCACCGAAGGGACCTGAGGGGGCTCGATCTGGCCATCCAGCCAACCCGTAGAAGCCCGACAGCGCAGCTCCTAAGTTGCCGTATCCCGCGAAGTTCGCCGTTGGTCCGGATTGCCCGGTTAGACAGGTAGACAGCATTATTAGTCTCGGGTTTAGTTCTCGGACCTTGTCCCAGCTCAAACCCCAGGAGTTCATCTTCCCAGGAGAGAAGGAATCGCACAGAACATCGGCCCATCCGATGAGGTCATAGATGACCTCTAACGCTTCGGGCCTGTTCATGTTGAGGGCCAGCGAGAGCTTGCCAGCGTTAGCGGTGTCGAAAAGAGCTGACCGCTCAAGACCAGGTTCGTTATCCCATACCGGCAAGAAACCTCGAGCGGCGTCCGGCTTGTGTATCGATTCGATCTTCACCACTGTCGCACCAAGGTCTGACAAAGCTCGGGTAGTGAAAGGTCCAGCTAAAGACCACATAAAGTCGACCACTTTTATGCCTTCAAGAGGGGTTGAAGGCGCAATGTCGCCGAACTCAGATAAAGGGAGAGTCCTTGCTGCAGCTAAGACTTCTTCAGTGTTTGCCCCCAAATTCGACACCCGACTGGCGGCCTTTAGGGGTGTTTGTTTGGTGAGAGCGAACCTACCAGGCGCTTCGATTTCCTCACCTCCTAAGTCGATGCGATCAAAATAAGAACGATGGCTGAGTTGGTCGCTTGCTAGAACCTCGCTTACATCGGCGATAGGAGCCATGAGGAGTTTGCGTTCCATTGCCACTTCTAAGAGCTCAGCCTTGGTTTTAGATGAAGTGCATCTTGCTACTGACTCTTTTGCTTCTTCCCACTGCTCGACTTTGACATCCCCTGACTCCAGCATTGTCGCGAAGTTCACCCAGTCCAGATTTGCAATGTCGGGTGCAACAAACCCCTCCTCCAAAACCCAGTCCATTAAGCGCGCCGTGACCGGACCAATAGCATCACCAAACACGTGTGTAATTGAGACGAACCCGTCTTTAGCTGGGTATACAAGCCGTAGATCGATGGGTCCGACCGTGGCACCACCACCGCTTCTAATGGGAGTCGGAAAGTTGCATGCTTCAGCTAAGACTCCAGCTTGTGTAGCCATGGGTATGACTTGCTGGGCAGCGACATCAACAACTTGGCCGAGACCGGAGCGTCCACGTTCGAAAAGGGCGGCCACCACTCCGCCCGCTAAAACAGCAGCTCCAAAATGAAAAGCTTGCGGGACAGACACTCGGAGAGGGGAGCGGTCAGCGTCCCCAGTGAAGGCCATGGTGCAAGCTGAAGCCATAAGAGTGAGATCTGTCGCAGGCCAATGGGCTTTGGGTCCAGTGTGTCCGAAGGCCGTAAGTGTCCCCACGACTAGTGCCGGATTGCGGTCCAGCAAACTTTGACTACTGAGCCCTAACCCCTCGAGGGTGCCGGCACCTTGCGACTCAATGAGACAGTCAGCACCTTCGGCTAGGTCGAACAAAACATTTCTGCCTTCAGGAGACTGGAGGTCTAAGACAACGGACTTCTTACCGCGGTCATACGCGAGGTGCGTTAAGGAATTACCTGAATCATCAAAAGGACCTATCGCCCGAGTGATAACACCCGCAGGTGGCTCGATTTTTATGACCTCAGCTCCCAACATGGAAAGCATCAACCCAGCTAAATGACCTCTTTGATCTGTTACATCTAGAACCCGGTATGCAGAAAGCATTACTCGGTAACCCCCCCATTGCTCTTCCACAGTCTGCCCTGTAACGGAGGGATAGGTCCATGCGGGATTAGTCACTGGCGTTGAAAACATTCCGACACATGAACTAGCGCTACTTCCTCACCTCGATTTCCACCGCTAATCAAGGCGTGACCAATCCCGCATGGTGCTAGTTCGATGCTCGAAACACGACCAACCAGAGGAAATAGAGCTTCCGAGTCGTCGAAGAAACGAAACAAAGTCGCGGATTGTCAAGCCTTAGCGGCAGCGAAACCCTTTTCTAAATCTTCAATGATGTCTTCAAGGGTTTCAATTCCGACCGATAACCGAACCAAACCGGGTGTGACTCCTGCATCGCTTTGTTCTGATTCTGTCAATTGAGAGTGAGTGGTTGAAGCCGGGTGTATAGCCAAACTACGAACGTCGCCGATGTTTGCGACGTGGCTATGGAGTTCGAGTCCATCAATAAAGTTGCTTCCCGCTTCGGAACCGCCGCGAATTGTGAACGCCGGAACCGAACCGTAGCCACGCCCCCCTCCCAGGTCTTTTAGGCGCTGATGCCAACTGCTTGATTCCAGCCCTGCGTATTGAACATTTTCGACTTGGGGGTGATTTTGTAGGTACTCCGCGACGCCCTGCGCATTAGCGAAATGGCGTTCCATCCTCAAACTGAGAGTCTCGAGCCCTTGAAGAAAATAGAAGGCGTTTTGGGGAGAAACAGCGGCGCCGAGATCACGTAGCAGCTGGACCCGCGCTTTTATGATGTAGGACCCAGCTCCCAACCCTGGCCAATAAGCCAGGCCGTGATAACTCGGGTCCGGGTCAGTGAAGTTTGGAAAGCGGCCGCTAGCACCGAAATCAAAGTTTCCGCCGTCAATAATCACGCCACCCACCGAGTTGCCATGGCCTCCAATAAATTTCGTCATTGAATGGACCACAATGTCGGCTCCGAGTTTCAAAGGATTGAGCAGATAGGGGGTAGCGATGGTGTTGTCGACCACAAGCGGAATTTGTGATTCATGTGCGACTTGGGCCACACCCACAATGTCGAGGCAGTCGTTGCGCGGATTGCCAATTGTCTCTCCGTAGAAGAGTTTCGTATTGGGTTGGATAGCTGCTTCCCAAGCTTCAAGGTCATCGGGCCGCTCTACGAAGGTAGTAGTGATGCCCATTTTAGGAAGCGTGTAATGCAGCAGATTGTAGGTGCCTCCGTAGAGAGACGCGGACGCCACAATGTGATCACCGGCTTCCGCCAAGTTGAATATCGCGAGCGTTTCTGCGGCTTGTCCTGATGCAACAGCTAAGGCACCAGGAATCCCGATAGCGGTATCTGTTCCGCCCTCCAAAGCTTGAAGCCGAGCCTCAAGCACCATTTGGGTTGGATTCATGATCCGGGTATAGATGTTTCCTACTTCGGCAAGGGCGAATAGGTCAGCCGCGTGATCCGTGTCTCTAAATACATACGACGTGGTCTGATAAATCGGTACTGCTCGACTCCCAGTGGCAGGATCAGGATTCTGCCCAGCGTGAATTTGTTTTGTGTCAAATCCCCAAGTCGTGTTCATTGTGGTCTCCTTTTGTGCTGGATTGCCATAGGGCGGACAAAAGGGCTTCCGTTGCCGTGAGAAAACAAAAATGATCTCTCCGGACACTTTGTTGCTTCGGTTCCAAACCTCAGCCATATCCCTACAAAGTAGGAAAGCACCTTGGGTGTCCACCCCAGGTTGCTGGGCGCACAGCAGTGCGCCGCTCTTGATAACGGTCCTATCTCAGCACTTCTGTCCAATCACCGCAAATAGTTTGAACAATTCGTCCCGAATATTGCAGCATTGAGAGTCGATGTCTCTGACACACTGAGGGCATGGCGAGATTTCAGCGGGTGAACGAAACCGATGGGGACGGAACCTCTCGTTTGGTGAGTCTCGAGGTCACAGATGATGCCGTATATCGAACGTCGAAAGCGCAAATGTGGGAAGGACGCCTTCCTTTAGCCGCCCTGATTAGCACCAACATTTCGCGCGACGGGTCTTCCGACCTAGTGACAGTGGAAACTAAACATGGACAAATTCAATGGGTTCTTAAAAACGGTCAAAGCCTGATCGATGCCATCGAAAGATCCAGAGGCTGACCTCTTCTGCGAATTTCTAGTCTGACGAACTCTCCATGGACGTCGACGGTTATTCAGCGCGAGGTGTGTGACAAGGCTTAGTCTTGGGACGGCGAGAGAGGACTCCCCCATGATTACTTCAATGCCCCGCATAGCCATCGCTGTAAGCGATTTCGAACAAGCTATGACAACTTTCAAAAACCAGATGGGTATGCACGTCGTCGATTTTTCTCCTGAAACTGTCCCGTCTCTTGGAGCGCACGTTGGGATGTGTCAACCCGTTGGGGGAAGCAACATTGAGCTCATGGCCCCCTCGAACCCCAACGAACCATTGAGCCAAGCCCTGCAAAAATTCCTTGACCGGCGAGGTGAAGGGATCTACGCAATGATGCTCGAATCCCCTGACCCCAACGCCGAAGCAGAAACACTTCTGAGACGGGGTATCAAAGTACTTCCGCTCATGAGAGGTGCCGGCGGACGCGATATTCATCCCAGCTCCACTCACGGAGTATTGATCAGGATTTATCCCGACGATTCAGTTGCCCAACCAGAAAATCCCTCGAGCGCATCACCCCATTACACAGGAATTCAGAGAGTAGTTGTAGCAACTCGCGACGCAAGCCTTGCCGGTGACGTATACGCACAAGGCTTAGGGCTCGCTTCTGACCCGCCACAAATGGATACCGACAACGGAATTATTAGTTGCATTGTGCGACCTCCTAAAGGCGGCCTCATCGAACTTGTTTCGCCAATAGATGTTTCTAAGCAGCCCGCTCAGGAACTCGAATCTTTCCTCGGCAGTAAAGGCGAAGGAATCATGGCGCTACATCTCAGTACCAGTGAGGATGTACCACAGCGCGACTTCAAAATGTTTGGAACTAGCTTTTCGATCTCGTAATAACCTAAGAAAATTTTCCCCCAACACAATCAGGCAAGGCAAATGCCAAGCCTCCTATCATTAAGAACGTCGCGAAAGTGCAAGGAAATTTAGAAATGACGAACAACATCGAATCGGATTATGAAGTCATCGTCGTGGGCGCCGGCGTCGCTGGCATCTATCAAATCAAAAGACTCACAGACATGGGAATCAAGGCGACGGTATTAGAAGCCGACCCTGATTTAGGAGGGACCTGGTACAACAACCGGTACCCCGGTGCCCGGTTCGATTCGGAAAGCTATACCTATGGTTACTCGTTTTCTCGAGAAGTTCTCGACGAGTGGCATTGGAAAGAAATGTTTTCCGGGCAGCCAGAAAATCTGAAATACCTCAACTTCGTCGCCGACAAATTCGATCTACGAAAACATATGCAATTTAATTGTCGGGTTGAGTCAGCCATCTTCGACGAAGCAAGCGAGTTGTGGAAGATCCAGGTATCCGATGGACGCGACCTCACGTGCCGCATTCTGGTACTTGCACTCGGTTTACTCTCCCAACCCACGATGCCCCGTGTTGAAGGCGTGGAAGACTTCAAAGGCCGCTCATGGCATACCTACGGATGGCCGCATGAAGAAGTTGACCTAAGAGATCAGCGAGTCGGCATCATCGGTACCGGAGCAACAGCAATCCAGGTCATCGGTGAAATAGCTGACAAGGTGGGTGACCTGACAGTCTTCCAGCGACGACCGAATTGGGTTGCTCCACTCAACAACAGCGAAATCAGTGTTGATCAGATGAACGACATTCGGGATCGTTATGACGAGATCTTCGAGACTTGTGCTCGTACGCCAGGCGGATTTGAACACGAACCGGACCGAAGAGGCTTTTACGAAGTGAGCCAAGAGGAACGGTTCGAACTATGGGATCGTCTTTACGAGGAGCCTGGCTTCAGTATTTGGCTAAAGAACTTCAGAGAGATCTTTACTGACGAAGAAGCCAATGCCGAAATCTCTTCCTACATAGCCGAACGAATACGAAGTCGCGTTGATGACCCAACAGTCGCTGAGAAACTGATCCCCAAGGATCATGGTTTCGGTGTTCAGCGGGTTCCTATGGAGACTGGCTACCTAGAGGCATACAACCGCGACAATGTGCACCTAGTTGATATCAGCGAGACTCCACTTGAACGAATCACTGAGAAAGGCATCCGCACCACCGAAGAAGAATTCGAATTCGACATAATCATCTATGCCACCGGATTCGATGCGATCACCGGTTCGTTCGACCACATCGATATCCGAGGTCGAGATGGTCTTACTCTGAGAGAGAAATGGTTTGATAACCCCACCACATTCCTCGGAATGATGGTTTCAGGGTTCCCGAACCTGTTGATGCCTTCGGGCCCCCAGAGTGGCTCGGCTTCAACCAACTACCCTCGCGGAATCGAAAATGGGGTCGACTGGTGCACCGAACTACTGGAGTACATGTGGGAAAGAGACCTCACCTATCTCGAAGCAACTGAAGATGCTGAGCAACGTTGGACCGACCACGTCATCAAAATGTATTCGGTGATGCTTATGCGGAAAGCTCAGTCATGGTTCACCGGCTACAACAGCAACGTTGAAGGTCACGAAGCTGGAAAAGTTCGATACATGGTTTATAACGGAGGGACCCCCAAGTATGTCGCCTCTATCGGCGAAGTTGCATCGAAGGACTACGAAGGAATTAGGTTCTCAGCCGATGCTAAAGATCGCGGTGAACTGTTAGCTGCTGACTGAAACGTTCACTTGGCAACGTGAGAGAATTTGATCGACTAGTAGCTGTCGCGTTCGCCAGCCAGTTCTCTGATATTTCGAACACAGTCAGAGCAGAGATGTCGACGGTCGTACACGCTTTCATTGCGGAGGCGACCAAATCGATCTGCCCACTGTTCGTTCCATAAGACAGCGTCATCTTGCTCATTTTCGGGAAATAACGAAAAGCTAACTGCGCATAATTGACAGACAACGAGACCTAACTGGTGCAATAAGGTCGCACGACTGCTCGATTGAGGACGGTTTAATGGCGCTGGAACTATTCGCCGGCAATCGTTCTCGCTGCCAAGTCGAATTAGTCCTATCTCTAGGTGCAGAGCAGCGTCGATCTGCTCTTCGTCAAAGTCTTCGTCCCCTAGATAGCAGGCTAAATAGGAACGATCTGCTTGAATCGAATGCGCTTTAGCTTCACCACACGCTGAAATAAATCGTTTAGTGGAGGGTCGAATCATCACTGAGACCACTTCGAAATCTCCACGAAGTTGACCGCCGACGTGACGGATACCTACAGCATCTGGACGGGGATCCGAAACGGATTTTGGGACCTCTGGCGTTAAGAGACATTTGAGGCCTGAGGAGCTAAACAGCCATGAAGATACGACTTCCTTCAAGTTCTCTTCGGCAATTTTATTAGTCGAAGGCTTAGACATGTTGGCCAATTTTCTCGCTGGGTTGGTTCGATTAAGTCGTCACTGCTGTCGGAACTCTAACGATGTTTTTGAATGCTTAATCAAACCACCAGAGCAGATTGTTACTCCCATACGGCAACTAGTAACAGTTTCTGGCCTCTCGAGGTGCCCTAAAGTCATTTCATGAAGTTCCTCTCTCAGGCGAAGGTAAATAACAAAAAGCTGCAGAGCTTTGTTGATCTGGCGAGTTCTCGCAGAAGCGTCAGAAGCTTTAACCCAGGACAACGAGTTCCTAAAGAAACGTTAGAAAAAATTGCTGATGCAGGCCGGTGGGCACCCTCGGGAGCGAATTCTCAACCATGGGAAATATGTGTAGTCGAAGACCCTGAACGAGTCCGTGAAGTTGCATCGGTAATGGCCAGCCAAGCAGACCGACTCAACGAACATTGCAAAGGATTTCCACATGTGCATAAAAAACATTGGGTTCACGATTCGATCGCTCTACTCGCTGTGTTCGTAGACCCGCGTTGGGCCGCAACGTATCCGGTCGCCCTTGACTCTGACCTAGACCGAGTTGAATACGAGGAAAACCGTTCGAATATTCTGCTTGTTTCAGTTGGGGCGGCGATTCAGAACTTGCAACTCGCTACTACCGCAGCAGGTTTAACTAGCGCGTGGTTATCTGGGGGAGGTGAACCTCAAACGGCCCGTGACTTACAAGAACTGCTTGGTTTTCCTGCTACCCACATCCCATACGGCATAGTTCCTGTCGGATGGCCTCGTCGAAAAGCTGAGAGCAGGTGGCGCCGGCCGATTACTGAGACAGTCCATTGGAATAGGGCAGTGGAAGCGAATCTGCGAAACCAGCACGACATCGACCACTACCTCGCTAAAGAGCGACGACATTCGATCTATAAAGATGCGACAGCCCGCGATGAGCATGTGGAGAGAGCACCTACCTCCGGAGAAATCGACGCAGTTGAAGACGGAAATCCTTAAATATTAGGCCACGCTCAAGGTCCCGCTCTCGCAGGTCCGCCAATGACCCACAACCACAGTCATCGATTTCAGGATCTCCGAGATGACGATGAGGGCACCCAAGTTCGTGATCCAGAAACACGACGCATTCATAGTTGTTGCCGTCAGCGTCTCGTCTCATGTAGCGCTGAGCGCCACCAGCAAAACGCCGGTCGAACCTCATGGGTTGAGGGTAGTCGCCTGTCGACCGCCGCTGGAGGAGGGTCACCCTGTCGACACGAAAGAAGCCATCTTGATTCTTCGGTAGTTAACGGTTTGACTGGAACTCAATCAAAAGAAGGGAATCGCAGTGATATCTGTTGCAACTCGTTGGGAAGGCACGCCAGAAGCAATGCGTGCAGTAGAGGCTGGATCTCGAGCTGCTAAGGCTCAACACGAATCTTGGGGAGCGAAAAACCCCCGGCTGATGCGTCCAGTGACCGGCACCGGCGGTATGGAAGTGGCTCTATATGTCACAGACTTTGACAGCATGGAAGACTATGGACGTTTCTGGGACCAAGTTTCAGCGAGCGACTGGTTTACTCAACTGCAGACTGATGTGGCGGCAGCTTTCCCAGGCCTGCGGATGGCCGACACAATCGTTATGTATGACGCGATAGCGGACTAACAACTCGTCTAAGCGATAGACGAAAATAGGTTAAGGCCGCTCCATAGGTGGAGCGGCCTTAACGTTTACCTAGAAGTGATAGTGCTTGAGTTATAAGGCTCGCACCTTTTGGGCCTGTCCGCCGCTAGGAACTTATTGATCAGTTCTTACAAGAAATGCCGCAAGGTAGGTCGTAATGGGCAGAGCTGCTACAAGTCCAATTGATCCACACAAAGTGCGGACTAGCTCGATGGCGATCAGTTCAGAGTTAGCTACATCAGCAAGAGACTGTTCAGAAACAGCGAATAACAAAAGCAGCGGGATGCTGGAACCCGCGTACGCCAATAAAAGAGTGTTGACGGTCGATGCAATGTGTTCTCTGCCAATACGCAAGCCCGAGATTGCCAGTTGGCTTGCCGACAGAGCGCTATTCCGAGCTCGCAACTCGAGAACAGTAGCTGTTTGAGTGATCGTCACGTCATCTAGCGCTCCCAAGGCTGCGATAATCGTGCCACCAAGCAGGAGGCCTCGAACATCGAGACTTTCCGCTAGGAAAGGAAGGACAAATGCTTCCTCGCTGGAATAGCCAGAAAATTTCGCCAATTCAAAAAAGGCTGAGGAAATAGCCAACGTAAGTCCCAAGGCTGTGAGGGTTCCAGCGAGGGCAACAGTGGTCATGAGATTGAACCCATGGGTGAAATACAGGCTGAAATAGGCAATCGCTGCGGCAGCTACGACGCACACTAGAACAGGGTCATTTCCGTCCAACACCGACGGTGCGACGAATTTGACCAGTACTAGAACCGTTCCGGCCATAGCCAATAACGCCAACAAACCTCGGATCCTGGCCAACAAGATCACTGTCGCTGCGAATAAAAGGATCAACCACCAAAGAGAGCCCATTCGGTCTCGATCCTGGTAGTAGTAAGAATTGGTGGGAGCATCGAAGCCGAGAATGACGCCGTCGCCAGCGGCTAGCTGAGGGAAAGACGGATCAAAAGAGGTGTTCACCTGAGGTAAAACGACCAAAGAGCCGCTTTCTGGGCCTTCTTGTAGGACGACCGTTACGTTTCTGCAGGTTTCCACTTCGGAAGATATTGAATAGCCACAAATAGTTTCGGTGGCTTCATGAACTGTTGCTCTAAGCAACTGAGAGGTCAACGTGATTTGTTCAGCGTTCTGCTGTATCTCTGCGGACCTCTCTTGGTTTGGCCAAAGAGCGATAACGCCGATGAGCGTCGCAACCGCTGCCATAGCTACTACACCAAAGATAAGACGAAACGTTAGAGACTTTGTAACGCCATGCGGCCCGAAATTCAGATTTAAGGAGTGGCTGTGACTATGAGAAACGTTGAGATCCTCAGACTCTTCTTCGTTCATTCGGTCTTCCAGTTAACGCCCAGTGGCTTGCTGTGATCCTAATGAACGAACCGAGGTGCAGTCGCGCGCTGAAGCTAACAATAGGTCTGTGAGGGCGCTGCACCCACACCAACGATATGGGCGGTTAGGCAGAGCGTTTCGCTGTCAGGGCCTCGGTCCCCAGGGGGCTGATTGCATGAGCTGTATCTCTTGTTTCTGCAGCAGCGGCCTCAGTTGAACTGCAAAAGCCATGAAGTCATCGTCGGTGAACAAGTTCTTCCAAAATTCACGCCGTTCGGCGTCATCACTGAAACGCCACAGATGGATCAGTTGGTGTAGGGGTCCGGTGTCCGAGACAAAGTAACCGACTAGGAATCTAGAGTGACCTCCGGCCTCGAGAGCTGGCCAGCCCTCGTTGGAGTACAACTCAAGAACTTTGCTCATTTGACCCACATGCACGTCGTAAGTCCGTCGCTCATAAAGCTCTAATTCACTCATAACCAAACCCTAGCCCGCTTGGTCTGGTAAGACTTCATGCTCGGTTGATCAACGACGCTCGTGTTTTCGATAGACGAGATTTTTAGCGAACCCACTCGTGATGAGCATCGAGATTTCGGTAGGTCACATTAGAAGCCGCTTGTTCCTTAGCGGCGCCTTCCTGTGTGGCCTCGAGATCGTTGTTGTCGGAAGCGGTGTCCCATGATTCGAACTCGACGATACTTAAGATCTTGTCGGGAGCATCGCGGTCCGTGCATAGGGTCAATTTCTTGACTTTGGTGTCATCTCCAGTGCTCTCGAAATAACCTTCAATTTCGGAGCGTGCCTCTTCAATATCACCGCTTTGCTCCACGATTTGAATAAATTTCATCTTCCCACCTTCTTTAGAATTTTTGGATCTAAGTCTTTCGTTTTAGCAGGGGTTTCATTCTCGTTCAAAGTGGCATGGACCTGGCTGTGAGGACGCATAACTGAGTCACCGCCCCCAAGAAAAGAGTGAAGGTCCGTGTGATTTTTTTTATAAATGGTCTAATTGGCCGTACTGTTTAGGGTTGACTCAGGAGCGTGGAACCAGGTGTCCTCAGAAATCAATGATCTAGAACGGCTTATAGCCTTGCGAGATTCGGGTGAAATCGATGAAGAAGAGTTCACCGCGCTGAAACAGCAGATTTTCGCGCCCGGAGCAGCTAGTCAACCCAATAGTGAAGAACGAAAACAACTTATCGGCCTCACTGTTGTGGTGACGCTTCTGATCTGTGGGGCGGCATTTGGTATCTACAAGGCAGTCTCCGGTTCCTCAGATGAGAGATCTCCGCAAGAACAAGTATTCGTTGACCGCTTCGTATCGAGTGGCGCTGCAACCGGTTTCGGCGGACTAGATGAAATCGGATTCGAATCCTCAGACGCTCGCTGCGTCGGTAACGGCCTCGTTGACCGCGTAGGGATGGACACCTTAAATGTCACAGGTGTCGGTTGGCTTACCTCCGATGAATTACCGCCACAATTGACAGAACCATTTCTTGAGTCCATGAGTGACTGTGTCGATCTTAAAGAACTTGCTGCGATAGGCATGGCTGGGGGCGCCGAGATGGAAGTGGCTTTGTTCGCTTGCGCTTTGCAAGACTTGTCGGAACTGGAATTAATTGAGCTCTTATTAGCAGCAGACAACGAGTTGGAGCTTGATGATGACGCCGCAGCCCGAATTCTGTTCCCCGTCATCGGAAGCTTGTTTGATTGCGCGGCGGAATTACCCGGTATCGATCTTGACGAACTTATGGATTTTGACTGGTAGAACCGCTCTGTCGGCCCACATATGAGCCGTAAAAGTGTATAGCTGCAGCGATAATGCATGCCCACGCACCCCACCCTAAGAACGAAGTCTCAAGGATGAGCTTGAGTAAGAGAGCGCCAATCATTACCGCGCTAACAAGGAACAGCACCTCTTCCCAGCTTTTCCCTTTGGGGCTTTCGGGCAATTTGTCGCTGCCCAACGCCTGGGCATAGGAGATCAGCATGGATATGACCACTGCAAGAAGGGCGACAACCCCCAGTAAGGCATTTGGTGCTTGAATCGCAGATTGCGACAACCCCCAAGACCCTTCTCCGAATTGGTGCCATGGAGCGAAGATCAGGAACAGCAGAAGAATTGGGCCGCTAGGCAACATGAGTTGAAATCGTCGTTCAAGATTCTGAAAATCCATGTTCATTCCTTAGCTTAGAAAACAAGTAGTTAAGTACTGTGGGTACGTAAAGATAGTAAGGGATCGGACGGGTCTAGAACGTGCATTCAAGCGTTACGTACCTCTTAAGTTTCTGCACAGTCAATGGTCTAAAGTCATGACGTGTCCGATGAAATAAGCGCAGAAACAATCAATCTGTTCGTTGCCGGTTGTTTCCCAGAGTTGGGTAGCCGGTGTATCGACATCGGTGAAGAATTCGCGGTAGCCGAGTATGACTTGACGGGCGTTGCTCGACGCCCTGGAGGCTACATATCTGGACCTGACCAGTTCCGCTTAGCTGATGGCGCCCTTTGGTTTTTGGCGTTGAGTGCTACCCGAAAGCTTCAAGAGATGACTGTGACGAGCGAGCTTTCGATTAGGTATCTGCGGCCCGCGCTTGGCGAGAAACTGTTTGCGCGAGCCACACTCGACTCCATCAGCCGACGAAGTGTCGTTGGGTCGGTGTCGTTGTGGTGCGACAGTGAAGAGAAAAAGGTTTCTGTTGCACAGGGAACCTACTCATTGCCTCTGGCATAGATCGGCTGAACTTAGATAGCGTTCTCACCACACCAATCAAATTAATCGTGATGTCTTGCAATCAAACCGGGGGGTTACTGGGTGCTAGAACGTTTTCGAATTCTTGACCTAACCGACGACAGGGGTCACTTCTGCGGCATGATCTTTGCTCAGTTAGGGGCTGAAGTAATAGCTATCGAGCCACCGGAAGGGCAGCGATCCCGATATCAGGGACCCTTCGCCGGAGAAACCCAAGACATAGAGAAGTCATTAACCCATTGGGCCTATAACCGAGCGAAGCAGTCTTTGGTGCTGGATTTCGATCGACTCCAAGATGTTCAAAGATTCGAAGATCTTGCCGCAACAGCAGATGCTGTTGTTGTCTCAGACCCAAGAACAGTAGACCTAGAGTCGCTAGGTCAGAGACATCCGCATCTGGTGACCGCCTGTATCTCAGGATTTGGTGAAACCGGCCCGAAATCCGACTGGGTGGCGAGCGACATCATCAACACCGCTGCTAGCGGGACTATGGGTATTACCGGGGACCGAGATCGCGCTCCGGTCAGATTATCTGTCCCGCAGACCTGGCATTTCGCCGCTTCCGACGCCCTGTGTGGGATCTTGCTGGCATTGAGAGAGCGCGAATCTTCTGGGACGGGGCAACACGTTGATGTAGCGGCTCAACACAGCTATTTGATTGCTTCCCAATACCAGATGCTCTACCCGTTCGCGGGTGCGCCCAGCACGCGTCGGCTTTCCGGGGGTGCGGAAATAGGACCAATCACATTGAAATTGGTATATGAAGCTGCCGATGGCCATGTGTCGATCGTCTTCCTAGTCGGCCCCACGGTTGGCCCGTATAACACTCGGCTTTTCGAATGGATGGAAGAAGAAGGGATGTGTCCTGCGGAGTTCCGAGACGTGGACTGGGTTGGATTTGGAACCCAACTGCTCTCTGACCCTGATGCCCCCGAGCTATTAAATCGAGGAGCCGAAGTCATAAATGAATTCACGAAAACGAAAACCAAGGCAGAGCTCTTATCTGGGGCATTAGATCGAAACCTCTTGCTTGGCCCTATAACAACCACCCGTGAACTCTTGGACATGGAACATGCAGCCGAAAGAGATTTTTGGCGCTCCATCGAGGGAGTTAGGTTCGCCGGACCGATAGCGCGACTTTCGGATGCGACTCTCGTAACAGACATAGCTCCGCCCCGACTTAATCAACACAACTTTCAACAACGACAGACGAGCGAGACACCTGCTGCTGGCGCCACAACCGGCGCGGTTGAACCCTTGAGCGGCATAAAAATTTTAGACATGACGTGGGCTATTGCTGGCCCATATGCATCTCGCATCATGGGTGATTTTGGTGCTGATGTGTTACGAATTGAGTCTGAACTCAAGCCTTGCATCATGCGTGGGGCTGGCCCCTTTGTGGACAACGCAGCTGGAGCAGATAGCTCACTCAGTTACCTCTCTATTAACGCTTCAAAGCGTTCCCTCGCTATTGACCTCCGAGATCCACGATCGATCGAAATCATGAAGGAACTCGTTCAGTGGGCTGATGTTTTAATCGAATCTTATTCGGTCGGAGTGATTGGACGTATGGGCCTTGGCTATGAAGAACTAGAAAAGATCAACCCAGAATTGATCATGGTCTCAACCTCGCTTATGGGCCAAACAGGTCCGATCAGGGAGATATCTGGATTTGGGAACATCGGAGCAGCCGTCGCAGGATTTTTCCCGTTTGGTGGATGGCCTGATAGGCAACCGTGTGGACCTTTTGGTGCTTACTCTGACTATATCTCTCCTCGCCTGACGGTGGCCCTCGTCCTTTCGGCTCTAGACAAGCGAGAACGATCAGGTCGAGGTCAGCACATCGACTACTCGCAGATGGAAGCGGCAGCTCAATTGTTGAGTCCAGCTTTTCTGCATGACGAAATCAACGGAGTTGAAGGCGGCCGAATCGGCAACAAGGACTTTAACTTCTGTCCACATGGCGCCTACCCGGTAATCGGAGATGATCGATGGATCGCTGTTGCATGCGAAACACAAGCCCATTGGGAGGCATTGGCTGAAGTAATAGGCGCACGAGATCTAGCGTCACTGAGTTATGAAGAACGACGGCAACGCAACGACGAAATAGAAGCCTTAATTGCTGAATGGAGCAGCCGACAAGACGGCACCGAAGCTGAATTAGTGCTGCAGCAACGAAAAGTGCCAGCTCATAGAGTTCTCTATGCACCCGAAGTTGCTGAAGACCCGCAACTACGGCACCGAAAAGCGTTCAGTCAAATAAGCCACCCTCACCACGGGCAAGTTTGGATCGAAGACTCAGCTATACACCTCTCGCGAACTCCAGGTGCTGCTCGATGGGCAGCACCCCCTGCCGGCGAACATTTGTATGAAGTCCTCACAGACATCCTTGGTCGTGACCCAGACCAAGCCGCAGAACTCATAGCGACTGGTATCTTCACATGAGTTTTTCACAGGTGATTTGAGGAGTGAACCATTGACCCCCGACTTTTACAGAACCTCATTTAGGAAATCCACCCACCGGATAGCGGAGCTCGCCAGTGAAGATCTCCAAGCTGATATTCCACACATTAGAAACTGGGATGCGGGCGAAGCTTTAGTTCATGTGGGGCTGGTCTTTTCATTTGTAGGTCAGTCAATCACCCAGGGCGCCCCTATCAGCGATCAAGGTGTGGCTCCATGGGCTAATGACCCAGCCAACCAGCCCGACAAGTCTGATCTTGGTCAGTGGTTTACGGAAGTCGCCGAAACACTAGATGCGACCATATGGAGCCACCAAGAGGACGAAGAGGTCTGGACATCAAGCAAGCAAACAGATACAGCCAAGTTTTGGATGCGCCGAATGACCCAAGAAGCCGAGATGCATCGCTGGGACATAGAAGCGGCCTACGGTGATAGTCAACCCATCAACCCTGATTTGGCTGTAGATGGCGTCGACGAATTTTATGACTTCTTTGTCGAAGAGCGTTTAAGCACAGCTTTCTCAGGTGATGGCTCTGTCCACCTCCACGCAACTGACGCTGACGGAGAGTGGATGATTACCCGAAACGAAGCAGGAGTTATCGTCGAAAAAAAACATGGGAAGGGCGATGTAGCTGCTCGAGGGCGAGCCAGCGATTTACTCCTATTCGTGTGGAATCGACAGAGCCATTCAGTACTAGAAACTTTTGGAAATACAGAACTCCTCGAGGAGCATCAACGTCTTTTGCAGATTTAAGCGCCGATCTTGTGATCAAATAGAACCGGAGGAAAACAATGGAAGCACCGTCAATAGCTCAACTGCTGTGTCAGCAACTCGACGAAGCAGAATTTGGTAAGACAGGTCGACGTTCATTCTTCGAATACCGCGACACTGGTTTAAGCGACCTCACCAACGGCGATTACCGCGCTCAGGTGATGAGAGCGACAGATGTCATGGAGACAACAGGGTGGCACTATCACCAATGCGACTTGCAGTTCGTGTATGTGTTGAACGGCTGGGTAGATCTCGAGTTCGAAGGCGGACGTACTGAACGGGTTGCCGCTGGAGCAGCGTTATCGATACCGTCAGGTATGGTCCACAATGAGATCAGCTGTTCGCCTGACTTCGAAGCTCTTGAAGTGGTCGCACCTGCGCAAATGGAAACTATTCCCTGCGAACCGCCCGCATAGCTTCACTTAACTCAAACTCTCAACGACACTGTCGATTGCTAGCCGAGTGGCATGAACCATTTCGTCTAGGTGACTTTCTTCAACGATGAATGGAGGTCCAAACATGACAGCGTCATCGAACACTCCAGACCCAGACGGATAAATCCAAACCCCGTTGTTAAGCGCAGCATTGGCTACTGAGTCAGCAAAGGCCGCCGATCGCGGAAACGGCTCTCCCGTTTCTCGATTAGCGACAAGGCCGAGGCCCTGCAACAGACCCCGCCCTCGGATATCTTCGACATTGGGGTGATCTCGAAATTCCTCTTCGAGCCGCATTCGTAACGCTTCACCCATAACAGCTGCTCGATCCAACAAGTTTTCTGTTCTTACTATCTCAAGCACTTTGGTCGCCACGGAACAACAGAGATCCTGGCCGGCAAATGTATAAAACATTAAAGCCAGGTCTGTTTTGCCTATTGGTTCGACGACGTCGGGGCGACAATAGACACCTCCGATTGGGACGTAACCACCGCCGAGCCCTTTGCCTGCAGCGATGATGTCGGGCGTAAACCCAAGCGCCTCGTGCCCCATTTTTGTCCCAAGTCGACCGAAACCAGTCATCACTTCATCAGCGATCACAAGAATGTCATGCTTGGCACATATCTCCGAGATCCGCGTCCAGTAATCATCCGGTGGCACATAGGCACCGGCAGCAGCCCCGATAACTGGTTCCCCTATAAACGCGCTGATGGTCTCAGCACCCTCTAGTTCGATCACTTTTTCTAGCTGGTCGGGGTCGTAATGACTGGTTTTGGGCATAGATGGAAGTAACTGCTCCAAGCCCTTGCGTCTCCGATCATGTGAACCAACCGCCAAAGCCCCCATTGTGGCTCCGTGGTAGGAAACGTCACGCCCAATCACCTTGTGTCTTTCGGGTCTACCGCATGCAACATGATGGAGTTGAGCGACTCGGATAGCGGCATCCACCGACTCAGAACCACCGCTAACAAAGACACACCGCCATGAAGGGTCTGGTAGCCAGTGATCGCTGACTTCTTCAACCAATGCGACACGGGCTTCAGTTGCAAAGATAGGTACTACATAATCCAACTGGCCCAAAGCTTCAGCTGCGACCCGAGCTATCTCTTGCCTGCCATGGCCGATGTTCGTGACAATTGCTCCACCACCGGCATCTAGTATTTGACGACCGTCCGACGTGTGGAACCACACGCCCTTGTTGTGGGTGACCAGAATTGGAGATGAGCCCGGCACGAGCGGAAAACGAGAAACATCCATGGCCAAACAATACTTCCATCCCCGTTTTCGGGTGCTTGTCATGGTTCACTAAAACTGTGCGTTACTTAACTCGACCCATCGTTGCGGCGCTCGTCGCTCTTTTCATATTGGCTAATGGCGGCGGCATCGTGGAGCTTGTCATCGGAGCGATTCTGTTCGCCCTCATAGATCTTGGCTCCCGTTATGTAGTCAAGCGCCTCAGCCGAACATAGAGACCAAGAGGACAAGGACCATCAATTGACACTTGACCAAATTGCCAACTGGGCACAAATATTGGAAGCAGTAATTCTTTCGTTATCGATTGTTTTTATTGGCGCTGAAGCTCGTCAAACGTTGCAACACAGTCGGACCCAGTTCGGTCATGGCCTCACGGATCGACTTTACGACCGATATTTTGCGATCTCCCGAGACGCAAGCTTCAGTCAGTTCTTAATAAAGGACTGGTCTGGCGACGACTTACAGGGGGAAGAATATTTTCGTGCCCTCAACTTGTTGGGAGCGGACCTTATCGACCTGTTCGATACCTATGACGCGTGGAAAGAAGGGCTAGTTGGACGAATGCACGTTGATATGCGTATGCAACTGATTCGATTGGGCGCTTTCCTTTCACCAGTCGGAAGAGCGACATGGGATCATTGGAAAATCACGCGAGATCAAGAATTCTGTGACTGGTTCGAAACCGAGGTCTACGGAAACACTCTTTCGAACTAGGCCCACAGTGCAGTTGCGCCGAAGAGGGCGTCCCGATCGCATATGTGTTTTCACAGCGTTGATCTGCAGCGAGCCACTAAGTTGATCAACTATGAGAGCAGTCTTATGTAATCAATTTGGCCCACCAGAAGATTTGGTGGTGAGCGAGATACCCGATCCGACACCTGGACCTGGGGAAATCCTCATAGAGGTAAAGGCGGCACCGGTAACCTTTCCCGACACATTGATGTTGGAGGACAAATACCAGTTCAAAGCTGATTTACCATACGTTCCCGGTTCTGAAGTAGCTGGAGTTGTCACTGCTTTAGGTGAAGGAGTGGACAACATAGAGACAGGCACTCGAGTTGTCTGTGGTCTAGGAGCGGTTGGTGGTTATGCGGAATTCGCAGTTGCCAAAGCAGCAGCAGCGCGAACTTTGCCCGACGGAGTGAGCTTTGCCGATTCCACCGGATTGCTCTATGCCCACGGAACTACCTATTACGGATTAAAGCAACGCGGCAACCTACAAAAGGGAGAAACACTTCTAGTTCTAGGAGCAGGGGGCCACGTAGGGTTATCCGCTGTTGAAATCGGAAAGCTCATGGGAGCGAGGGTTATCGCAGCGGCCTCCACGGAGGAAAAGCTGGATCTCTGCAGAGAACGGGGTGCCGACGACACAATCAATTATGGGCAAGAGAGTCTCAAGGACAGAGCCAAAGAGCTAACAGACGGTGCCGGAGTAGACGTTGTGTATGACGTCGTTGGTGGCGACTACGCAGAACAAGCTCTTCGAGCGATTGCATGGGAAGGACGTTTCTTGGTCATCGGCTTCACTGCGGGAATCCCCTCAATACCTTTGAATTTAACGTTGTTGAAGAGTTGCCAAATAGTGGGCGTTTTCTATGGGGCCATGACAGCACGTGACCCTGAACTGGCAAACGAAATAGCCGAAGATCTCCTGCAATGGGTAGATAGTGGTGACCTCAGGCCACACATTTCGGCTACCTATGGATTAGACGGAGCCTCGGAAGCTTTGAGAAGTCTGATCGACCGTAAATCTATTGGCAAGATTGTTATTGAGCCGTAGGCAGTTACACGGAGTTAACCTAAATTCTGGTTTTAACCACCAACTATGAACCGTTGGTGAGTGCCCTCGGATACCAAAACCTCACCGTGGGTTACCTTGATATTGAATACGAGCCGCTTGCGGTCGATCTCTGCAAGTTCAGCTGCCACAACGACTTCCTCACCAGAAGCGACCGCTGCTGAATGGCTTACACATACATGGATCCCAACCGTTGTTTGGTCACTTTCTAGATAACTCTGCACCCCGAAAAGACATGTCCCCTCTATCAGTCGAACCATGTCCGGTGTGGAGAGCACTTTGTTTGGAAGGTGGGGCGGCGACATCTCGTCAGTTACTTCGACGTTGTCGCTGAATAATTGACCGATCTGGAGTTCACTCATGCGCATGAGGCTAGTACCCATCGCTATTTCGGTACTCAAGAAACTGCTTAGAGCGATCGAGCAGCAACGAGTTGATTAATGCAGTGGTTCCGTAGAAGCCCAATCAACAAAGTGTCGCTAAGTAGTAACGAATCTTCAAGCAATATCGCTTGACTCTGCACTAGCTCGATTGCCAGTAAGGAGTTTTAAGTGGTGATGTTTGATCTGTGGCGTCTGGCCTTGGACTAAGAGAAATAAAGCTTCCCTAGCCAGTCGCTGTGCCTGCTGTTCAACAAACAAAGCAGAGCCTCCAACGGTCGCCACTAACGCCGACGTAGCACGAACACATAAATCACCCAAGACGGCCCGAGCTTCTGGCAGCTCCTCTGACGTAGCGGAGTTGATTCTGTTGCGAGCGTCACTTAACTGTTGATCGAGAGGGCTTGGTCCGAGCAGATTCGTTGCCCGTGAGGCCACGCCAAGAGGGTTCGAGCCGTTCGAACGCAAGCCGTGACGGTATTTTTCCGCCCAATCAGAGAAAGCTTCCACCGCAGTTACTGACTTCTCCGATACAGGGTGATTATCGAAACTGAGCTCAACAGTGACCGCCGAGTCAATAGCCGCTAAGGACAAACGGCGACTTGTGAGTGTCTCACACTCCTTAGCATCAAGCATCGCCCACACAATCGAGTCGCCATGACGAGCAGCCGTTAGAACCACATCAATGTGACCCCAGCCGGTAACGAACGGAGCAGTTCCAGAAAACAGCCACCCGCTGCCTGTAGGTTCAGCGCGCAGTATGGGAACCCCGGGCCGGTTTAGGTGAGCGAAAGCCACTCCACCTCTGGCTTCTCCACTAGCAAGAGGCTCAGCCCATCGAGTCTTCATAGGTCCGCTAGTTTCTGCCGCCGCCTTGCTGGGTCCCGCATGTTGAGCCCATACAAAACTGGTTGTTAAGCAACCACCCGATATTGCTTCATGAACGGCCCATTGAGTCTCAGGTGAAGCACCCATTCCACCAAACTCAGGTGGGGCGAACAGGCCATGAAAGCCAGCTTCACAAATCAAATCTAACTGAGCAACCGGCACGGTTCCTTCGGCATCAACTTCGAGTGCTTTCGGGAAAAGCTGTTCGTCGGCCAGAGCTACAGCTCGTTCGACGAGTTCATTATCTATTTGATTCATCTTCATCGAATAATTCGTAGACAACCGGCGAATAAAGGTGTCCTAAACCTCGTTCTACTATCTCATTGAACCGGTCGCGAACCAAACGAGCGCCAGCAGCATCTACGGAAACCTCGTCAGCAAGGGCTAGAGCGTAGTCAAGGTCCTTGACAGAGTAGGTAGTAGGAAAGCGATCCGCAGGGTAATCGCCTGTTGTCATGAAAGAACCATGGCGTCTTAGGGCGAAACTGTCAGCTGACCCTTGACCAAGTAAATCCAGTACGCGACTTCGGTCAACGCCGGCCCGTGTCGCAATAGCCATTGCCTCAGCAAGAGCCGACACATTCTCAAATAGCACCATGTTGTTCATGAGTTTCACGACAGTCCCTGTTCCCACCGGACCACAGTGTGCGACATCTGAGCCCATGTGTCGAAGCCACGGAGCTATCTCACTGAAGATCGCATCTTCGGCCCCGACCGTGATCGACAAAGTCCCGTCAATAGCGTTGGGAACTCCTCGAGCCACTGGGGCATCAGCAAAATGAGCCCCCTTAGACCTAAGAACCTCAGCTACCTCAAGATTGATCGCCACAGTGGCTGTTGTGCAATCCACAATTATTTGTCCAGGCCGAGCGTGTTCACATATCCCTCCGGCGCCCAGACACACGCTACGTGTCTCCACTTCCCCCGGGACACAAACAAAAACGATGTCAGCATCACCTACCGAAGCCAAATCGTTCGCTCTGACCGCGCCGGCGCTTACCGCCGAGGCCACTGCTTCATCATTGAGGTCATAAGCGATCACCGGAACCGGTGACTTTGCAGCCAGATTCGCGCACATCGGTCCTCCCATTGCTCCCAGACCAACAAATGAAACGAGATCTATCGAGGTATCTGCCATAAGGGGATTCTCTCGCACAGCGAGGCCCCGATGACGCCATCTAGAGTGAAAAGGGGGAGACTCTATGAGCGACAAGCAACAAAAATCAGACTGGGACGTTTCAAAATTCAGAACATATTGTGCTGAAGGTGAAACGAAGGCGCTCAATCTAGGTAACCGAGGCCCGATACGGTTCACTCCAGATGGACTTCTTGATCCGAATATCTTGAACGCATACGAACAATTCGGCTTCTACGTTTTTGAGAACGTCATAGACCAAGACGAACTAGAGGAATGTCGAGGAGAAGTTGACGAACTGTTAGAGCGGGCCCCTTGGCCCCACCGAGACTCCAAAGTAGATCGCAATGGCAAACCAGCATTAGGGCCGGAATTCGCAGTCAACCCATGGGTCATGACTAAACCCCTCAGCGATCCGTTGGGTGGAACACGAGAAAACAACGGGAGACATCCAGTCAAGATGTTCGAACCCGACCCAGGAGCTGATAGTCCAGCTCATGTGCCATATCTAGTAGCAGGGTGTTTGCAACTACTTCCGTCCTTCCTACGAATATCTGGTCATCCCGACATTCTGAGAGTGGCTGAGGCGATAAACGGACCAGATTTTACGCCATTCACGGAAGTGCTTTTCGTAAAAGAACCTGAAATAGGCCCGTCGGTTTCTTGGCACCAGGATGGACAAATACATTGGGATCACCCCCAATGGGACTCCAATATCCACGGTTACAACGTCCAAGTTCAGTTGTACGGAAGCACACCTGCGAACGGTGTCTGGGTGCTACCTGGAACTCACCGAGAAGGCAAGGTAGACATAGCTGAGCGAGTGTCGAAAAACGGCGACTCAGACTGGTTTGAGGACGCAGTTCCGTTGGTGTGTAAGCCTGGAGATGCGTTCATCACCAATCGACAAACCGTCCACGGTTCATTCCCGAACACTTCTAAAGATCGACGTATTACGGTGAACTTCGGTTTTCACCGGTACTCGTCAGTTATCGGCCAGACCGGCAAACTAAGCGGAGAAGGGAACCAATACACCGAGGATTACATACGGGAAAGATGCAGATGTATCCCTTTGGCGATAGACGCCCGTTCCCAGCGTTTCCCGAATGAAGAACGCTATACCTATCAACCCTTCGCAGGTTTAGAAGATGAATATCGCTATGGCCCAGACACGATTCGAGATATCTTGACTGACTACAACCTGCGAGACCTTGGTATTTGACAATGACCCTTAGCAATGAAGAACAAACATTTTCCGATGCAATTGAAGTAGCGAATATTCCTACGCTTCTCATGGTTTTGGTCCAGCTAACCGGAGAACTCCATTGGTTGGAAGAGCCATACCTCCCTAAACGACATCCAGGGTTGGGAGACAATGACACTGGTGGTCTCGAACCCCGACATCAGCAAGAAGTCCGGGAAGCCGCCCTCGAGGCGATCATGGCATGGCGCGATGGTCGCCCTGTTGCGCTCCCTGAACCGGATTACGACCTAATAGTGCGAATGCTAAGCGTCTCGATGGCTGAAGCTGTTCCCTCCGAATACGGACAATTCACGGCCGCTCAACTAGGTCAAGACAAATTCCTCGACCACCAGAGCATTAGTTCCCCACCTGATTTCAATGTCCTAATCATCGGTGCCGGAGTTTCAGGACTCTGCGCGGCAATCAATCTACAAATGCTCGACATCAACTTTCAGGTTGTTGAACGAAATTCGACCGTGGGCGGCGTTTGGTTGGAGAATCGCTACCCAGGTGCAGGAGTAGACACCCCAAATCATCTTTATTCCTATTCCTTCGCTCCTTACGACTGGCAAAAGTATTTTTGTCTTCGCGATGAGCTCCATGACTACTTGGAGCACGTTTGCGACAGCTTCGAGGTCCGCGACGCCATCCGATTCCAAACCACGGTCGAAGAAATCGAATACCAAGATGGGAAACAGAATTGGCTCGTAACTCTGCGCTTGCCCGATGGCAGCCAAGAGCTAACAGAAGCCAATGTAGTGATCAGCGCGGCGGGAATCTTCAACCCGCCAGTTTCACCAGATATCGAAGGTCTTCAAGATTGGCAAGGCGAGAAGTGGCATACCGCCCGCTGGCCTGAAAATGTCGATCTCGATGGCAAGAACGTAGCGATCATCGGTAACGGGGCCAGTTGTATGCAGATCGGTCCTGAAATTCAGGACGAAGTTGAATCTCTAACCATTTTCCAAAAGTCCGTCCACTGGGCAGCGCCGTTTGAACAGTTCAGGAAAGAAGTACCTGACCCGCTCCGGTTTCTCTTGCGGGAGGTTCCGCTCTACCGAAACTGGTATCGGGTTCGACTTGGGTGGACGTTTAATGATCGAATCCACTCGGCGCTTCACAAAGACCCGGATTGGGAGCACCCCGAGAGGTCACTGAACGCCCAAAACGATGGACATAGGAAGTACTTCACTGACTATGTCATTGACGAACTGGGGGATGACGCCCCGGAATTGCTGGAACGCGTCCTGCCGAGCTACCCGCCGTTCGGCAAAAGAATGTTGATGGATAATGGTTGGTATCGAATGTTACGAAACCCCAAAGTCCAATTGGTCGACGAGCGTGTAAGTAAGGTCAACCCAACCTCCCTAACTACCGAAGACGGCAGAGAATTCAACGCTGATGTGCTGGTTCTAGCTACTGGTTTCGACGTTCTGAACTTCATAACAACCTATGAAGCGAAGGGCCGCTCAGGCACCTCTTTGGTGAGTCAATGGGAAGATGACAACGCAAAGGCATACCTCGGCACAGTCGTACCTAACTTTCCTAATTTCTTTACCCTTTATGGCCCGAACCTCCAACCAGGTCACGGCGGCAGTTTGATCTTTGTGGTGGAAATGCAAGTCCGGTACATCATGGACGTGATCCAAAAAATGCTTGAGCAGAACATTGGCGCAGTCGAAATCCGCCAAGACATCCATGACAGCTACAACGAAGATGTCGACCAAGCACATACACAGATGGTCTGGACTCACCCAGGTATGGAATCTTATTACCGCAACGAACGAGGACGGATTGTGGTCAATTCACCTTGGCGAAATGTCGATTTCTATTCGATGACCCGAGAAGCGGATCTAAACGAATATTTGACAGAGCCAATCCCTGAACTGGTCGCTGACTAGCGCCGAAATTCTTCTGCGATCGTACTGATGACAGTCTGAACGTCGTCCTGACTTACATCTAAATGCAGAACCATTCTGCTTTTCTTGCCTGACCACCTAGTCATAATGCCTCGGGCCAGCAACCGGCTTTCGAGGTCGTTGATCTCTTCTAGGGCATAAACAAAGACCATATTCGTGTTTTGAGCCTCAACTTCTAAGCCATCAATATCGGCGAGACCCCGCGCCAAAGTTTCAGCGTTGCGGTGATCATCACCCAGACGTCCAACATGGTTATCTACAGCATGTTGTCCTGCTGCGGCAATGAGACCTACCTGCCTCATGGCTCCACCCAGCATTTTCCGCCACTTCCGTGCTTCGTCGATTAGCTCTTGAGAGCCGGAAAGCACCGAGCCAACTGGTGCCCCGAGTCCTTTGGAGAGACACACTGAGACTGTGTCGAATGGGGCAGCAATATCTCCTGGGTTTACCCCGAGGGCTGCAGATGCATTCCAGAGACGGGCTCCATCGAGGTGATAACCGAGACCGTACTCATCGGCGAGGTCGCGACCCGACTCCATCTGTTCAATATCAAGGACTTTGCCATCAGTTGTGTTCTCGAGACACAAAAGACGAGTCCGAGCGAAGTGGGCATCATCAGGTTTTATCGACGCACGCGCAGCTTGAAGGTCAAGCATGCCTGATTCCAACATCGGCACAGTTTGAGGTTGGATGCTGCCAAGCACCGCAGCCCCACCGCCCTCATACATATAGGTATGAGCGTGATCTCCAACTAAATATTCGTCGCCCCGCTGACAATGAGCCATTAACGCACACAGATTTGATTGCGTCCCTGATGACACAAAAACAGCTGCGTGCTTTCCTAATAAATCAGCGACGCATTCTTCGAGGTGCCGCACCGTGGGGTCATCTCCGAAGACGTCATCTCCCACTTCAGCTTGAGCCATTGCTTGACGCATCGCGTCGGTGGGTCGAGAAACAGTGTCAGATCTTAAGTCGATCACCCTATTAATTTGCCACGTAAAGACGCCATACACATAGCCTGAAAGCATGAATGCAATTACCGTCACCCCGATGACCCCCAGAATTGGGGCAGAAATAGGCGGAGTTGACCTACGCGAAGAACTCGCCGATGAAACTGTCAGGCTGATTCGCGAGGCTTGGCTGAAACACCAAGTCATATTTTTTAGAGATCAGGATCTCACCCATCAACAACACATCGCGTTCGCCGCTCGGTTCGGGGAGCCGCATATCCATCCCACCGTTCAACACCACCCGGAGCACCCAGAGGTACTAGTCATCCATGCAGATGAGAATTCGCGACAGGTAGCAGGGGACGGATGGCACAGCGATGTGACCTTCGAAAAGAACCCGCCTCTAGGAAGCATTTTGCGACTGACAGAAATTCCGCCTGACGGCGGCGGCGCTACCCTCTTCAGCTCTATGTACTCGGCGTATGAGGCGCTCTCACCAGCATTTCAAGATTTTCTCAAAGATCTCGTTGCGATGCATCGACTAGGGAAACTCCCTGGACATCGGCAAGACGCAGCCCCTCCATCCGCTAAACACCCAGTCATCTTGACCCACCCTGAGACGGGACGAAAAGGAATTTTCGTCAACCAGGGTTTTACTAAGAGAATTGAAGACCTCAGCCGAGATGAGAGCAAAGCTATTCTTCAACACCTCTACCGGCATATCGAAAATCCTAATTTCCACGTACGGTTTCACTGGACACAGAATTCAATAGCTATGTGGGATAACCGCTGCGTTCAGCACTTGGCAACATGGGACTACTACCCAGCTACTCGTCATGGATACAGGGTGACTTTGAAAGGCACCCCAACGAGTTAGGGCCGAACTGCCCGTTTGGGGCGTTGGGCTAACTCGCGTAATTTGGGTTGCGCGAGGTTTATGAATCGGCAAGCCAAAGCCCTGGTTTCTCTAGGATCGATCAGATCGACGACATCTCCTCGGTGGGCTGCTCTAAACGGAGAGCGGAGTCGAAGTAGTCGTTCCTCGATAGCTGAACGGTGCGCTTCAGGGTCGTCTGCTTCCGCTATTTCTCGTCTGTACGCAGCAGCGACTCCGCCTTCTATAGGGATGCCACCCCATTCACCTGATGGCCAACCAAAACGCAGATTAAGGCTATTAGGTAATCCAATTGAGTTCGGTGCGTCAGCCGCAACTCCGTAGCTTTTGCGAACCATGAACTCAATCTTTGGAACTTCACATTCAGCTGATGCGATTAGAGCTCGAGCGCCGCGCCGCATCGTCGCGATTCTCTCAGCATGCGATCCCAACATGAAACCGGGCATATCGAGAAAGATCAGCAAGGGCAGATTGAAGGTGTCGCAAAGATCCACAAAATGGGTGTATTTGTCAGCAGCGTTGCCGTCCATTGCTCCTGCTTTACTCATCGGGTCGCTGCCGATGACCCCCACAGACCATCCATCCAAACGAGCAAATCCAGTGATTAAGCCACTTGCATATAGCTCTCGCATCTCAAAAAAATCGCCATTATCAACCACATGACGGATCAGGGCTCGAGCGTCGTAACCCTGCCTACGGTTTGTGGGAATGAAATCTAAGAGTTCCTGAGGTCGACGTTGAGGATCGTCACCCGTTTGAACTCTCGGAGCAACCTCTCGCACCGTGTTTGGTAAATAGGAGAGAAAATCTCGGATCTGCTGAAAAGCATGATCTTCATCATCCGCCACATTGTCTACTTGGCCACTTTCGACCACATGCATCTTCCACCCTCCGAGCTCTTCTTTCGAAAGCTTTTCTCCAATGGCCCTTTCAACCACTGGAGGCCCGGAGGGAAAGATTTGAGATTTTTCTTTAATCATTACGCTGAAATGAGACAGCAATGCAGCGGCTGCCGGCCAGCCCGCAACCGATCCAAGTATCGCCGACGCAACGGGAACATTTCGTAAAAGCTCCACACCTTCGTGCCAGAGATCCCCTTGGGGGAGTCCCATGTGACCATCTTGTTCGTCTTGCTTAGAGGAATGACCCACCCCTTCACGTAGCTGTATGTACGGAATGCCGTACTGAAGTGCTAGAGGTTGGGCAAAGTGGTGAGGGATTTTGTGAACGTCGTGAGGGCTACCTCCTGACAGAGTGAAATCATCTCCACCAACTGAAACTGGCCGCCCCGAAACCTCACCTAATCCCATTACATAACCACCGGGAGAGAACTCGATCAGGTTCCCCTCGGAGTCGTACTCGGCTGCACCTATGAGGTGGCCCATCTCAAGGAAGGAACCCGGATCACAGAACTTTTCCATCCGTTCTCGAACGGTGTACCTGCCTCCGTCGTGCTGACGTTGCACTCGTTCGGCTCCGCCCATTTCATTAGCCAAGCTTTTGACATATTCGATGTCTTCAATCGCTTTAACCCAGTCCATGCCAGGCTTCCAGAATTGACGATTTGGGTCTACAGGCACTCGTTAACCTTTGCCCTGACGAAGCAACTTGCCAGGCAACTCAGAATTAGGCGAAACCGTATCTTCGCCATCGTGTCGAATGACAGTTCCGTTTACTACGACCGCATCGATTCCCTTCGCATCTGAAATCAAGCGATCAGCGCCTGCTGGAAGGTCGTACACACGACGCTTTCCGTCGTGCCCGACGTGTTCCATGTCAAACACAACGACATCAGCCCAGCCGCCCTCGCTCAGGGTGCCGCGATCCTCAATGCCGAAGATCTGTGCTGGGCGTTGAGTCAACATGTGGACTGCTTCTTCTATCTCGAAACTTTGCCGTTCTCGCACAAAGGTTGAAAGAAACTCGGTCGAATATTTCGCGTCACACAATTGACTAGCGTGTGCCCCCGCATCTGAAAGCCCAATCACGGTCGTTGGGTCGTGTAACAGTTCATCTATCTCATCACGATCATGGTTGAGGACATCCTGAAGTATTCGCATATCAAGATCAGCGTCTAAGGCCATATCCAGCATCAGATCTATAGGGTCTTCGCCGCGCTCATCGGCTAATTGTTGGACGTTGCGTCCCTCAAGGGAGGGGTCGGGTGGAAACCAAGTTATTTCTGTGCGAGACCACCGGTCACCTACTTTGCCGCCATTTCCGGCCTTCTCTTTAAACTTTTCTCGCCATTCAGGATCGGCGTAGTAGGTCTTTCTGCCGTCATGGTCGCTTTGGGCTACAGGTTGGAACAAACGCATTCCTTCGTAAATGAAGGGCGCCTTCCAGCTCATTTCGAACTGCACCGGTTGAACAGCCACCTGGGGGTAGACAGCGATGCCACGGTCAGCTAGTTCATGAGCTTGCTCTACGTCTTTCAAATGACTACCCGGTCCCACAGCGCTGGCGAGCAGAGCCGTCCAGCTAACGTTCGCTCCCGTAGTTTCAGCCACCCGCGCGAATTGTTCGTGGCTAAGACCTCGACCTTGAGTTGCTTGCATAATTCCGCCCGCGTCACCGAGCGCTTGGGCTATCTCGATGATCTCCTCGGGCGTCGCTAAACGGCTAGGGACTGGACGACCCTCGTAGCCAACGTGAGTGTTGGCGCGACTTGTCGCAAAACCTAAGGCGCCTGCCTCTAGAGCTTCAGTCACCAGCTGGCGTTGGTGGGCAATTTCTGCCTCGGTGGCTTCTCGTTCAGTGGCTTCTTCACCCATCACATACATGCGCAGGGCAGTGTGACCAATCATCGCCGCCATGTTGACAGCGCAACCGTTGTTATCAAGGGCATCAAGGTATTCAGGGAAGGTTTCAAAGCCCCAGTCACCCAACCCGGAGCGAAGAGCCTCGACACTCATGCCTTCCACGTTCTCTAGGGTGCGCATGATCAAATCTCGATGCTCGGGTCGAGTCGGTGCTACAGAGAACCCGCAATTACCCATGACAATGGTGGTGACCCCATGCCAAGGGGAACAGCTAACTAAAGGATCCCAAAGTACCTGTGCGTCATAGTGGGTGTGTATGTCTACGAATCCTGGTGAAACAATTCTGCCGGTTGCATCGATGGTTTTGTCTGCTTCAGCGGGCGCATTACCCATCGCTACAATTTTCTGATCCTTTATTCCTATATCCCCAGAAAATCGTGCAGATCCAGTGCCATCCACGATGGTGCCGCCGGTGATCTTAAGGTCGTAAGACATTTTGGTTCCCCTTGAGTGGAATAAGTCCAAAATAGTTCGATTCGAGCACGCTTGCTGATTTCTTGGCGCGTTAAGTTGCTCCGGTAGACTGTTGAGAGAGCTATTGAAGGGAAATTGGTTTGCCGAAACAGAAGGACGACGCCATCCTCCTTGAGGGGAAGACAGTTGAAGCGCTTAAAGGCGGTCACTTCCGCATCGAGTTAGATAATGGCCATGAAGTTCTTGGTCACCTAAGCGGCAAAATGCGCAAGCACCACATCCGCATTCTTCCTGGAGACCGTGTTCAAGTTGAAGTATCTGCTTACGACCTCACCCGAGGGCGAATCACTTATCGGTATAAGTAGACCTAACTCAGGCAGAGCTAGTTGCTGGTTGGTGTCGCCGACCATCGACAGGGCGTTAGCACCTCGAGCCAGTCGTAGTTTTCCAATGTAACTTCCATGATCTTTTTATCTGATTCGGATTTAGTGGGGCTGATGGTTCGTTGGAAGAGATCACTTCCAACCTCTCGGATCGACAGACTCGGGGTGTTCGAGCAATCTGGGCCGAGTTCGAAAACCCACCTGATCGCCTCCTCGCTACAAGGTGCATGACAGGCGTTGTAAACCCTTAGGTCACCAATGCCCTGCGCTACCGGATTTTGTTCAGAGCCCACGAAATTAAGGCCGTTCGAGGAAAAAATCATGAACTCCCCGGCCTGTGGAAGATTCCCTGCATCGATTTGTTGATTCCAAAGAAACGCGTCAGGGAGGAGAACCATCTCCCAATCAGCCGCCGCCGTTACAGCTATTGACTGAACGTCTTGCGTGACTTCGCTAAGAAATCGCAGACCTTCGATTGGAGCGCTCTGTCCGGGGTAGCCCAAGACGAGAACCGGGACCTGGTCCTTGTCCTGAAGTTCGATACGTAGTTCGGTCCCCGCGCCGGGACTTCTATAGATGATGGTTCGATAGTCGGACCACTTGCCAACCATGTCTACAACGTTGGAGCCATATCCGGTGATTCTGGTAGCACCGCCAGCTATTGGGGCTACAGACGCTGGTCTTTGGACAGAGATAGTGGTTGTGGAGGGTGAAGGGGAGGTAGTAACTGTGGTTGAGGTAGCGGTAGTTGGCGGGACCGATGTAGGTGTCTTGCCCGACTCTGATTCGTCATTGGGGGACGAAGACGACGTGGCCTCACCGTCGATTGGATCTGAAGAGTCGCCGCCAACGGCTTGAACTAGCGCGGCGACAGCCAGAAGAAGGCCGACGATTAGTACGAGTAGCCTTGAACGGTTTGGCGCCACTTAACCCAGAGTAAAGATAAGTCGACGCGAAGTAGTGGCATGCCGAGAGGTTTGTCAAAGGTTTCGATACATCGGCATTGGCTTGGCATCTACGCTCAAAAGGTGGATCAATCTGAGCAAACACATCAACCCGGAGTCACACCGTATTTAGAGGGTGTAACGGTATTAGATTTCACTCAATACCTTGCGGGGCCTTCATGTACGAGACTGTTAGTCGAGATGGGTGCCGACGTCATCAAAGTCGAATATCCACCATATGGTGATCCGGTTCGGCCGAGTCCACCGAGACGAAATGGTCGTTCTGCATATCACGTCCAACAAAATCGTGGAAAACGCAGCCTGTCCGTTGATTTGACTAGACCCGAAGGGATATCTCTTATCGAAGACCTCATCCCCAAAGTCGATATTGTTGTCGAGAACTACAGCCCTGGGGTTATGGAGCGACGTGGTCTCGGCTACTCGAGACTAAGAGAGTTGAATCCGCAGATCATCATGGCTTCAATCTCAGGTTTTGGACAGACCGGACCGTTGTCAGAGAAAACGGCTTTCGACTTTATCGCTCAAGCTTATTCGGGCTTGATGCATATGACGGGTGAGGCAGATGGGCCGCCGATGTTGATTGGCGCGGGAATCGCAGATACTTCAACGGGTGTTCACGCGTTCGCTGCTCTTGGGTATGCGCTTTATCGACGCGATAGGACAGGTGAAGGTTCTCACCTAGATATTGGAATGGTCGATGCGATGTACCACATGCAAGAAACAGCAGTGTCGGGCCCCTCTTTGTCTGGTGGCGAGGCAGTGGGTATGCGTACTGGTCGCCATTACGCGCCCGCTAGCCCAGCAGGAATCTTCAAAGGTCCCGAGGGTTGGATTGTCGTTTTCGCGCTTGAGAATCAGATCATGAACTTATGGGCGGCCTTAGGCAGTCCCGACCTCGGAGACGATCCCAGATTTCAGAACAATCGAACTCGTCTAGAACACCGTGATGATCTCACTGAAATTATTGAAGACTGGATGAGTACCTTCGAAAGCGATAGCGACGTAATCGCCGTTCTTGAGCAGCACAGGGTCCCGTGTGGTCCGGTTGTAGAGCCAGTCAAACTTGCAGATACCCACCCTCACTTCCTTGAAAGAGGAACTGTTCGCGAAGTAACTGACCCTCTAGCTGGCTCAATGTTGATACCGGGTTTCCCACTTCGATTCTCGGATGCACCAGAGTTACCTGAGCTGGTCGCGGCCGAAGTAGGTGAACATAACAATTCGGTGCTTGGGGATCTGCTCGGAATGGACTCAGAATCAGTTTCGGCACTAGAGGAAGAAGGGGTCTTGTATAGACGACCTCCTCGAGATTGACCTAGTTTTAGGCCATGACTGAATCAACCATGCCTAACGGCACAGTGCGCTTTTGCCTTGAAGAAGGAGTCGCGACGGTGACTCTTGACCGCCCCGAGACCCTGAATTCAATGAACGATGATCTAATGCAGGACCTCAGCAGCGCGTTATCAACGATAGAAACAGATGCAAACGTAAGAGTCGCGGTTATAACTGGAGCGGGCCGAGGTTTTTGTTCCGGAGCTGATCTGAACAATGCTGCTGACTCAGATAGCGATATAGCGAACGTGACGCCTGCCTTCTCGGAAACCGATTTTTTTAACCCAGCTCTGCGCTCCTTGCACCAGTGTCCAGTGCCGACTATCGCTCGAGTAAACGGAGTGGCGGCTGGTGGAGGTCTCGGCATAGCCCTTGCTTGTGACCTACAAATAGCAGTCAGCTCTACCTTCTTCGTCGCTACGTTCGGCCCCCGGCTCGGGATTGTGCCTGACATGGGGTCAACTTGGAGCTTGCCTCGACGGGCGGGACGAGCTCGGGCAATGGGAATGGCCATGTTGGGTGAAAGAATTTCCGCAGAGCAGGCAGCCGACTGGGGTCTTATTTGGAAATGCGTTGATGACGACCAGCTCGATGACGAGGTTCAAGCAGCAACCTCTGTGTTGAAACGAACTAGTCCTGAAGCAATGTTGAGAATCCGCCAGTCAATCGACGCCGCCTCAACCAACACATTCGCTGATCAGCTAACTACGGAGATGGAACACCAGGCTGTGCTCATACCTCGAAATATGCAAGAAGGGGCCCAAGCATTTCTTGAAAAACGTGAACCCGAATTCGACGGGCGGAGGAACTAAGTATCAACCTTTTTCTAAATCAACTGCCTGTCGGCTTGTCCTAACCATGGTTCGTTAGCAAGACTGTCCATATGTCAGATACAGCCACCGCAAGTAGTAACCCAGAAGAGACACAAGTCAGTTCCGCGATCGACGCGTTGCTCTCTGCAAATGACCCCAAAGAAATGAGCTACGAAGATTTTCGTGGCGCCCAGTTTGACCACGGCTTGGCGTGGGTTTATTTCGACGAAGGTCACGGTGGTCTTGGCGTAAACCCTGGTTTACAAAAACAGGTTGAGGTTCGGCTGCGTGAAGCGGGAGCCTCGCCGATGAAACCAGCGATGTTCTTCATGCATCTCGCGGGTCCAACCATCCACACTCACGGAAGTGATGACTCTAAGAACCGGTTCTTACGTCCAATGTTCACGGGTGAGGAAAGATGGTGCCAACTGTTCAGCGAACCTGGAGCTGGTAGTGACTTTGCAGGGTTGGCGACGCGTGCTATCGAAGATGGCGATTCTTGGATCGTTAATGGCCAAAAAGTCTGGAACACAATGGCGCATTTGGGAGACTGGGGAATGTTGGTTACGCGAACTGACCCAGATATGCCAAAGCACCGGGGAATGACCTATTTCGCCGTCGACATGAAAAGCCCTGGAGTTGACGTGCAGCCGCTGCGACAGATCACAGGTGAAGCAGAGTTCAACGAAGTTTTCCTGACTGATGTGCAGATACCAGATTCCGACCGCATCGGAGATGTAGGGGACGGATGGCGCGTCTCGCTCACAACGCTGATGAATGAGAGAAACGCAATTGGTGCGGGAAGCGGTGGCGGACCACCCAAAGCGGGGTCCGGCCCTGTGTCGATCTTGACAAAGATGTGGCGAGAGACCCCTGAAACTATGCGTAACAGCGTTGATCTTGATCGCATCATGCACCTTTACGTGCGCGCGGAAACTCAGCGTTTAACAAATATTCGGGCAGGACAGAATCGCCGAAAGGGAAACCCAGGACCAGAAATGTCGATAGCTAAGCTTGCTTTTGCTGAATTGAACCAAGACATCCTTACAGCTGCCGTCGACATGATGGGAATGGCAGGCCAGATCAACTATGACTACACGTTTCGTCGGCCCGAGGACTTGTCAGTTGATGGCTCTGAGAGTGGAGTTCAGCACGGTTTCTTGCGGGTGAGGGCTAACTCCATTGAAGGCGGAACGTCGGAAATTATGAGGAACATACTCGGGGAACAAGTTCTTGGTCTGCCCGGTGAACCTCGAATAGACAAGGACGTGCCTTGGATAGAAGTTCCTCGAAGCTAATTTAGCTCGTTGTCAAATTTTGAACCGATCTGAAGTAGATCTCTGATTTTGGGTGCCCATGTCAGGGTTCCAGGTCGGTCGGTCTGTATGGAAGCGCCCAAAGTGTGGGCGGCGGGATGTCCGCCTGAAACGATGGCAACCTGCTGGGTGCATCGGGGGCTTCCGTGGTTCCCCTTGGCCAGTGGCTCTCCGCGACCGAACATTCGATGAGGTTCGGTCCACACCAAATAAACGTTCGGAGCTGCCCAAACACCACCCTCTATTCCTTCTAGCTTCGAAATCTCTCCATGAAGTTTCGCAAATTCTTGCTGAGAGGTCTCATCCGAAGCGATGACGATTGCTCCCGTTCCATCGTTTCTTATCTGAACCGGCCATCCGGCTTCTTTGGCATGGTCTCGAAGATTGACGCACTCGGGGTGGTCGGTTGGCTCTTGGCAATGATCGCTCACCGTGATGAGTACTGTCTCGTTCCAGAGCGGACGCAAGAGGTCCACAAGTGCACCGTAAGAAACGTCACTGTGGCGATATTGGCGAATCGCCTCGTCAGAGTCTGGTCCATACATGTGCATAGATGTGTCCGGCTCATTTAGGTGGAAGAGTACGAAATCCGCGTCTAAGTCAGCTTTTTCAGCTGCTGCTATTACAGCCTCATCCTTGGGGTAGCCGTAAGCATCTAGAGGTGTTCCTTCTGGGGGAGTCCCTGCCGGCGGCCAAGACGTAGCAGCTTCCAAGGCACCCATCGTTGCCAGTAATTTGTGGTCTCCGACCACAGCAACAGACTTTAGATCCGCTGCTTTGCAATCATCGAACAAAGTGCGACCCTGAGGTCCGCTGTCATAGGTTTTCGTAAACTTGTTGTCAACCCACGCCCAGTTGCCCCAGTGGCCGGTTTCTGTCGGTGGGAGCCCGGTCATAAAAGCAGCGTGATTGGAGTAGGTGACGGAAAGCATCAGTGACTCACCACCGTTAGGTGACATCGTCCCTGTTGTCGCCTGTTCCCACAAATTTGGGGTCATCTGGGCATTAATAGCCGAATGAGGAAAGGCATCAAGAACGGTGAAGACAACACGCATATCTTCACCGTATGCGACGCGACGGCGATCGTCGGTCTACCGTGAAGGAATGAGCGAATACATAACCCTCGAACAACACGGCCACGTCAGCGTCCTCACTTTGAATAATGGCGAAAATCGGTGGACTACCAGCATGGTAAGAGAAATGAATGTGGCGTTAGATGAAGTTGAGCAAACCGAGGGTCCTCAGGCGCTTGTCACTGCTTCTTCAGATCCAAAGTTCTTCTCTAATGGTCTCGACCTTGAATGGATTACGAGCAAGGGTGAGCACCAAGGAGGGGATCGAAAGGTCTTTGGTGATGAGGCCATGAAGTTGTTCGCTCGTCTTATCACTTTTCCGATGCCCACTATCGCCGCAGTCAACGGACATGCTTTCGGGGCAGGATTTATGTGGGCGTTGTGTCACGATCAGCGAGTGATGCGCCAAGACAGAGGAATGATGTGCGCCAACGAGGTCGAAATTGGTATGGCAATTCCTGAACCAGAGCTAGCACTTTTCCACCACAAACTTCCACGTCATGCCTTCTACGAGACCGTTCAGTTTGCGAAACGCTGGACAGGTGAGGCAGCTTTCTCCGCTGGGTTCGTTCAAGAACTAGCGCAAGAGGACGAAGTCACTGACAAGGCAATTGAACGGGGCGAAGAGTTATCGCGATTCGGAGGCAACAGAAAAGTCTTCGGATGGATGAAGGAACACATTTGGGGTCCAGAAGCAGCTATCAACAAGGTAGATGGGCCAGCGCACATGCTTGCCAACAACGACGAATACCCTCACCCACCAAGGTTTAGCTAGAAGGTTCCTAGTGTCCTTAGGTGGTTAAAGGTCCGTATCAAGCCGGTAGCTATCACCGTCAACATGCATGGTCCCAGCAGTAGGCGTACCGAAGTGGGTGCCGATAATTAAGGTTTCGCCGTCGGCCCATCGAGCAAACGCCTCATGGCGGGTTTCGCGAGCTAAATCGGGATCGGTGTCGAAACTGGAACTCAACTCAGGTCTTGCTATCTGGATAGGGCTGTGAGCCATATCGCCAGTAATAATAGCTTTCTCCCCTTGGGACTCGATCCGCACACTCACGTGACCAGGGGTGTGACCGGGGGTCGATTCGAAGCACACAAACTTGCCGATCGCGTGATCGGGTTTCACGAGGCTAGCCAAGCCAGATTCTTGGATAGGTGCCACCGAGTCTTCGAATACGGGGTCACCAAAAAGATCCTCAGTGGTGGACCAATGATCAAACTCTGTGCCAACAAATAGGTACTCCGCATTTGGGAACGTTGGTACCCATTTACCGTCAATCAGTCGAGTGTTCCACCCCACATGATCGACATGTAGGTGCGTACAGATGACATGGGTAATTGACTCTGTGGAATAGCCGGAATTAGCGAGCAGTTCAAGAAATGGCCCTTGCTGCTCGTGCCAAAGAGGGTTGCCTCGCTCCTTGTCGTTGCCGACGCAAGTGTCTACCGCAATGCGTTCGTCTCCTGTGTCAATCACGCAGCAGTGAATTTTTTGCAGCAGGTGTCCTTTGTCTCCAACAAATGGAGCTAACCATGGAGACTCGCTGCGTAATTGCAACACCCCATCTTTATCTATGGAAGAGAACATGAACTTTGGAGAAGTGGGATCAGATGATTCCGGGACAGAAGTTATGGTGACATCCCCAATTTGCCACCTCAAAATCTCGTCGTGCATATAGCGACCATAGCGCCGAAAATAAATACTTTCCGGAGAGATGCAAGCAAAGGCACAAGGGTGACTCCAAACCGGCCAAAGAGAACTATGAGGAGGTGAGGGCTAGTAGAGACCGGTCCAGGACAACTGTTCACGATATGGGGTGGCATCAAAACCGAAGGCCCCGTACCGTGCTTCAACAGCGTCGACTTTTTGTCGGTCCCAATATGAGTCACCTGGAGCGGGAAAGCCAAGAACCGAACGCTGCTCTGGGCTTAGCTTTGCTATCAGACGTTCCATTCGTTGGTCAGGTTTATACATAGCCCAAGACCATCCAGGGTGAAGCGTGTTGATCCAAGGTGCTTCGGCCTTGCGAAAAGTCAAATTCTGAGCGAAGCGCACCGTGCCTTTGTGCAGCGGTGTGCCCCTATGCCAAACATCGTGGCGGTAGAAGAGAACCGAGCCCTTCCGGTATTGGGTGTACTTCTCTCGTTGGTATAAGCGTTCCCTAAATTCGGCCACCTCGGGTTTGTTTCGATAGAACCAATCTTCGGCCTGTGACCGGTTGTTGATCCAGGGGATGTCACCGATACCAGGTGAAAGAACCAGAGGTGGCATGTATGCCTCATCATCAGATCCGATTCGGGGCACTATGGCTGTCGAGCCTCCGACCTGTGTTTGGTCAGACAGATACACGATTATCTCCACTGCCTCGGGCTCTTCCCATTTGGAGGGATGAGTGAGGGTGTGATTCGGATAGTCCATGTGTATGCGTTGGTCCTGGTTATCGAAGGCATCGTCGTTGAGCAAGCTGCTGTATTTCGGCCAAAGGTCAGATTGTGTGAGCCTGATGGTTGGTGTGGGAGCGTTCAGCAACTGAGATGAAGCTTCTAAAAGTCGCGGATGCAGAGTCAAGTTGTTGAAGTGTTCGCTCTGGCTGGGAAATGTCATTCCTTCGCCGAAGTCGTTGATAGCTGCGGCTTCGTTGGATCCAACATTAGGGAACATCTCTGCAGCATCTGCGAACAACCGATCGACAAGATCGATTGGGATGAGGTCGTCCACCAGAGCAAATCCTTCAGTGCGCCACTGTTGGATTTGCTGCGTAGTGAGCGGTGGGTTGTCGATCTTGGCAGTGGATGGTTCAAGGAGTCGTTCTTTGGGTGTTCCTGACACCGGTGTTATCAACGCGGGTCTCGTCCTACGAGCGCCAAAAATTTTTCTGATGCACTCGCGTTCTCGGCTATCTCGACTTCATCGGCAACTAACCCCCACTTGTGGAGAGTTTCACGCATCCCCGAAATCACTTCGTGACTAACGGAAGCTAAATCATCGGGAATATGGGATTCGATTCCTGCAGCTTTTGATATATCCCAAGCATGGGTGATTGGGTCCCACTGAACTACCTGTATCCATTGGTCCACCGACATTGGACCGAACCAGAACTTACCTTCGCGGTCCAGAATCTCGGGTTCGTCGAGTTCGGCCAAAACGCGATCACGCGTTTCTGCCCAGACTGCATTAGGGATTTCAGCCGAATCTATTGACTGGGGTGGCACTGTTTCTCCACTGTTTAGAGTTGCCGCCATGGCTTGCAGAACACCACATTGGTGACGAAGTACGTCCCTGGCGGTCCATTCATCGCAGGGTGACTGGTTATCCCATTTGTCGCTCGGTACTCGTTGTACAACAGCGTCAAAAACGTATATTGCGCGGGTGAAATTTCGCTTGTTAAGGCTCATCGGCTCTCGATCATTTGGGTGCT
>Ga0115011_10000156_pt1 | contig 62558 bp, 61 predicted proteins | sample TroAtlMetagenome_2_FD_88705 | JGI IMG/M metagenome (GOLD analysis project Ga0115011, IMG submission 88705) | Marine eukaryotic phytoplankton communities from Atlantic Ocean - Tropical Atlantic ANT8 Metagenome | ecosystem: Environmental > Aquatic > Marine > Oceanic | place: Tropical Atlantic... | reverse complement strand
GGCTGACCGTGACATTCAGCTGTACGGCCGTAACTCGGTTTCCGGCACCTACGGTTACTTCAAAGAAAACGCACTGTGCAAAGGTGACTTCCGCAGCGGCGTGAACGAGCAGCCCGGTTCTGCTTCTGTTGTTCAGTCTGTCAGCCAGTCGCTGAACGCGGTTGGTTACTCTGGTCTGGGCTACAAGACCTCCAGCGTCCGCGCTATCCCGCTGGCCAAGGCTGAAGGCGAACCCTTCATCGAAGCTAACGAAGCAAACGCTATCGCCGGTACTTACCCGCTGTCTCGTTTCCTCTATGTTTATGTAAACAAGGCGCCGAACAAGGAACTGGCTCCGCTGGAGCGTGAGTTCGTCAAAATGATGCTGTCCAAGCAGGGTCAGGAAGTCGTCTTCAAGGACGGTTACGTGCCCATGCCCAAGCGCGCAGTTGACAAGGTTCACGCTGACCTCGGCTTCTAAGCCGCGTCGGACTGGCAAGGACGCCAGAGAGAAAGGGGTGTGTCTAAACGACATACCCCTTTTTTACCGTCATACCGCTGTAACCATTTCGTCACATTGACCCTGTAGGGTGTGCGCCATGACTATGCAATCATCACCCAAGACGTCCCGCGTCGATTTCAATACGCCAGCGATGCAGCGCCACCGAGCCATGCGTCACTTCAAGGATCACTTTACCCGTTGGTACGTCGCGATCGGCGGCCTGGGTGTGATCGTCGCCGTGCTGTTGATCTTCCTCTATCTGTTGTCGGAAGTGCTGCCGCTGTTTGGTGGTGCCGATATGGAGCAGAAGGAACGCTATTCCACCAATTGGCTGAGCCCGGCGGACCCGCCATTGATGCTGGCCATGGAGGAGCAGGGTGAGGTCGCGATTCGCGTGTCTGCCGCGGGCCAGGTGGTGTTTTTCAAGACCGCCGACGGTGGGCTTGTCGCTGAGCAGCGGCTGCCGATCCCCGAGGGCGCTACGGTTTCCAGTTTTAGCGTTGAGAGTCCCAATACCCGCCGGTTTGTGGTTGGTCTGAGCAATGGTCAGGCAATCATCGGCCAGCATAATTACCGGGTTACCTACCCGAATGACGTAAGGCTTATTACCCCCGAATTGAAGTTCCCGTTTGGCGCTGAGCCGGTGACCCTTGATAAGCAAGGTCGCGCGCTGGAGCACATCGCCATGAGTGCCAACGACAGCGGCATGACGCTGGCGGCAAACGTGGGACGCGAACTGCTGGTGACCAGTATCAGCCGGCAGGAAAACATCATGACCGGTGAGGTCAGTACCTCACAAAGTGATCTGACCCTGAACCCGTCGCAGGGCGATATCAGCAATATCCTGATTGATCCCTTGCGCCAGTGGATGTACGTGTTCAATGGCAATCAATACGTTGACGTACTGTCACTGCGTGCCAATGGCGAGCTGAACGGCCATTACAAGGTGGTTGACGGCAATGGCGTGCGGGTTACCGCCAGCAACCTGATGCTGGGCGGCATTTCGTTGATCATCGGCGACAGCAGCGGTGGCCTGCAGCAGTGGTTCATGGTGCGCGGCAACGGCAAACCGACCCTGACCCCGGTGCGCAGTTTCGATCAGCAGGCCGGTGAAGCGATTCAACTGATCCAGCCGGAAGAGCGGCGCAAGGTATTCCTGACGACCGACGTCGACGGTCAGTTGGGTATTTACAACTCCACCGCCCACAACAACCTGCTGGTTGAGCCGCTGGACGACCAACCGGTGCGCTCCTTTGCGATTGGCCCACGGGCTGATCATCTGCTGGTTGAGCACGAAGACGGCCAACTGAGCTATTGGGATGTAGAGAACGAGCACCCGGAAATCTCCTGGTCATCGCTGTGGGGCAAGGTCTGGTACGAAAGCTACCCCGAGCCTGACTACGTTTGGCAGTCGACCTCGGCGACCTCCGAGTTCGAGCCCAAGTTGAGCCTGGCGCCGCTGACCTTTGGTACCTTGAAGGCGGCGTTCTACGCGATGATTCTGGCGACCCCGATTGCCATTGCGGCGGCAGTTTATACCGCTTACTTCATGGCCCCCGGCATGCGCCGCAAGGTCAAGCCAGTAATCGAGTTGATGGAAGCGCTACCCACGGTGATTCTCGGTTTTCTGGCCGGTCTCTGGCTGGCGCCGGCACTGGAGGACAACCTGCCGGGCATTGTCTCGCTGCTGATTCTCACGCCTATCGTATTTATTGCCTTCGCCTTCGCCTGGAGTCGTCTGCCGGAGCGCGTGCGGCTGACCGTGCCGGACGGCTGGGAGGCGGCGCTGCTGATTCCGGTCACGCTGATCATGGGCTGGTTCTGCTTCGAGATGAGCGTGTATATCGAGGCCTGGTTCTTCGGTGGTGACATGCGGGTTTACCTGACCCGCGATCTGGGCATCGACTTTGATCAGCGCAACTCGCTGGTGGTGGGGCTGGCCATGGGCTTTGCCGTCATCCCGACCATCTTCTCGATTGCCGAAGATGCGGTGTTCAGCGTGCCACGGCACCTTACCCAGGGCTCGCTGGCGCTGGGTGCCACGCCCTGGCAGACCATGAGCCGGGTGGTCATCCTGACCGCCAGCCCGGGTATCTTCTCGGCTGTGATGATCGGCATGGGCCGCGCCGTAGGCGAAACCATGATCGTGCTGATGGCCACCGGCAACACGCCGATCATGGACTGGAACATCTTTGAAGGCATGCGCACGCTGTCGGCCAATATCGCGGTAGAAATGCCCGAGTCGGAGGTTGGCAGTACCCATTACCGCGTGCTCTTCCTTGCCGCACTGGTGTTGCTCAGCTTCACCTTCCTGATGAACACGGCAGCAGAGCTGATACGTCAGCGCCTGCGCAAGAAATATGCCTCACTCTGACCTACAGGAATGCACACAGTGAAACAGAGCAACTTCACAACCTGGTTTAAATCAGGCAGCCCCTGGGTCTGGATGAATGCAGGCGCGGTCGCCATCGCGGTGATCATGACCCTGGGCCTGCTGATTCTGATTGCAGTCCGCGGCCTCAGCCACTTCTGGCCGGCCGACATCGTCGAAGCCGAATACACTATCCCCGGCCAGCCGGCGATTACCCTGCTGGGCGAGGTAACCACCCGCGAACAGGTGCCGACCGAGCGCCTGCAGGGCGCCGGCCTGCCGGTGGATCCGGAAAAGACCGAGTTCATGGATCGCGAGTTGCTGAAAGTCGGCAACCGTGATCTGTACGGCGCCGACTTCCGCTGGATCGTCGCCGACTGGCTGAGCGATGAGCGCTACCCGGAAGACGTCATTGCGGTCGAACGGCGTGAATGGGGCAACTTCTACGGTTATCTGCTGAGCGTCAGTCACGACGGCGAAGTGGTAGCCGAGGGCGAGCAGGCGATCGACGCCTTGCAAGCCGCCGTAGAACGCGCCTCCGGCATCTATGACGAAATCCACTCGCTGGAAACCGGTGCCATCGGCAAGATCAATACCGAGCTGGAGCGCCTGCGGCTGCGTGAGCGCGGCTACGAGCTGGACAACGCGCTGACAGCGGATCGTCAGGCCGAACTGGAAGCCGAGCGCGCGGTGCAGAATGCCCGTTACGCCGAACTCGAGAGCGAGCTGGTTGATCTGTATCGCGAATTCAATCGCGACAGCATCATGACTCGTGCCATGGACGGGCAGGAAAAGCGCATCAGCCTGTCGGCTATCGTGCGGGTATTTCAGCCCAACGCCATGGGCATTACCGACAAGATTGGTCACTACTTCGCCAAGCTGTGGGAGTTCGTCAGCGACGAACCGCGTGAGGCCAACACCGAGGGCGGTGTGTTCCCGGCGATCTTCGGCACCGTACTCATGGTGCTGCTGATGTCGATCATCGTGACCCCCTTTGGCGTGCTCGCGGCGGTATACCTGCGTGAATACGCCAAACAGGGGTTCGTGACCCGCACCATCCGTATTGCAGTGAACAATCTGGCCGGCGTGCCGTCGATTGTGTACGGCGTGTTCGGGCTGGGCTTCTTTATCTACTTCCTGGGCGGCAATATCGACCAGCTGTTTTTCCGCGAGGCGCTGCCCTCGCCCACGCTGGGCACCGGCGGCATGCTTTGGGCCTCGTTGACCCTGGCGCTGTTGACCGTGCCGGTGGTGATTGTCGCCACTGAAGAAGGCTTGACGCGGATTCCCCGCTCCCTGCGTGAAGGTTCGCTGGCGCTGGGTGCGACCAAGGCTGAGACGCTGTGGAAGGTGATTCTGCCGATGTCCAGCCCGGCGATGATGACCGGTCTGATTCTGGCCGTGGCCCGCGCCGCGGGTGAGGTAGCGCCGCTGATGCTGGTGGGCGTGGTCAAGCTGGCGCCGACGCTGCCGTTGAACGCCAACTACCCTTATTTGCACCTGGATCAGAAGTTCATGCACCTGGGCTTTCATATCTACGACGTTGGCTTTCAGAGCCCGAACGTCGAGGCGGCCCGGCCGCTGGTTTATGCCACCGCGCTGTTGCTGGTGGGCGTGATTGCCTCGCTGAACTTTGCGGCGGTTGCGATTCGAAATCACCTGCGCGAAAAATACAAAGCGCTGGAAAACTGATAACCCTTTCAACGCGGACTCAAGACTATGTCTAACAGTACCAAAACCCACGCAATGGATATGAGCGCCCTGGGTCGCCCGCAGCAAGACATGAGCATGGATCAGGAAAGCATCGCGCTGGAAGTGCCTGGCCTGAGCCTGTTCTACGATACCAAGCAGGCGCTGCACAACGTCAGCATCAAGATTCCACGCAATCGCGTAACTGCCTTTATCGGTCCGTCCGGTTGCGGCAAATCCACCCTGCTGCGCTGCTTCAACCGCATGAACGACCTGGTCGACAGCTGCCGCGTCGACGGGCAGATTCTGCTCGACGGCAAGGACATCTACGCCAAGGGCGTGAACGTGTCCGAGCTGCGCCGCCGCGTGGGTATGGTGTTCCAGAAGCCCAATCCGTTCCCCAAATCGATCTACGAAAACGTTGCCTACGGCCTGCGCATTCAAGGCGTCAACAACAAGCGTACGCTGGATGAAGCCGTTGAATGGTCGCTCAAGGGCGCCGCGCTGTGGGATGAGGTGAAGGATCGTCTGAACGAGTCGGCCCTGGGCATGTCCGGCGGTCAACAGCAGCGTCTGGTGATCGCCCGGACCATCGCCGTGGAACCCGAAGTGCTGCTGCTGGATGAACCGGCTTCGGCGCTGGACCCGATCTCGACGCTGAAAATCGAAGAGCTGATCAACGAGCTGAAGTCGAAGTTCACCATTGTCATCGTGACCCACAACATGCAGCAGGCGGCGCGGGTATCCGACTACACTGCGTTCATGTACATGGGCGAGCTGATCGAGTTTGGTGACACCAACACCCTGTTCACCAACCCGTCGAAGAAACAGACGGAAGACTACATCACTGGCCGCTACGGCTAACCGGGGATTTTCACCATGCCAGATAAAGAATTGTTTAATCAGCACATCTCCCAGCAATTCAACGCTGAGTTGGAGGAAATCCGTACCCAGCTGCTGGAGATGGGCGGTTTGGTCGAGAAGCAGATCAACGACGCCATAGTGGCGCTGATCGAAGGTGACGCCAAGCTGGCCGAGCAGGTCCGCGAAAAGGACGATGCGATCAACCAGATGGAGCTGGATATCGACCAGGAGTGCATGCGCATTCTTGCCCGGCGTCAGCCGGCGGCCAGTGACCTGCGCCTGGTGATCAGCATCAGCAAGATCATTGTCGACCTGGAGCGCATTGGTGACGAGGCCTCGAAAATTGCCCGTCGCGCTATCGACCTGGTAGAAGCCGGTCAAGCGCCCAAAGGCTATGTCGAGTGCCGTCACATCGGCCACCATGTGCGCCGCATGGTGCAGGAGGCGCTGGACGCCTTCGCCCGCATGGATACTGATCAAGCCTTCTCGGTTGCCCGCGAAGACAAGTCGGTAGACCAGGAGTACAAATCGGCGATGCGCGAGATGATCACCTTCATGATGGAAGATCCACGCTCTATTTCGCGGGTACTCAACATCCTCTGGGTGCTGCGCTCACTGGAGCGGGTGGGCGATCACGCGCGCAATGTGGCGGAGCATGTGATCTATCTGGTCAAGGGTACCGATGTGCGTCACATAGGCCTCAAGCGCATGGAAGCCGAGGTACGCAAGGACAGCGCGCCGGAGTAACCAATGCTCTGGCTGTGCACAAAGAACCCGCCGAATGGCGGGTTTTTTGTCGGTGGCGGACTCAGTTGTGGCTGAGCACCCACTCGGCCAATATCTTGGCCTCTTCGTCGGTTACCTGATTCGGTGGCATGGGAATCGGGCCCCAGATGCCGGAGACGCCATTCTTGATATGCCCGGCGAGGGTGTCCACCGCGCCCTCCTGGCCGGCGTACTTCTTGGCCACCTCGGTGTAGGCGGGGCCAACCAACTTGGTGTCGATCTGGTGACAGGCGACGCACGCCTTGCTCTTGTAAAGGTCTTCACCTTCGCTGGCGAACCCCGTGCCGGCGGCGAGTAGCGCGCTGGCGGTCAATACCGGTAACAGTATGCGTTTCATAAGGCAGTCCTCACGAGCTGAACGGAATAGGCAGGTTGACCTGCTTGTTATGGGCGCTTTGCGAGCGTCATTCTTGCAGTAAACATGAACGCAAAGCGCCAGCTTGGCAAGTGACGCTTTGTCACGCGCGGTGACGGGCATCGGACGTTCTCAGGCGAAGCTGACCTGGATCGACGTGCCAACCACACTGATCTCGCCGGCCTCGGGTACCTGGCCGGTGATTTTCTTGTTGGCGGGTGGCGCGGTGAGTGGCTCGCCATTCTTGTCGACGGCAAGCACCTCCAGCGCGAAGCGTGCAGCGAGCGTCTCTGCCTCCTCCAGCAGCTTGCCAACCAGCGCCGGTACCACCCGGATCTCGCTGGCGCGACCGGGCGCCGGTACCGGCACGATGCGGAATTGAATCTTGGCCGCCGCACTGGCCTGAAAACCGTAGCGGTTGGTCAGGTCGGCATTCACCGGTGCGGCGTACACCTTGGCCGCCGGCAGGCGTGGCAGAAAACGCTCAGCCAAGCTCAGCGCCTTGCTGCGAACCGCCGGCTGAGTGGCGGGCGCTGCAGTACTGGCGGTGTTGTTCTGCCCGCTGATGCTGAGGGCAACCTGAATCTCGCCGGTCGTGTCGGGCAGCGCGTAAAAGGTGGGTTGATAGCCAATCTCCTGCAGCAAGCGGAGTTCTTCGCTGTCGCCGTCATGGTAGATGGCCAGCACCTGCGCCAGCGACGCGCGGTCGAGCGCTTCCTGCGCCTGGGCTACGCCCTGACCAACCGAGGCAATGATGTCGCCAATCGGTGCGGCCATGACGTCGTGGACCAGATCTTTGATAGTGGGCATGGCGCGTTTCCTGTGCAGTTGGGGTTGTCAGCCGTGCGGCTGTTGGCGCGTTCTCAGGCTTGGGTGAAGACCACCAGCACCACCTCACCGGGCGGCAGAGTCTTACCCTTGGCGGGTATCTGGCGGATCGCCTGGCCGACTGGCTGGGCGCTGTCGCCGATGCTCTGGTATGCCGCTTCCAGCTGCAGGCCCAGATCGCCTGCCAGACGCCTGGCGAGGGTTTCGGTCAGGTCGCTGAAATCTGGCACCGTAACCAGCGGCTCGCTGGTCTGGCTGTCGCTGCTGTCGGGCAGATACTCCAGCGCGACATCGGTAAAAATCCCGCTGCTGCCTTTGTCGATTTCGGCCAAGGTGGGCAGCGTCATGCTGTTGCCGCTCACCAGGGTTTTCAGGTTCAGCGACACCTTGCCCAGCCGATAGGGCACGCCATCCTCGTTGAGTTTGCTCTGCGCCTGTTGCAGTTGCCGGGCGATGTTGCTGTACAGCTCGCCGGCATCCACCTGGGTTTCCATCTGGCTTTTCAGGCGTTCACTTTCCTCGCGGGCACTGGCGGCCTCTGCGGCCGCTTCACTGCGCTGCTTGCTCAGCACTTCAAGGCGTTCGGACACCTGTGCCAGCTCCAGGTTCTTTTGGTTCAGATTGCGTTGCAGGCTGGCGGTGGACAGCTCGAACTCGGTGGACTGGCGCAGAATCTGCTCGTTCAGCTGCAGCTTGATCTGGTTGGTCGCCAGCTCGATCTGCTCGCTGCCGGCAGCGGCCGGCTTGCTTTGCAACTGCTTTTCCAGCGTCTGGATTTTCAGCTGTGCCTGCTTCAGCTCGTTGCCGGTGCTCTGTTTGTCGCGTTCCAGGGTGTTGATCAGTTGCGCCTTCTGGTTCAACTCCAGCGACTGCACCTCGATCTGCTTGCTCAGGTCGGCCTGCAGCTTGAGTTGATTGCTGCTGACCGGTTGTACCTGCGGCTGAGCTCTGACCACCTGCGGGTTGATACGCAGGCTGGCCATGTTCAGGGTCAGCTTGACGATTTCTTTCGGCATGCCGGCCAGCAGGTAGTCGTCGGCGGCGCTGAATGGGCTGTCACGTTCACTGCGCGCCACAGCGTTGTCACCCAGGCGTTCGATGTCGCCGTAGGACAGGCGCACCAGCTTGCCTGGCTCGACCTTGATCAGACCGCCTTCGGCCAGCACGCGGCTCGGTTGGTTGGCTTTGCTGGCTTCGCACAGACGGACGGCGGGTAGCATTTTGTCTTCGGCCAGGTCGAGCTTCAGGGCGAAGTCGCCCTTGGCGTTCAGGCTGCCTTTGGCAGCGCTGCGCCAAACCTGCCTGGCCATGTCATAGAGTTGCAGTTCGACCTGGCCGCTGGCGGGTTTGCCGTCTGCCTCGAACACGCTACCGGTGATGCTCCATTGCATGGGGGTGTAGTCCTATGGGGTCAGGATAAGCTGGGTAAGGGTGGACCCGCTGTTGATCAGCAGCACCAGGTTGGTGTTGGCCGGCAGGGCCTTGGTCAGGGTGGCGCCGACCAGGGCGCTGCCTTGTTGATCGGTCTGCACCAGGCGTTGCTCCAGCTGCACGGCGGTGCGCAGCTGGTCTCCGGTGAGATTGTCGGCGCCGGCGGCCTCGCTGAGTTGCAGGCTGGCCAGCAGATCGAGATTCAGTTCAACCGGTGCCTCGGCGATGCGCTCACCGGCGCTGTTGCTGAGTTCGATCAACACTTCGCGGTGCAGTGGGCTGGCGGCGTCGGGCACGCGCTCGCGGGCGCTGATACGCAGGGTCGGCAGGCTGTTGCTGGGGGGTACCGACACCAGACGGCCACTGAAGGTGCTGGTCAGTTCGGTGGAACCGCTGCCGGCCTCATTGCTGCGTTTGAGGTCGGGCAGCTGCAATTTCAGTTGCGGGATGCGACTGGCCTTGATGGCGCTGGTGCGCAGGTTGCGCACCGCTGCTGCGGGTTCCTGCTCGCTGGGCAGGCTGGCCTGCACCGTTGCCTTGATGCTGAAGTCGAGGTAGGGCAGGTGGTAGCTGCTTTGCGGCCGCCCGAAGGCGTCGGTCGGCGGAATGTCATCCAGCACCGCCTGGGCGTCGCGCAGGCCGCGCGCCAGCCCCAGCAGTATTTGCTCGATCGAGCCGCTGACGAAGTCACTGGAGTTGCTCATGATTAGTCGGTACTCAGTTGTGGGCGTTGGCTGCGGCGTTCGGCGGCACGTTGCTGCAGCAGGTCTTGCTGGCGCTCGGCGCGGCGTGCTTCGCGGCGCTGTTCTAGCCGCCGCTCCTGCGCCTGTTCACGGCGCTGGGCCAGTTGTTCAAGCGGCCCGGTGTCGACCCCGAGCAGTCTGCGTTGGCGCTGCGCGTAGCGATCGTCAAAGCTGGGCAGGCTGGTTGGCTCACGCAGGGCTGGCGGGCTAGCGGCTGTACCGTCAAAGGCCGTATTCAGGCGGTCGGTGAGCGGCCGCAGAAGCGGCTCGCGCAGGGTTTCGCTGCGCTCCTGTTGCAGCCGGGACAAGGCATTGCTGCGCGCCTGTGCCACGCGCTGATCCAGCCGCTGCGTCAGGTTCAACTGTCCCAGTTGCTGACGGGCGGCGGCGTCCCTGGCCTGGGCTACCTGACCATCGCGCGCCTGCCACCATTGCTGCAGCGGCGTGCTGTCTGTTGCAGGTGCGCTGTGCTGCTGGGCCCGCCGCCGCTCCCAATCAGCCTGCTCGGCGCGGCGGTCAGCGCTGCTGGCTACCGGGTAAACGCGGCTGGCAGAGCCTTCCTGCGGCTGGCCGCCCAGCGCGCGCATTTGCTGTTCGAGCGTCTCGCGCTGTTGCAGCAGACGCTGCAGGCCGGGCACCTGTGCGCTGAGTTGACCGAGGCTGGCCGCTGGCGGGCTGGCGGAGCCACCGCCAGCCTGTTGGCGGGCCAGGTCGCGCCAGGTCTTGCGGCTCATTCCTCGGCCTCCAGCAGGGCGCGAATGCGTTCCTCAAGCACCGCCGGCGCAGGAACGGGTACCAGCTTGGTGCGCATGACCGAGCTGCCTTCGGCCGAGTACTGATACTTGCTGGCGTAGCTGGCGCTGACCGAGCTGGCGCTGACCGATCCTGTCGCGAAGAAAGGCAGGCCCACGCCCTTGGCGCTGGCTTTTACCTGAGTGCGTTTGTAGGTAGAACTGCGCTCACTGTTGATGCTGATGGACAGCTTCAGCTCGATTACGGTATCCACAAACTGGTAGAAGCTGGGGGTAAAACCCAATTCCAGCAGGCTGTAGGACTTGCCGTTGCTGAACTCGACCTTGTAGTGCGCGTCCGGCGTGTCTTCGTCTTCATCACTGCCGGTGGCGAAACCGGCCATCATGCGCGCGATCCGCAGTGAGACCAGGTCCAGTTCAAGTTGGGCTTCGGCAATACCGACGCCCATGTTGCGCACAATCAGCGGAAAGGGCGCATTCAATAGTTCTGTGCCAACACTCATGGTGCTAGTCCTCCGTCAGCGCGGTTATTCGTCAACCGGTTCAGCCGGTTGGCGGCGAGCCTCAGCGGCTTCCATCATGCTGCGGATGCGTTCTTCGAGAATCGGCGGTGGCGGCACGGGTGAGAGCTTGGTGCGCAACAGGCTGGAGCCTTCGGCCGAGTAGGAATACTTGGAGGAGTAGCTGGCGTCGACCTGGCTGGTGGACACCGTCGAGGAGGATTTGTCCTTGCCACCAAAAATCTTGCCGAACACGCCGCTGCCCTTCTTGCTGTTGCTGTTACGGGTGGTCTTGTTGCTGCTGGTACGGCCGTATTCCGAGGTGCGGGTGATCTTGATCGCGATCTTCACCTCGATGATGGTATCGACGAAGTTGTAGAACACCGGGGTAAAGCCCAGCTCCAGCATGGACAGGCGAGTGGGTACGCGAATCTGGCCATCTTCGGTCTGGAATTTCTTGGCCGCGGCGACGATCTCGGTATAGCCCTTGTCGGTAGCAGCCAAACTGTCGGCTTCGGCAGGCGTCATGTATTCGTGGCCGAAGAAGATGCGGCTATCATCAAAGGTAATGTTGCCGTCGTCGTCGTAGATGGTGCGCAGGCCGCCCATCATTTCCGCCACCTCGATCGAACTTTCATCCAGCTTTACCTGGGCCTCGGCGATGGCGAAGGCGATCTGGCGAATCATGTCCCCCATGGGGACGTTCAGCAGTTCCTGTCCAATACTCATTGTGATGCTCCTTTCAATAGGCAGTCGCCAATCAGCTGTTTGCTCCGGGCAGACCCTCGTCGTAGAGGCGCCGCAGGACTTCGTTGAGGGCTTCGGGGGCGGGCAGCGATACCAGGCGTGCGGCAATCGAACTCGACCCTTCGGCGGATACCGAAAATTTTCGCGCGTAGGACACATCAACGCTGGCGGCCACCATGACCACGCCGTAGTTGACCTTGGCGGTCACCCCGGCCGAGACCGAGGTTTCCGTGGTTTCCGTCATACTGAACGAGAGCTTGGCTTCCACCGTGGCTTCGGTGAACGCATAGAAGCTGGGCGTGAAGCCCAGGGTCAGCAGGTTGTAGGTTTCGCCGCCCAACTCCACCGGCGTCTCGGCCATGCTTTTGGCCACGGCCACCGAGTTGGCGTCGAGCGCCGACTGCGCCTGGGCGATGGCGACGCCCAGGCGCTCGATGATCTGCGGCAGCGGGGCACTGACCAGCGAGCGGGTAACACTGACGGTCTCGCTCATGGTCTAGTCCCTCAGGTAGCTGCGAATGGTGTCGAGAAATTCCGGCGGTGCCGGGATGGACACCAGGCGCGCCGAGATAGACGAATTGCCCGTGACATCCAGCTCGAATTGCCGCGCATGGCGGACATCCAGGGTGGCGCCAAAGGCCACTGTGCTGTTGCCGGTGCGGCGAGTGGTTTCGCGCTCGCTGCTACTGTTGGCGAACTGCTCGCTGATGGTGATGCTTTCACTGCTGGTCATGCGCAGGTCGCGGCTCGAGGTACTGATCAGGTGCAACTGTACCGGGTCGCTCTTGCGTGCCAGGTTGCAGACTGCGCCACCGGCGGAAGCGCTTATCTGGCTGTCACTGTCGGCGTTGATGCTGTTGGCCAGGTTTTTCGCGAAGGCTTGTGGGCTATCGGCAGCAAGGCCTTCGACAGCCGCGCCGGATAGCGTCCAGCTGCGGCCTTCGGCGGTCACTTGCTTGCCGTTCACACCGCTCATGTCGTTGGCGTCGAAGGTGTGAATCCAACCGTTGCTGGCAGGCTCCGAATGATCACGCCGGTCCGGCTCCACGCCGCTGATCACCTGGCCGTTGGCCCCCTGGATAACCAGCAGGTCAACATCCAGCAGAATCTGTACGCGGCGGTGCGCCTGGTCATGGGGGATACCCTCGGCGCCACCGGGATTGGCCGCCGCCTCGCCCTCGGCAACCGACGCGGTAATCTGCGCCGGATCAACGCCATTGGCAATCAGTTGGCGACGCACCTCATCGACGCGGCGCTGCGACAACGCCAGGTTGTAGCCGGGGCTGGCGGGTGCATCGGCATGCCCGACCAGGCGAAAGGGCAGGCCGGCGCGGGCCAGCATTTGCGCAGTTTCCTGCAGCTCGTCACGTTGGTCGGCGCGGATGGCGTTGCGGTCGATGTCGAACAGCACTTCGTGTATCGCCTCACCCGGGGGCCAATGGGTCACGCTGTAACCGGCATCGGTAAAGGCGGTTTTTACCTTGCGCGCGTAGTTGCCGACGCTGTTGGAGCGGGTGACGGCGAGGCTGGTATCGGGGTTGGCGACGAAGGTGGTATCGCTGTTGCTGGCGATACGAATTACCCCGCCGGCATAGCCGAAGGCGCGAAAGGCCACGGCATTGGGCGACACTATGACCTGCTGCGGGCTGGCGTCTGTGGTGGGGTTGATTGGCGTCTCGTTGCGCTCAAATGCGACCGCGGTAATGTCGGCATTGCCGGCCAAACCATCGACCAGGCTGCTCAGGCGGCTGTCCAGATCCGGCCCGCTAACGGCCACACGGCTGTCGTTGATGCGCACTTCGCCGGCCGAGCGCGCGGTGATCTGCAGACTGGCTTCGCGGTTACGGGTTTCACTGCGGCTGCCGCTACTACTGCTCGATGAGCTGCTTTCGCTGTCGTCACTGCTGGTTTCGGCGTTGTTGTAGGCGCCGTTGATGCCGAAATCGACCCCGGTCGACTCTTCCACGCGCAAATGCAGATTCATTGAACAGGTGATGTCGGCGTGCTGATAGTGATAAAAGGCCGGACTGAAGCCCATTTCGATCAATGTCTTGCCACCCAAGCCGGGAATCGGCTGAATGAAGCTGTCGAGCTGCTCAATCGAGTTGGTGTCCAGCGCCTGCTGCGCGCGGGCGATGCCCAGACCCAGGCTGGAGATGAATTCGGCCACACTGGCGTCTGCCAGTATCTCGCCGGGACGCAGACCGTTGTAATCGCTCATGCCACACTCCTGCTAAAAGGGGATCGCCGCACGGGTGCCTTGCAGGCGCTCGGGCGGCAGGGGGATCGCGCGCGCCGGGTCAACCAGCGCCTTGCGCACAATGAAATACTGGTGTCGCTGCTGGGCGTCGCCCAGTTGGCGGCTGCCGACCGTGAGGCCCCGCTGGTGCCAGCCGGTAAGCTCGCGTGCCAGTGGCAAGGGGTCGGGCGCGGCGAGCTGCTGCGCCTGCTTGAAACTCGACATGGCCGCATCCAGCTGCTGCAGGCGCAGCAGAATGCAGCCGCGCCGCTGCAGGTTTTCTGCACGGTCACGGCGTACCAGCGGCAGGCTGTCAGTCAGGCGCTGGTAGTGTTGTTCGGCTTCGTCGCAGTAGCGCAGCACGGCGTCGAGCTCGCCGCTCAGCTCCAGGCTTTCCATCACGCATTGGGTGTAATGGCGGAAAAATACCTCGGGTGACCGGCTGCTGACGGCTAGCCGCAGCGCTTCGCGATAATGCTCCAGCGCGGCCTGATGTTTACCCTTCAGGGCCAGCAGCTTGCCTTGCTCGGCGATGCCCAGATGCAGCTTCAGGCTTTGCTCAGTGGCGGCCATCGTCCATTTCCTCCCAGCTGTGCTCTATGCCCAGTTGCTCCAGTGCCTGTTGCAGCCAGCGCGGCATCAGCTCGCCGTAGATCACCGGCGAGCGCCAGGGCAGCGGAAGGCGGGTTTGGCTGTGCTCCACCAGGCCGGCTTGCGCCAGCAGCGGCAGGGCGACATCGGCATTGCCGCCGACGGTGAGTGCCAGACGGCACTGGCGCAGGGTAACCGGCACGGCCTGCACCGGTAGCTTGGCGCTGCGCCAGGCCGCAAGCCGGCTATCGAGGTTCTGGGCGGCGACGCCTTCCTCGACCACCACCGGCAGGTTGGCCAGCACGCAATCAATCAGCTCGGCCGGCAGGCCGGCAAGCCTGGGCAACTGGCTGGTGTCACTATCGGCTTGCAGTGCGCCGAGGCTCAGGTCATAGCGCATGAAGGTCAGGTCGAGCAGGCGGATGCCGCCGGCCGACTGATGCCGGCGCCACAGGTACAGTGCCTGGCGGGTGTCGATGGCCTGAAGCACCTCGCAGCTGTCCGGGTCGTAGCGAATGCCCTGCTGGTGCAGGTCATGCAACAGGCTATCTAGCCCGGGGCCGGGTGCGCGGTTGATCAGCAGCTGATAGCGCGCCTCGGCGCGGGTTGAGCAGCTAAGCTCCACCTCAAGATCGCCCAGATGGCGCTGCAGCGCCTGCGCCGTCGCCTCGCTGACGTCCCCCAGTACCACGCCGGGTGGGGTGAGCAGCATGTTCAGTGCCGCCTCGGGCCGGCAGCCGAGAAAGTGCGCTAGGCGCTGGCAGCACTCTGGCAGCTGCGCGATGTTGCGCACATAGAGGGCGATGTCCAGCGTCTTACCCGGTTGCGGGCGGGGTGTGTCGGACGCTTCCAGGCGAATATGCAGGCCGGCCTGCTGCAGAATGCTGGCCAGCCCCTCGGCCTGTGCGGGTGGCAGGTCTTCAAGCAGCACCGAGGGCGCGCGGTAGAGCGCATTGGCCACGCGGCTGGCAGGCAAACCCAGCTGCCGCGCGAGCAGGCCAGCGAGGCCGGGCTGCGCGGAGCCGACCGATTCGACGACGACCCGCTGAGCACTGGTCAGGTGGGGATGAATGGATGCGTCCATGGCGAGGTCTCCTTAAGTCCTCAGCACGTGTACAGAGCACGCGCCCTCGAGCGGGAAATGGGTGTCGGGTCTTGGCAGGTGTGAAGCCGTATGGCGGTGTGAGATGGCCGGAGCGCCAGAGGCTGCGTTAACACGGGAAGGCGCGGCTTCGGCAGGCGTGACAGCGGCGCCGCCAACGTGCGCGGCGGGATGCTCATCGCAACGGGATAAGCGCAGTACAGGGGCTGCGCCGGTATTGTTGGACTTCGCCAAAACCCACACCTCCGTGTCGGGAATCGACGACAGCGACGCGGGTCAGGCGTCCGACGATCAAAAAGGAAAATTACCGCTCGCAGATCAACATAGTTCAGCGCAAAAAACTGTCAATGGTGGCCCTTTGCTGCGAAGCTGCTGGGGTTTTTGTGCCGCTCTACGCTAAGCTAGGGGCAATATTCGAGGAACCGTAAAACCATGGCAAAAGTGTCTGTGCTGATTGTTGATGACGCCCCCTTTATCCGCGATCTGGTGAAGAAGGCGCTGCGTAGCCACTTCCCGGGCTTGCAGATCGAGGAAGCGATCAATGGTCGCAAGGCCCAGCAGATGCTCTCGCGCAGCAGCTTTGATCTGATCCTTTGCGACTGGGAGATGCCGGAAATGGGCGGTCTTGAGTTGCTCCAGTGGTTTCGGGGTCAGCCGGGTATGGAGGCCATTCCCTTCATCATGGTGACCAGCCGTGGTGACAAGGAGAACGTGGTTGAAGCGATTCAGTCGGGTGTGAGCGACTACGTTGGCAAGCCTTTCACTAATGAACAGCTGCTCGCCAAGGTCAAAAAGGCGTTGCAGCGCGCCGGCAAGCTGGCGCAGTTGCAGGGCCCGCAGGCGCCGCGTCCGAGTGTTGGTACGGCGCAGGATTCTATCGCCAATCTGACCGGCGGTCGGAAAGTCGAAGCGCCGGCAGCGCCAGTGCGTCCCGCCGCTCCCGCACGGCCAGCGGACACGCCGGCTGCTACCAAGACACCCGCGGCGGCCAGCGCGCAGTCGGTGCGTGGCCAGGCGCAGCTGCGTTTGGCCGGCCAGCAGTTTGCCTGCGTGATCAAGACCCTTAGCCTGCGCGATGCGCTGGTGGTGGTGCGCCGTAGTGAGCGCCTGCCGCAACTGTTTGAAAGCGGTGTGCTGGACCTGGAGCAGGACAGCGATCAGAGCGTCGCGCGCATCAATGCCTACGTCCACGCGGTGGCCGCGCTGGAGCCAAAGATGGACTCGGAGTGGGTTCGGGTGACGCTGAAATTTGTCGATCAGGATCCGGACAAGCTCAACTACCTGTCACGGCTGATCGCTTCGGGTACCGCGCAGCAGCATTACACCCCCGGCGCCTGACGCCGTTCAGGGACGACGTTTGGCCGGGAAGTGGCAGATGAAAGTGCTGCCTTCACCCGCCTTGCTGAGAATCTCCAGCCGGCCCTGATGGCGTAGCAGCACATGCTTGACGATGGCCAGGCCCAGGCCGGTGCCGCCGGTATTGGTACTGCGGCTTGAATCGACCCGGTAGAAGCGCTCGGTCAAACGGTTGATATGCTGGGGCGCAATGCCCACGCCGTTGTCCTTGACCGCCAAGTGCTGGCCCTTGTCGTCACTCCACCAGTGCAGCTCGATGTCACCCTGTTCCGGGGTGTACTTCACCGCGTTGAACGCCAGGTTGGAAAATGCGCTGCGCAGCTCGCCTTCCACGCCCTGCAGGCGGGTATTGCCGTCTATTTGCAGACTGATGTGATGGCGTTGCTCGCCAGACAGCGATTGCGCGTCCTTGCGGATACTTTCCAGCATGGGCGCGACGTCGACGTTTTCGTCTTCGCTGGTGTGGTCGGAGGTTTCCAGGCGGGCGAGCAGCAGCAGGTCATTGAGCAGGCTTTGCATGCGGTTTGACTGCTGTTGCATCTGCTGTAGCGGCCGCTTCCAGCGCGGGTTCATCTGCTCTTCACTGTCGAGCAGGGTCTCTACATAGCCGACCACCACCGTCAGCGGTGTTCGCAGCTCATGGGAGACGTTCGCCACAAAGTCTTTGCGCATTTGCTCAAGATTGTGCAGCCGGGTAACGTCGCGCACGACCATCAGACGATCCCCCGGCCCGTAGCGGGTGACGGCATACTGCAGCTGGGTATTGAGGTCTATTGGCGAGTGAATTTCCAGCGGTTCGCGGAAATCACCCTGTTCGAAAAACTCGATAAAACGTGGGTCGCGAATCAGGTTGTTCACGTGCTGGCCGCTGTCGTCCGGGGTACGCAGCCCGAGCAGGCGTTCGGCAGCGTGGTTCCACCACTCCAGGTGGCCGTCCTTGTCGATCATCACCACCGCGTCGCGCAGCGCCGAGGTGGAAGACTGGATACGATCGATGACCGCCTGCAGGCGCGCGCGCATGCGCCCGTCACGCCGTTGCAGGTGGTAGATGCTGTCGAAAATTTCGCCCCAGACGCCCTTGGCTTCGGGTGGAGGCTCGTTTGGGTGGGTGCTGAGCCACTCATAGAAGCGCGACATCTGACGCAACGTCCAGGCCAGATAGAAGCCCAGGCCTAAGACCAGGGTCCAGGCGGGTTGCTCGATGATCCAGCCAATCAGCAGACAGGCCAGCACCAGCAGTAGCAGCTGCCCCAGGACCCGACTGAAACTGTTTTTACTCACAGGCGCTCCCCAGATTCAGCTACTTCTACATGCTTTTGCGCGTGAGCTGCAATGGCACGCTGGCCTCAGGCCTTGGTCGAGAATCGATAACCGGTGCCGCGCACGGTTTGTACCAGATGCTCGTAGTTGCTGCCAAGCGCCTTGCGCAGACGCCGAATGTGCACATCGACGGTACGCTCTTCAACGTACACATCGCCGCCCCAGACCTGATCAAGCAACTGCCCGCGGGTGTAGGCACGTTCCTGGTGGGTCATGAAGAACTGCAGCAGGCGATATTCGGTGGGGCCCATTTCGGCGGCGCTGTCGTCGATGGTGACGCGGTGGCTGACCGGGTCCAGGTGCAGGCCGGCAACCTCGATGGGGGCTTCGCTGTCGACCGGGCCGGCGCGGCGCAGCACGGCCTTGAGCCGGGCGACCAGTTCACGCGGGGAAAAGGGCTTGGTGATGTAATCGTCGGCGCCGACTTCCAGACCCTGGATCTTGTTGTCCTCTTCGCCCTTGGCGGTGAGCATGATGATCGGAATATCCGTGGTCATCTCATCGCGCTTCAGGCGGCGCGCCAGTTCGATGCCGGTGGTGCCGGGCAACATCCAGTCGAGCAGGATCAGGTCCGGCTTGCTGTCAATGATGCTGGCGTGGGCCTGTTGGGTGTTTTCGGCTTCGAGGCAGTCATAGCCTGCCATTTCCAGTGCAACCGCGATCATTTCGCGGATTGGAGCTTCGTCATCGACGATCAGAATGGTTTTGCCTGACATGGTTTACCGTCTCGTTGCAGATTTCTGACATGCGCCGATTAGATAACATTTTTATTTCAGTTATGTGACTGTGCCGGGTCAGGTCGATGAAAGTGTGCTGCGCCGCGCCTTTTTCAGCCCAGCCAGTAGTCGAGCGCCAGGCCGATAAACACCAGCATTCCCGCCCAGTGATTGGACAGGAAAGCGCTCAGGCAGGCATCGGCGTCGCGCTCGCGGATCAGCCAGTGTTGCCAGGCAAAGCCGAGCACCATGCCCAGCAGGCCGAGGTAGTAGTACAGGCCCAGATCAAAGCGCGCGCCGACCAGCAGCAGGCAGAGCAGCGTCAGTCCCTGCAGCATGCCGATGATGGCGCGATCGGCCTCGCCAAACAGGATGGCGGTGGACTTGATGCCGATGCGCAGGTCGTCTTCACGGTCGCACATGGCGTATTCGGTGTCATAGGCCACGGTCCACAGCAGGTTGGCCAGAAACAGCAGCCAGAGCGCCGGTGGCAGGTTGCCGGCTTCGGCGGCAAAGGCCATGGGTATCGCCCAGGAGAACGCCGCGCCCAGTACCACCTGCGGGTAGAAGGTAAAGCGCTTGCAGAACGGGTACAGCGCGGCCAGCGCCACACCACCGAACGACAGCAGGATGGTCAACTGGTTGGTGAACAGCACCAGTACCGCACTGAGCGCCACCAACACGGCAAACAGAATCAGCGCCTGTTTGGCGCTGATCCGGCCGGTGGCCAGTGGGCGTTGCTGGGTGCGCCGCACGTGCCCATCGAAATCGCGGTCAGCGTAGTCGTTGATCACACAACCGGCGGCGCGCATCAGAATCACACCAAGTACAAAAATGATCAGGTTGGCGGTGCCGGGTACGCCTTCGGCGGCCAGCCACAGTGCCCACAGGGTCGGCCAGAGCAGCAGGTAGGTGCCGATCGGGCGGTCGAGCCGCATCAGCTGAATATAGTCGTTGGCTTTCGGGTGCAGGCGCCCCAGCGGTTTGATCAGCAGACCAAGCAAGGTGTCACTCCAGACAGGATGAAAGTTCAGGTGCCGGCCGGCGGCCAGCCCTGCAAGAATACTTCACAAACCAGCAGCTGCAAGTCGCCGTCAGAAAAGTGTGAACGCCGTGCCCAAAGCCCCTCTGCCGCAAAGCCGCGAGGCAGCCAGGCGGCCGGGTACCGGGCGATTTCGATGGGCCCACGGCGAATCTGCGGGTTACGAAACAGCAGGTGGCCCAGGCTGGTGGTACCCAGGCCGTTGAGCTCGACGGCAGCGCTGCCGAGGGCGCTGAGCGGTGCCACCGAGCGCGCAAATACCCTGGGCGCACCATCGGTGTGCAGCAGCACCTGACGCACCCACACCGGTTGCCCAGCAGCAATGCCGAGGGCCTGTGCTTCGTCGGCGCGCGCGGGTTGCTCCTCCTGAGCGAGCAGTTCAACCCGGAAATCATCATTGCCGGCGTCGGTCAGTCGTTGGGTCAGTGAGCCTTCGGCGCACAGCCAGTTGAACAGCGGAGCAGGGGGTGGTGCCGGGTGGCGATCGGCGGCAAACCAGTCGGGCAGCATTGCGAAAAAACATCTCCGGCGGGCGGTTGAACGGGTGCCCGGCAGAGTACCACGAAACACCGTTGCACCGCGCTGGCGCGCGCTGATACGCAGTGTTGCAGGGCGCGTGCCGCTGGGCTGGCCTTGGACTTGCATTGCAATTGCGGTAGTGTCGCCAGCAGATTGATTCCAATTATATGTGGGTAGCAGCAATGAAGAAGTGGCAGTGCATCGTGTGTGGTTTCATTTACGACGAAGCCGAAGGCTGGCCGGATGACGGCATTGCCGCCGGTACGCCCTGGGAAGATGTCCCGGCAGACTGGATGTGTCCGGACTGCGGTGTGGGCAAGGAAGACTTTGAAATGATCGAGATCGGCTGACGCCAACAGCAGGGAGATACACAGGTGAGTGACGAGGCCCCGCTAGTTATCGTGGGTACTGGATTGGCGGGTTACAACCTGGCCAAGGAAGTGCGCAAGCTGGACGCTGAACGTGAACTCTTGCTGATTACCGCCGATGACGGCCGGTTTTATTCCAAACCGTTGTTGTCCACCGGCTTCGCCAAGGCCAAGGAGGCCGACGAACTGGCAGCGCACAGCGCCGCCAGCATGGCCGAGCAGTTGAATGCTTGCGTGCTGGACCACACCCAGGTGACGGCAATTGATCCCCAGCAGCGCCTGCTGCGGCTGGGTGAGCGCCAGCAGGCCTACTCCGAGCTGGTGTTGGCGGTCGGCGCAGAACCACGCCGCCTGCCGTGGGCCGATGAGTTGGGCGAGCAGCTGCTGTCGATCAATGACCTGCATGACTACGGGCGTTTTCGCGCTGCATTGCAGGGCAAGCAGCGGGTGGTCATCATCGGCGCCGGCCTGATTGGTTGCGAGTTCGCCAATGATCTGGTGGCGGGTGGCTTTCAGGTGAGCGTGGTCGCCTCTGACCCTTACCTTATGCCGCAGCTGATTCCCGAACCGGTTGCCGCTGCCGTGCAGGCGCAGTTGGAAGCGCTGGGTGTGGTTTTTCATCTGGGCTGTGCCATCGAATCGCTGGAACCTAACGGCCAGGGCGTGCAGCTGCGCCTGGACGACGGCAGCCAGATCGAAGCCGATCAGGCACTCTCAGCCATCGGGCTGGCGCCGCGATTGGCATTGGCCGAGCAGGCCGGGTTGGAGCTGGGTCGGGGGATAGTGGTCGATCGGCATCTGGCAACCAGTCAGCCGCACATTTACGCGTTGGGCGACTGCGCCGAGGTACAGGGCTTGAACCTGATGTATGTGATGCCGCTGATGACGGCGGCGCGTGCGCTGGCCAAGACCCTGTGTGGTGAGCGCAGCGCCCTGAGCTACCCGGCGATGCCGGTGATGGTCAAGACCCCGGCTTGCCCGCTGGTTGTCGCGCCACCGCTGACGGCCGAGTCAGGGCACTGGGTTACCACGGGTGAAGGGACCGACCTGCAAGCGCTGTTTCACGATGAGCAGGGCCAGCTGCATGGCTTTGCGCTGACCGGCAGCCGGGTCGCAGAGAAGCTGAAACTGACGCGCGAGTTGCCGGGGTGGCTACTGCCGGTGGCCGGCTGAATGAGGCACTTTGGCCTTTTGTCGGGAAAATGTGGTTTGCGGCACGGCTTAAGCCCTATGGTGGCTGGCGTAATCGGATCAGTCGTGCCATGCTGAACGGGCTGTGGCAGAGCGCCTGGGCCTTGCGTCCGGGTGCCTAATCACTCCCGCTGCGAGGATGCGGCGGTAACAACAAAAACAACAGATTAATGAGGCTTTATATGCGTAAACCGGATCTCGCGGCGGCGATTGCCGACAAGGCGGACCTGAGCAAGGATCAGGCAAACCGAGTACTCAATGCCGTACTGGATGAAATCACTCAAGCCCTCAGCCGCCAGGATTCAGTGACCCTGGTTGGTTTTGGAACCTTCCTGCAACGTCATCGCGGTGCCCGCACCGGCAAGAACCCGCAAACCGGCGCTCCCGTTCAGATCAAAGCCAGTAACACAGTGTCTTTCAAGCCAGGTAAAAGTCTCAAAGACGCCGTCAACTGATTGCACTGCGTAACAGGGGCCGAGCCTCGGTCCCTGTTACCGTAAAGCCTTGTTCGCGGGCTTTCAGTTCGCCGCCTGATACTTGTTGACCAGCACCCGCAGCGCATCGCGCGCCTCCAGCACCTTGCCCACAACCTCTTCCGCCTTGTCTTCGCTCAGGCCGAGCCGTGCCAGCAGTGCGTCTGGAATTGGCATCTGTGGGCCTGAGCCGATCTGATGCCGGCTGAGCAGTGCCAGCGTCAGATACACCAGATTGGCATATACATGCTCTTCGCCCTGATAGTGCGGATTGTGCTGGTGGCGCAGGGCGATGCTGACTTCATCCGGCATGTCCCAGCAGCGTGACAGCCAGCTGCCGATCTGGTCACGGGTTACCCCGATCAGGTGCTGCTCAATCAGATGAGGCGCCACATGGGGGTTGGCCTCAACGTGGCGGCAGATCATCTTGAAGTACGGCGGGAAGATGTAAGCCAGCACCAGATAACCAAAGTTGTGCAGCAGTCCGGCGAGGTAGTTCAGGCCCAGTTCAGGGCGCTTCTCGCGGGGCATGGCCTTGGCCAGTCCTTCGATTACCGCCGCGGTATAGATGGCCTGCTCCCAGTAGGGAGTACTGCGCTCGGGCGCATCTTTCGGCAATTTGAAGGTCTTGCCCAGCGCCAGCCCCACGGCGAGGTTGATCACCAGATCAAAACCCAACACCCGCCCAATGGCATCTTCTACCGAGCGAATCTTGCCGGGCGCGGCGTAATAGGGCGAGGCGGCCCAGCTGACCACCTGTGCGGCAAGGCTGGGATCGGTCTCCACCACATCGGCCAGATCCTCAACATCAGCATCGGGATTGACCCGCAGCTTCATGATCTTCTGCGCGGACTCTGGCAGCGGGGGGATTTCGATGGTCTCCTCCAGTCGCTGTTTCATGCGCAGGGCAGTGAAATTCTGCACCGCGTCGGTCAGGTCCTGGCTGTCCTGTTCGGGGCTGCCGGCCGGATCGTTCAAGCTGCTCAACGGCACCGCGAAGCGCGCCATGCTGGCCTTGGCCATCAGTGTGCGCGCATCGTTCTGGCTAAGTTGCAGGCACCAGCCGGGCAGGCCGCTGTCGAGGCTCACGTAGTTGTGGTCGAGCAGGCTCTGCTCGCACACGCAGGGCGAATTGAACAGGATGGGCAGGCCCGGTAACTCGCTCAGCTGGTGTTTGCTCAGAATGCGTTGCAGCTCGCCGTCGCGCACCGGTTGCAGGTCGCGCCCCAGCAGACTGCCAACGCGTTTCAGATCAAGCAGGTGATCCTTCGGAATCAGTGACAGCACGGTGCCGATGCTGTCGCACAGCAGGCAGGCCTGCACCTGTTGGGCTGCCGGCCCGGCATACTCGAGGGGCCGCAGTTGATAGGCAATGCCCTGCTGCTGCAGGAGTTTTTCAATAAGATCAGGCAGGCTGGTGCCGTGGGTGTCGCGGACTGCTTCAGTGGTCATTGCGCTTTCCTTGATCCGTAGGCTGAGACGGGCTCAGGGTGTCAGGCTTTTCTTTGATCTTAGCATGGTAGTCTGACCCCCTGAGCATAGCTGGCCTCAGACCTGCGCAAAATGCTGGCCCTGGGCTATCCAGCGATCCAGTAGTGGCTGTACATGGCCGGGGTGTTGGCTGGCCAATAGTTGCGCCGCCTGTTGCACCGCGGGCAGCAGGTCGGCATCGCGCACCAGGTCGGCGACGCGAAATTGCACCAGCCCGGTCTGGCGGGTGCCGAGCACCTCGCCGGGGCCGCGCAGCGCCAGGTCCTTCTCGGCAATCACGAAGCCATCGCTGCTTTCACGCATGATGCCCAGACGCTCGCGGCCAAGAGCTGACAACGGCGCGTGGTACAGCAGTACGCAATGGCTGGCTGCGCTGCCGCGGCCGACGCGGCCGCGCAGCTGGTGCAGTTGCGCCAGCCCGAGACGCTCGGGGTTTTCGATCACCATCAGGCTGGCATTGGGTACATCCACGCCGACCTCAATGACGGTTGTTGCCACCAGCAAATGCAGATCGCCGCCCTTGAACGCTGCCATGATCTCGGCCTTCTCGGCAGCCTTCATGCGGCCGTGAATCAGCCCGATCGACAGTTCCGGCAGGCTGCTGCACAGATCCTCCCAGGCGCTTTCGGCGGCTTGCGCCTGTAACTGTTCGGACTCTTCAATCAGTGTGCAGACCCAGTAGGCCTGGCGCCCTTCGGCGCAGCCGGCGCGTACCCGCTCGATGACCTCGGGGCGGCGGCTATCGGACACCAGTACGGTGTTCACCGGCGTGCGCCCCGGTGGCAACTCATCCAGCACCGAGGTATCCAGGTCGGCGTAGGCGCTCATTGCCAGGGTCCGCGGGATAGGCGTGGCGGTCATGATCAACTGGTGCGGTGAGAAGCCGCCGGCGGCGCCCTTGTCGCGTAGCGCCAAGCGTTGCTGGACGCCAAAGCGGTGCTGCTCGTCGATGATCGCCAGCCCCAGATTGTGAAACTGGACCTCGTTCTGAAACAGCGCGTGGGTGCCCACCACCATCGCCGCTTCACCGGTGGCGATCATCTGTAACTGATTGGCGCGGGCCTTGCCCTTGAGCTTGCCGGCGACCCAGGCCACCGACAGGCCCAAAGCGGAAAACCAGCGCTGAAAGTTGTTGAAGTGCTGTTCGGCGAGAATTTCCGTGGGTGCCATGAGCGCCACCTGCCAACCGGCCTCGAGCGCCTGCAGGGCAGCCAGGGCGGCGACCACCGTTTTGCCGGCGCCGACGTCGCCCTGTACCAGCCGCAGCATGGGTTGGGGTTGGCGCAAATCAGCCAGAATTTCAGCGGCGATGCGCGCCTGGGCGCCGGTCAACGGAAAGCCCAGTTGCTGCAAAAAGGCGCTGGCCAGGGTGCCTTCTGCCTGCATGACCGGGGCGCGGTGCGCGCGCATCTGGGCGCGTAAGCGCAGCATCGCCAACTGGTGTGCCATCAGCTCCTCAAAGGCGAGGCGGTGTTGGGCCCAGTGGCGGCCGTCCTGCAGCGCCTCAAGGTCAATGTCGGGCGGTGGGCGGTGCAGTATCTGTACGGCCTGATGCAGTGAGGACAGCTGGTATTGGTCGGCCAGCGCCGGCGGCAGCCACTCCGGCAGATGGTTGCCGTTGGCCAGCCAAGCCAGTGCCGCCTCGCTGAGACTACGCAGGCGCTGCTGCGAGAGCCCTTCGGTAGCGGGGTAGATCGGCGTCAGGGTCTGGTTCACCGGCAGCGGCTCGGCGCCGTCGAGGTTTTGCATCTCGGGGTGATAGATTTCCAGCCCGGAGGCGCCCGGGCGCACTTCGCCATAGCAGCGCCAATGGCTGCCGCGGTTCAGATTGGCTTTGAGCGCGGCGGAAAAGTAATAGAAGCGCAGGCTGATGGTGCCGCTGCCGTCCTGAATGCGGCAAAGCAGGCTGCGGCGGCGCCCCATGACCACATCGGCGCCTACCACCACGCCCTCGATGACCGCGTCGAGCCCCGGTTGCAGCGCGCCAATGGGCGTCACCCGGGTGCGATCCTGGTAGCGCAGCGGTAAGTGGAAAAGCACGTCCTGCACGCTGTTCAGGCCGAGCTTGCCGAGCTTTTCTGCCAGTGCCGGGCCGATGCCCTTGAGCACGGTCAGCGACGTGTGTTCGGCGACGCTACTCACTTGGGCGGCTGACCCACCGAGCACAGGCGAATCGAGTCGCTGAGCAGCTCTACGGCCTTGGGCCGCGGGAAGCTCGCACGCCAGGCAATGGCGACGGTACGGTAGGGCGCCGGCGCTGCAAAGCTCTTGGTCACCAGCAGCTCCGAGCTGTAGTAGCGATCATCAGCGGCCGACATCGGTAACACCGTCATACCGATGCCGGAAGCGACCATATGCCGAATGGTTTCCAGCGAGCTGGATTCCACCGTGGTGTGCTTGTGTTGCTCATCACCCTTGCGCAACGTGGGGCAGGCTTCCAGAACCTGATCGCGGAAGCAGTGACCCTCGCCGAGCAGCAGCAGCTTGTTGTCGTCCAGCTCATCCAGGGTGACGCTGGTGCGCTCTGCCCAGGGGTGGCTGGCAGGAATCAGCAGGCTGAACGGCTCGTCGTACAGCGGCATGGTCAGTACGTCCGGCTCCTGGAAGGGCAGCGCGATGATGATCGCGTCCAGGTCGCCGTTGCGCAGCTTGTCGCGCAGTACGTGGGTAAAGTTTTCTTCGATGTACAACGGCATTTCCGGCGCCACCCGGTGCAGCTGCGGCACCAGGTGCGGGAACAGGTACGGCCCGATGGTGTAGATGGCGCCCACCTTGAGCGGCGCGGCCAGCTGATTTTTGCCGGCGCTGGCCAGCTCGCGAATGGCCAGGGCTTCTTCCAATACCTTCTGCGCCTGGGCCACGATGCGCTCGCCAATCGGGGTCACCCGCACCGCGCTTTTGCTGCGTTCGAAAATCATGATGCCCAGCTCTTCTTCCAGCTTCTTCACGCCCACGCTGAGTGTTGGCTGGGACACATGGCAGCGTTCGGCGGCGTGGCCAAAATGCTGTTCTTGGGCGAGGGTGACTATGTAGCGTAATTCGGTCAGGGTCATGACGTCGCGGCCTGCGCTGGCAACTGGGAAGGGTCGGGCTCTAGCATAGCCCTTTGGTCGATAGAGTAAAACAATCAGGCGGCGGCGCATGCAAGGTTATCTCTGCCGCAGGGGCTGCTAGAGTGTGCCCTTGGCACTCATCAACGAGGTGATTATGAAACAGGTGGTCATTGCCGGTTGTGGCGATGTGGGTAGCGCGTTGGGGTTGCAGCTGCAGGCACGCGGTTGGCAGGTATACGGATTGCGCCGTGACCCCTCGGCGCTGCCGGACGGCATTCTGCCCATCGCGGCCGATCTGACCCAGGCGACCAAACCAGCGGACTGGCCGGCCAAGGTCGACTACCTGGTCTACTGCCCGGCGGCCGGCAAACGTGACGCGGCGCTGTATCAGCGCCTGTATGTCGAAGGTTTGCAACATGTGCTGGGTTGGATCAAGGACAGCCGGCAGCGCTTGCAGTACCTGCTGCAGGTATCAAGTACCGGCGTTTACGCCCAGGCGGACGGCGAATGGGTTACCGAAAACAGCCGCGCGGAGGCGGATTCAGCGACCGCGAAACAACTGTTGGCAGCCGAAGACGTGGCGCTGCGTAGCGGCGTGCCGGCCAGCGTGGTCCGCCTGGGTGGCATCTATGGGCCGGGGCGCAACCGCTTGATCGAGCAGGTACGCACGGGCTTGCAGGTGCCGGAAGAGCCGCCGCAGTACACCAACCGTATTCATCGTGACGATGCCGCCGGCCTGCTCGCGCATCTGCTGGCGCTGGCCGAGCGGCGTGAGCTCTTGGCGCCCTGCTATTTGGGCGTGGACGACGACCCGGCCAGCCTGTTTGAGGTCACCAACTGGCTGGCCGGGCAGCTGGGTACCAGCCTGCAACCGGACGGCCCGCGTTCGACCCGCAGTGGCAGCAAGCGTTGCAGCAACGAGCTGGCCCGCGAATCCGGCTGGCAACCGGCGTATCCCAGTTACCGCGAAGGTTACGCCGAGCTGCTCAAGGGTTGAGGCTCAAGGCTGGGCGCTGCTGACCCGCCAGATGACGTTGCCGACGTCATCGGCCACCAGCAGCGCGCCCTCGCCGTCTATGGCAACGCCGACCGGGCGCCCTTGCGCCTCGCCCTGTTCATTCAGGAACCCATCCAGCACGGTGTAGGGCGCGTCGTTCGGTCGACCCTCCTTGAACGGCACAAACAACACCTGATAGCCGCTGTGCGGCTCGCGGTTCCAAGAGCCGTGCTGGCCGATAAACAAGCCTTCGGTGAAGGGCGCAGGCAGGCGGCTGCCCACGGCGTTGCTCAGACCCAGCGAGGCGGTGTGTGAACCCAGGGCATAATCCGGTACCAGCGCCTTGGCGACCAGCTCAGGATTTTGCGGCGTCACCCGCTCATCCAGATGCTGACCAAAGTAGCTGAAGGGCCAGCCATAGAAGCCGCCGTCCTGTAGCGAGGTCATGTAATCCGGTACCAGATCGTTGCCCAGGCCGTCGCGCTCGTTGACTACCGTCCAGAGCGCGCCGCTGTGCGGCTCCCACGCCATGCCCACCGGGTTGCGCAGGCCGCTGGCAAACAACCGCTTGCTGCCGTCGGCGGGGTTGATTTCCCAGATGGCGGCGCGGCCCTGCTCCTGCGCCAACCCGTTCTCGGCCACGTTACTGTTGGAACCCACAGCGGCGTACAGCCTGCTGCCGTCCGGGCTGGCGATCAGGTTCTTGGTCCAGTGATGGTTCAGCGCCCCGGCGGGCAGGCTGGTAATGAGCTCACCGGGTGCGGTGATCTGTGTCTGATCAGCGCGGTACGGGAAGCGCAGCACGCCATCGGTGTTGGCTACGTAAAGGTCGTTGCCGACCAGTGCCATGCCAAATGGTGAGTGCAGGCCGGCGATAAACACCGTGCGCTGGTCGACCACGCCGTCGCCATTGCTGTCGCGCAGCAGGCTGATGCGATCGGCGCTGGGGGTGGCAGCACCCGCCTTGGCCATGGCTTTCTTGGTCAGCCAGGCCTTCACTCCGCCGTCATCCTCGGGCTTGGCGGGGGCGTTGCTTTCAGCCACCAGCACATCGCCATTGGGCAGCACGTGCAGCCAGCGTGGATGATCCAGACCGCCGGCAAACGCGTGCACCTGCAAGCCCTTGCCGGCTTGCGGTTTGGCACCGGCCGACCAACCGACCGCAGGCGCGATATTCACAATGGGCAGCAAGCCGGCTTGTGGTTCGGGCAGGGCAGGGTGCGGACCCATGCCGGCGGTGATCGGCAAGGCCGGTTGGTTGCCGCTGCAACCGCTGAGGATTAGCGCCATACCAAGCAATGGCAGATAGACGCGCGGGGAATTATTCACGGGATTTCCTTGTCGGTGTTAAGGCAGCCGGAGAAAAGCTCAGTTTAGGTGAGCTGCTGGAGAACCTCTATCACTGACCCTTTCAGGGTAGGGATGTTCACCCGGCTGGCTCGATTCCGCACGACGCCGCTGGTCAATCGGCTAGCGGCGCAACTCGCAAAACGAGGAGATACAGATGAAAAAGTCAGCATCCGCGCATTGGGAAGGCTCGCTGAAGGAAGGTAAAGGCACGATTTCTACCGAGAGCGGTGCGCTCAAGGCCAACCCATACGGTTTCAACACCCGCTTTGAAGATCAACCAGGCACCAATCCCGAAGAGTTGATTGGCGCGGCGCATGCCGGCTGCTTTTCGATGGCCTTTTCCATGTTGCTGGGCGAGGCCGGGTATACCCCGGACAGCGTCGACACCAAGGCGGTGGTCACGCTGAGCAAGCAGGACGATGGCTTCGCCGTGACCGCGGTAGCGCTGACCGTGAACGCGGTGATTCCGGGTATCGAGCAGCAGGAGTTTGATGAGATTGCCGGCAAGGCCAAGAGTGGCTGCCCGATCTCGAAGCTGTTGAATGCCGACATCAGCCTTGAGGCGAAGCTCGGCTAACGCGGCGTCGCCAGCTGCAAGCCTTAAGCTTTATGCTTCAAGCAAAAAGCAGGCTTGTGTTGGCGTGAGGGTAGTGAGGCTATTTCAAGCCGAAAAAAAACCGCGCGGTTTCGACCTGCGCGGTTTTTTTCTTTCAGCTTTAGCTCGGGAGGCGAACGTCAGCCCACTACCATAATCCCGTCCATTTCTACCGGCACGCCCTTGGGCAGCGCGGCAACGCCAATCGCGGCGCGGGCAGGGTAGGGCTTTTCGAAGTAACGCTCCATGATCTCGTTGACCGTGGTGAAGTTGCTCAGATCGGTCAGGAAGATATTCAGTTTAACGATGTCCTGCAGCTTGCCACCGGCGGCTTCGGCAACGGCGGTCAGGTTGTCGAACACGCGACAGACCTGGGCTTCAAAGCCTTCAACCACTTCCATGGTGGCGGGGTCGAGCGGAATCTGGCCAGACAGGTAAACCGTGTTACCCACCTTGATGGCCTGGGAATAGGGCCCGATAGCGGCAGGTGCCTGCTCGCTGGTGATGACTTGCTTGTTCATGTGTGCTCCGGAAAATCAGTTTTTCAGACGGGTAATACGCATCACGCCGTTAAGCGAGCGAATGCGTTTGATGAGTTGTGACAGGTGCAGGCGGTCGCGCACCCGGATGACCAATTGAACCACGCTGATACGACCGTCGCGTTCGTCCACGCTGATCTTGTCGATGCTGGCGTCGGCGACGGTGATGCCGGTAGCCAGTTGGGCAATGATGCCGCGCTGGTGTTCCAGCTCCACCCTGAGTTCAACGGTAAATTCGCCGCTGACATCCTTGTCCCAGGTCAGATGCATGGTCTTTTCGGTGTTGTGGCGGCTGTCGACCAGGTTTTTACAGTTCTCCTGATGGATAACCATACCTTTGCCGGACGATAGATAACCCACAATCGGGTCGCCCGGAATCGGGTTACAGCAGCGCGCGAAGCTGACCACCAGGCCTTCGGTGCCGCGGATTGCCAGCGGACTTTCGCCACTGCCGGTGTCGTCCGGACTCTGGTCGATACGTTGTTTTTCCGTCTCTTCTACGCTGCCGTCCGCCGCCAGTAGCCGGCGTGCAACCACATACGCCATGCGGTTGCCCAGGCCGATGTCCGACAGCAGGTCTTCCAGGTGCTCCATCCCGCAGTCCTTCAGCACCCGGTCAATACGCGGCTGCGGAATATCGCCCAGGTGGGTATCGAAGCTGGTCAGCACCTTATCGAGTAGCCGCTCGCCCAGGGCGATGGATTCGGAATGACGCTGATGCTTGAGGAAGTGACGGATGTTGCTGCGTGCCTTGCCGGTAATCACAAAGCTCAGCCAAGCGGGGTTGGGCCGTGCGCCAGGCGCGGTGATGACCTCGACGGTCTCGCCGCTCTGCAGCGGCTCGGAGAGCGGGGCTAGCCGCCGGTTGACGCGACAGGCAATGCAGCTGTTGCCCACATCGGTATGGACGGCGTAGGCAAAATCGACCGGGGTAGAACCCTTGGGCAGCTCCATGATGCGGCCTTTGGGGGTGAAGATGTAGACTTCGTCGGGGAACAGGTCGATCTTGACGTTTTCGATGAACTCCAGCGAGTTACCGGCGTTCTGCTGCAGCTCCAGCACGCTTTTGAGCCACTGGCGGGTGCGCGCGTGATTACCGTTGATCACGTCGTCCTTGGATTTGTACACCCAGTGCGCGGCGATGCCGCTGTTGGCCAGCTCTTCCATCTCTTCGGTGCGAATCTGAATCTCGATCGGTACCCCGTGCATGCCGAACAGCGTGGTATGCAGTGACTGGTAGCCGTTCGCCTTGGGGATCGCGATGTAGTCCTTGAAGCGGCCGGGGAAGGGCTTGTACAGGCTGTGCACGGCGCCGAGCACCCGGTAGCAGGTATCGGCCTTGTCGACGATGATGCGGAAGGCGTAGACATCCATGATCTCGGTGAAGGCCTTACGCTTGCCGCGCATCTTTTGATAAATGCCGTACAGGTGTTTCTCGCGGCCCATCACCTTCCCCTGCAAGCCTTCGCGCTCGAGGCAGGCCTGCAGTGAATCAAGAATGCGGTTGAGCAGCTCCTTGCGGTTGCCCCGGGCACTGCGTACGGCGCGGTCGATCAGCTGCGAGCGCATCGGATACATGGCCTTGAAGCCAAGGTCTTCGAACTCGGTACTCAGGCTGTGCATACCCAAGCGTGCGGCGATGGGCGCGTAGATCTCCAGGGTTTCCTTGGCGATGCGGCGGCGTTTTTCCGGCGCCAGAGCGCCCAGGGTGCGCATGTTGTGCAGGCGGTCGGCCAGCTTGACCAGGATCACGCGAATGTCGCGCGCCATCGCCAGGGCCATTTTCTGGAAGTTCTCGGCCTGCGCTTCGGCCTTGGTCTCGAAGGTCATCTGGGTCAGCTTGCTGACGCCATCAACCAGTTCGGCCACGGTGTCGCCAAACTGCGCGACCAGCGCATCCTTGGGGATGCCGGTGTCTTCGATCACATCGTGCAGCATGGCCGCCATCAGGCTCTGATGGTCCATGTGCATGTCGGCCAGGATATGGGCTACTGCGAGGGGGTGGGTGACGTAGGGCTCACCGCTGCGACGGGTCTGACCGTCGTGCGCCTGTTCGGCGTAGAAATACGCGCGCCGGACCAGGTTGACCTGCTCCGGCTCAAGATAACTGCCGAGGTTGTCGGCAAAGACTTCTATCGCAGACATGTAGCTCTCCCGCGTCCACCGAGGTGGACGTATACGTCAGGAATGCCCGGCCTGCGCAATCTGCTTACTCGGCCTCGTCGGCTTCCAGCGAGTACAGAGGTTCTTGCTGATCCTGCAGGGCTTCTTCAGCCATGATCTGATTGGTCACCAGACCTTCAGCAATTTCGCGCAGGGCAACCACGGTCGGCTTGTCGTTTTCCAGGGCTACCTTGGCATCTTTGCCGCCGGTCGCCAGCTGACGTGAACGCTTGGAGGCCAGCATGACCAGCTCAAAACGGTTTTCTACATTTTCCAGGCAGTCTTCAACGGTGACGCGGGCCATGGTGTTACTCCGGAACGGGTATCTGTGAAATCGGGTTGCGTGCAATCAAGGTTGCTTGGCAACGGCTTGATAGTAACGCAGGACCGAGCAGTTTACTTAATTGCGCCTCAATCTGACAAGAGCGCCTGCAACAGGCGGGTGTGGCGCGATTGCTGTGAGCTGGTCTGCAGATGCTTGGCGCGCAGGATGGCCTTGAGGTCATCGAGCGCCGTGGTGAAGTCGTCGTTGATCACCAGGCTGTCGAATTCCACGTAGTGGCTCATCTCGGCCACGGCCTCGGCCATGCGCTTGTCGATCACTTCGCCGGCGTCCTGGCCACGTTGGGTCAAACGCTCGCGCAGGGCGCTCTGTGACGGCGGCAGAATGAAGATGGAGTGTGCCTGCGGCAGCTTGTGACGTACCTGCTGCGCGCCTTGCCAGTCGATCTCGAGGATCAGGTCATGGCCTTCGGCAAGAGTATTTTCAACCGTGCTCTGCGACGTGCCGTAAAGGTTGCCGAAAACTTCGGCGTGCTCCAGAAAGTCCCCGTGGCCAACCAGCTCCATGAAGCGCTCGCGGCTGGTGAAGTGATAGTTGACGCCGTCTGCCTCGCCGGGGCGCATGGCGCGCGTGGTATGCGACACCGACACGTGCAGGTTTTCGGTCTGCTCGAGCAGCGCTTTGACCAGGCTGGTCTTGCCTGCACCGGAAGGGGCGGAAACGATGTACAGGGTGCCGGTGGCGTGGCTCATCAGAAACAATTTCCTGCGGGTCGATTGAGGGGGGAATGGCGCAAATTATAGGGAGTTTGCTCGCCGCCGTCATGGGTAACCTTTGTTGGGCGCATTCCGTTAAGCTTGAGCTTCAGTGAAATGGCAAACAAGGTGCGCTTCGATATGATCTCCAAATGGCAGTGGCTACTGGCGCAGTTGACCCGCATGCTCTGGGTGCGGGCATCCCTGTTTGCTCTGCTGGCGGTGCTTGCCGCGTTGCTGGCCACCGCGGCCGACCGGGTGATGCCTGAGGGTTTGCCGCTCAGCATTGGCGCCGAGTCGGTGGAGCCGATTCTGAATATCCTCGCTTCCAGCATGCTGACCGTCACCACCTTTTCGCTGACCGTCATGGTCTCGGCCTACGCTGCCGCCACCACCAGCGTGACGCCCCGTGGCGTGCGGCTGCTGATGCAGGACACCACCACGCAGAACGTGCTGGGTACCTTTCTGGGTTCGTTCCTGTTCAGTCTGGTGGCGATCATCGCGCTGAGCACCGGCGCCTACGGCGAGCGCGGTCGCATCGTGCTGTTCGCGTTTACCCTGCTGGTCATTCTTATCATTGTGGTCACCATGCTGCGCTGGATCGACCATCTGTCACGCTTCGGCCGCGTGGGAGATACCACCGACCGGGTCGAGCAGGCGACCCTGGCGGCCTTGCAGAACCGCGTCGACAACCCCTGCATGGGCGCACGACCCTGGCTGGATGGTGTTCTACCGGCGGATGTGGTGCCGGTCTACGCCGATTGCGTGGGTTACATTCAGCATGTGGATGTAGAAAAGCTGCAGGAGGCAGTGGCCACACAAGACTTGCAGGTGCATGTCACCACGCTGCCCGGCGGCTTTGTCGATGCCGGGCGTGCTCTTGCCTGGGTGGGCGCCGCCGCAGATGTACAAACACGCAATGAGCTGAGCGCCGCCTTTACCGTCGGCAAGGAACGCTCCTTCGATCAGGACCCGCGTTTCGGCCTGGCGGTCTTGGCGGAAATTGCCTCCCGCGCCCTGTCGCCGGCAATGAACGATCCCGGTACCGCGATCGACGTGGTCGGGCGGGGTGTGCGTACGCTGTCGTGCTGGCCTGCCGACCCGGGTACCGTCCTGTCCAAGGCCATACACTACCCGCAAGTGAGCGTGCCGCCGCTGGCGTTGGGTGATTTGTTCGACGATGTATTTGCCCCCATTGCCCGTGACGGCGCCAGCCTGCTCGAGGTGCAGTCGCGGCTGCAAAAGGCCTATGCGGGGCTGGCGGCCAAAGGCGGCAGTTTTCAGGCAGAGGCGCAGCGGCATGCCGCGCTGGCGCTCAAACGCGCCGAAACTGCGATGACGCTGGAGGAGGATCTGGCCAGGGTACGCGCGCTTGCGGCGCCGCTGGTGAGTTGATCGCGTCGCTGCTGTTGCTCGGCCGCGGCGCCAGCCGTATACAATAGCCCCCCGTTTGCCCGTATTCGAGAGATCGCTTTGATGACTGATCACCGCTCACCGCCTGAGGCGACCCGCGCTGAGCCGGATTCTGCTACCGCACCGGCACCCGGCCGGCCCACGGGCGCGTTGCGTCAGGATGCCATTTATCGCGCGATCAGCGATGCGGTGATCGAGCACCGTCTCAAGCCGGGCGCGCGCCTGCGTGAGGACGCGCTGGCGGAGGTGTTTGGTATCAGCCGCACCGGTATTCGCAAGGTGTTGCAACGTTTGGCACTGGAGCAGCTGATCACCCTGACGCCCGGCAAAGGCGCGGCAGTGACCCGACCGTCAGCCGAGGAAGCGCGGGAGATATTTGATGCCCGGCGGCTGACCGAATGCGCCTTGATGGCGCGCCTGGCAACGCGTATCCAACCCGCCGAGCTGGCGCAATTGCGCGCGTTGGCCGGTGATGAACAGCTGGCCTTGCAGGGCCACGAGCAGAGTGTGGCGATTCGCCTGTCGGCGGATTTTCACGCGCGGCTGGCGGAGCTGGCGGGGAATCAGACACTGGCGCGTTTTGTTGGCCAGTTGTGCTCGCGCTCATCGCTGATTCTGGCGGTGTATGGGCATGCCGGGAATCTGGGCTGCGAGTGCAACGATCACAATCAGTTGGTCGACCTGCTGCAGGCCGGTGATAGCGAGCAGGCAGCGGCCTTCATGCGCCGTCATCTGGATTCGATCGAAGCGTCGCTGTCGATCAACGAGGCCCCGGATGAGGCCCCGGACCTGCGCGACATTTTCTCAACCTACCGATAAGCCCCAAACAGCCACCGGTAAGCCAGGCTGAACGCAACCGGGCGCTGCGTTCAGCCTGCGCGGATTACTGCCGGAAACGCTGGCAGGGTGCCCAGTACATCATCAGCAGGTAATAGCTCAACCCAGCCGGAATCAGACTGGCGTACCAGGAGACGGTGGCGACATTCAGCGCCACTGCTGCACCAATGGCGGTCGCAATCAGCGCTGCATAGTTGACGCCGCGGTACGGGCCCTGGGCGTCGTAGAGGTGCTCTAGGTTCAGCGTACGCTTGCGCAGCAGATAGTAATCCACCACCAGGATGGCGAAGATCGGGCCGAGGAACGCCGAGTAGGTCTGCACGAAAACCTGCAGGCCGGCGGCTGAGTCCGCGCTGACCAGCTTCCACGGGAAGGTGGCGAACGCCAGCAGACCGACAACGATGGTTGCCGGACGAAACTTCATTTTGAACACGTCCATCAGCACATAGGTTGGCGGCACCACGTTGTTCAGCACGTTGGTGGTGACCTGGGCAAAAGCGATGAACAGCAGCGTGGTCATCAGCAGCGGCGTGTTATCCACCGCGTTGGCAAACACCTGAATCGGGTCAGCTACGCCGGTGGCTTCCGACACCATGTAGCCGATCAGCCCCATGAACAGCGTGCACGGCAGGATCGACATGGAGTAGATGGTGGTCAGCAGGCCGGGGCTGGTGCCGTGCTTGTGCTCGCGTGAGTAGTCGCTGACGTTGAGGATCATGGTGCTGTAGATGCCGAGAAACAGCATGGTCGCACTCCAGAACGGCAAGCCCCAGGAGCCCTGCATGGTCAGCAGGCTGCTGGACAGCTCGTCACCGTAACGCTGCACGGTGCTGTAGAACATGTACACCAGTGACGCGAGAATAAAGGCGCTGCCGACATTTTCCAGCCACTTGATGCCCTGAAAGCCCATGACCGACAGGCCGATCTGCAGGAACTGGAAAGCAATAAAGAAGAACACCAGGTTGTCGAAGCCGAACAGCGTAGCTGACACCATGTTCAGCGCGCCGGCACCGATCCAGCTCTGAAATCCATACCAGACAATCGCCGGCACCGCGCGCACCAGGCCGGGCAAGCGTGTGCCGCCGAAGCCGAACGCGCTGCGCGCCTGCACCATGAAGGGAATACCGTACTTGTAACCGGCGGCGCCGTTGAGCACCAGGGCGATGCCGATGACAAAGCAGCCGATGGCAATCGCCAGGGTCGCCTGCAGCAGGTTCAGCGTGCCGACCACGCTGGAGCCCATGGTGAAGGTGCCGATGGCCACACAGCCACCGAACCAGGCCAGCAGGTAGGAAAGCCGACCCATGATGCGGGTTTTCTGCGGCGCCAGCGATTCCTCGCCCGGCGCCTTGCTGGCCGCGGCCGATTGGCCACCCAGGTTTGCGGTGTTGACGTCAGTGTTCATGAGGCAGCCTCTTGGCATTTGTTGTGCATTGTTATCTCCGGAGGTTCAGCTGTCGTTTTCTGCTTGCGAGTGGTGGTTATGCCGGCAGGCACCACGCCCGGTTGAGCGGCGCGGTAGTCAGTCCAGCGTGAGGTTGGAATAGCGTGCAAAGCTGCCGCTAAAGGGTTTCGGTAACGGAAAGGCCAGATCGCCAAACTTGCTGGTGCCCAGCCCCAGGCCGACCACGGCCTCGGCCAGTTTGACCGCGGCGGTTACGCCCTCGACGATGGGCAGGCCTACCGCTTCAGTGATCTGCGGGGTCAGGTCGGCCATGCCGCCACAGCCGAGCACGATGGCGCCGATGTTGTCTTCGCGCTTGGCGCGCAGACACTCTTCGATAATCAGTTGCAGGGCCAGATCGGGGTTGTCTTCCAGTTCCAGTACCGGAATATCCGCCGCCCGTACCTTGCGGCAACTGTGGCTGAAGCCGTAGCTATCGAGCAGATGCTCGGCGATGATGGCGGTGCGGGGTAGCGTGGTAACCACCGAGAAACGCGTGCTGATCAGGCTGGCGACATGGAAAGCCGCTTCGGCAATGCCGATCACCGGCGCGCGGGTCAGTTCGCGGGCGGCATTCAGGCCGGGGTCGCCAAAGCAGGCAATAATGTAGGCATCGGCACCTTTGCCATCACCGTCACGTTCACCGGCCAGCACCTCCTCCAGGACGCCGACCGCACTGACGGCTTCGTCGAAGTGGCTCTCGATCGAGACCGGTCCGCAACTCGGCTGGCTGGCGGTAATCAGGGTACCGGGCGAGGCGACGGCCTTGGCGGCGCTGCCGATGGTGTCGGTCATGGCGCGGGTGGTATTGGGGTTGATGACGCGAATATGCATTGCTCTGGCCTGTTCTGTAGTGAGACGCCTGTTGTTTGTACACAGCAGCATTTGATAATTGTATACAATTGATCGAATGTAAAACCAAAGATAGCCCCTGCTTATTGTTCGCAATAAGCATGCCTTTTGCGCCATCGCCGCGTTTGGGCAGTAAAAAACGTAGATAAAGGACAGGTAACCATGAGCAACAGCGCCCATTACCCCCGTGATCTGATTGGTTACGGCAGAACGCCACCCGAGGCAAACTGGCCCGGCAAGGCCCGTATCGCCGTGCAGTTTGTCCTGAACTATGAAGAGGGCGGCGAGAACTGTGTACTGCACGGCGACAGCCATTCCGAAAAGTTTCTCTCGGAGATTGTTGGCGCTGAAGCCTTTGCCGACCGCCACCTGAGCATGGAATCCATCTACGAATACGGCTCACGCGCCGGCGTGTGGCGGCTACTCAACGAGTTTGAAAAGCGCGGCCTGCCACTGACCGTGTTTGGCGTGGCCATGGCGCTGGAGCGGCACCCCGAGGTGGCGCAGGCATTCAACGAGCTGGGCCACGAAATCGCTTGCCACGGCTGGCGCTGGATTCACTACCAGAACATCCCCGAAGCGGTAGAGCGCGAGCACCTGCAACGTGCACTGGCGATATTCCAGCGCCTGTACGGTGCACAGCCGGAGGGGTGGTATACCGGGCGAGATAGCCCGAATACCCGGCGCTTGCTACTCGATCAGGGCGGCTTTTTGTACGACAGCGACTACTACGGCGACGATCTGCCATTCTGGAGCCGCGAGGCCGACAGCCAGGGCGAGCTGCACGATCACTTGATCGTGCCCTACACGCTGGATACCAACGACATGCGCTTTGCCTCGCCGCAAGGCTTCAATACCGGTGAGCACTTTTTCCAGTATTTGAAAGACGCCTTTGACGTGCTCTACGCCGAAGGTGAAGATTTGCCGAAAATGCTCTCGGTCGGCCTGCATTGCCGGCTGATCGGCCGCCCCGGACGCTTCCGCGGGCTGCAGCGTTTTCTCGATTACATCGAATCCCATGATCGGGTCTGGGTAACACGGCGCGTCGATATCGCCCGTCACTGGGCCGTGCATCATCCCGTTCCAACCCAGGAGTCAGCATGAGCAAGCAACCCACCCCCCGCAGCTATTACGCGCCCACCGGCGGGCACCCGCCACAGACCCAGCTGACTACCGATCGCGCGGTATTTACCGAGGCTTACGCGGTGATTCCCAAGGGTGTGATGCGTGACATCGTCACCAGTCACCTGCCGTTCTGGACCGGCACTCGCCTCTGGGTGTTGTCGCGCCCGCTCTCCGGCTTCGCCGAGACCTTTTCGCAGTACATCATGGAAGTGCAGCCCGGTGGTGGCAGCGACAAGCCGGAAACCGACCCGACCGCCGAGGGCGTGCTGTTTGTGGTGGAAGGTGAAATGACCCTGACCCTCAATGGTCAGCAGCACCAGATGAAAGAGGGCGGCTACGCCTTCATTCCGCCGAGCAGCGATTGGCAGTTGCACAACAACAGTGGCGCCGTGGTGCGTTTCCACTGGGTGCGCAAGGCCTACGAGAAAGTCGAGGGTATCGACGCGCCAGAAGCCTTCGTTACCAACGAAAATGATATTGAGCCACTGGTCATGCCCGGCACCGACGGCGCCTGGAGTACCACGCGTTTCGTCGATATGAGCGACATGCGCCACGACATGCACGTGAATATCGTCAACTTCCAGCCCGGCGGCGCGATTCCCTTTGCCGAGACCCACGTCATGGAGCACGGCCTCTATGTACTGGAAGGCAAAGCCGTCTACCTGCTGAACAAGGACTGGGTCGAAGTGGAAGCCGGCGACTACATGTGGCTGCGCGCCTTCTGCCCGCAGGCTTGCTACGCCGGCGGCCCTGGCCCGTTCCGCTACCTGCTGTACAAGGATGTGAACCGCCACATGAAGTTGCCAACCTTTGCGCGCTGAGGAGTGCCCCATATGGCCGCTGACCTACTGCAACTCACCGCGCAGCCACTGACCCCGGAGGCCTTCGCGGCCTTCGGTGATGTGATTGATTCGCGCAGCTCCGAGCACTTTCTGATCAACTCTGGCCGCACCCGCCGGCATCATGATCTGGCCAAGGTCGAGGTCGCAGGTGACGACGCACGTGTGCTGATCAGCATCTTTGTCAGTCAGCCGGTCAGCGTACCGCTGGAGCTGACCTTTCTGGAGCGCCACCCGCTCGGCAGCCAAGCCTTCATGCCGCTGCACGAAGAGCAGTTTCTGATCGTGGTGGCACCGCCGGGCGATGTGATTGATCCGGCCGAGGTACGCGCCTTCATCACCGACGGCCGCCAGGGCGTCAACTACCGCATCGGCACCTGGCACGCGATTCAGTCGGTGTTGGAGCGTGAAGGGGAGTTTCTGGTGGTCGATCGCGGCGGTGCTGGGCACAACTGCGATGAATACCCCATCGCTATTCGGGTCACCCTGGAGTGACCCTGCGCCGAGGTGGATGCCGCTCCGCAACGGAGCGGTGTTGGCTTATTCGATGTTCTGAATCTGCTCGCGCATCTGCTCGATAAACACCTTCAGATCCACGGCGGCCTGGGTGCTGCGGGTATCGATGGCCTTGGAGCCGAGGGTGTTGGCTTCGCGGTTGAACTCCTGCATCAGAAAGTCCAGACGGCGGCCGATGGCGTCCTTGCTGTCGAGTACGCGGCGGGTTTCGGCCACGTGGGTGTCGAGGCGGTCGAGCTCTTCGGCCACGTCGATCTTCTGCGCCAGCATGACGATTTCCTGCTCGACGCGGGTGCTGTCCAGCTCCAGTTTGGCTTCGGCAAAGCGGTCGATCAGCTTCTGTCGGTGAGCGCTGAGCAGGGTGGGCATCATCTCGCGTAGTATCGCGGTGCGGTCGCTGATGCTGACTAGGCGTTCTTCGATCAGTTGCTTCAGCTCGGCGCCTTCGCGGGCGCGATGATCCTTGAGTTCGACCAGTGCAGGTTCGAACAGCTCGCGGGCGCTTTTTACCAGCGCGGCCTGATCGCTTTCCTGACCGCTCAACACGCCGGGCCAGGCCAGCAACTCCAGTGGGTTGATCTGCGCCGGGTTGGCCAGGTGGTCGCCAAGTTGCTCCGCCGCTTTCACCAGTTGTGTGACCAGTGGCTGATTCAGGCTGAGGTCGCGTGCGTCGTTGCTCACCGGATTAAACCGCAGCGTGCATTCCACCTTACCCCGAGCCAACTGCTTGCGAAGCCGCTCACGCAGGGGGCCTTCCAGCTCGCGGAAGGCTTCCGGCAGGCGCAGGGTGACCTCCAGATAGCGGTGGTTAACCGAGCGCATTTCCCAGGCCAGGTTGCCCTGATCGGTGCTGAGTTCGCTGCGGGCGAAGGCGGTCATGCTGTTAACCATGGGAATCCTCTGAGCTGGTTGATGCTGGCGGCAAAGGCGCATTGTAGCCGCTTGCCGGCGTTCAGGTTAAGCACGCGGTCGGGCTGAGCGCTCGGCGGTCTGTCAGCCTGCTATACTCCGCCGACTTTACACACCGCAGTACAAGGATTCCCACTATGCAACGCCCCAGTGAACGCGCCGCCGATCAAATGCGTCAGGTAACCCTGACCCGCCACTACACCAAGCACGCCGAAGGCTCGGTGCTGGTCGAGTTTGGCGACACCAAGGTGATTTGTACCGTCAGCGTTGAAGCCGGCGTACCGCGCTTTCTGCGCGGCTCCGGTCAGGGCTGGATCACCGCCGAGTACGGCATGCTGCCGCGTTCCACCGGTTCACGCATGCAGCGCGAGGCCAGCCGTGGCAAGCAGGGCGGTCGTACGCTGGAGATTCAGCGCCTGATCGGCCGTTCGCTGCGGGCGGCGATTGATCTGAAAAGTCTCGGTGAAAACACCCTCTACATCGACTGCGACGTGATCCAGGCCGACGGCGGCACCCGCACCGCGTCCATTACCGGCGCCTGTGTGGCGCTGGTTGATGCGCTGCGGGCGATGAAGCTGCGTGGTGCGATCAAGAAGGTGCCGGACGTGCAGATGATCGCGGCGATTTCCGTGGGTATCTATCAGGGCGTACCGGTGCTGGATCTGGATTATCCAGAAGATTCCGCCGCCGATACCGACCTCAACGTGGTGATGACCGACAAGGGCGGCTTCATCGAGGTGCAGGGCACTGCCGAAGCGGCGCCGTTCAGCCCGGAAGATCTCAACGCCATGCTGGTGCTGGCGCGCAAGGGCACCGAAGAGTTGTTTGCGCTGCAGCTGGAAGCGCTGAAAGACTGAGTGCGCAGCTGATGGCCGCGTGACAAAGGCAGGCCGGTGGCCTGCCTTTTTTTGTGTCTGGCGTTGCAGCGCGTTGCGGCGCTGATACCCAAGCTCAGTAAACTTTGCTACAACTCTCTGGGTGTTCCATGTCGACTTGCCACGGAGAGCGCCACATGACTGATACCAGCATCCCCCCAAGCACCCCGCCCGAGGCTACACCGCCGCCCGCACCGGGCACGCCCGGCCCGCAGGCCCGGCAATGGGCACTGATCGCCCATCTGGCCGGGTTTCTCGGCTGCGTGATTCCCTTTGGCAACCTGATTGGCCCATTGATTGTCTGGCAGTTGAAGAAGGACGAAGACCCGTTTATTGATGATCAGGGCAAGGAATCGCTGAATTTCCAGATCACCGTTTCACTGCTGTTGCTGCTCAGCTTTATCCTGATGGTGGTGGTTATCGGCCTGTTCCTGATCTGGATTGTGGCCATTGGCGCGGTGGTGCTGATGATTATCGCAGCAATCAAGTCAAACGAGGGTACGGCTTATCGCTATCCGTTCTGCTGGCGTTTGATCAAGTAGGGTGTGTGCCGCGATCGCACCCTGGCGGGCGGTCGCGGTCAGCGTCGATGGTCTGCCAACCTTAGATCGACAGCGTCCAATCGTAGTCGACGACCACCGGCGCGTGCTGTGAAAAGCGAGCATTGCGCGGAATTTTTGCCTGTTTGACAAAGCGGCGCAGGCCGGGAGTAAGGAATTGGTAGTCGAAGCGTAGGCCCAGGTTCAGGTTTTCAGCCTGCTCACTGTTGGGCCACCAGCTGTAGAGCTCGGATTCGCGGGTAACTTCTCGCACCGCATCGACGTAGCCCATATTGCCGTAGATCTCGTCCATCCAGGCGCGCTCCGGTGCCATGAAGCCAGGCTCGTTCTGGCAGTCGCGCCAGTTTTTCACGTCCAGCTTGAGGTGGGCAACGTAGAGCGAGCCGCAATAAATGAACTCACGACGCTTGCGACGCTGCTTGTTCAGGTAGCCGGCAAAGTCGTCCATGAACTTGAATTTCTGGTTCAGGTCGGCGTCGCCATCACGCCCTGAGGGCAGCAGCAGCGAACCAATGCTGACTTTGTCGAAGTCGGCCTGCATGAAGCGGCCGTAACGGTCAGCGGACTCGAAACCCAGGCCCATGATGATGGCCTTGGGAGCAATACGGGTATAAATGGCTACACCGCCCTGGTTGGCGACTTCGGCCTCAAAGCAATACTGCCAATAGCCGTCGATCCAGTACGGATCTTGCTCAAGCTCGGGTGCCGTGACGCGAATGTCCTGCAGGCAAATGACATCCGCTTCCTGCGTGCGCAACCAGTCAAACAGGCCGCGTTCGGCGGCGGCCTTCACTCCATTGACGTTGAGACTGATAATTCGCATGCATGGCCCCCCAAAAAACGTGGGTGTATGATAACCGAGCTTGATTGACTTTTGTTAACGAAGAGGGTGTAGATGCACGAATATCAGCGGGAATTCATTCGATTTGCACTGGATCGCGAGGTATTGCGCTTCGGTGAGTTCACCCTCAAGTCTGGGCGCGTCAGCCCTTATTTTTTCAATGCTGGGCTATTCAACAGCGGTGGCGCACTCAGCCGACTGGGGCGTTTTTATGCCCAGGCGCTGGTGCACAGCAAGCTCAGCGACGTCGATGTCATCTTCGGGCCCGCCTACAAAGGCATCCCCTTGGCAGCCGTTACCGCGGTGGCGCTGGCTGACAGCTTTGACCGTGACCTGCCTTACTGCTTCAATCGTAAGGAGGCCAAGGATCATGGTGAGGGCGGTACCCTGGTTGGCGCGCCGCTGGAAGGTCGCGTATTGATCATCGATGATGTGATTACCGCCGGTACCGCCGTGCGCGAAGTGATGCAGATCATTCAGGCGCAGGGAGCAACACCGGCTGCCGTGATGATCGCGCTGGACCGTCAGGAACGCGGCCAGGGAGAGTTGTCTGCGATCCAGGAAGTGGAGCGCGATTTCGGCATCCCGGTAATCAGTATCGTCTCACTCAAACAGGTGATGAGCTTTATCGCCGACGATCCCGAGCTACAGCAGCACCTGCCCGCGGTAGAGGCTTATCGCGCCGAATACGGTATCTGATTCTGCCATCTCGGCGTACTTGCTTCGAGCCACAGGTGCAAAACGGCAAGGGAACAGGTTAATCTTCGCCTGCCTCTTGCCGATATAATGCCAATTGGCCATAAGACAGCCCGCAAGGCTGCGTAACCCGAAGCAGAGGACGAGGATGTGCCTGCATTTAAACGGATAATGGATTGGACGTTGTTGCTGCTCGCGGTCACCGGACCCGGCGTGGCCTGTGCCGATCTCTACCGCTATATCGACGATAAGGGTGTAACCGTGCTGGATAGCCGGGTGCCACCGCATTTTATCAGTCGTGGATATGAAGTGCTGGATTCTCAGGGCCGCGTGAAGCTGGTGGTGCCGGCTGCGCCCACGGCGGCTGAGCGTGAAGCCAATCGGGCCGCGCTGGAAGCACAGAAGGCGCAGGATACCGCCGATGCCAACCTGCTCCGCCTGTACAGCAGCACGGCTGATTTGGAACGGGCGCAAAGCCGCCAGATTCAGCAGATCGAAAATCAGATCACGGCCTCCCGGGCCAGTATCGAAGATCTGCAGGCGGAACGTGAGGAATTGCAGGGTCGCGCAGCGCAAGCAGAGCGGGCCGGTCGTGCGGTTGACCCGGACGTGCTGGCAGAACTCGCGGCGGTGGATTCAGAGACCGCGCGCCTGCAGCGCCTGATCAGCCGAAAACGGCAGGAAATCGTTGAAACCAACAGCGACTTCGAGCGTCAGCGCGAACGGCTCAATTTCCTGCTCGACGACGAGTAGCGCCCCAAAGGGCGCGCATCTCACAGCAGTCAAGCTTCGCTCGGAGCCACCTGCTCAAACTGCCTTATCGCCTCTTTGAAGCCTGCCGGAATCGGCAGTGGCCGCCGCGTCTGCTGGTCGGCGCGAACATAGACAATCTCGCCTTCGACCAGCAAGGTCTCCTGCCGGAATATGCCCACGCTGAAGGCCATGCTGCTATTGCCCAGACGCGAAACACGCAGGCGGATGTCCAACAGGTCGTCGAACATGGCCGGCGCGCGATATTCCAGCAGGGTTTTCACCGCAAAGAACTCGTTGCCGGACAGGTCGTCGCGGCCGGGGTTGGCCGCGTTCAGCTCACGGTAGTACTCGGTGACGCCGACGTCGGCGTAATTCAGGTAGTGACCGTTGAACACGATGCCCTGCAGGTCGGCCTCGGACCAGCGTACCCGGAGCGGATAGCTGAAGCGGAACTCGCTTGGCTGCATGCTCAGGCGTCCGGCTGTTTGTTGGTGATCAGTGTGCCAACCCCGGTGTCGGTGAAGACCTCCAGCAACACGGCATTGGGTACCCGGCCATCGACGATGATGGCACTGCTGACGCCGCCCTGAACGGCGTCCAGCGCGCAGCGGATCTTCGGCAGCATACCGCCGTAAATGGTGCCATCGGCAATCAGCTCGTCTACCTGCGCGGTACTCAGGCCGGTCAGCACCTTGCCGGACTTGTCCATCAGGCCGGCGATGTTGGTCAGCAGCATCAGCTTCTCGGCTTGCAGGGCCTCGGCGACCTTGCCGGCGACCAGGTCGGCATTGATATTGTACGAGGCGCCATCCGCGCCAACACCGATGGGTGCTATGACGGGAATGTAGTCATCGGAGACCAGGCGGTTGATCAACTTGGTGTTGATCTCGACCACTTCGCCAACATGGCCGATGTCGATGATCTCCGGCTTGTCCATGCCGGGAGTGTTGCGGGTGACCTTCAGCTGCCGGGCCTTGATCAGGCCGGCGTCCTTGCCGGTCAGGCCAATAGCGCTGCCGCCATGCTGGTTGATCAGATTGACGATGTCCTTGTTCACCTGGCCGCCAAGCACCATTTCGACCACGTCCATGGTTTGGGTGTCAGTCACGCGCATGCCTTCGATGAAGTGGCTCTCGATGTTCAGGCGCGCCAGCAGGTCACCAATTTGAGGGCCGCCGCCGTGCACCACCACCGGGTTGATGCCGACGGTTTTCATCAGCACGATGTCGCGGGCGAAGCTGTTTTTCAGCTCATCGCTCTCCATCGCGTTTCCGCCGTACTTGATGACGATGGTCTTGCCGGTAAAGCGCTGTATGTAGGGCAGCGCCTCGGTCAGTACCTTGGAAACCTGTATGGCTGCGTCGCGGTTCAACATGGTGATCTGCTCTCTCCTGAATTCGGTCAGAATGTAATTTTAACCTCGGGTGCCGCTGCTTGCAGTTGCTCCCGGAATAGTTGCTGTACGCGTTCCAGCTCGTCCTGCTGCTCGGCTTCAAAGCGCAGCACCAGCACCGGGGTGGTGTTGGAGGCGCGGATCAAGCCCCAGCTGGTGGGGAAGTCGACGCGGATGCCGTCCAGCGTGGTGACCTTGCCGTCGCCCCAGTCGGCCTGCTGACCGAGCGCCTGGATGATCGCGAACTTTTGCGTTTCACCCACCGTGAGATTGATCTCCGGCGTGCTCAGGCCCGCCGGGTAGCGACTCATCACGGTGCTCGCCGATTCCGCTTGCATCGACAGTATTTCCAGCAGGCGGCAGGCGCTATAGAGGCCGTCGTCAAACCCGAACCAGCGCTCCTTGAAGAACACATGGCCGCTCATTTCGCCGCCAAGCAGGGCGCCGGTTTCCTTCATCTTTGCCTTGACCAGCGAGTGGCCGGACTTCCACATTACCGGACGCCCGCCGGCGCGGCTGATCAGTGCTGGCAACTGACGCGTGCATTTAACGTCAAAGATGATGTCGGCTCCGGGGTGGCGAGTCACAATGTCTTCGGCAAACAGCATCATCAGGCGGTCGGGATAGATCATCTCGCCGGTCTCGGTGACAAAGCCGAGCCGATCCGCATCGCCGTCGAAGGCGACACCCAGATCAGCACCCTCGCGTTTCACCGTGTTGATCAACTCGACCAGATTTTCCGGTTTGCCGGGATCGGGATGGTGGTTGGGGAACAGCCCGTCGACCTCGCAGTACAGCGGAATCACCTGGCAGCCGATGCCTTCGAGCAGCTGCTGGGCGATCACGCCGGCAACGCCATTGCCGCAGTCGACCACCACCTTGAGCGGTCGGGCCATGACCACGTCGTCGAGAATGTACTGATGGTAGTCGCCCAGAATGTCGCGCTGCTCGCGACTGCCGCTGCCGGAGTGCAGCTGATTGTCCCGCAGGCGAGTATTCAGCGCGCTGATCTGGTCGCCTGACAGCGTCTCACCCGCGACCACGATCTTCAGGCCGTTATAGGCTGGCGGGTTGTGGCTGCCGGTCAACATCACGCCGGAGGTGGCGCCGGTGGTGTGCGTCGCAAAATACAGTACCGGGGTGGGCACCATGCCCAGATCGGTTACCGCACAGCCGCTTTCCATCAGGCCCTTGATCAGTTGCTCGCTCAACGCCGGGCCGGACAGCCGGCCGTCGCGGGCCACCATCACGCGGGACTCGCCAGCATCGATCGAGGCGCTGCCAATGCTGCGCCCCAGCCAGTAGACGTACTCTTCGGTCAGGCTTTTGCCCACCACGCCGCGAATATCGTAGGCGCGGAAAATTTCCGCCGGCAGGCTGGGAATCGCTGGCCCACTGGGCGCGGCCGGACTGCTGGCGTCGCTCATGGCAAAGGGGTCACCGTCATCGAGAATATCGATGTCGAGGATGTCGTTGTCCTGGAACAGCGGGTCGGTGAGACTTTCTGCGCCCCTGGAAGGCGTCTTGTCAGCTTTGTTCGGCGGGGCGGGGGCGTCGTCGCGTTTGGGCGAGGCGCCGAGCGTCTGGCCGGAGCGCTTGACCAGCTGCATGATGTTCTGGGCCAGGGGCTCCAGCGGGCTCAGCAGCAGGCCAGCGGCCTTGTGGCCGAGGGTCAGCTGGGTCAGGGTGTGGGTGTCGGTTCGCAGGCTTTGCGTCCAGCTGCGCTGCAGCCAGAGCATGCCGAACAGGCCGCCGAGCAGTGCCAGCAGCGCTGCACCCACCAGTAATAGGGGGTCGGCGCTGCTATGTGATAGCCCTGGTCCGGCGCGGAACTCTATGTGCCAGGCGGGGTTGCTGCTGGTGAGGCGTACTAAGGCGCCCTTGCCGTTACCGCGCTTGAACAGCTCCTGCTCGGGACCACCCGGAAAATGCTGCACCAGCCGCACCTGGCCCACGTCCGCGGCCAGTGCCGGCAGACCGTTGAGTACGCGCTCCAGCTGGAACACGCCGGTCAGGGTGCCGCCGATGGGCGCTTTCTCTGAAGCGCGCAGAGGCTTTACGCCGTACAGGCGCCAGGCCCCTTCGACTTTGTGGGCTTCCAGCGGCACCGGCAGGCCGCGCTCGGCACGGCGGATCATATCCAACGCGGCAAAGCTCAGCGGCGCGGTCTCGTTGGATACCAGCTCGGCATCGCCGGGCGCAGCGGTGTATATGGCCAGGGTGTCGGCCAACTGATAGCGCAGCAGGCGGTCTATGGTGGCGCTGCCGCCCTGATTGAGTGCAACCTGCAGCTGCGGGTTGCTGGCCAGTTGGCCCAGGTCGGCCTGTAGTTGCTGCATGCTCTGGTTCAGACCGGCGAGCTGCTGGTTGGCGTAGCTTTCAATCAGCTCGTCGTTGCGTTGACCGGTAAAGCCGGTCAGTGCCAGCCAGAGCATGGCCGCGCCAGCGGCAACGCCGGCGATCGCCATGCCGAGTGGAATGGCGGTGTTGGGTAGTCCTGCCTTGGCATCGGTCTTTTTCATTTTCATTATGGTCCCTGCCTCCCTGCAATATTGTGGAACTACATGGTGGAGCTACAGCTTGGGGTCGCCGGCTGGTTCAGTGGCTGCCGGTGTGACCGAAGCCGCCACTGCCGCGCTGGCTGTCGTCGAACTCCTCAACGATCTCGAATCTTGCTTGCAAAACCGGCACCAGCACCAGCTGGGCGATGCGCTCACCCGGATTGATGGTGAAGGCGCTGGCGCTACGGTTCCAGCAGGAGACCATCAGTTGGCCCTGATAATCGGAGTCGATCAGGCCAACCAGATTGCCCAGCACGATGCCGTGTTTATGGCCCATGCCTGAACGCGGCAAGATCATCGCAGCCAGACCGGGGTCGGCGATATGGATCGCCAGTCCAGTCGGCAGCAGCTGGGTTTCACCCGGTTGCAATTGCAAAGGTTCCTGCAGCATGGCGCGTAAATCAAGGCCGGCAGAGCCGGTGGTAGCGTAAGCGGGTAGTGGCCATTCAGCGCCGAGGCGGGGGTCGAGTACTTTGGCTTGCAGCGCGTGCATCAGGCTTCCTTATGCTTGTTGGTCGTCGCCATCAGGTCGGCGATGCGGGCAATGATCTCGCGTGCCAGCTTGGTTTTGCTGGCGCGGGGTAGCACGCTGCTGTTCAGCGCGCGATCAATCAGGGTGACGGCGTTGTCTTCACTATTAAAGCCGATCCCGCTCTGGCTGACATCATTGGCGATAATCAGGTCAAGATTCTTGCGCTGCAGTTTGTCGGCAGCGTAGGTCATCAGGTCGTGGGTCTCGGCGGCAAAGCCAACGGTCCAGGGGCGCTGCGGGTGCGCTGCCAGGGTGGCGAGAATATCCGGGTTGCGCACCAGGGTGAGGGTCATGCCATCGTCGCTACCCGGCGTCTTTTTCAACTTCTGCTCGGCGCAGTTTGCCGGGCGGTAGTCCGCCACGGCGGCGGAGGCAATGAACAGGTCGGCCGGCAGGGCGGCTTCGCAGGCGGCCAGCATGTCTTGCGCGCTGACGACATCAACCCGCGCGACGCGCGCGGGCGTTGGCAGGTTGACCGGCCCGGCCACCAGGGTTACCCGGGCGCCGGCTTCGACGGCGGCTTCGGCCAGGGCAAAGCCCATCTTGCCCGAGCTGTGATTGGATATGTAGCGCACCGGGTCTAGCGCTTCGCGGGTCGGACCGGCGTTGATCAGCACGTGTTTGCCGCTGAGACTGCCGCGTTGGAAGCATTCGGCGGCGCGGGCGGCGATATCGGTTGGCTCCAGCATGCGTCCCGGTCCAACGTCGCCGCAGGCCTGGCCACCGCTACCAGGGCCGAACACCTTGACGCCCCGCGCGAGCAGCAACTCGAGATTGGCCTGGGTGGCGGCGTCGCGCCACATGGCCTGGTTCATGGCCGGCGCCAGAGCGATGGGAGCATCGGTGGCCAACACCAGGGTGGTGAGCAGGTCGTCACCGCGGCCTTGCGCCAAGCGTGCCATCAGGTCGGCGGTAGCCGGGGCAATCAGCACCAGATCAGCCCAGCGCGCCAGCTCAATGTGCCCCATGGCTGCCTCGGCCTCGGGGTCGAGCAGGTCGCCGTGCACCGGGTGGCCGGATAGCGCCTGTAACGTCAGCGGCGTGATGAACTCACGTGCGGCCTGCGTCATCACCACCCTCACTTCGGCGCCAGCGTCACGCAGACGACGAATCAGCTCGGCGCTTTTATAGGCGGCAATGCCGCCACTGACACCCAGTACCACCTGTTTGTTGATCAACGGCTGCATTGTGAACTTCCCCTCATGCTGCGCCGGCGCCCATGGAGCACACGGTAAATGCCCGCTACGATAGCACAGGGCTGGTTCCGCGTGACCCTGCTGCAGCTGCTTTGCAGCGGTGGCCGGTAGCGCTGGAACCGGAGTGGATAGCGCGCGGCAGGGAAGTACGCGCAGAGCAGCCAGGGAGCTGTATAAATGGCGATAACGGATTGGCCGCTGGCAGAGCGGCCGCGGGAAAAATTGCTGGCCCAGGGCGCGGCCGCGCTGTCGGATGCCGAACTGCTGGCGATTTTTTTGCGCACAGGTTTACCGGGACGCAGCGCGGTGGATCTGGCGCGCGACTTACTCAACGGTTTTGGCAGCCTGCGGGGGTTGTTGCAGGCGGATTTGCGCGAGTTCAGCGGGCATGCCGGTCTCGGCCCGGCGAAGTACGCACAGCTGCAGGCTGTGCTCGAGATGGGCCGTCGGCATCTGTTCGAGGACCTCAAGCGCGGTAGCGCACTGACCTCGCCCGGGGCGGTACGTCAGTTTCTGAAGAGCCGGCTAATGGCGTTGCCGCACGAGGTCTTCGCGTGCCTGTTTCTGGATAACCAGCACCGGGTGATTGCTTTCGAGGAGCTGTTCCGCGGCACGCTCGACAGCGCCAGTGTCTATCCGCGCGAGGTGATCAAGCGCGCGCTCGCGCACAACGCTGCAGCGCTGATCCTGACCCACAATCACCCGTCCGGTGTGGCCGAGCCCAGTCAGTCGGACCTGCAGCTAACGCGGCGTTTAAAGGAAAGTCTCGGTCTGCTGGATATTCGGGTGCTGGATCATCTGATCGTCGGCGATGGCGATCCAGTGTCCTTTGCCGAGCGCGGGCTGCTGTGAGTCAGGCTGCTTTAGCCCATTCCACCGCGGCCGAATCGAGGTCTGCCGGCTGACCGCTCGTCTGCCTGCAGTGTGAATAATCGTTGCTTGGCCTGGCCGTTTTTGGTATAAAGCTCCGCTCTTCTCGGGGCTGTGCCTGTTTTGGTGTATTTTGCAGGCTGGTTAATTCCACTTGCCCCGGCTGGACAACAGATTCTTTTATGGCTTCCAACCAGTTTGGGTTGGGCAATTGGTTGGAGAGGGTTAACCATGTCTCGAGTATGTCAGGTGACCGGTAAAGGTCCAGTGACTGGGAACAATGTTTCCCACGCTAACAACAAAACCAAGCGTCGTTTTCTGCCTAACCTGCAGCACCATCGCTTCTGGGTTGAGTCGGAAAAACGTTTCGTCCGTCTGCGCACTTCTGCCAAGGGCATGCGCATTATCGACAAGCGTGGCATCGACGTAGTGTTGAACGAAATCCGCGCCCGCGGCGAAAAAGTTTAAGGAGCAGTTCCATGCGTGAATTGATTCGTTTGGTTTCTACTGCCGGTACTGGTCACTTCTACACTACCGACAAGAACAAGCGTACTACTCCCGATAAGATCGAAATCAAGAAGTTCGATCCGGTTGTACGCAAGCACGTGCCTTACAAGGAAGCCAAGATCAAATAAGATCGACGCTGACTGACAAAAACCCGCCTGGTGCGGGTTTTTTTGTTGTCTGGGGTTTGGCGCTGATCGGTGGTGGTTACGGCTAACCTCAGGGCTCGCCACCCACGGCAAAGTTGGGCAGGCCATCAACCGGCTGGGCAAACTCGAAGGGGATCGACACGGTCTGCAGGCCGACGTTCTTCTGCACGACAAAGTGCAGGTGCGGGCCGGTGCTGTTGCCGGTATTGCCTGACAGGGCGAGCAGTTGGCCGGTGCTGATGCGCTGACCTTCGGCGACACGTACCGAGCCGCGCTTGAGATGCAGATAGACGCTCATGGTGCCGTCGTCGTGCAGCAGGCGCACGAAGTTGCCGGAAGGGTTGTTGCCGCGGCCGGTCTGGCTGTTTTCGGTCTTGATTACCATGCCGCTGCGGGCAGCTACGATGGGTGTGCCTTCCGGCATGGCGATATCCATCGCATAGCGGCCCTTGATGCCGGTGTGGCTATAGCGCCCGCCGGGACCCTGGGTCAGCCGGAAGGGGCCGCCACGCCAAGGCAGCGGATAGTAGGTGAGTGACTGCTCGGCGCGCGGATCGCCCAGGGCATGCTCCAGCTTGTAATCGTAATGTACCGCGCCGGTGCCGGTGGGCTGCAGGGTGACCAGGCGCAGCTCCTGACGTGGCTGCATGACCCAGGTGATCGGCTCGCGCGGTACGCCGGTCACGTTCTGTGCGTTGCTGATGCTGAGTTTGATCTCGACCGGGGCATACAGGTCGTTATGTACGATCAGGGTTTCCCCGCCCGCGTGGCTGCGCTTGGTGACGTAGACCTGACGATCCACGTTCTCGACCATGGCATCACGAAACACGATGACTTCAGCGCCGGCGGTTTTCTTGTCGGTATAGGTCGTCACACCGTTGGCATCGGTGTATTTGTAGATGCTGCCGGCCATCGCAAAGGGGCTGATCAGCAGAGGGAGAAGGAGCAGTAAGGCACGCATCCGTTGCTACCTTTGAATTATTGGCAGATGTTATTGAGCGCTTGTACCCGCAGTCTAGCGCCGAACGCGGCCCGTGACGAGCCGCATTCAACGTTTGGTTCAGGCTGCGCTGGGTTGCAGGGAATAGGTGCGCAGTGAGCCGGCAAAGTCCTGCAGCGCCTTGATGCCGCTTTCCTCGGCTTGCTGACACCAGTCTTTCAGTGCTTGCAGCATGTCGTGGCCATTGGCGCTGGTACGCCCCCAGATCTGTTGCAGTGCCAGCCGCTTCTCGTAGATCACCTTGAGCGCCTGACTGTGCGTCAGCATGGTATCGATGCGCGCCTGATGCTTGTCGTCCAGCAGGCTGGTCTCGCGGCTGAGCAGGCGCTTGGCGCGTCGGAACAGGTGGCGGACGGACTCGTCTACCTTCTGGATTTCCTGGCGCACCAGCGGCTTGATCACCAGCTTGCGGTACTGTGCCATGATCTGGAAGCGGTTGTTGAGGATGGCCATGGCGGTATCCATGTCCAGTGTCTGCTTGCCGGCAACCTGATGCGCGATCGGAGCGGTGCGACGCACCGAGGCCAGGCCCAGCAGGCTGAACAGGCGAATCCACATCCAGCCCATGTCAAACTCCCACTTCTTCACCGACAGCTTGGCGGAGTTGGGATAGGTGTGGTGATTGTTGTGCAGCTCTTCGCCGCCAATCAGGATGCCCCAGGGCGAAATATTGGTGGCGGCGTCGCGACACTCGAAGTTGCGGTAGCCCATGGCGTGACCCAGACCGTTGATCACGCCGGCGGCAAAAACCGGGATCCAGATCATCTGAATGGCCCATACGGTGATGCCGAGCACGCCGAACAGCGCCAGATCAATCAGCGCCATAAGGGTCACACCGGCAATCGGAAAGCGGCTGTAAAGGTTGCGTTCGATCCAGTCATCCGGGCAGTTCTTGCCGTAGATGCGCAGGGTGTCCTCGTTCTTCGCCTCTTCCATGTAAAGCTCGGCGCCTTTGCGCAGCACAGTGCTCAGGCCCTTATGCACGGGGCTGTGCGGATCGTCCGGGGTTTCGCACTTGGCGTGGTGCTTGCGGTGGATGGCGGTCCACTCGCGGGTGTTCATGCTGGTGGTGAGCCACAACCAGAAACGGAAAAAGTGTTTGAGCGCCGGGTGCAGTTCCAGCGCCCGGTGAGCGGAATAACGGTGCAGGTAGACGGTGACGCTGACAATGGTAATGTGCGTCAGAACCAGAATCACGGCCAATACCTGCCAGCCGGATGGGTTGAGTAAGCCGTTGTACCACATAGAGCTGCATTACCTCGCTAGAATGGGCAGGCGAAAAGGCCTGCCCGGCCGATTATGGACCAAGAAATCGTCAATTAACATGACCGCGGGTCGCCTGACCCGCCCTGCTATAGTTGCCAAATGTTTATGCCAGACCCGCAGACGTGACTATGAACTCGACCGCCAGCGCCGCGTTCATTACCCTCAAATACCTCATCCTCGCCACTGTGTGGATACTCTTCAGCGACTATCTGCTGGTGCTGATGGGGTTGGATGCCGCCACTCAGCAAGCCTTGCAGAGCGCCAAGGGCGTAGCCTTTGTACTGGTTACCTCGGCGCTGCTGTTTTTTTCTGCGCGTTATCAGTTACGCAAGCGGCGCCAGCAGGAGGAGGCGTTGCGCCAGAGCGGTGAGCGCCTGTCATTGGCGTTGGATGGCGCCAACGACGGCCTGTGGGACTGGGATCTGCAATCAAGCTCGCTTTATCTATCGGCTCGCTCACGGGAAATTCTTTGTCTGCCCGAAGGCTCGCCTGCGGATATGCAGACGCTTTGGCGCAACCAACTGGCAGATGAAGATCAGCAGCTAACCCGTGCGGCGTTGGTGAGTCACCTGCGCGGGGAAACCGAGCGTGTCGATCGGACCTACCGTTTGCGCCTGGCCACCGGCGGCCATTGTTGGGTGCAGGCCAGCGGACGCGCAGTGCGTAATGCGCAGGGCCGTGCGGTGCGGTTGACAGGGGTCCTGCGTGATGTGACCGAGCGGGTCGAGCGTGAGCATCGATTGCGCCAGGCCAGCGCCATGTTCGACTGCACCAGCGAGGGCATGCTGATCTGCGATGCTGAGCAGAACATCATCGACGTCAACAACGCCTTCTGCGAGATTACCGGTTACCGCGCCGAGGAGGTCATTGGCCGGCAGCCGGTGCTGCTTGCGTCGGGCCGCCACGACAACGCCTTCTACCAGCACATGTGGCAGCAGATCAAGGCGACGGGGCGCTGGTCGGGTGAAATCTGGAATCGACGCAAGGACGGCGAGGTCTATCCGCAATGGCAGAACATCATTGCCGTCACCGATCACCTTGGCCAACTGACGCACTACGTTGCGGTATTCGCCGATATGAGCCTGATCAAGCGCAGTCAGGAAGAAATCGACTACCTGGCTCACCATGATCCGCTGACCAAGTTGCCCAATCGCCTGCTGATTACCGAGCGCCTGACCACGGCAGTGAGCCGGGCGCGTCGCCAGCAGCAGCGTCTGGGCCTGGTATTTGTTGACCTGGATCGCTTCAAGGGGGTCAACGACAGCCTCGGACACAGTCTGGGCGATCAGCTGCTGCTGACGGCCGCGCGGCGCATGGATCACCTCTGCGAAGAGGGCGACACCCTGGCCAGGCTGGGCGGTGACGAGTTTGTCATCCTGGTTGAGCGGCGCGCCGCCGTTGAGGAGCTGAGCCGGCTGGCGGAGCGCATTCAACTCGCGCTTTCTGCACCTTTCCAGTTGGAGGGGCAGTTGGTGCACATGACGGCCAGTCTGGGTCTCAGCCTGTTTCCGGATGATGGGCAGGATGGCGCCGATCTGTTGAAAAATGCGGACTCGGCCGTGACCCTGGCGAAGCAGCGCGGCCGCAACAACTACGCTTTTTACACCCAGGCGCTAACCGAGCAGGCGCGCCGGCGGATGAGCCTGGAAAGCGACCTGCATCTGGCACTGCAGCGCGGCCAACTGCGGGTGTATTACCAGCTACAGAAGGATCTGCGCAGCGGCCAGTGGGCCGGTCTGGAGGCATTGGTGCGCTGGCAGCATCCGGAGCAGGGCATCATCCCCCCCAACGAGTTTCTGCCGGTCGCACGGCACGCCGGCCTGATGGGCGATATTGATGAGTTCGTGCTGCATCAGGCGTGCCGACAGATGCGTCTCTGGTTGGATGCGGGTTACCCCTTGCGCTCGATGGCGGTGAACATGTCGGGTTACTGGATGGAGCGCGGTGATGTGGTCAGCAGTGCCCGCGCGGCACTCACCCAGTGTGGCCTGGAGGCTTCGCATCTGGAGCTGGAGATCACCGAAGACGAGGTCATGCAGCACGGCGAACAGAGCGAGCTGCTGCTGGATCGTCTGGCAGAGCTGGGCGTGCGATTGGCGATTGACGATTTTGGCACGGGTTACTCGTCGCTATTGCGGCTCAAGCGCATGCCGGTCAACAAGCTGAAAATCGACCGCGGCTTTATCAGCGACTTGCCGGGCAGTGGCAGCGACAGCGCCATGGCCCGCGCCATTATTGCGCTGGGCAAGAGCCTGCAGCTGAGCATTACCGCCGAGGGTATCGAGACGCCGGCGCAGGAGGCACTGCTGCGCGAGTTCGGCTGTGACACCGGCCAGGGCTACCTGTACAACGCACCGCTGCCGGCCGCGGAGGTCGAGCGGCTGTTGGCGGCGGGGCCGGCCTGATGGTGAGCTTTGCGCCGCTCAATATGGCGCGGGATCAGGCCATCTGTGTGCGCCCCGATGATCAGCAGTGGCAGGATGCCCCGCAGGCGCCGGTGCGGCGCTGGCCGCTGGAGCGGGAGGCACCGGAAAGCGGTCAGGTAACCAGTCTGGTGGAGTACCTGCCCGGTACGCATTTTCCGGCGCACCTGCACCCCAAGGGGGAAGAAATTCTGGTGCTGTCAGGTGTGTTCAGTGATGACGGCGGCGACTACCCGGCAGGCAGCTACCTGCGCAGCCCGGCGGGTTCACGGCATGCGCCGTATTCGGCGGCAGGATGCCTGTTGTTTGTGAAGCTCAACCAGTTTGCCGAAGACGATCAGCAGGCACTGCGGCTGCGGCCTGACGCGCTCTGCTGGCAGACGACCGCCTCCGGGCAGCGGCAATGCCTGCTGCATACCCACGGGCAGGAGCAGACGTGGCTGATCGAATGCGCGGCTGGCGCGCGGCTGCTGATGCCACCGCCAGTCAGCGGCGAGCTGCTGGTGCTGCGCGGCAGCTTGAGTGAGCAGGCGGGTTCAGCTGTTGTTCAACCGCTATCGCAATACAGCTGGCTGCGTGACCCGGCGCTGGGTCTGCGGATGCTCTGCGCGAGCGCGCCCACTCAAGTGTTGCTCAAGCTGGGTGCGCTGCGCCTCTGACGGCCCGTTGGCTTACAGGAAGATCCACAACAGGGCGATGCCCAGCACTAGGCGGTAGATCACGAACGGCTGCATGCCGATGCGCTTGATGAAGGCCAAAAAGTAGTGGATGCACAGGTAGGCGCTGATGCCCGACAGCACCACCCCGCCGACCATGGCGGCCACATCAATCGGCACCTGCGCCTTGATCAGCTCAATGGTTTCCAGGCCGCAGGCCAGCACAATGACCGGAATCGACAGCAGGAACGAGAAGCGTGCCGAGGCCTCGCGGCTCAGGCCCAGCAGCAGCGCGGCGGTCATGGTGATACCCGAGCGCGAGGTGCCGGGAAACAGCGCCAGTGCCTGGGCACAGCCGATCAGTAGTACGTCCTTCCAGTTCATCTGGTACTCGCTGCGCTCTCCCTTGTGGCGCCAGTCGGCCCAGCTCAGCAGCAGACCAAAGGCGATCAGGCCGATCGCCAGATAAATCGGCGAGCGCAGCACCGTTTCCACGGTGTCCTTGAGTAGCAGGCCAGCGAGGCCGACCGGTATGGTGCCCAGAATCACCGCCCAGGCCAGCTTGGCGTCGGCATCCAGCTCGCGGGTCTTCAGCGAGCGGCCCCAGCTGACGGTCATGCCGAAGATGTCCCGCCGGAAGTAGATCAGCACCGCCGAAAGGCTACCCAGGTGCAGGGCGACGTCGAAGGCCAGTCCCTGGTCCGGCCAGTCAGTCAGTACCGGCACCAAAATCAGGTGGGCAGAGCTGGAAACGGGGAGAAACTCGGTAACGCCCTGAACGATCGCCAGAACAATAACTTGTAGCCAATCCATAATCGGGCCAAAGCTCCTGAAAAAAATCAGGCGCAAGTAAAGCATGCCGCGCGCTGCAGCGCGAGCCCCGTTGGCGCCGCGCGGTTTATGGCGGACCAACACGCGAAGTGATTCAGCGGCCCGCGGGCTGCCGAGCCTCGCCACCGCATGGCAAGGTAGCGTGATAAAACAACAACAGGAGGCACCCGATGCGCTGGAAAAATCGACCGCAAGGCTCCAATTGGGGCGACTTTGGCGTGGATGACGAGCTCGGCAGGCTCAACCTGCTGACCCCGGAGAAGGTACTGCAAGGCGTTGCTGAGGTACGTGAGGGCCGCAGCTTCTGTCTCAGTCTGCCGTTGGACATGCCGGGCGGTAATGCACTCAATCGGTTTCGCCATCCGCCGCGCTTCTTTACCTCCGGACGCGAAGGCAAGCTCAACTACAACTTTGAGCTGAACCGCCTGAATCCGGCCTTTACCGATGTGGTCAGCGATGATGCGGTGCTGCTGTACACCCAGTACTCCACGCAGTGGGATGCCTTGTCGCATGTCGGCGGGCGCTTTGACGCCGATGGGGACGGCGTGGCCGAGCCCTTGTATTACAACGGCTGGCGCGCCGGTGAGCACGTGCAGGGCCCAGCCGGCCACGACGATGCGCTCGAGGGTGTGAAAGCGACGCGTCTGGGCATCGAGAAAATGGCGGCCACAGCGGTCAGCGGTCGGGCAGTGTTGATTGATCTTGAGCGCCATTGTGGCCGCGAACGGGTGCTGGTTGATCATGCGAGGCTGATGGCTATCTGCGCCGCCGACGGCATCGAAGTCGAGCCCGGCGACATGGTGTGCCTCTATACCGGCTTTGCTGATCTGATCCTGGAAATGAACGGCGAGCCCGACGCGCACCGGCTGGAAACCAGCTGCGCCGTGCTGGATGGCCGCGACCCGGCGTTGCTGCAGTGGATCACCGACAGTGGGCTGAGTGTGCTGATTGCCGACAATTACGCGGTAGAAGCATATCCTGCCCGCGCAGCAGAGGGCTGCTGTGCTGCGCTGCCGTTACATGAGCACTGCCTGTTCAAGCTGGGTATCCATCTCGGCGAGTTATGGTATCTCAGCGAATTGGCGCGCTATCTGCGTGCAGCCGGGCGCTCGCGTTTTCTGCTCACGGCGCCGCCCCTGCGCCTGCCGGGCGCGGTGGGTTCGCCGACATCGCCGGTGGCGTTGGTATAGTCTCGCGCGACCACGCACCATAGCGGTGCGTGGTCGCGCAGGTGCGCACCGCTGTTGGGCGGCGCCAGATGATTTTCCCTCCTGTTGCGATCCTCTATTGCAGCAAAGTGCCTAAAGGCGTTTTGATATCACGCGCTCGGGCGGCATGGCGCATATCTTGCTGTGAGAATGGTTATCCAATGTATTTAACGGGGAATAGCCATGGCGTCGTTACGCAGCGATGAAATGAATCTGTCAGCCGCCGAACGCAGCTGGTTACCCTGGACGGCCGCCACTGGCAAGCTGACCATGGGCTGGGCCTGCTGGGTCAACAACAACCGCTACGGCCAGCTTGAAGCCATATTCAACAGCCTGGCAGCCACCCGTGTACGTTTGTTGCAGCAGTGGTGTGAGAATCAGTGGAACGCGCTGCAGAGCATCGGCCACAGCTTGGGCGCTGAACTCACGGGGGTCACCGAGCATCAGCTGCAGGGCCTGCGCAGCAAATTGCCGGACGCCTCCGAGCTTTTGCTGCTGGATGAAAATGGACTGGTGCGCGCCAGTAGTGCTGGCCAGATCAGCGGCCTCGTGATGGACGGGCAGGCTATCCGGGCTGGCCTGCAACATCGCTTCTTGCACGGTCCCTACGTGGATCCAAGAACCAAAAGCCTCGGGCCCTCTACCTCCAGTTTCCATGATGCCGTAACCCTGATGTTCTACCTGCCGCTGCATGACGCCGCGGGGGTGCTGCTGGGCTGCCTGTGCGCGCGCGTGCCCAATGACGTGCTGGGCGACCTGATTCAGCGCGAGGCCGGGCATATCTATCAGGAATCCGGCGACAACTACATCTTCATGGTCGAGTCGCGTTTCAACCCGTCGATCGAGCCGGGTCGTGCGTTGTCGCGCTCGCGCTTTGAAGACAGCACCTTCAGTCATGGCGATAACCTCAAGAGCGGTATTCCCACCAAATGGGGCGCGGTGAGTGTGCGCGAGCACACCGAGTTCGAGGTGCGTTTTACCGACCCGGCGACGGGCGAACTGCATCCGGGGGTGCGCGAAACCATCCGCAAGGGCGAAAACCTGTATGTGAAGTACCCGGGCTACTCTGATTACCGTCACATCCCGGTGATCGGTAAGGGGGTCACTTTCAATCTGCCGGGGTCGCCGGACCGTTGGGGCATGATGTGCGAGGCGGATCTGGAAGAGGTCTATCGCTACCGCTCGCTGAGTTACGACCTGATGAAGCAGTTCATGCTGTTGATGGTGCTGGTGTTTGCCGCGCAGATCGGCTTCAGTTACGCGGGGCTGACCGGATGGGTAGAGCACCTGGCGCACGTGAGCGTGCTCGCGGCGGCAGCGCTCTGGTTCTGGCGCCGTGCCACGCGCACGCTGGCGCGGCGACTGGGCCGCATGACCGAGATCATTCGCAATATCGCCGAAGGTGAGGGCAACCTCAGTCAGCGCATGGATACCTCGCGTCTGGTGCCGGATGAGACCGGCGAGCTGGGGCGCTGGATCAACAGCTTCATCGACAATCTCGATACCATCGTTGGCCGGGTCAAGCAGGCCAGCCGCCACGCGCTGCAGAACAGCGAGCAAATGCTCGGCCGCAATCAGCAGGCCAGCGACACCGCCGAAGAGGTGACCACCAATATTCAGCAGATGCTGAACATGATCGAGGCGCAGCTGCAGACGGTGACTGCCGCCTCGGAAACCGCCGCGCAGATGAAAGCCAATATGGCCAGCGTGGTCGAGGCGGCGCGGGAGCGGCTGGATACGGTTACCAGCGGTACGCGCAAGATCCGCGACATCGTCGAAAGCTCGGCGGCCAGTGTGCAGGTCCTCGACAAGCGTACCGGCGACATTGTCGGCATGGTCTCGCTGATTACCGACATTACCAGCCAGACCAACCTGCTGGCGCTCAACGCGGCCATCGAGGCGGCCAGGGCGGGCGAGCATGGTCGTGGCTTTGCCGTGGTGGCCGATGAGGTGCGCGCGCTGGCCTCACGTACCGCCAAGGCGGCCGAGGAGATCAGCCAGGGCATCACTACCATCCGTGACGCTACCCGCGAAACCGTGATTGTGATGGAAAAAGGCGTCGCCGATGTGGATCACCAGCTGCAACAGGCCGCCAGTGCATCGGATGACAACGACATGCTGCACAAGACGGTGGAAGAGCTGTTTGAGGTGATCTCGGTGATGGACACCAACAGCAAGGAGCACGGTCGTCAGGCCAGCCACGTGGCCGTGGCCACACAATCGATGAGCCAGGTGATCCAGGCGCTGCGCACCAGCTCGGGTCAGGTGAAGGAAACCGCCTCGCGTCTGCACCAGTTGTCAGACAGCTTTCAGGTTAGCGCAGACAGGTAGCCGGCCGGCAGCTGCAAGCCGCAAGCCGCACGCTGAGCAAAGAAAAACCCCGGCTCTCGCGAGACCGGGGTTTTCTTGTAGCTGTCGCTTGAAGCTGGCGGCTGCTCTTGGCCTGCGGCTTAGAGCTTGCCTTCCAGCTCAGGCACAGCTTCAAACAGGTCTGCAACCAGACCGTAATCCGCTACCTGGAAGATCGGCGCTTCTTCGTCCTTGTTGATCGCAACGATCACCTTGGAGTCTTTCATACCGGCCAAATGCTGGATGGCGCCGGAGATGCCGACTGCAACG
>Ga0115011_10000155_pt1 | contig 63193 bp, 68 predicted proteins | sample TroAtlMetagenome_2_FD_88705 | JGI IMG/M metagenome (GOLD analysis project Ga0115011, IMG submission 88705) | Marine eukaryotic phytoplankton communities from Atlantic Ocean - Tropical Atlantic ANT8 Metagenome | ecosystem: Environmental > Aquatic > Marine > Oceanic | place: Tropical Atlantic... | reverse complement strand
TATCCTTATCTTGCAGCGAGTATTTTTTTTATATTGATGGAACGTTATATATCCCCAATAATACTATAGCAAGCCCAGATATTCAATTAGCCTATAGCGTATCTATGGCTCTTAATGAGATAGGTTCTTATAACAGATTACAATGGGATAATTTTACAAAAGTCTTGCAAATGTTAATTAAAAAGACGAGAAATAGTGCATATGCTCCCACTACTGTTGTTTGTGATAAAAGTCACGGAAGAGGTATTAAACATTACCTAACATCTGGTGAATGTCAACAAAACCCAAAAACAAAAAAAAGAAAAAGGGTGGGAGGAGGTGGTAAAAAACGAGGCAAAAGAAGACGAACCAAACGTAGAAAGAAAAGAACACGGAAAAGACGGAGAAAAAAGACCATGAAAAAGAAAAAACGGAAGCGACGGTGAAAAATTGAATCTATATATTAAAATAGTATGATGGTACAAATATCATTCTATTAGCAGTATGTCCAAATCAAACGTGTACCACGCTTACTTTTCACAGACATCCAAAAACAATCGGATGAGTTCTAGGGTTAAGTATCCTCCCGATTCCTCTTATGATAAGCAGCATGTTATTTCAAATATTTATCTTTCCCCGGAAGGCAATGAGGTCGAAGTAACAGAAGTGTGTCGGGAGAAAAAAGAAAAGTATAACTTTGAGGACACAGAGTATCGTGGCATTGTTGTAAAGTGGACACGATGTGTTTACAGAGATTAATCGAATGTATAATTATTTGATTATATGATTGATTATACGATTATGTACTAAAAATTAGCATAGACACAGCATAGCAATAATGAAAACGGTATAAAATTAACGGTAAATATCTTTTTAAATGGAGACAAAAGATTCAGATGTTTGTTTAGTGAAGATGAGAAGTAAACGACCTACAGTCATATCAACCGATTTACCTTTCGCAGAACCAACTAAAAAATGCGAATACTTACGAAATACCTGCCCTTTGATTTGTCTTAATTTAAAACTTAAACTTTTTGATCATTTGCTATTGGGCGGTGAACATAATAAAAAAATTTCCCCTGGATTTAGTTCTCCCATGAGTATTAAATCTGATGTTAGTTCTGAAGATAAAAAGGCCATTGTGTTAGCTGACCCTAAGTTTGGTATGTTTAGTTTATTTAAATACCATATACGACGAGGATACTTAAATCAAGAACTTAAAAAGTCTAATAAAATTTACTGTTCTCATATATTTTCGTTAGCCTTTGCATTGCCGATACTTATTTTTATTAGTCAATGGATACTTTATATTTCTTTAATTGCTCATGAAGTTCGTACCTTTGATGGTGAGTACTGTCCAAACACCAGTTCTATTGAAAATAAAATGATGATGGGCGGTATAGGTATTGTTTATTTTGTGCGTAGTTTTTTTATTTGGGATAATCTTACCACGCGTATCGGTTTACAAAAAATGAACAGGGTTCATAATTTATGTGCCATTTTAGATACATTTCAAGAGTTTTTATTTACCCTAATGGTGTATGGTGCCAATATTTGGATTATATTAGTAGAGGATGATATACAAAATATGATTTTAAATAGTCTGGCCATGGAGTTTTTAATGCAACTTGATAATGAGTTTGAAGAGATTTATTTTGATAATATGCCTGGATCTGCTGAAGATATATATGATAATACATTTGTAACTTATGAGGAAAATAGAGAGCTTGTAGAGAAGCGTCAAAAGAAATCTCGGTGTTTCCGCTATACAAGTTACGCTTTGTTTGTACCTTATAAACTTTTAGTTTTGGCTATATTTTTATTCCCTGCGTTTTGCTTCTTTACCGCTATATTAGGCCCAGTATGTCGGTAAGAGTTATGAAAAAAGTTTAAATATATAGGAATAGCATTAGTAATGTCGATGACGCATATTTTGGAGAATGAAAGGGTAAGATATATTATTTTGGGAACGGTTATAGGAGGGTTTATTTGTTGTTGTTTGATTAGGGTTTATAGGTTTAAATGGAGAGAAAGTCAAAGAAACCGACGGATTCATCCTCAAGAAACGGTATATGTTAATCCTTTAAGAATTAGAGAAGAAAAGATATTAAGTTTAATATAAGTAAAAATTTAATTAGTGTCAAAACTAAAAAAACCTTTAAAAGGGAAAGAATAATTTCTTTATTATGTGTTTATCTATTCTATTGTATTTGGCGCTCCAATTCAGCAATAACATCTTTTATGGTATAGCCATCACTTTCCATAGTCCTCATCATTTTTAAGATATCTCGTTTTGCAACGTTTTTACCATGTTTGTTTGCTTGAATCCAATCATTAGTTTTTTTTAATGCTTTTTTCTTAGCAACATTGTTTTTTTTCTGATTCTTCTTTGCCTTTTTCAATGCTGCCTTCTTAACCCTAATTCTTTTTCTACGTAACTTAAGGGCTGGTTTTAAATCTTTAAGGTAAGATTTGGTAAAGGCTTCAATTGGTAAACTGAATTTATTCAATCCAAATTGGCCTGAAGTATTGTCTTGTAAAGTCATACGAACGGAACTCATTTGTGTGCTTTGTTTAAGGTTTGTGGTTGGTTTAAATGTTTATTGGTAGTTTAAAGAAAAAAACTTCAATTTTTTTAAAAATAGAATGAACTAAGTAAAAATAGGAGAACTAAGTAAAAAATTGAAGTTTAATATTAGACATTTATTAATAATACAGTACACTATTAAAACAAGATGGAACCCCAACAATGGCTGAAAACCCGATTTCCTATAATGAAAGTGTGTGATAAAAATTGGACCTGGGAGAGGTATGATTACCCGCAAAATGTTCGTGATTGGATTAAAAATAATTGGACATATGTCAGCGATGCCGGCGGTGGTACCTGGAGTGAACCTAACTACTACAACGAAAAAATTCGTGACCCCAATCATAGGTGGTATAAACCTGTGGTGTCAGAGTAAAGTTACAATTTTATAATGTAGTGATTGATGTAGAGTGAATTAATAATATGGTATAACTATGAATAAATTTAATGTGTCTTCTGTATTTTGATTTTGAAACAAATCTTGTATTTTTATTCCGTCTTCTTGATATTTGCCAAATGGTGTTGTGAAAAGCGAGATGGAGCGATCGGCGTGTTTGACTAGGGTTGAAATTTTATCTTTTACATCTGCTATTGTCGCTTTATTAGAGATTTTAAATGAGATACTTTTTCTATTTTCAAATTGTTCGTCTTCGTAAAACTCTGGGATATTTTGATTGCCCGCATGCTGTAGAACGATTTTAATATTTTGACTCTCTTTTTGGAATGTACGGTCTAATATTAGTTTGGCGGCGGCTGTTAAACCGGCAGCGAGTGCGATAGGTGCAAGAAAGGCCATTTGATTGATTATTAATGAATATGTAAAAGGGTATTGGGGTTGTTACCAATGAGTCTATAGATGAAAATATATTCAATTTTTTAATGCTATTTCTATGTTATTTGAACCCTAATCAAATTGTACTGTTGTAAAATATCAATGATTCCAATGTAATAGATTTCATTGTTTAGCGTGCCATCATCATTCATGCTCCAAAGAGAAATAATAAAATGTGCCACTATATTATAAATGGCAAGCAGCAGAAGCTACCTAGAAGACGGACGAAACAGCACAATACGCGGTCACTACGAGAAAAGGAAGGAGAAAAGTGAAGATCAAAAAAAATGGGAAGAGGGCCAGCGCAGGCTCCGAAAAATGGAAAGAGAAAAAAGAAAAGCAGAACTGGGAAGAGGCGAAAAAGGACATTCTCAAGATGAGTACAGGAGATATCAAGCCGAACAGGCTGCTGATTACGAAAGAGATAAAAAACTTTATGATGAATGTTTGGCAGAAGGAGTTCATGATGATGATTGGTGCCGATCCAATTACGGGGAAGGTAGAAATTTATCGAGGAAGCTCTACGAGGCTACTATTGGAACTCCAAATGAACATAAAAATGCAATATTACTTGATAAATGTTTGGAAGAAGCAGATAAACAAGAGTGGCAAAGAAAACACGGTACAGCAGAAGATGTATCTTTGGCAAGAGATGCAGATCGAAAGGAATGTTATGATACGTTTCCCGTGAGTACTTTGCAAGGCGTCAAACATTCCGCGGCGCGCGGTTTTGATTATGCTAAGAGTTGTGTCAAAGGTGTGTGTAGTTGGGTTTCCAAAAAGGGGGGAAGAACCAAACGCAAAAGAAGGCGAGTGAAACGTAAAACAAAAGGAAGGCGAGTGAAACGTAAAACAAAAGGAAGAAAGAAAAGAAAACGCCGAAAAACTAGAAAAAGGAAGAGAAGAAGAAGAGGCGGTGTAGCAGCATAGCAGCACCCTTTTTAATAGTACAAGTTTTGGATACGGAAGGAATACAGGCGAATCTAGCCGTTACGTATGCACAGGCCAATCTAGCGTTGCTCAAACCCCAAATCCGCTAGTTTCGCGTATTATAATGCCACGGTGAAAACTACCATATAATGGCAAACGGGAAACCGGTGAGAAAACGAGAAACCGGTGGTTTTTTTATTAACCCTTTATTAGAGTAAATAAAAAATTTGATAGGGTGTCACCTAGCCCGCCACGCTAATATAAGATTGTATAGTTAAATATAGCATTAAGTTATTAAATATTAGGGTTTTGTATGGTACCGTGTAATCTAGCTATTATAGGACAAACGGGAAACCGGTAGGAAAACGAGAAACCGGTTACATTTTAATCCTCTAGAAAATACCCTAGTTGATTCATTATATTCATATTCCTATCACTGACTGGCGCACTGGGACAAGCTCCTGCCTCACAAGCTTGTGTTACAAACGTTGGATTACCTACTGCTATCCCACAAAGCATTAGCAATTGTTGATTATCTTTTGTATCTTCCATATTTGGAATCATCGCGGCTAACTTACGAACTGTTTCTGGCTCTGGTTGCTTTTTTCGTGTAGCAGTAGGCATGCTTCTATTCTCAAGTACTTATATGCTATCCTATTTAGATTTATAAATGATGTCAATTTAAATAGGTAAAAAAATACTACATTTACATACAAAAATAATGTTCCCAGTAGGGGAATCGAACCCCTGTCACCCCGGTGAAAGCGGGATATCCTAACCAACTAGACTAACTGGGATGGTGCCTACTGTGGGGATCGAACCCACGACCACAAGGTTAAAAGCCCTGCGCTCTACCGACTGAGCTAAATAGGCGTGTAGTGTACTCGCTCTTCAAGTACAACTCCTCCTATATAACTGAAGACGCGGTTCAATTTTTTAAAAAGAAGTATTGGGCGACCCTAATGTACTTTACATGATGCCGTAGTCTCTAAGTACATTCCCTATCAGTTCTTTTTTTTAAGTTAAATGGAGAGAAAAGTAGCACATATTCCAGCAATATCCTGTTATTGATTCAACTGTATCATCTAACTGTTTCTCTCCAAATTAACATTAAAAAGGAGTATGTACAGGGGGTTAGAGGGTTTTTATTTGTTTTTTTGTTTTTTGTTTTTTATAGTTATGGCCTAGATATTTACAGCCTCTAGGCATATGGCATTACGCGGGAATGCGGGGTACTATTTAGCAAAGGAAGATGGTGAGCTTTCCTTCGAGATCCTCGATCTCGTCTTCGAGATTCTCAATATCCGTCTGGATGCCCCAGTCATCTGACTCGTGGTCCATAGCGGCAAGCTCTGCCTTAGCAGCTTTGAGGCGCTTAAGGTTGCGAGCTTCCTCCTCATCTCGCTGCTTCTGGAGGAGTGCCTGAGAGGGCTTGACCTCGCCCTCTGTCTTGACCGCCTGACTGATACCTGCTGCCCAGGCGCCCTGTGCAGGCTTAGACCGCGTGATGGGGAGCCGTTCCATGCCGCTCTCCTCGTCGGACTCCTCATCGGAAGAGGAAGGGATCTCAAAGCGGTTCTGAGCGACCTTGAGACCACTCCGCTTGCGAGGCTGAGTTGCCTTGCGAGTGCCCTGGGCGGATACCCAGTGCCCGGCGGCGACTGCTACCCTACGGTTCTGGGCCGCGCGGAAGTTGGTACTCTGCTTCCTACGTGCTTTCTCCTGAAGCTTCGGGCAGATCGGGGTACCATCTCGGTTCTTCATCCAGTGACCGAGTTCCTTGCAGTAAGAACAGTTAGGCTGGCGCTGCTGGCGGCGAGGGCGGTAAGTACGGGAGGCGGACATCTCGTTCAGGTGGTTAGCGTAAAGAGTTTTGTTTGCTTGTTCGATTGATCGGTTAGTTGTTGTTGGCTGGGGGAATACCTTTATACTGTTGCCAAATTTTCACTTCAATTTTTTGAAACTATGTAATCTAACAAATCTATAAATCCTATTTGCTCATTCGCGGAAATATGGTACAATCTAGATACTTATTATATGGCAAACGGGAAACCGGTGAGAAAACAAGAAACCGCCTACAATCTCCCATTGCTCAAATTACATTATCTAGTACTTTCTCTCCATAATAAAAAATTACCTCTTGCGAGGCTTTTTTTGTTTTTTTGTTTTATGATTTTTATATTAGGCTACGATATTGTTACCCTCGTAGTATATGGGTGTTCCTATGTACAAACTTATTCATCTTCAAATGCGAGCTCCTGGATTTCGCCGGTGAATTCATCGTAAGCGCCAATACACTCACCTTCCATGGTGAAGAGAACCGCTGGTAGGCCGTAGGCTTTGGTCTTGTAGTACTCAGTACCATCGATCTCCACCTTTGGAGTGCTCGCGTCAAGGGTAATCTCCTCCTCATCCTCCTCAACTTCCTCCTCGTCCTGGTTGGTAGGAAATACAAGGCTCTCCTCAACTTCCTCCTCGCTCTCCTCTACTATCGACTTCTGAAGCGTCTCTACTGCCTCTACAGTTAGTTCTGGTTGAACCTTAGTTTCCTCTTTAGCCTCAGCTACCGCTGGTTTCGCCACCTTAACCGCCTTCGCTGCTTCGCGTTTTGCTCGTTTCAGGCCTGCTATCGCCTTCTTAAGCTCGCCTAGCTTTGTAGGTGCCGCAGTCTCATCAGAGAGCTCCTGTGCTAGAGTATTGTACTCAGCGGTTGCATCCGCGATCTTTTGCTGAAGTGCTTGAGCTTTGAGCAACTTCTCTTGCTCTTTCTTAGCCTTAGCAGCATCCTTCGCAGCCTTAGCCGCTGCCTTAGCAGCATCCTTCTCAGCCTTAGCCTTAGCCTTAGCAGCATCCTTCTCAGCCTTAGCCGCTGCCTTAGCAGCATCCTTCTCAGCCTTAGCCGCTGCCTTAGCCGCTGCCTTAGCCGCTTCCTTAGCTTCCTTTTCAGCTTGCTTTTCCTCATCGCTCTTCTTAGGCTTTTTTGCCTTTTTGGATTTCTTGACTCGCACTACCTTTTTGGACTCATTAGAGGAGGCTACGCTGAGCACATCATCGGCTGCTTCTGCTACAAGCTTTGCGATCTGGTCATCCATACTCAGCTGTTCTGGAGCTTTAACCTTAGCAGGGCGACCTTTCTTCCCTGCCTTCTTCTTAGGCTTATTACTCGCAGGACGTCCTGTCTTTTTCTTGATGACCTCCAGTTGATCCTGTGGGATCTCCCAGCCGAATGCTTGAGCTACCTCCTGTGCTCTGCTGAGGTCTAGCTTGAGCTTTTTGGCTACATTTGCGTAGCACGTGGTAAGCTTGCCTTTAGGATCACGGTACTCAAGTAGCGCTCCTGTCGTGCGATCTTCGATATCGCCATACTGTGGCTTACCTGAGGCGCTGTTCGCCGCGGACTTCTGGCAGGTTTTGCAGTACCTACCTCCGTTCATAGGGCCGTTCGTACACTGAGTGTGTAGTCCGTGGTTGAACCGTACGCCCATGCACCAGCTAGGCTCTACCACTCCGCAGAATGGAAGTACCATTTCTGGCTTAGTACGTACCGTTGCTGCTGCCGGTTTTCCGCTACTTTTCTGCGAGGCTCTCACCTTCTTCATCGCCGCGGATCGTCGGCTCGCTACCTTCACGCCATCGAAATCGAACATACGAATCGCTTCGTCTACGCTGCAACTCAGCGCTCCTTCATTCGATAGTTGATTGATTACTCCTATGGCAAAGTCCACTGATGCATTGCGGATTCCGTTCTCTACTGCGGCACTCATTATCACTTGAAGACTCATTGTTTTTGATATTAATTTGTTGATTGGTTGGTTTTGTAAACTGCTTGTTCCTTTGGGGGGTATATCTTTCTCCTTTTGCCACATTTTTACTTCAATTTTTTGAAAATACCACTTCTATATATACAACTTCCCCTTCTATCCAAAATCTAATACTTTACACCCTACATCTCTACACCTCACATATCTCTTCTCGCTAGGGAGGTAATGTACCTCCCTATAACCCTCTCTACATTTAATCTATATTAACTATATAATGAAAAGCATACTTGTTGTATTCGGAGCTATCGCATTAATACTAATTGCATTACTGGTTTCTAATATATTTAAACGACACGGAGTGGTATTGCATAACAGTGTAAATGATTCGGGAGATGACCTTATTAATAAAGCCGATTGGGAAAGTGAATTAAATAAATGTAGTCTTCTGAATGGATGCGAGGGTAATAATAAGATGAGACTATATTTAGGTGGTTCTGGAGATGATATGTTTTCACAGAAAGAAACAGCATTAGAAGTTATAGAACTATCGGGTAAAACAAACCCTAATGTGCTTTATATAGGAACATGTTCATACGATGCATCAAAACCAAAACACTTACAAACTAACCAGTTTAAAAAACTAGGATGCAATGTTAGAAGTTTAGATATCACACATAAAAACCCTGGGATTCCAGCAATGAGAGATGAATTATGGAATACAGATATAATTGTGGTTTCTGGTGGGAATACATTATGGGGTAGAGATAGATGGGTCAAAATAGGATTAGATAAGTTAATTAAAAAGGCTATCGCCGAATGGGGGAAAGTATGGGCTGGAGGTAGCGCTGGTATGATTTTAGCAACAGATGGTGGACATAGTGATAGTATGGATCCGTCAACATATTTAAATCCACCCGGACCTTTAATGAGCGGTTTTGCAAGTAAAAAACAACTTGACAAATCATGGGCATATATAAGAGCCCCGGGACTAGGATTACTTAAAATGATATCGTGTCCTCATTACGATAAAATAGAGTCAAATGGTGCATTAAGAGCAACCTCTTTTGAAAAAATGATGAAAATGCATTGTGGTGAATATGCATTAGTAATTGATAACTGGGCTGGTATAATAATCAATGGTGAGAATTATAAGCTAGTTAAAAGAAAAGGGAAAAGTGGAAGCGTTGCTCCCAATGGAACATATACTAGCAATGCTAAAATAGGAAAACCCGGTGCGTGGACTATTGAAATAGATAGTAACTCAGGTGCAATGATACGAAATCCTATATCAGAAACAGGTGTTTTAGGAGAAATATCAAAACAAGCTAGATTCATTGTTCAATCACAAATGTTAGCTCCAGCAAGGAAATTTAATCCGCAATAAATATTCAATAACTACTTTTTATTATCAATTATTAATGATTGTTAATAAGATACAAGACTTTAATCCATATTTTGATAAATTTTATTTTATAGTGTAATTTGACCACAAAAATAGTCGAATTCTTGCAGAAAATTGAACCTGTGTAAAAAATTAAATTTATGTTTAATCACCGCAAAACACACAGATATGGCAAGCAAAACCGAACCACCAACCCCTATTATCACTTCTTGTCCTGACACAAGGACAATAGGTGAACTTTTAAATGCCTACGATGGCCCGGCTTTTGAAAAAGCCACTACGACTTATCGTAAGCCTTCATACCAACGAGCCTGGAGTCAAACAGACGACTGGTGTAGACGACTTTGTGAAAGCGTGTTGAATGGACATACTATTGGAGCTCTCATTATGAGCGAGTGGACAAAATTTTACCAATTAGGAGCTAATCAAGGAGAAATGGGCGTTGAACAATTCTTCAATATTGAAGATGGACAAACGCGTCTTGATGGATTAGATCGATTTAGAAAAGGCGATTTTATAACTAAATATGGCGGCTATGATGATGTTGCTGCTTTATTTGATTCGATAAATATTCCGGTTATTGTACAGCGCAAGGCTCGTCCACGTGTGCCTGATAAGGCTTATCATAGACAACTTCTTGAAAATTTTAGCGATCTTCAGGAAGGAACAAGTCTCAGTGATAGCGATCGTTACTTTGTTTGGGTAGAAGATCTTCCAAATCATGTTGAGGGGTCGCCTCTTGTTAATGCAACCCTTGACTACACAAATAATATGTTCCGAGACCAATTTAAAGAATTTATGAAACTGGAAAGGATTGATAATCGAAGTGGTCATAAGGTAAGACAACCGCTTACTGATGCAGTTGCTTTGATTTCAGCGTGTTGGAAGGGTCCGTCATATGCCAACAAAAGTTATACAAAACATGTTGATATTTTGATGGAACCGTTTCCAGAAGAAGATAAAACGAGGGTTACAAAATTCTTACAAATAGTATTTGCCGCAATTAAAAGTAATTTCGATAAGTTTGCAAAATATAAGGGTGAGCATATTAAGAAGTTGTTCCTCGGAACTCGAACCTATCTAGGCGTTATGATAACTGATCTATTTGATACACCTGACCAGAACCGCGGTGATTTTATCAACAAATGGTCAACGCTTATATCAATCCATCGACATCTTAAGAAAAGAGATGGTCCAGATAGTGCAAATGACTGGATGCATAGAACAGTATATGAAGGGTTGACAAACGATGAACTAACCAGGTACGGTGCTTCTGAATTTAGATCCAAACGCAATAAAGTTGATGAATGGTGGACAGCACATCTATTGAATGGAAATGACTATGCCTATTCTGAAAACCAATCCGTGGTAGATGAATCCGGTAGTGAGAATTTGAGTAGTGACGAATCAGAAAGTGATGATGAGTAAGAAAACAAGTACTGCAATTGATTATAAATTAAATTACAAAATTTTTTATTGGTATATTTATTATGATTGAAAGTTATTGTATGAATCTTCAAGCAAAATTGCATATTAAAATGAAAATTAGAAGATGGTCAAATAAAAAAAGAAATATCATGAATGAATTGCAATTAATTGAGAAGAAAATACCTTTTATTTATATTAACGCAGGTAGACTAGCAATTAGTGGATTTACAAACACTATAGATGGTGAATATGAAATATATGTGGTAGGAGTTAGGAACATTCTGAAAAAAATAGATATTCATTATGCTTTACCGGATGCTATTTGTAGGCGTGAACGCCGAATCCGAAATAATAATTTAATGATTATTTTATTTCAACAAACGCCATTTCCTAGAGATATAATTAATGAAATACTAGGTTTCTCTCCATAATTAATTGTTTAATTATATATATATGAAAAAAACTGAGAAGATCCCGTCGCATTTAAATCAAATTATAACCTATGGTCTATTGCTTTTAGCAAGTGTAATCGTAGGGTTATTTTCCCCACACGGTATACTTAAATCGCTTTTGACTTTAATATTTATGTTTATTTCAACTTACGGTATTCAAACAGCAGTGGTTGCAATTAAACCACTCATATCTAATGCAACTAAATATGGAAAAAAACATCTCAAAAAATCAAATTTAATAGATAAAAAAATGATGAACATTGATATTATTGAAGGTGATGCTATTAGTACAGGCATGATACTATTGGGATTTTTACAAATATTTGTGATTAATTACTTTGTTCAAAGATATACTGGTATACAACTACTAGATGGGTATATTATTATGTTTTGGACATTGTTACAGCTAGGAATAAGAATAACTAACTACTTTTTTAGATATAAAACTGGTGAAAAACTACAAGATATCAAACTATTAACAAATGTTATTAATGACCATGAAAATAAAGGACAGCCCAAAATAAATATTACGCTTTCTGCTATAGCAGTGGTTATACTAATTTTAGTATTGAAAAATAATCCATTTTTAGTCGAAACGCCTGAATCTTATTTAGAAAAAGCAGAAGATTTCATATTAGGAAACATTTTACCTAATACCAAAATACAAAAGTATAAAACCGTGGTTTAAAAATAGTAATATATTTTTTAGATTAATTCAAATATAACTTTGTATTAATCTACAAACTCCCTCTTGACCATTAAATTTTGTTCTAAGAATTAAGGCAATAATGACATTTTTATAATGATGTAAATAGATATATTTTTTTAGTGTATTCAATCCTAGATTCATATACCGCATTTGTTGTAAAGTTAAAGAAGAAGAATATTTGATTTTATACTTTTTGATTTGTTTGATATTATAAATACACATTTCTAGAATCATACTCGTAACCTTTTTATCCAACAGTTCAATATGTTTTCCATGCGATAATATCAATCTTCTATTAAAATATAAGTAGACACTACGGATAATTTTTGTAGTAATCAATAACATTTCGTGTTTTTTATATGAATTCCTTTTAATCTCGGCTCTATCTATTAATTTTATTTTGGATCGTATTAAACTGGTTGCTTTGCTTTTTGAGTATTTTGCTATAACTTGTTGTTTGTTCATGGTTTTAGTGTAATTTTAAACCTATAAATAGATTTAAAATAACTTCAATTTTACAATTATTAAGTATACATATACGGATGTCTCCATAAACTACATTTTATACATTGATATTTAATACGATCATATGGGCCACAAGATGTATCATATTTCCATTCATGTTCACAAACTTTATATAAAATTTTCTCAGCTTCTCTTATTTCTTCTTTGTGTTTGATAATGGACTTTTCCATTGCATAGATTTCTCTCCGATTATCAGAAATATTTTTAATAAGCGTTTCTGGATTATGCGATTCCATTTAATTATAATCATTAATTATAACTAAATAGTTTATGAAAGAAACTAATATCGTTTATTATTTACAACTCAGATCAATAGGTAATATAATGCCATATTTCAGAAACAAAATTGTTATATTAGCTAGACCACCTGTGTAATTGCGAAAACCTCAGAATAATATAATATATTGTTAATAATAATTGTTTTTTTATCACCGAGACATTCTATTGTTGTTTCTTTATAAACATGCTCTAAGTATTTTTTGAAAATTTCACCACCAACAAAAATTTCTAATATTGATCTTTCAAATGTTTCCAAAACGCCACTAATAAAACAATCAATAACAGATGTATGATTTTTATGAGAGTCAACGGTTCCTGCACCTCCGCCGCTGCCAAAAACAATAGGGGTTTTATTTGGATGAACTACATCCCCCGCCACAGCCCCTCCTGTTAATTTTCTATGAAGTACTAATTTAAGTTTATAAGTTTTTTGTTTATATTTACCGCTACTTTTACAAAATTTTCCAAATCTTTGACTTTTTACACGACAACCTGCATGAAATCCCATTATAGTATAACTAAACAAAATCTTTTAAAAACGAAAGGATGATAAGAATAAAACATGCTACATTCATTGTGAGCATAATAGACATCGTTTGAACAACCCACATCCCTCTTATCAGATAGGTGGAAAACAGAGGAACTATTGTTGCTAAAACACCGAATAAAATAGAAAACCCTATTACGTGACATTGAATTGGAGTAAATTTTACTTTAATATACTGTGTATGCCATTTAAAAGTAATAATAAGTAAAAGAAGAATGTAGTTTAAATAATGATAACGGTTTAACATATCAATTGCTCTCGATCTGAAAACGCCCTGATTCTTTTCAATACAATCTTGATCTAAAAAACCCAAAATACCTTTATTGAGATCATCGCTGTTTACTTTGCTTGTAAAACAGTATCCCCATCCATGAGGCATTGCAGCTGCCGTTCCTTGATTTACTTTTTTTAATGGATTAGGCGCATTATATGTTTGATATATAGTGTAAAAATACACAATAAAGGGGATTAATATTACGATATAAAACAAACTCTGAGGCATTTTCTTACCAAATAAAGTAGAAATACCGTTTGGAATATCAGAGAATGTATATAAAAAAAGTATCCATAATATTATTGGCAAACCTTGTAAAATATGATATATCAATGATCCGTATGGTATATAACTCATAATTTCTTTTTGTTGAGGTTGATATAATGAAGCTTTCATATATTATATCAAACTATATTATTTTGTATCATTCAAAAAAATCAAACAAGCCGTTATCGAAAATGAAATTGCTATCACAAGAGATTTTAATTTAAATACGCCTATTTTTATCATATCCTCTACTGCCGGAGTATAAACCCATATAGCCAACATTGCTACAGAAAAAAGTGTAGCTGCTGTAACATAAGGCATAATATTTTTTGATAGTGACTCGCTTATATCACTAGATATCATTCCCAATGTTAATAATGAAATAATCATATATGATGCCCCTAATAACTTGATATTTTGATCTTGAACCGACGCTGCTGGTGTACCCAATCTTGTAGAACCCAATTTAGCATACTGTTTATTGACATATTCTAATATTGGAATTGCTTTAATTTGTCTATTTTTGATTAATTCATCCGCTCTATCCTTTGTCATTAAAATAGAGTCATTCTCATTGAATGTGTAAAACTTATTATTCTCTGCAATATAAACAGATTCTGTATTCAAAAATGTAAATGCTCCTGTATTTTTATCAACAACCAGTTGCGTTGAAAAATTATTAATGTAATCAAGAATCATTAAAATAATTAAACCAAATAAAAACCCCATGAAACTTTCCTTCTTGTGCTTCATATCAGCATATCTATATGTCATAACCAACCATAGTAAACAATATAAAGAATAATAAAATATGATGCTAAATGTTGATTCTGGCGTAAACTGGAGCCCTGGCAAGTGTTTATTATGTTCACCTAAAATCCATATTGTCGATTCTAGTTCTTTACCCATTATACTTATATTAGTATTTGAAAATAATAAATATTAATATAAATTTTATACCTTTTATTAAACATCTATTCTTTTACAAAATGCTTATTCATGTATCGTTGAATATTAAAATATGTGACCTCATCATCATCTTTAACATCCAAAAGAATGGCTAGCTTCTCGTCAGGTTTAATAAACTTCCTATTTCCTGACTTTTGAAGACCTTTTTGACGAATATACTCTATGATATACTGGGTAACTTCGGTACGAGCTACCTTAGTTCCCTTCTCCTTATTCATAAATTCGCAAAGTTGATCAGTAATCTTTGTAGGTACAGCAAATCCTGAAGGCTTTCTGTTACCCTTGTTTTTATTTTTCTTTGCCTCCCTCTGAAGAGTCTTAACTTGCTTATTTACATGCTTTTCCAAACCTCTCACCTGATTCTGCAACATAGTGATCTGCTGCCTAAAGGCCGAAAGAGTTGATAAAACTCCAGAAAACTCGTCTTTTATCGCTGGATCTAAAAGACCCTTAATCACAGGGGTATCCCCTGCGTTTTCGTTGGTTGTGCTATTTGACTGCACTACAGTATTCGATGTATTTTCCATTCTTTATACCTACTCTAATGAAGTAGGCTTTAAATCAATTTTACACACATTTGTTATATATATTTTATTACTAAAAAGTAAGTATTTCATTGCCAAAAATAAGTTTTTAAATAAATTCATGAAAAAAATTGTATTTTAAATTTGATAAGATACAATTTATTTAAGCTTAGTCTCGCTGGACCTTGTTATTCTGGCGCCTACGAGGATTCCTTTGACGTGAGTTGCTTCCATCTTTAACCAAAGTCCAGGTTTCTCCTTCACGAGGACCAGTTCCATGTAGTCGAACACGCTGTCCACCACCATCGCTACCGCGTGGCCTACGCTTTGGACGGCGCTGCCTATCACCACCATCTTCATCCTGGTCATCGCCATTGTCCCTTGCCTGTCTCGTCTCCCACCTAGTCTCACACATTAGCTTGCCGCCAGCTACGCCAGTCAACTTTGTAGCCTGAAAGGGATGAGCATCGCTGTCAGACTCTCTTAGCTGAAAGTCTACATACTCGCCTTGAACAAGGTACTTATACTGTTCCGAAGACACAGTAATACCAGAGTGATGTACAAAAACATCTTCTCCTACACGGTCATCGGCACTTGACCTACACACGGTAATAAAACCATATCCGGCTTTATTATTAAACCACTTAACTCTACCTGTGTAACTAGTAGAGGCATCAAAATCCTGAGAGGAAGCTGTTACAGTCGTATTGTCGCTCATTATTATAAACTATTTATGCAAATACTCTTTAAATTGTATTTACAAGACATTTATGGTTTTAAAACTAATAAGACAAATTGTATAATAATATATATATTTATTTCATATGAGTAAAAAACAAGGCAACTATAAAGTTGTACTTTTAGGAGATACATCTGTTGGAAAATCCTGTTTGGCCAATAGATTCGTAAATGATTCATTTTTTGATTTTCAAGAGCCGACCATCGGCGCAGCATTCATGACACGCCATTTAGAAGTCGGTAATTATAATATCAGATATGAAATTTGGGATACCGCCGGTCAAGAAAGATATAAGAGCCTGGCACCTATGTACTATAGAGGTGCTATGGCGGCTGTTATTGTATATGACATCACGCAGGAAGATTCTTTTAAAGGAGCTAAAATGTGGATAAATGAAATTAAAACAAAAGGAAGAAAAGATTGTGTAATTGTATTAGTTGGAAATAAAAGCGATCTTGATGATAAAAGAAAGGTAAATAAACAAAATGTTTATGAATACGTTCACAACCAAAACATACTTTATTTTGAGGCATCCGCTAAAAGTGGAGATAATGTTGAGCGTATATTTTACATTATTGGAGAGAAACTACCAAAAGATATTCAATACCACTCTACAAATATTAAAATTGATCCACCCGTTATAAGAATTAAACAATCTGACTATATTTGTTGTTAATATAAAATTGAAGTGTTTTTAACATATAAACTTTATACCATCCCCCTCTTCAACTAGTAAACAACCATGCCAATCGATATCGACTTCCGTAAAATCTGCAAAACCACCGGGTACTTCTTTGCATTTATCCTTCTTACTGTTTTCGCACATTGGATAGCAGTTAATTTGTATGTATCCTTGTGCGCACCCTTCACCGTATTTGGCGTTATTCATACAATGATTTCCATGGGATCGCCTATGTGTCATTTCTTGAATTCCGCTCAATCTGAACTTACAAAACATTATATTACCCTGTGGACAGGAGCTGCCGTAGCAGTTGGTACCTGGCTAACCGCCACTGGATTTACAAATAAAAAATCGTCAGAAGTAAACTAACTATTAGATTTATAAATTTACATTGCTAAACTTATAAAACTTTTTATCGTCTACGTTTGCGAGACTTGCGGCGTGACTTGCGACGTAACTTGCGGCGAGATCTGCGGCGAGATTTACGTCTACGACTGCGGCTACGACTGCGGCTACGTGTACGACTACGGATTTTCTTGCGTCTGCGTCTCATACGTTTGCGAGTACGTTTGCGGGTTCGCTTTTTCATTCCCAATAGTTTTCTAAGGGGATTTGTAAAAATTCCAGCAGCTCTATCCGTTGTGTCACCTACTAAAGTAACAGCATCGCCTGCCATTCTACTTCCAACATTAATAACTTTACGCCCAGGTTTACCTACAATTGGAACATATCCTACAACGCGGCCAACGCCACGTCCAACATCTCTCACACCGCGAGAACCGAGACCAGATGCAAGTTTAATAACTCCCTTGCGTGCCTTAGATTTTCTTCCTGCTTTCCTTGTTCTTGTCATTATATATTAGAAATAGATTCTTTTTTTTTGTTAAATTGAATAAACTTAAATTTAACGCATTGTAATTTAATAATACAATGAAAATCTTAGATGAACAAAAAGACCTACCAGAAATTCCTGAGGAAATTTTAAATCAATGGCCTTTTGAGTTATCTCCTTTTCAAAAATTTGCAATTACAGGTCTCCTAAATAATAAACATGTTCTAGTATCTGCGCATACAGGAAGTGGGAAAACACTACCAGCTGAATTTGCAATTAAATGGTTCACATCTAAAGGATTAAAAGTTATTTATACATCACCTATCAAGGCATTGACTAATCAAAAATTTAATAGTTTTAGAACTCAGTTCCCAGATATTAGTTTTGGTCTCTTAACAGGAGATAATAAATTTAACCCAGAAGCTCAGGTATTACTTATGACGCAGGAAATTCTAAGAAATACTTTATTTCAACAAAAATTGTTTAAAACGGCCGGGGCTCTTGCTGACAACCAAACAAAAGACAGTATTTTATCGTTTGATATGGATATAGATAATGAACTCGGTGTTGTTATTATGGATGAAGCTCATTTTATAGTTGATAAAAATAGAGGCATTGTTTGGGAAGAAACACTAATGATGCTACCTAATCATATACAGCTTTGTTTACTAACAGCTACATTAGCAAAACCTGAAAGGTTTTGTAAATTAATAGAAGGGCGCGGTGGTCCCGAAGTATGGATCTGTCCTACAAAGAAACGTGTGGTTCCATTAACACATACCGCACTACTAACTATGCCTGATTCTAATTTTAAAACTATGAAACAAAGTGATAAAAATATTCATGAAGCAAACTTTAATAAATGTATCACTCTTAAAACCGCGGATGGGTTATTCATGGAGAAAAATTATCATAGTTTACAGAAAACACTCAATTATCTAGAATTAAAAAGAATACGAGTAAATGAAACTTTTGTCATTAATCAGGCAATAAAACTATTAAAAGAAAAAAATGCACTCCCTGCTATTGTTTTCATATTTTCAAGAAAAAAAGTGAATCAAATAGCATCAAAAATACAAATTCCTTTATTCGAGGAGGATTCAAAAATACCATCGATTATTGAAAAAGAATGTGAAGATATGCTACGAAAAAAATTAAGAAACTATAAAGAATATATTCTCTTACCCGAGTACAGGTTTATAATTAGTCTTCTTAGAAAAGGTATCGCTATTCATCACGCTGGTATATTAAAAGAATTCAGAGAAATGATTGAAATGCTATTTGAAAAAAAATACATTAAAGTACTGTTAGCTACCGAAACCTTTGCTATGGGTATTAATATGCCTGCAAAAACCAGTGTTTTCACTAGTGTACAAAAATTTGATGGTCAAAATTTTAGAACCGTACTACCATGGGAGTATATACAAATGGCGGGCCGCGCTGGTCGGCGAGGAATTGATGATAAAGGACTTGTACTTATTTTATTAAATCTTTGTTATAGAAATCCCCTATCTGCCAATGAAATGTGTCATATGTTAACAGGCGATCCTCAGAGCATGGAATCGCGTTTTATTATACATTCAAACCTATTATTAAACCTAATATCAGTGGGTAATATGAATTTTAAGGATTTTGTAAGTAAGAGTATGTTGAATGAAGATATTCAAAATAGAAAAAATGAACTATCAAAAAACATTTCGCAAATAGAAGATAAAAGTAAAAATGAAGTATTTTATAGAACCGATATAAATACATTACAAAAACTACACGCTTTAAAAGAGCGCACAAATTTGTTATCTGGTAAACGTAAAAAGAAAGCTCTGCGTGAAATAAGTATTATGGAAGACCAAACAAAATTTGTGAAAGATGATTATGCAAAATTTATGACAAAAATAAACAGGGATTTAGATTTAGGATATCTTAATAAACAACTACAAAACGTTGAATCTTATTTGGATGACGAAATTAAAATACAAATTACAATGCTTCAAGAAAATGAGTTTATTAACAAACAAGATGAAAAATATATTTTAACTGATAAAGGTAAAATTGCAATTGCTCTACAAGAATTGGCGTCTCTTCCTTTTGCTGAAATTATTCATAACAGAGAATTAGATAATTTAACTCCTAATCAATTGGTATCGGTCCTAAGTTGCTTCACAAATATACATTTATCAGATGATATGTCGGTTCATGCTATTTCCTCTATTGATTGTCCTGATATTGTTAAGCAAGTAATATCAAAAATTAAAACATCATACAACAAATACTTTGATATTTTAATGGAAAGAAAATTGGGGATTGTTGATAACTTTGATATGCACTACAATATGGCAGAATTAGCATATAAATGGTGTTCAGCAAATGATAATAAGAGCTGTATGAAGGTATTAAAAGAAGCCAAAATGTATAACATTAGCCTAGGTGATTTTGTGAAGGCAATACTAAAGATTAATAATATTATTCAAGAATTACAAAAAGCAGCAATTATACAAGAAAATCTAGACTTACTAGAAAAACTAAAGATAATTCCTGAATTAACTTTAAAGTCTTGTATAACAAATCAATCTTTATATTTATAAATTCTTAGATATATATAACATGAATGGAAAAAATTGTAGAGTTAAAGGATGCTGGTCTAGAGGTTTGACCAGAGGAAGCTCATATTACAAACCAAACAATACAACTACAGTTACACCATCCCCTATAAAACCTTTTTATTCTTTACCACGCTTTAGACAGTCATTGATAAATAATGTTAACCAACCGCAGAAAAATTTATTACTATCTTTTGAAAAGTATCAGTATGTAGAAGTAATTGAGAGTTTCAAATATAATAACAACACTCCGCGATCAATAATACATTTAAAACAATCAGATTTTAACAATGGATCTGTGCGAATTCGGGTACCGGGTATTTACGTATTAACCGAAAATATAGTTTTTAATCCTAATGAATCGAATGATTTTTTACCAACGCAAGAACAAATTTCATCGGGACTTTACCCTACTAATATGATGGGTCCGTGGCATTTAGGGTTTTTTGCCGCAATTACAGTAGAAACCGATGATGTTATTATAGATATGAATGGATATACACTAGAACAGTCTAAAAAACATAGTTTTCAGCAAAGATTTTATGCAAATATAGAACTTGCTAATTCACCATTTGTTACAAAACAAGGCCCGTCTAATTTTCAAGGAGGAACTCCATATAAAGCTGCTAATAATGTTTTAATTTATAATAGTGCTCTTAATACAACAAGCTATCTAGGAAAATCTTCACATCATGGGATACATGCCAATGTAGCTAATAATGTAGTTATTTACAATATTCATTTTAAAGATTATGAAGTTGCTGCGATTGCTCTTAATGGAACAACATTGGGAGTGTTAAGCGATATATACGCTTTAAATACAGATAAAAATGTACCCATACTTTCTACTTATTCACAAGCAAGATTTATAAGAACATTTTTAAAAGCTATTGAAACAGCCCAACCAAATATAGAATTAAATAGTAAAAAGATAGGCGATGTCTATAAAGCTTTGAGAGATGATTTAGATTATACTTTTAATAAGTTTTTTTTAACTGGAAGTATTCCAGACAAATTTGAAGATGGACGTGCAAACTATTTTAAAAATCAAAATAGTGGATATGATGCCAATGTATATGGAATTGTTTTAAATGTCCGGGGGGTTGTTATCAATGATTTTTTTAAAGAGAGGACCAGTGATATGGTAGGAAATGAAAATATTCATCTGGATAATATTAACATTAACAACGTTTGTTCACATCCAATTGAAATTATTGGAGTTAATTCAAATCCTCAAACAGGGGGTGCATATGGTGGAAAAGCACAGGCTGGGCCTTTGGGAGATATTTTGGAAATAACAAATATCCAAAAGAAAGCTACAGGAAAATATATTGGAACAACTTTATCTGATGCGCAATTAATTATTAAAAAAAGCGGAATGTTTGACCCACCGAAAACAAAAACATTAAGTATACAAAATGATATTGTAACATGGAGTGAAAATGAAACTAATATTAATACAATAATTAATTCTGAACTAGGATCATATTACTATGTAGGTGGCGGCGATAGTATGGGTCATCACATGAAAGGTAATATTGGGTTATTTATATCCGCAGGTTTAAATCTTACTGGAAAAGGAATTAATATATCAAATGTTGATAATAAAGGAACGGATGTAGGTAATAGTCCTTGTACACCTATTGTTCCTGATCCACAATTGAAAACAGGAAGTAATTCAGCAGGATTATTATTTACTGGATCTTCAAATGTAACTTTTTATAATACAAATATTTCAAATATTAAAACAGATCAAGGAGAAGCAAAAAATATCAATTACATTGGTACAAATAGTTTAATTACTGTTAACTAAACTTCATATAAATACGGATAACAATGTCTAAGTTCATTATTTTCATCACCGATTACTTGAAACATCATTTGACCTAAAAATGAACTGTGTGATACCACAGCTATTCTTTTTTCAGATCTATTTTTAACATAGCTCTTAAAATCTTCTATCCTTTTGTTTAACTGTATTATTTCTTTCTCATAATTTAATTCATCTTTCCAATAAATTTTTGAATTATCTGATAAATTTGAAAAATCAATATTCGGATATCTGAGTGATAGTTCTTCTTTATTTGCTCTTAAGTTACAAATTTCTTCTGCTTGTGGATGTTCCATTAAATAGTCCAAAGCTATAACAGGCGCTTTATGATGTTGAAAAATAAATTTAGCTGTGTCAAGCGTTCTAGTTAAAGGAGAAACTAATATCAATTCAACTTTATCAATATCTTTCCATGTAGTTCCCAATAAAACAGCCTCAAGCTTACCTAAATCAATTAAGGGTGTGTCTTTAAATTCCGTATAAGCTTTCCTCCCCATTTTACTAAAATTAACATTATGAAGGGCTGTTCCATGGCGAATACAATACAACAATTTAGTCATTATATATTACTAAATTGTTTTAAATAATAGCACAACACGTAAATTCTTTTTTAAAATGAATAGTTAATACTCCATCTATTTCTTTATATAACAGAGTTGATTTGCATAGTCAGTCAGCATAATTATTAGGCAATGTAACGTACAATCTACGAGTTTTCTTCCCGGCTAATCTTTCAACATCGCCTACATGAGGAGCATATCCAGATTCAAATATTTCTAAAAAAGCCCTAATATACTTTTTCTCTAATCGATCCTGGACTGCTAACATATAAAGCTCCTGTTTTCCACATGCAAATCTCTCCACCAATGCTTTAAAATTATGCTTTAGTTGTGTTTGAAACTTTTCTTTTTCCTTAGCCCATCTACTCTCATAATGTGCGCATAAATTATCCCATGAAGGGATAGTCAAATCCTCTGATTGCGATTCTAACAATGGCTGTGCTTCACTCATTGTATAGTACTTTTAAAAATTAAATAGATATTTAACGAATTTATTCTTGTTATATGATATATGTGTACTGGTATATTCGCAATTACAAAAGATAATAAATTTGTTTTTGGCAGAACCCTTGAATTTGGAATTCCTTTAACATGGAAACAATTTTGTGGTTTAAAAATAAAGGGTACAGTAGGAAAATTTAAAGGAGTGAATAAATGGTATATGACAGATGGATTAAATACAAGTGGTTTATTTGTAGGTACATTTTATTTTCCACACAATAATAAAGAATATTCAAAGCAAAAAAAACCAAATCATATAAATATCGAAACTGGCGAGGTGACTTCGTTTCTTCTTAACACGTGTACCTCTGTAGATGAAGTTGTAAATATTGCTTCAAACCTTAATATTTTAGAGACAACCATTCATAATATTGATTTTAGCTTTCATTGGCTTGTTTGTGATAAAACAGGAAAATGTATTGTTTTAGAGGTAAAAGATAAAACTGTTCAAATTTTTAATAATACATATAATGTTATAACAAACAGTCCGTCTTTTGATAAACAGATCGAAAATGTTGAAAAATACAATTTTCTATCCAAATATAATAAACCAAATAGTATATCTCAAGGTACTGGTGCTCTAGGAATGCCGGGCGATAGTACAAGTAAAAGTAGATTTGTGAGAGCACATTTTTTTAGACAAAACATGCTTACACCAAAAAACAGTAAAGAATGTTTAGAAGCCGTTTTAAGAATATTACATAATTTTGATATTCCATTGGGGTCGGTAGAAGATAGAAAAACAAAAGAATTAGAAGTTACTGAGTATACTGTCGCGTATTGTTTGAATGATTATTGTATGAAATATGCACCTTATGGATATATTAAAAATGACAATCAATGGGTTCAAACAGATCATCCTGTAGAATTATACCACCACAATGTATTAAGCACTACCGCAGCTTGTTTAATTATATTAGGATGCGTTATGTATAAAGCTAATTATAATAATTAACTATTAGTATGGTGACTATCATTTGTACTATACTATTTGCGCACCATAATGAAGATGTTTCAGCTGGATTAATATTAAATATATAAGAAGGAGCAAGAGAAGAGATAAATATAAATAATCCTATCAAGCGCGTAGTGTTATTAAATAAAATAAAAGGACCAAATAAAAATAACATATGTGTAAACATTGTCGGCGTTACATAATATGGCCGATTTCTTAATGGTAATTTAAATGAGATGTGATGTTTACCTTGATAAGAACACGCATTTCCGTTAAATACACCATTATTTTTTTTTAACTTATAACTAGGATTCAAAGGGAAAATTCTAAGAAATAAGAAAATACATGGTATTATACTAAAAAGTACAATAGATTTATAGATTACTTGTTGTTTCGCACTTATAATGTTATAGTGTCTAAACAATCCATAAAATCCCAATGAACTAAAAAACGGCTGAAATGCGATATGAATATAATTTGCGTATGTTAAAATATAGTTTAAAGTATTACTACATTGATCAATGACTATATAACCCAAATAATGAATTAATTGCATCAACGTAAAATAAAAAACACTTATACTCCATAACTTATCTATATGATAATAAGAATAATAACCTAATAATGACCCAGCAATCGTCATTATTAGTGATACATTTTTAGACCAACACATTATATAATAAACGTATATTAATTATATAATTTAGATCAACCTTAATTATTTAAATCTTCAAAGGAGTGAAATTCTAATTTTAGTTTTTAGTCGGATTTCATCTGTAAACAAATATAGTTTACACTTTCGCCGACTATAATTATCAATATCGTGTCTGCTTGTTACTCTATTTACCATATTTATATCTGGTATATAGACCATGTATTGAAACAATGAATCGTTTCTGGTGATTTTATCAAATATGAACGCGTCGTGTTCAGCATTCATTATATTTTCATCAGAAGTGCAAAGTTTCAACAATGAACAGTCATTTTGCACTTTTCGGATAGACCGCATCGTGGTATTAATATATTCGAACGCATCATCATTCGTCCACCTCTGATAAAATTGTATAGCTTTTTCATTTTTGTGTATATCAATTGTATCTTGAAATTTAATAATGTTCAACAAATCAACCAATCTCCTTATGGGAGAAGTTATATGTACGTATGCATCAAGATCTAAAATTTCATGTCCACTAATATTTTCAAATTTTACATATGAGCCACCAGAACTATTCCACATCTTTAAGAATTTATGAACCTCTTTTGAGACATTATCCGGTGGGTTAAAATCAGTGCTATATTTTGCCGATCTATAAATTCCTATTTTATGAGATTTCATTTGCTTTGCTGAAATATAATTCATCAATATCATTATATAAGCTATAAATTCGTGACTAGTACTAATTGTATCCATATATTTGTATCTTTTATTTAAATGTTGGATAATTGGAAGGGATGTCTTATATGCAATATCTTTCGATTGCTCCTCGGAATCATATCGCAAGTTTCTTCGAACACGTATTGCTGTATTCAAGAATCTTGTATCCATAATTTCAAACGTTTTCAAATCAATATCAATGTCAAGAGTAAATGCAAATCTAGTTCTATTCTCCTGAAGACTACACAGTGCATCTGATAAAATGGTTGGCAACATTGGTCTTTTTCTATCCGGTAGGTAGATAGTAGCAATACGGTTTGAAAAGGATTCCCATAGATCCAGAGCGTCCATCCATATTGAAACATTTGATATGTAAATACTCAGTGTTCCTGTTTTTCCGTTAGTTTTAAAACTAAATCCATCATCAAAATCTTTACTATCTCTGGGATCAATAGTAATTATATCATGTGTTTCTCTTCTATCTTCAAGAGTATATGTTCTCAATATATGTTCTACAAATTCATCTTCTGATTTATTTTTTAGACGACGCATTGTTTGTTTGTTGAAATTTTGTATAGAAGCATATAAACTTTTACAATACAGTTGGTACTCATAAAAGCTAGGTAATTCGGATACATTGCCTAACGTTTGTGTTATTACACCAAAAGGATGTTTACTTTTCCATTCTCTAAATTCAAATGTGATATATTTATTGCTTAGTTTTTTACTAAATCCATATTTAATTTTGTAGGGTACAAGGAAAACCGGTAACCTTCTATCATCGGGCAAACATTTATAAAGGAATCGGTCTTTATATCTCCCGAACATCTTATTGCCTTCTAATACCAAAACTGCCGGTATCGATGGCATAGATCTTACTGAGGAGTGGGCAATGTTTACACTACCATCGTCATTTATTGAAAATATATCTTGTGTAAATAGTTTATTACCTGGCGCATCTATAGTAATATCTGTTTTTTTTAATGTCCTACTGTCAACAATAGTATATTCGCGATATTCTCTATCGCTTACGTTAATCTTAAACATGGTAGCGTTTGTGTTAAAGGCTATCATATTAAAATATTCAATTTTATTTATTTTTGTTTTCCTGCTTAGCTTTCTTTACATTTTTTTTATGTATATTTTGCTTTTGTAAAAGTCCCATTAACAAGTCAGGTAAAACGGCAATTGTATTCATATAAGTTCTATATTGAAAAACGCATATACTTGACATTTCTTCATAACATATCGAATAGTTCCAGTAAGCCGGTATAAAAAGTAATGTGCCTGGCAATAAATCAATATCTAGTACTTTAACCTTGCTAAATTCTGCCTTGTGTTCAACTTGTATATCCCACGGATTCATAGGAGACCTATACTCACTGTTCTCATGATCCTTATAAATTTCTAGATATTTTGAATAATGCGGAGGTATTAATTTAATTTTTGCTTTTCCGCTCGTAATATATAGATAATTTCTATAATTTAAATGATATCTTAATGGAGTACAAGATCCCACTGAACCTGACCAAAAATCATAAATGCATTTGGATACCAAATGAGGTCTTAAAAATGAATCATTATAATTAAAATGCTTCTTTACCCCTGTTTCCTCTAAAAAATCATCATTATTTTCTGTTATAAATTTTTTATTTTCATCTTTTTGAAATAAATTAATAGCTTCTTTAAAAAGAAAGGGAAGATGTAATTCACTGTTATCATCTTTATTTTTCACATCGCGTATTTTAATATCAAAAGCGCCGTAATTATCATCTAGAATGGAGAGATTACAGTTTTCGATAATATTATCTATACCAAACTCTACAATTACAGGTTGTCGCAAATCACAAATTTCCTCAAGCTTATCCTTTGAAGGCTGTTCAATAGTATAAACTTCTAAATCACTACTGGTTTTTAAATGATATTGTATATGTAAATACAAAAACAATACGATGCAAAATATAAAAATTGTAAGAAGATATTTCATATTACTACAGTTCTAGAAAGGATTATTGTTATTTTTCCGTATTGATCTAGTCATCTATTTTGGGTGCTATAAAGAATCTTACGAAATTTTCGGTACCATCTTCATCAAGAGAATAATGTAATTTAAGAGGTACATTTTCGCTACAATGAATATGCAGATCTTTGTTTAGTTTTTGAAATGCGCATACAGCATTTATGTATCTTATGCCAAATGAAACACTAAGAGACAAATCCTCTTCAACAGCATATTCTTCTATATCTGTGTCCTTAATTTCAACAGTAGCCGAACCAGAATCTCCATGCGCTTTCAAAACTATTTTATCCTCGCTACAATTTAGTTGTAGAACCTCATTAAATAAGGATAATTCTCCTACTATTTCTTTAAAATCTCCCGACTTTAAACAAAGATCAACTTGATATTCTACCTCAGGTATTTCCATTACATCGGCATCAATATCCATCAAAGGGATTTCAAATCTTTTTGTTAAATGTTTACCCCCCTCAAAATCAACCGAAAGTTTATCAAAATTTTTTGAATAAATTGTAATTTTTTGCCCTTCTTTCCAACAATCTATAATTTTAAATAACATTTCACAGTTTACCCCCATTATACCTTCTTCACATTCAAAATCGTCAAACCAACCTTTTACAATATTTATCTCAACCAAACAGGCATGGCTTGAATCCATCCCTTGAATATAAATACTGTCTGGCTTTAGATTAATATTAGCATCTGTTACGATACCATTTAAATGTCTAAATATAGCTACTAGTTGATTAACCTTTGACTTATCTGTGATTACTAGTTGCATTTCTGTATATTGACATAATATCATTAAGTTAATATACAATCAATTTAATTTTCTGAAACCTCCAATGACATTGATTTCTTTGAAGCTTTTTGGTTCATCTGTTGAAAGTGTTTTCTAAAAGCGATATTCTCTTGTTCTAATCTCTCCATTCTCTGCATCAATAAACTGAGCTGAGAAGAATCTACCCCATCACCACCTTGCAAGGATCTTGCATTATGGGTTAAAATATGCGTTTGTTCTTCGATGCGATTTAATCTAGTTTCATGAAAATTCAATATCCTCCAACATTGTTGAAGAGGAGTTCCTTGAACTCTTGATGGACCGTTTCTCCCTGAAGGAGCCGGGATAAATTCTTGAACATTAGCAGGACCTCCGTTCTCTTTTGCAATTCTTCTATTCATAGCTACAGCACTAGACATATTATAAATTAAAATGATAACATATTTCTAAATACTTTACGCAATTAAGCTATCATTTTCATAGAAATTACAGGATGTGTCTTATAATTATTTAATTGGAAATCTTCTAAACTATAGTCATTAATATCTATTTTTTTATCAATTGTTAAAATTGGCGAAGGATATGGATCTCTTTCTATTTGCTGTTTTAACATCGGTATATGTTCTTCATAAATATGAGCATCTCCAATAGTATGAACTAATTTACCCGGATTTAAACCACAATGCGTAGCTAGCAAGCACGTAAGGAAACCATATGAAGCCATATTAAATGGGATGCCTAACCCTACATCACCGCTTCTCTGAAAAAGCAAACAGGATAATTCATTTTTACTATTTACATTGAATTGTGTTAACACATGACAAGGTGGGAGAGCCATCTCATCTATTTGACAGGGATTCCACGCTGACATAATTAAACGCCTTGAAAATCTTTCTGTAGGATGAGATATCGAATCAATAATATTTTGAAGTTGGTCTACGCCTTTTCCTGTATAATCTGTTTTACAATCTTTATATTTAGCATTAAAATGTCTCCACTGATGACCATAAATAGGTCCCAAATCTTCATCATATTCATAAAACAAACCTCTGCTTTTCTTAAATTCAGGCGTTGCATTATCAATCCATATTTTAACATTGTTTTCAACTAATTTAGAATTATCTGTACTTCCATTTATAAACCAAAGTAATTCTTTTAAACACGTTTTCCATGCCAATTTTTTTGTTGTCAACACCGGAACAAAATTATTCTTTAAAGAAAATACCATTTGCTGTCCAAATACACTAACAGTGGCGCCATTTCTTGTTTTCTTAAGGTCCCCATTGCCAATTACATTACGTATTAAATTATGATATTGAATATCTGGATGTCTAAAACTAGGTTTTATTTTAGTTCTTAAACTTGAAATCATTATATTATTGAATAACTATTATTTTTTAATTTCTTTTCATAATTCATATGGAAAGCGATACGCCGACTAGTTCTTCAGATAACAAAGGATTTGTATCTAAAGTATTTTCTATAGATGCTGATTCAAAAGCAGGTCTTATGAACGGGATTCAATATATTGTTTTAGCAATTGTACCTATTGCTGTTGTAGACTCAATGATGAAAAAATTATTTACAGGCGCCAATCCCCATTCAAAAGGATCAATAGAACTTTTAGCTGAAGTTTTAGGACAAGCAGTTATAACGTTGGTTCTATTATTTTGTGTACACAAAGTTATTATTGCAATCCCTACCTATAGTGGATCAGCAATGAATCGTATTAATTATTCTACACTTTCTTTAGGATTACTTATGGGATACTTTGCCTTGAATCATCAAATACGAGATAAAATGTCTGTTATATTTGAACGATTAAATGATATGTGGGAAGGAAAAACTAGTGAAGAAAAAGAAACTAAAAAAACGCATAAGGGCAAATCAAAAGTTTCAGTTAGTCAACCTATCTCGGGTAGACAGGCCGTACCCACACATCAACCTAGTAGGGCTGATTATTTAGGAACACATAATCAAATGAGTATGATGCCAACCTCTCAACCCGTGCAACAACAAGCGCCTCCGGCACAACAACCCCAACAAGACACCGGTCCTACTAGCCAGTCTATGTACATGGATCAAACAGGACAATCAAATACATTAATAGATGCGCAGAATGTTGAACCCATGGCAGCTAATCTTGCACTAGGTGGCGGCGGCAGTTGGAGTGCATGGTAGAATTTTTTTTTATTATCATAATATAAATGGTATTATATTATGGAAGAGCAAAACAGCGTATTGGCTCAGTCAATACAAAGCAACGTGGTCTTAAAATGAGCGGGTGTCCCTCAAAAGTTGGTAGAAAGGGTGTTATTAGCAGATATATTGCGCATCGCGTTAAATGTAACATTAAGACAGAGGGTTGTGGTTCTCGTAAATTAAATTGTATTTATGGTGTAAATGGTGATACTACCAATAACGTTGGAAGAGCCGCTTACTGTAAGGGTCCATATACTTTAGATATGAAAAATGTTGTTGCTAGACAATTTAGAACAGCGTGGATGAGTGGCGGTGTTGGTCGTATTTACGCACCTAGATTTGCGTGTAAATGTGCTAATACCGGGGAAGGATCATTAAAAGGTAAAATGTGGCAATGTTAAATATAAATAAAATATTTTTTATATTTAGCTATATTATAATGGTTAGATACTACGGAAGAGCTAAAACCAGAACTGGTTCTGTAAACACAAATCAGTTAGGTCTTAAAATGAGCGGATGTCCATCACGTGTAGGAAGAAATCCTGTCAATGCTCGATACATTGCACAAAGAGTTGCCTGTAACAGAGGTATTTGCGGTATTCCCGTTGTACACGAAGTTATACCATGGAGGTATGATATGACAAATAGTAGTCATACCGGAAGAAATTTTTGTCAGCCTAGATCAACAACTTGTCTTGCAGCCGCAGGTGGAATAGGTAACATTAATACACCTTACTACAGAACACCTGCACCTGGAGAAGGTGGTTGTGCGACCGGTCTTAATAACCATATTGCGTTAATGTTATTTTCCTTAGAATATGAAAATCTAGCAAATGATACAGAAGTTGACAATGTTACATTACCAGTAGGAACAAAGGTAATTGTAACAACGGAAGATGGAAAAACATTTCCAGCGACAGCGGCTGCTCCAACTATGGTAACTAGCAGTACTGATGGTAAACAACATACACACCAAACAATAATTGGAAGAACTGAAAAAGTTATAAAAAATGTGTCACAAAAATTCAAGCATGTTATACAGAAGGTTGAAGTAGCGACGGAGGAGGCGGCTAGTGATCTAGGGCATACAGTAATCAATGGCGCAAAAAAAATTATTTTAAAGGCCGGCCATGCCATCCACACAGTATCTGTTGATGTGGGGGATGCGCTTGAAAAAGGTGAAAATAAACTTAAGAATACCGTCACAGCAGCTGCTCATCATGTAACTCAAACAGTTGTACAAGCGGCAAAGGGGGCAGTGGATTCAATCAAAGACGAAGTGGAAAGCAAGTTGGCGGTCCATGTAGCAAAAGTGGCTCATATGGCGAACGAAATTCGCGACGTTGTTAGGAAAGGAAAGAACTTCGTGCAGAAAATAGAAGACGCACCGGAAAAAATCAAACAAAAGTATGAGGAAAACAAACATCATGCAATAGGAAAGATAAAAGGCCTTGTTGATAAAGTTACAGGTAATATCAAGAAAAAAGTGCAGGAAGACGCAAAGAAATTATCAGACAAAATGCACATCCATCCATTCGAGCGTCACCATCATCACCGTAAGAAGCATCATCACCACTTTAACTTCATTAGGAAGCTTAAGAAAATACACATATAAATAATAATAATTTCAATCATAATTAATATTATTCATGTAATATATAATGGTCAAATACTACGGAAGAGCTAGACAGCGCATTGGTTCGGTGAATACTAACCAACTAGGACTAAAAATGAGCGGATGTCCCTCACGTGTAGGGCGCAATCCTGTAAATGCAAGATACATTAAACAGCGTGTGAACTGTATGAATGGGACTTGTGGTCCAATTTCAATTCATGGGGTGCCTCGTTTTGGCAGATATATCAGAAATAAACCCCCATATTGCCGAGAAAAATCATCAACATGTTTAGCAGCTGCCGGCGGTATAGGCAATATTAATACACCTTATTATAGAACACCCGCTCCAGGTGAAAAGGGTTGTGGGTGTAATAATGGACCGTGTGACTCTGAACTATATGATGCAAAAGGTTTGTTTGATAACCGTTATGCGAATTTAAGTAAAGACCATCCTATGTCATGGGGGATTAAAGAAGCAAAAAATCATCCAAATGCAGTTGCAGTGCCACGTTTTTATTATAGTGGGAATGAACTTGCCCCAGAAATACTTAGTGGCATACCTATTGACATGAGAGATTTAAAGCGCGATTTCTACGGGACCGAATACCAAATCAGTGTTTACGATCCGGGTTGGGCATTGCAAGAAAGTAGTTTTTTAAATACATACCGCAAAGCTCCCTCGCCATTTCTTAAGGGTGTGGCAGGTTTAAATTACAAACCAAATCAACCCGATTTACTAAGAAGTACAAAATCTTTTTCTGGGCCTTACCCGGCGGCGCCGACATTCAACGTTGTCGGACAGCAATTTGACAGTACATACGCATTGCAACCTGCGATGAAACGTTATAGTTCTGGCAGCACTACTGACTACGATCCAGATACGGGGTGGGAGACGTCTATGGAACTACATTTATGGGGCGCAATGCCTATAGATATAATGTACGCTTTAGGCTGTTGGGCAACTGGACCGGGCGACCCAGGGCCAGCCCAGTTCCCGGCGCAAGGCGGGAGTGCGCAAGATAACATGAAATTACAAAAATTCATGGTACCCGGACGGAAAAATGTAAATGTACTGCAATTGTGGACAGAGTGCTGGTTAAACGTATTAGCTCAAATCTACTTGTTGACCGTTAAAAATGGAGGCCTGTACAAAGTTCATTGGAGCGGCGCACCAAACAAACCAAATATTCAAGAATTTTTCAACAGTGTATCAAACCCAGGTAAGACGCTCAGAACGAATCTTGTCGATCCGGTTTTGGGATTTGATGTGGTCGCGTCCAACCGCAAAACGAAAAGACACTTTGCACCTGGAGTAACTCTACGCGACACGGAAATATATGACCCCAACCCTCCATTCTTGAAGCTCCTTGCTAATGTCAATGATCCATATAGTTTCACAGAAACGCTACGAGCGTGCGTCCGCAGTGATTTCCATGATGCCATGTACTCCGCCGGGCGACCCTCAAAACTGCCTCCGGGAAGAGAAATATTGAAAGTTGTACCGACACTCACCGGACAGCGCGTTCCGTTTCTCAACCCCAAATTTGGCGGAAGCGCTGCAGATTTTCGGTCCACACGGCGTGACGCAGCGGCGGGAGGCACGGGGAGGCAATATCCAGTCAATGGCGAAACTATCTCGCCGGGCGGCAGCCAGACGTACGAGTCCAGGTATGTCGGTGGGCCTGATTTTTTAGGCGGGACCGACCTGGGGCCAGGAACAATCACTGGCGGGGGGAAAAGTAATAAATCGCCAGGCGGGGATAACGTCCCTACCGGGGCGTTACCTTTCACAAACGTGATAGGCGCCGCGGTAATAAATGACAATGAGGTTCCTACATCGTATGATTTTTTCCAGTATAGACTCGCGTGCGTTCCTCCTGACACAAAATTATGGTAAATTTAATTGCATAACCATTGTTTTAATAATAATAATTTCAATCAAAATTAATATTATTCCTTGATAACCATAGCATCTTTGATCTCTATTTGATTGCCTAATGATTTTTTTATTTGTTCTTTATTTTTGTCTATTTCATTATTTCCACCACCCATGATTTGTTGTATCATCGTATGCCACTCATTTAGTAATTTATCATTCGTTAAATAATTAGGATGATCTTTTTCCCATTCCTTTAATTGTTTTATTTGTTTTACAGTAACACTCTCAATAGTTTTATCTATCTTTTCATTATTCATATCTTTTTCCCACTTGTTTTCTTCTTTGATATAAAATTGTAAACGTTTTTTATCAGAACAATGAATTGGTCTCTCCGTTGGATCTAAATCTTGAAGATTTTTAGCAAATATATTACTAATACCCTTTACATAACCATGGACACGTGTATATTGCAAATCATCTAAACTTACCTTTACATTTTCAACAAAATCCCTAAGATTCATAGCATTTTTACATTGTTCATTTAAAAACACATTGATTGTCATCTTTTTATTATTACAATTTTGATAATTAATGACTTGTCTATCTTTTGACATTTCTACCAATTTTTCCATCAATGTATTATTCTGTTGTACAACTTTATTGAACATTTCGACCGTTAAATGACTGGAATCACTACTTGTTGTAGGCAAAGGTGAATGTTCTAATACTTTTTCCCTTTTCATCAGTTGGGGGCACTTTTTTTTGTGCTTACTGAGCCCCGAATTGTACTTATATTGCTTGCCACAAATGCACTTGAAAACTGGTGTGGAACTTTGTGAGTTATCCACAGGGTTATCCAAATTATCCATTTTATGTTTTGTAGTGGATAAATGACGAATCCATTGAGATTTTCTATTCGATGAATAGTTACACTTTTGACAAAAAAATTTTGGTGGAACTTTTTTGGAACTTTTTTTCATCTATAAATGGATAACATAAAAAGTTCCTAAATTGTTATTTTTCATGTATCAAAAAAATCCTTTGTAGTGCTAGAAAAACCAACTATTCTTTTTAAATACCTACATCATTGTAGTTCCCTTGTAAAATGTGTAAAATATTTTAAGATCCTTTTGTCCCATGAGTCAATTTTGGACATTTCAAAAATGTCCATTTTTCGATTTTTTGAGAATACCTTTTTCATTTTTTTTACATTTTTTACACTCACTACTACAATAATAAAAAAAATAAAACTTAAAAATAAAACCTCACTACATAATATATGGGAGAACATCTTCATTCTATGGTGAGAAAGCGAATTGGCAAAGAAATGAAAGATAATAATGAGTATAATTATTCAAATTGGATACTTTTTAATGCTGATAAAAATAAGGAGCCTTTTTTATTTATTCCGATCAATCTTTATCCTTCTCTTCAAAAAACGGCTTTAGAAGCAGGTAGAGAACCCGCATTAGTAATTACATTTCAAAATAGGTGGCCGTGGGCACCTCCAAAAGTAACTTACTATGAAAAAGAAATACAAGAATTATATAGGACAAGTAGCATATTTGAAAGAGATATATTAAAACTCTCAGATATAGGCTGTTTATGTTGTGGATCTATTCTATGTAAAAATAGATGGTCTATAACAAGCAAAGTACAGGATATAATTAATGAATTTATAAAAATAACTTCATGGAGAGCAAGGGTAGTTGAACGATTTTTATGTAAAAAATTACAATATCAAAAGATAAAATTGCCTGTGGAGGATTATCCTATATTTGAATATTTATAATCCAAATATATAATATATCATGCATAAAATCAAGATATTTGGCATTACGTATTATTGTAGCTTGCCGTCATGTTTAGATGAATATTTGGGGGTTGCAGCTATCATAATAGGATTAGTAGGATTTTTTGTTCAATTAGGTAAAACAGCTAAAAGTCTTAACGTAAGTTCGTGGTCTATATATGCTTTGATTTTGGTTGGCATCAGTGAAGCTTTATTTTGCATTCAAGGTGTTCTAAAAAAAAGCTGGAGCATAGCATTAACTAGATTTTGTACATTCTTAGGAGCCTGTTTATATATTTATTTTTGGTTTGAAGCGACCCTTAAAGGAAAAACAAAATAAATTAAAAATACTTGATTATTATAATTATGGATCATAATCAAGTCGATGATTTATTAGACGCGTTAGAAAATGACTCCAACTCGTCTATTATTAATTTAACCAGTAGGAAAATTAAAGAGCATAAAAATAATGTACTACAACAAATTCAATTGCCTAGGGAGAAGTTAAAATCATATCATAAAAAACTAAAAGATTATCGATACTGTACAGATCTTAAAGATATTCAATATGGTTTTTATATTAGATGGATCCCTTTAAAAGATCCTGAAAACATGAATTTAACCAATGGTGCAATAATATGTGATGTAAAACTGGTAAATGGAAAATTGCATGTTTTATGTAAAAATAGAGGTAGAATGATGCAAATCAAGTTTGATGAGGTATTAATATTTCAAAAACTATCTGATCAAGAGAGAGTTATTTTGAGTATTTTAGATTATTTAGATAATTAAAGACATTTAAGTTGACTTGTTAATTTATCTATTTTATCTGTTTTATCAGGCCCTACAAATCCAACTGTACACGTTCCATTTGCTACTTCAGTGTGACCAGCGTCAAATACGCGACCATTTGAAACTTTTTTTCTAGTTGCTATTTCAAGAATAGTATTTAGTGTTTTCTCATTCTCAACTTTAAGCACTATAATGGTCTCGCCATCTTGTTGCCATTTACATAGATTGCCGTTTTCAATAGCAGCAACAGTGGCATCTACAACTGCATGACCAGTTTGTGCTGCAATTTTCCCTTTGCTCATTTTCAAATCGTTTCTTACAATTAATGCTAATTTATAGCTCATTTTTTACTTATTAAAAATAATAATTAAAAAATCAATTTATTTTTTGGTTTCTTTTACCTTGATGGAAATTTTACCCTTTCGCTTTATAACTCTAGGTTTACCAGTTGTTTTTACTGTAATCTTCGCCTTTTTTCTAACTCGCTTTCCTAGTTTAGCTGCCAATTTTGCTCTTGCTATATAAGCTTCAATCGTTGTTATGTTTAATTTTGTAATTGTGTTATATCCAGATTCCATTCTAGAAACATTCAGTCTAATAGACTCATCCCTACTTAGAACGCCATATGTAGGAGGTGTATTACTTTTAGCAAGTGCAAAACTTCCAGCAAAAATAACATAACATTGTTCTGGTTGACCATTAATAAATGATATATATTTAGATGCCGTTGTAGGTATTTTTGTTCTACATAGAACAATTAATGACAAATTGTATTTTCGTGATAAAATGAAAAAGTCCATGATTGTTAAATAATAATTAGTTGTTGTTATGATATCTACTAAAGGTGTACCCGCTCTAATCGCATCAACTTGATCACGTTTACTTTGAGCCCGCATTATTGTAAGGATATCAGTATTCCCAGAGTTTAGTATAGACGTGTATTCTGTTATTAAATCCGTAACCAATGTATTAAGATCGACATTAAGATCAATGTTATTATTATTTATTATTTCTTTCATTATTTCCCACGTGCAATTTATACTTGATCTATATTCTATTATCTGATAGTTATTAAACCCCTGATCTCTCCAGTTACCAATAGAAAGCTTTTGTAATCTAGGGTCTGTTATTACACATTCATTTACAGTATCTGTTTTCATTAGAATATCTACTCCGAATTGATTGTCGTATAGAACGGATACATTAGGTTCGCTAGTATCCCATGTGTTAGAGTCTTTGATAAATCTATTTTCTTTTACAGGCGTCATATCTTCAAAATAATCACCATATAATAAATCTTCTAGAAGTATAATTTCATTATCTTTTAAGTTATATGATACAGATTGAAATGATAAAAAGGTCTGAGGTTTAAAAATAAATGTTCTAATTCGATCAAATTTTATCAATTCAGCGGTGATTCTAACAAAATATTCAATTCTATTATTCCCCCCACTGATTAAGTTGTTGCTAGGTAATAACAATTTACATACACCATCAGAGTTTGAAAAGGTGCAAAAATCACTAGCATTGCATTTTTCTTTACTTAAATTTATACACTGTTCAATATTTCCAATTTTATTTATTGTACTTACATCATAGTCTGTAAATTCTATATAATTTGATAATATATCTCTTATAATAGCACTTATACTATCTATTTTATCTAGATAAAGCGTAGAATAAGATGTTATTATTTGATATAAATCATTTTTGGTTTGTTTATTTTCGTAATAAGATAAAACGATACGTAATAGATTTCTGAACACATTGTAAAAATAGCTTTCTAATCGAATTTGCTTTACTTTTAATATTCTATCATTATCTACGTTTTTATCGCTTAAAATCATTTTATCAGTTTCCAAATAATTCAGATTTTGGGTATAATTTTTTGATTCAAGTACAGGTATTCCATCCGGTTCAATACCACCCACAGGTTCTTGATATGGTTCTGGTATGATGGGTATAAATTGATTTGTTTCAGTGATAATACCAACTAAAACAGCAGCATTTACTACTTTATATTTTGGCGCCGACGCTATTTTACGCTTACTAGTAGTACTTAAATATTTTAATTTTTCAACAGTATCATTATAATTTTGCCAGATATCTGGTCTACCGATAAAAAGATAAGGTAGTTTTAGATCTAATGCAGACGGCAAACAAGGAACATATATAAAGTCTGTAGCATCATCTTCTTTAGATGCTATTACTCCTATAACTTTTGTATTAAAATTAATTATTTGCATGGTAGGTTTGTAAATGATGTTTGTACGATTTAACTGTTTTAAAATGTCGGATAATGGTATATTTCTACGAAATCCTTTATCTTGATTATATTTAATTGGTAAACTAGACAAAGGGTTACATTTATTTGTTAAACTATTCCATATAACGTGTCTTAAAATAGGTTCTAATTCAGGCATAGTTCTTCTAATATCAGGTAGATAAAAGAGTTTTCTTACGTCATATACAGTTTTCTTCAGTCTTGTATATCTATAAACTGGTTCAAAAAATCCATTTCTAGAATAAAGTATTAGTATTCTTTTGTTAACATCATATGGATTTGCAGAATATTGATTTGTAGGGCAAATTAATTCAATTCTTGATGTAATGTCGTCATCTGGGCTATTTAAAATAATTAAATTAAGACCATTTTCAAAGAGCCCGCCGGGCATACAAACAATATCCCAAAGATATTTGTAATTGATCAATACTTCATTATTATTAACAAACCCTATAAAATTTTTGTAAGCGTTCACTACACGTGTAAAATATAAATTAAATTGTGACTCTTTCATGCTTTTTTGGAGAGATTTATATAAATTACTAGATTTATAAGAGGCGACATCTACATCATCATCGTTTCCAAAAATATTAACCAAATCGCCATTTTGGAATGTAATAAATTTATCCAATGTGACCTTTTCAACGATAATATCTTTTATTTGACGTATGGTTATAATTGGACTCTTTGTTAAATGCGAAGCTGGTTTTTGCGATAAATCATCATATGTAGTCATATCAGTGTACATATCAGCTAAACAAGCTAAAAATGACTGTGATGCGCTTTTTTCAACACCTTTATGTAATAAACAAGGTTGGTTCATTTTTAACCGAGTTTCCGACGCACTTTGCTGGCAAATTTTTTTACAATTATATCCCATAAATTTTTGAACTGACAAAGGTAAATACCCCAACTGTCCCATTCTCAATGGCCATGCTTCAAGCAAAGGTGCTTCATCAAATTTATTTTTTGTTTTTCTAGAAGATACTCTTAAGGAGGGTTCATTTTCAACCTCTTTTGATTCAGATTGATTACATTGGGCATAAATTTTTTTACGAGAAGGTGCCGGTTTTTCTCTAATTGTCTTCTTACCTTTTATTGAACTCATAATAATAGAACCCTCATCATCAACTTTGTAAGTTGGGCCTTTTCCACCCGGACCTTCGCCTACCGGTTGATACATAGTATCAAATGTAATAGTAGGGGGTTTTTTACTAGTTTCTTTTGTTTTGGTATTTTCATAAATTAGTTTACCCCTCTTATCCAAACGCTCTATCCAATCTCCTTTGCCTAATGAAGTAGGCTTCTGGTAACAGCAAGGGACGCATAACCCCGATGGATGTTTATCCGTGCCCATAAAACTAGGAAACATTGGTTTGTAAACCATTAAATTATTAGTCTCTACGCCACTTTTATGGAATCTATCGTCTGTAAATTCGACAATCCTTTTTCCAGGAGGAACCTTATCTGATCCATGAGGTATTAATGCATCCCAACCGCCGCATTTGCCATTATTTATATCTTCAAACGATATTGATCTAGATTTTCCATTTTCATCATACAAACACCAAAAACGTGGACAAATATAATGATATTTTGTATCGCCGCTTCCGTATGTTATATGTTCATCATATGATCTGGTACCAAATTTTGCATCTTGTAGATCGATATATTTTTTCTCTTTGCTTGTTAACATAACAGGTTGTTTACTATATTCATTTGGACACGCTTTTGAATAAGCCTTATATCTTCCATCCTTTTTCTTTAAAAATAGAGTGGGTTCTAGTCTTTCTTTTTTATCATTGAAAATATTAGGATTACCTTTAATTCTAGTGCCTTCCAAATTAACTTCGGCTTCACTAGTAATATCACTCTGTGGGGAATCATTACTGGTATTAGAAGTTGATCCTGGCGAGTTAGGAGAAGGAGACGACTCTCTAATTCGACTAATTTTAGTTTCCATAAGTGGCGATGGGGTTTTTTCCTTTTCGGGCGAATCCGAAAAAACAAAATTACCAAAATCAACCTCTCCCAAATCATCGTCTTGTTTTTGTGGAGAGCCATTATCTTCATCGCCCATAGTTTCAAATTGAACATCTCCAAATTCAAATGTTTCACCATCATCTTCATCATCATCTTCAACTGCGCCGAACATATCTAGAAATGCATCTTGTCTTTCTTCATCAACAAACCTAATTTCTTGTCCTTTTATATCTTCTTCTGCTTCAATATTTTTCATTTCCTTACCTTTACATAATTTGGTAATTGTTGTAGATTTTACTGCGGTACTTTTTTTATCAATAATCATTCGTAACATTGTATCAATATAAATAAAAACATGTCTAAGATATCCAATATCATTTATATTGGAAATTGTAATTCTTGTTGAAAAGTTAGCTTTATTTCTTGTAATAGATACTGGGAAACCAGTATTAGTTCTAATAGTAATTCTTCTATTTTCAAATAAATCTGTTTCTGTAGCCACTTGTGAAGCCCAGTCAGCAAATTTTTGTCTTGCAATTTCTTCAGTTAAGCCAAAGTTACCGACTAATTGTCGCTTGATTAAATCAGGCTCCTCTCCTTTTTTTCTCATTTCATTAATAAATGAATCAATACTATCCATCTGATTGTAATTTGAAACGCGTTTATATTTTAATTTTATCTCATCGGACTTTCCAGATAAGTCGCCTTCTAGTACTGTAAATACGCCCGATAAACATGCTAGGTAATTTTTAAGATGTATATTTTTTTTAATTTGTATCATTGAAAGAAATGTAATTTCTTTAAATTCTATATTATTATCATTAAATGAGTCAAAAAGCATGTATGTATATCCGCTTTGTTCAAGAAATGATTTAATTTTTTCTAAGATCGGTTCGTTAATAGCTAATCTAATAACATTTTCTATTTTTTCTGGATTTAAAGCAGCATTGTGATTGATTGAAATATTGATATTTCCATTGGTCTCAAATTCGCAAGTTAATATATATAAATTTTGCTCATAACTATATTCTATATAAAACCCTACCCTTTTTCTTCTTGCTAATATTTTACTAATTTTAATAATTTTACCCTTTTTGTCGCCGTTTGTTGTGTAAAGATAGGGAATATTTTTACCATTAGTAGCTATTGCATTATTAGTAAATAGACGATAAATATTTTCTCGTTCTCTACCTGGATTATATTTTATCATGGGTATTTTGTTGTCGCTATGAATAAGTTTAAATAAAATTTCAAGGGGTAATTTTACTGAATATTTGGGGTGCATTGTAAATTCCATTTTTAAAATGCCAGGTGTATTATCTTGATAGTCCAAATCAGATTTTCTTTTGTAGTAAACATCATATAAGAGATCTACTTTTTCATTATATTTATTGAACGCCTTTGTTAATTGCGCATTTGTTTCATCATATAATGCTATTTGTTGTTCTCTTAATTGTTGTATCGTAGTTATTTTATTTTTTATTACAAGATTTGGAAAATAAACATCAAGAAAATTTTTCTGGGTTAAATCGGGAATACTATCAGAATATTGAAGAACCTCTTCAGCTAAGCAAATAAAAATATTATTTTCACATAGTGTTCCATATTCAAATAACAAATTTGAATTTTGGGTTGTTATTTTACCTTCTATATCATTTTTAAGAACGGAGTCCATTATGATACAATTATAGGGATTGACAGTGTATGGGAATTTTTTCCGCAATGCTATTTTCTGACCTATAGGTACTGTAATATTTTGTTGTTCATCCCATTCTATGTTTTTTAAAGCTATAAATTCTTCAAAATCATAAACATCTTTTTCTTCATCAACAAAAGCCGCGCAGGTCTGAGATTGCTGTATATCTTCACATTCTCCAGGTAAAATATTTAATAGATATTGGCATAATCTCTCCTGTGTTAATTCCAAAGTCTCAACTTGTGTCAATTGATTATATAGCACCGATGGATTAATCTTTTTTCTATGAACAGCAAACATATATAATTCTTTTAATGATATCCTAAGATTAGTATGCTGTATAATTTTTTTTTTAATAGTTGATACAGTATCATCGCCGTGTATATAAACGTCAATTAACTCAATTGGAATACTATTTTTTTCTATATTTGTTCTCTCTGAATCGGAAAATATGGATACACCAGCATCATCCATGAAGTCATCGCTAATGATATGAGATCCTTTAAATACAAATATTTTTTTAATTTCTATACCTTCTAAATGGTTAATTTTAATTATTGACATCTATATAAATATAATCTATAATATTTATTATAAATTATGTTAAAATTAATTGTTGCAAATTGTAGGAACGGTGGGATAGGAAAAAATAATATGTTACCATGGAATTTAAAACCAGATCTTATTAGATTTAAAATGTTAACAGTAGGTAAAAATAATAATGCCATTATAATGGGAAAAAATACGTGGGAATCTATTGGATCAAAGCCATTAAAACAGAGGAAAAATATAGTTGTTTCTACGACTATGGAAGAAAATGATAAATGTATAGTTAAACCCTCATTAGATAAAGCAGTATCCTTTTGTAATAAAAATAATTTTGATGAGTCATGGATTATAGGAGGACAGAAATTATATGAAAGTGCAATGAAGACTTATGATATTGATGAAATATATATGACTGAAATTTATCAAGACTTTGATTGTGACACATTTTTTCCTCAAATTCCAGATAATTATTATATCATATATGATACATTATGGAAGCAGGAAAATGAAATAACATACAAATATGTGACTTTAAAAAATAAAATTAGCTCAAATTACATGTTTCATAATGTATTGTCACGAGACATTGTAGGTATATAAATCTATACTATATATATGCAATTTGTAAATTTTATACGTATTAAAAATTTATTAAATCAAGGATGTAATGTAATTTATAAATTAAATTTAGAAGTTCCATCTTATAAAAATGTTGTGGATGTGTGGAAGAATTATAAATATAACAATAGACTAGACGTATATAGCAATGATAGAGGTATAATAAATGACATATTTAATTTTCATAAATCAAATATAGATCACGTAATTTTATACCATGCCAAATATAATGAAAATTGTTTATTAATGTGTAAAATTAGTGGGAAATATTCAAATTTATTAATACCTGCGGTAGAAATAAATCGAGATCAAAAAAGTTTTATAGCTGTTTATTGTTAATTAAAGCCTTATATGTTTTCTTTTTCTAGCGTGTTCAGATTCGTGTAATTTTCTCATAAAATTAGTGAATGGGCGACTGTGAAATGGATTTTTGAATAAATGTTGGTGAGGAATGTTGGCTTCCTGATGATTGGTATGAATTTGGGGATAAGAGGTTTTGTGATGAATTTCATGATCTCTATGAAAAGGAACAGATTTACTTTCTTTTTGTTGAATTGGCGGTGAAGCGGTAGTAGTTTTAATTTGAGATAATAGATTTGTAACGGGTGTATTTATATAAGAGGTTTGTGGACAAGGTGGCTCCCAGCAAGGCATAGGCGTTGGATCATAATGATGAGGAGGATGTGGGCGTGGACGAGGAGGATGGGGATGAGGGCCATTGGGCGATGGGCCTGGTAATACTCTGGCTACGATACGATGTGTAGAAGAAGAAGCATTTCTATTTATTTTAGAAGAGGGTGACGATTTAGTTTTTATTTTTGATAGCGTTTCGTCTACTTCCTTTGGAACAATACTTGAAATTTTTCCACATCCCCACGGATGACAATGTGGTTCTGGTGTAGTTTTGTTATTACTTGATGTATGCATTGTATGCATTGTATGCATTTTATTTATATGACTAGTTTTTGTAGCGCGTGTATTAAATATAAAAAACAATATAACCGCACTAAGAAATACTATAGAAAATATAAGTATAATATTCATTTTATATACTAAAAAGATTATAAATCATAATAAGGATTATCAGTAATTTCCATTCCACAATATTGTTTTGGATTCTCCTTATAATTGATGGGTTTATACAGCTTATGTTTAACAGCAATGTCTAATAAAAATTTAAAATTTTGCCAAAATTCATCATTATGACCAACGGTCTTTGACATCACGTGTCCTAATTCATGTATTCCTACAAATGTCAACGTATTTTCATCAATTAAATTATCACCTTTCTTAGTTGTTGTAGTACAAAACGCTATTTTTTTTCCCTTATCTTCAGAATATGCTGTATACTTTGAGGTAGGTAATGTTTCGCTAACTTTTGAAGGGTTGAAATTTTTAACTAAACGTTTAATATTTTCACGATCGGGAAATTCTTTTTGAGCAATTTTTACTAAACTTTTTAATTTATCAGTAACAGTTGCTAAAAGATTAGCGACTAATTTTAATTTTGGTCTCTCCCTAACACAATATTTATTACCATCAACATCAGAAATGATACATTTTAAGTTAAAGGCGTCAGATTCAAAATATATTTTTAACATTACACCTATTATGAATACAATTAAAACATAACCTAATACATTCATTTTTTGAACCATACTTATATATTGTATATAAAATCATATATGATGTAAAAAATATATGATTTACTATTTATTTGGGTCCACATCCAATCTCCATAGGACGTCTGTTAAAATCAGGACCAATTGTACTACTGTTCCATGGCCCTACATTCAATTGAGGGTTAGCAGGTTCAGAACGAAGCTGAAGGTTAGCATTTCTCAAACTCTGTCCAACAGTGTTAATACCGATATGGTATCCGGCTTTAAGAAGACTAACATTGGCAACATCTCCAGCGCCCATAGGGTTCATTTTAGAGAATTGATTATTGCCATCTCTGGGCAATAGCTGTTTTGGGTCTACAACAGGTTGTCTTGTACAACTAGGAGGCAATCCGTGCATATCAGTTTTTACTCCAGCAACTCCGGCAGGACCGGCATTTTGTCCTAAAGGTGCGGCGGGACCAGCTGGCGCGCCTGGTGCACAACATGAGGCAGCGTTGCCGGCAACTCGGTTCGTCTGTGGAACATTTGGTGCATTAACAGCATTAAGAACATCGTTGGTAACGTGTATTCCAGAGCCATTGCTCATTCCAGACTGAATAATTCCCTTTTGTGCAGAGTAGTTGTTTACGAAATAAATTAAAACAAGGGCTGCAACAACTGTTAAAATAACCATGTGATTGCTACATAAATTCTTCAACGTTTTAGCTAGCGTCATTCTATAAAATTAGCATATAAAAAATTTTTATCATTAATTATCAAATTATTAATTCACCGTCATTTCTAAAAGTTCACTTTCATCATCCGAACTTTCGATTTCGTCCAATAAATATAGTGATTTTATTCTTTTAGCTTCTAAATAAGCTTCAATCGCTCTTTTTTTTGCTTCCTTTGCACGCCTTTTAACCTCCTTATATATTTCAAGATAAACCTCGTCGGGTTTTTTAAGTTGAACAGTTTCTTTATCTTCAGGCATCACAAGATTAATTTCGCTTAATTCAGTATTTTTCTCTAAAGGTTCTGTATTAATTATTAGAGATTTGTTATCTACAGTTTCAGAATCCATTATTTCTTCCTCTGATTTCGCTAAACTTTCAGTATTAGTATTATCATCTGTCACGCCTTCTTGTACTATGTCATTGGTATTAATATCGACTTCTTTAATGTTTTCAACAATGTGATCTGTATGAACCGGTTCTAATTTATTATCCTCAAGCTCTCTCTGAACTGGTTCAGCAGATGTATTTTTTTCATCATCTTCTATATCATTGCTAGGATCATGGTTTGAAATATCAAGTGTCTCAAGATTTTCTGCCACTACATCATTTTCAACACTATCAGTATTATCGGCTTCATCGACGGTATCATCAACGGTATCATCAACTGAATCATCAACTGTTTTAGATTGCAATTCTTCAGTGGTTAATATGACATTATTTATTGTTTTTTCAGTAATTTGTTCAGATGCTTCTACAGGCTTAATAAGACATTTATTTCTAAATACTTTCTCTTTAAGAACCATTGCTTGTGTTAAATTAAATTCTAAAGAAAAGCTTTGAGATGTAAATTTTAAACCAGTAATTTCTAGTAAACCCATAATTGTTTTATCTTTTGTGATATCTTCTATTTTTAAAAGCGTTTCATCTTCATCATAGATTTGAATAGTAGGCTGTGAATTTAACCTACTTTTAGGTCTTTTAATAAAGCAGCGTAACAAAATATTTGTACCTTTATATGATCTCAAAATGTTTTGCCAGTGGTAATCAATTGTATCCATGTCCATATCAGTATGAAACCATTTATCTTTTTTCTCGTATATTAAATTCTTAACCTTATCTTCAATGCTTTCTAAAAAATCAACAACACTGTCTTCCTCTTTATCAAACATTAAATCACAATAAATTTTCTTTTCGGTTTTAACAATACCATTTTTAGTTTTACATCTCGGAGTTTGGATTGTAACACTGTTTCCAAATAGCTTTAATTTAGAAAAGTAGGCTCCGCCCTGCAATCCTTGTGGATTAGCTAAAGTAATATCATCTAGTGGAATTTTGTCTTTGTCAAAAGCATATATTTTTTGCATACTCATTATAATGATAAATAGAAAAATATGTTTATACTAGTACGCATAATAGAATTAAAAATATTTATTATTTTTAATGGGAATATCTCTCAAAGACTCTGTAATTTCAGAATGCGTAAATATATTAAAACGTAAAGACGTAAAGGATGAAATTAAAGCTTTATTTCAACCTATAATTGATATGGTTTTGCAAGAAATTTATCCGTATATTTTTCTATCCATGATATTCGTACTAATTAGTTTTTTGTTAATTTTAGGAATATTTATATTATTGTTGCGTAATAATAAAAACGACATTAAATTACCAATGATTTCTAAATTTTTCTTTGCTTAATGTATAATGGCTAAAACACGAAGACGCAGAGGATCGGGACGTACCCGTCGTGCCGGAAAAAAAAGTAAACGTGGTGGTAGTTTGTTAGCAGGTGTTGTTGGTGCTCTCAAAACCGCCCTTCCTTCTATTGTGCTTTACGAAGCTTTGCGTGCACAAAGCAAACGCGTAAAACGCGGAGGCAAATCTAAGCGAAGGCGCAGACGTGGAGGCAAAGGTACGCGCAAACGCAGACGTAAGTAAATAACAAATGTATTATATGTATCAAAATATATATAATACCAAATTTATTAAGTTTTATAAATAAGTTAAATATATCTGTATATCATAAAATAGATGTCATTTGAAGATAATATTAGACAGTGGGTAACCGTAGATAATCAATTAAAAAAATATAATACTGAAGTTAAACGTTTAAGAGAAGCAAAAGGTATTTTAGGCAATAATATACTAGCCCACGCAGTTGATCAAAATCTTTCACATAGCGTTGTAGAGATATCAGACGGATCTCTAAAATTCCAGAACGTAAAGGTCACGTCGCCCTTAACGTTCAAATTTATTACCCAGTGTTTAAAAGACTGCATAGAAGATGAAGAGCAAGTAAAGTTGCTTATAAATTACATTAAACAAAAACGTGAAGTTAAATATGTCCCAGAGGTGAAAAGAACATATGCAAAATAATTTAAATATTATACCATAATTGTATTTAAATGTCGAAAAAAGAACTCCAGTATGCTCCTAATCCTTTATCTTTTGGAAATTTAGTAGTGCCAAAAAAGAAAAATGAGTATAGAACGTGGTGGCGATCAGCCATTAAAGCTGATTATCCAGAATTTTGGGATTCAGAAAATGGTCCAGTTACACATGGACAATATATTGTTGATTTTTACTATAAATTAAAAGAAATAGTTAATGCATCGGGTTACGTAATAAGTGATGAAAAACAATTTAAAAATGAAATTGCAACTTTAATATATCACTTATCTAACGAAAAATGAGCGAAAAACCTTTACAGAAAGATTTTAGAGAATATGCATATGATGACGAGAATTTAGAAGAAGATGAAGAAACTATTCGCGAACGTCAAATATTAAAAGAGTTTTTTAAAGAAGAAGATTTTTTAGACTTTCCTGATACACGAGAAATTTTAGAGCAAGAGTTTAGATGGAAATTTGAAAAAGAATTAGAACCTAAATTAGAAGGGTTTTGGGAACGACAAGTAAAAATGTGTCGCAATCAAGGGTCTACATTATTCGATAATGAAATTGATTATTCCCATGTAGGTACATTTATAGGAACAGTATTTGATTATTTAAAGCCAAAATATGATTTAGAAATATTTTATGATTGTCCGCAACTGGCAAAAAGTATGATAAATACTCATGAAGAAAGAAAAAGGAGAGTTGCGGAACAAAGAATAAAAGATATAAGAGAAAACTACAAAAAATCAGGAGATAATTCAAATAAAAAATTTGATTGGACAACTAAATCATATAAAAATAGTTAATTAATATATACTAATGGATGCTGATAATTTTATATACCATAAAGATGGAGGAAAAGTAATAGCAGCTGGTTATTCGATTGATAGTAAGTTATTAGAAGGCGGTATACCTGCAATTGCTAATTATAAAATACAAAAAGGTGGTAGTATAGAAACTTTAGCGGTGCCTGCTGGATTATTTTTATTACAACAATCGATTAGTTCAAAAACTAATGCACTTAACACAATAGAAAAAGAGCCAGAGGTTATAGGAGAAGGGTTATATGATAAATTACTAGACTTGATGGAACCGAAAAAGAAAAAGAGGGCAAAACATGGCAAAAGAAAAACCCGTAGCAAAAACAAAAAGCGAACTAAAAGAAAAACAAGAAGAGTCTAAAATTATACATAATATAATAGCAGTATTATGTATAATGGTAAAAACATTAAAGAAACGTACAAAACCCAAAAAGAAACATCATAAAAGAACACTAAAGAAGATCAGTACATTTAAACAATATGAAAAAGTTGGATCGCGAATCATTACAAGAAAGGCTTTTTTAAATTATAGTTTATCACGATTTAAGAAACTCTCTCCATTTGAATTAAAAAATACATTGATTTATTTAGCTAAAACTAAAACTCCTCTAGATGATTTCACTATGTTTCTGAATGCTGGAAGAGGTAATCCCAATTTCTATAATAGTTTTGTTAGGGAATGTTATACTCAACTACAAGCATCTTGTTTACAATTATCTTCTGAATTACAACCTATTCCAGATGTTAAAAAGGTAGTGGCATTAAAAGTATATCCACTTCCAACAAAAATGAATTTTCAGCGAGGAATGATGAAACATCTTAAAGGAATGTCAAATAAAAAGGAAAATAAATTCATAGGCGAATACCTTAGTTACTTAGCAGCAGAAGCCAAAAAACAAAAACTAAATGTTAATCGAGTAATGCATGATGTTGTTTTATCCATGATTGGATGCTTTTATCCTTCGCCGCCCAGAATCCAGCCTCATTTAGAGTTAATTGTTAAGAATTTTATGCATAAACTTATTTTTGGAAATAAAAAAACAAAAGAAAAAGCAGATGATTATGAATATTTTGCCACAGAAGGGGCAGCTGCGGGAATATTATACGTCTTCAATACACTTCATATTAATGGCTTATTGCGTCATGGAGATACGATTGCATTGATAACTCCAATTTTTAGTCCTTATCTTGAAATGCCGATATTACGCAGATACAAACTTAAAATTCTACAACTCAAAGGTAGTCCAAATGAAGAATGGTCATTACCAGATTCAGAGATCGAAAAATTACGTGATAAAAAGATTAAAGGATTGTTTATGGTAAACCCTGCCAACCCTGGGGCTTTTTCCTTACCACTTAGAAATATTCAAAAAATTGGAGAGATTGTGAATAGTGTTAGAAAAGACCTTATTATTCTTTCAGATAATGTGTATGCGCCGTTTGTAAAAGAATATAATTCGTTGGCCTATTCTTGTCCACAAAATACAATAGAAGTTTATTCTTTATCAAAATATTTTGGAACAACTGGTTGGCGTTTAGGAGTATGCATGGTAAGAAAAGAAAATAGATTTAATAATTTATTGAAAAATTTACCAAAAACAATAAAGAAAGAGTTAAGTACAAGGTATGCAACAGCATCTGTTACACCAGACGATTTGTCCTTTATGCAAAGATTAGTAGATGATAGTAGACAGGTTGCTGAAGCTCACGTCGGCGGATTATCTACTCCTCAACAGGCTATGATTGGCATGATGCTTTTCTATGATATGAATGATAAACAAGGCGTTTATAGAAATGAGATTCACTCACTTTTGAAATATAGAATGACATTATTGTACTCAGAACTTAATACACCAGTGGTTATGACTGATAGATCAACAAACTATTATAATTTATTAGATATCCCTGGTATTACTGAAAATCTTTATGGTAAAGAAGCTAGATCTAAAATAGAAAAAACTAATTACTTACATTTCCTTTTCCATTTAGCTAAAAAATATAAAACAGTTTTACTTCCTGGAATTGGGTTTGGCGCACCTGAATGGTACTTAAGAATAAGTTTGGCTAATCTTGCATCAACAGATTATAAACTTATTAGTAGAAATATTAAATTATGTATTCATGATTTTACCAAAAAAATATCAAAATAATCATTTCAAATAAATATTCTTTACATAGTTTATAATGGAATATTTAAAGTCATTTTTAATTGGAGGCGGCGTAATTGCTGGATCTAAAATAGCAGCCAATATAATGGGCCCTGAAATGGCTCCAATTGTAGGGGGACTTCCCACCGGGATTATAGCGTCCTTTTTCCTTGCAACGAATTCTAATAAGCAAAAATACTTTGAAGGATACGCGTACAGTTCCTTTATTTTGTTTTTAGCAATTCTATTTATTCACCTTGTTACATCACACTACAAAAAATTAAGTGTTAATATGGTATCAGGCAGTGCGTTTGTAGTATGGGCGCTATTGAGTTATTTTATAATTGGTGCGCATAAAAAAGGTAAAATATAATTACTAAATTGTTTATTTAATTAGTAATTATACTTGACTCCACTGTTCATAGTTAAATGGTGAAACAAGCATCTCGGGAAGTTTATTTCGGAATTGAGTAACTTTCTTTTCAAAACGCTTTTCTCTCCTAGTCATAGGAATAGGCGTGGATTTTTCCATTAGTTCACGTTCCAATTTAGTAATTTTAGGTTTATATCCATAACAATTAATACCGAAGCGAACATTTTCATTTCCTATAAATCCGCCATTTACACCGGGTCTCCCACAGTCATGTTTATGTCCCTCAATCTTTTGAAGCTCATTCCATGTGGTTTTCTGAGTTGGATATAAAGCCATTTGATTATCTGACCATCCATATCCGCACCATTCACCACCTTTATTATAGGCATCCTCTACCTGACTGTAATCCGCTAGCTTAGCTCCATAAGCCGTACAAACTGCCTTCGCATCTTTGTAAGTATAAATATTATCAGGTATATGGAACACCTGTTTTGCATAGGTTATTTCAGGAACAGTGCCATCAGAGTATTCAGCATCGCTACCGTCTATACTACCTTTACCATCATTTTCCGTTAAATCATCCGGAGGTGTAATTACCGCAATATCAACCTCGGGTTCTTTTGAGAACAAATTTTTAATACCAGTTCGTATATCTACTTTAAAAAAGTATTGTAATCCATTTATTAAAACTAAAAATACAAATAATGCCCATAATATAATTTCAATAAATGTCATGCCAGGCGATGATACAGGAGCCGCCGCTACTCCCCCACTTGATTTGCCTAGTCCTAAATAGCTAAATAAAAGATAATACAACATTATAACGGCGGTAAGTATGACAAGTACAAGAGGATTTGCCCCTTTAGCGGCGGTCTTTCCTATAAAATCATACATATGTGGAAATCCTTGCGTTGGTGTTATGTCAAGCATTATATAATATAATAATCTATTTTTTTTTGCGATAGAAGAAACAATATGATTTGGGTGATATTAGTTTACTCGTATCATTAATCGGATCTACACTGGAATCATTAAAATGATACCATTGACCATTTGCATTTTTTACATATGCCGTATAATGCCCTCCAAATACTCCGCCACTATGATTGCAAATGCCACATAAATCATAATTATAAGAAAACTTATCATATCCAACAACATATGGCGACATATCTAAGTTCTCTAAAGGAAAGTGCACAAGCGCTTGATTTTTGTTGACCGAATTAGAAAATCTTTTTAATGTGATTATAAAAATCTCTGGCAAACTCCAGAACAACATTTGTTTCTTTGCAATCTCTTTTTTACCCGTTTTTTCATTTTCATATTTATTATCACCGTCAAGAATTTCAACTCTAGTATAATTATCCAGACATTCTGCCAATGTACAGGGTTTATTATTTTTTTGAGTTTGCTCAGGCAAAGCTAAATCTAACAATAAAAATGGCTCAGGGCTTGCACTTATATATTCGCCATCCTCAGTTTCTATTTTTGATACATGGGTTCCATAAAACAGGTTTAAAAATTCTGAATACTCCTTTTTATACATCATTTTCTTCATCTCAAAACATTTTTGTGCCAGTTTATCGGTCTCTGTAAGCGCATCTCCTGTAATAGTCATATTTACCTCTCTTGAAATAGCAGTATGAAAACAATCAATAATAAAAATCACAAACTCTGTCAAATCATTTTGGGCAAATCCTGTAAAAATAGTTTTATCTTTTATTTTAGCAACCTTTTGAACCGATGAAAGGAAACCTCCTGGACTAATAATACAATTCTCACTCCACAAAAGTTCTCGCAACTTATTCCATTCTAGTAAAATCAATGACTCAGCTTTTTTATTTAATTTTTTCTTAAACTTTCCTTCTTGTAGAAAATCATTTAATTCATAACAATGTGATAAACATTGTAATGCTGAATTCATAAAACATGTATTGCCTAAGTTAGTGAGACCTGATAATCCTCTCCCTTTATATTGTTCCGGTGTTGTCATAATATTTTATCATTCAACATTATTCTTATATCATTTCTCTTCAACAAATAATATAGACCTATGCTATATGAGTGTAAGTATAAATCAGATCGTATATCAATATTTACAGTTTGCTTCAGAACAACAACGTGGATTAGTTAACATTGCTAGGGATATTTCACAAATTAACAGTAGAGTTACTGATATAATTAACTTATATGCCAATGGTAATCGACTAAGCCAATTTGACCGACGATTGCGAGAAGTAAGAGAAAATGTTTCAGGATCTCCTACAGAAGACATTGAAGAGGAAAATATAAGGAATTTAGTACCTACAAGTAATGAAGATGATTCGGTTAATAATGAAAATAATGAAAATAATGAAAATAATGAAGATGATATTGATAATAATCCTGCTGATCCAGTTAGCGAAACTGATACAATGGAAGAAGGAAGAGAGCGAACAAGTAGCTTTCATGAAAGAGATCTACCTACAAGTACACAAGATGTCATTACTAGAGTTAGACATCGACGAAGTAGTATTGCAATTTTAGGCCCACGTGCAAGTTCTCCTCCTCCACCAACAAGTGCTCAACATATTCGTTCTTATCTAAATACTAGACCTTCTATACCTCCCCCGCCGCCACCCCCGCCACTACAAATTCCATCAGTAAGAGATATGATAAGAGATTCGCGCCAAAGTCCACGCAATAATAACTGGGATGGAAATTTACCGGGATTGAGAAATAATCCTACTAGAATACCTATAAGGACAAGACATCGCGTGTTTCGTTTTTCAGGTAATTCTACAGGTCAGACAAATATCACTGCTCCAATTTTTGATAACCTTTCGCCAGTTAGAATACGCCCTAGTGTTTCGCAAGTTAGAAGGGGTACTGAACTTTTAACATGGACCGATATTTCTGACAATTACCAACAATCTTGTCCGATAGACCTGGTGCCATTTTCAGAAAACGATTCGATCCTTAGAATTAGACATTGTAGACATATATTTAGAGAAATGAATCTAAGACGACACCTCCGTAACAGCCCCAATTGTCCTATTTGTAGATATGATATTAGAGATTATATACCGGAAAATAATGCACCTCCTATAATCCCAGAAGACATTGAAGATGTTATTAGTGATAATATTGTTAATTTAGTAGAAGAAGCAGTATCAAATATATCTAGAAATAGATCTAATCGCCGTAATCATTCCTCAATTTCCTTAACTTAATAAAATATGTATTATACTTAGAGTCAAAACTATTGTCTTTTTTATTAATATAATTTATTGCTTGTTTTATCAAATCCTTATAAAAAAGGATGACTTCCATTTCTCCTTTTATTAGCGTTAATGCATTCCATTCTTTTGTGAGTTGTTTACATTTTTTTAAGTTAAAAAGTAGAGCATCATATGAAAATTTGTACTTAGAAAGTAATGTATCCAAATAAACTCTAAATGATTTGAGCACTAAAATTTCATGAGCAGTAGTTAAGGGGTAAAAATATTGACTTCTATATTTATATTTTTTAAGCATCTCATTATCTGATAATGATATTCTTAGAAATACCATTAATTCATTAAAATCTAGTAAATCAATATCCTTACATAAGTAACCACTTACAGATGGTAAAATACTGTCTTTATAAAGTTTGTTTGACGAAATTGGATGAACAAGGTTTATTTTGATTCTATTTTTATTATTATTAGATTTGTAAATCCATAGTAGAGAAAGTATTGACTATTGCATTTTTTACCATAGGTGTCTGTAATAGCCACTCCTTGTTTTAATGTTTTATTTGATTTCATTTTAAAAAATCCATCTCTATTATCAAATCTCCAGGCTACATTCGGTGCCTCGTCATGATTTAGCATATCACTTAAAGGAACCATCGCTGTTCTATTTACACCTCCTATATCAATACCAAAATTTCTACTTCCAACAATTGTTCTCGCCCATAAAAAATCTTTTAAACTCCACTGTTTAAATTCAGGACAAACATCTATAATTGTATTATAATCTTCTATGAATGCTTTTTGCCGTTGTCTTATTTTATATAAAATATGACTTCCTGCCAAAAGATTATACTCTTTATCACTCCAAAATACTGGAAAATTACTGATATCTCTAGGCAATAAATCATAATAGGGTTTATAAAAGCTATCTTTTTTTATAGTTGATAAAATAAAAACCACAACCATAATAATATTATAATCATTAATTCTATTTTGATGATGATTTGCTAAGATCCTCCCAATGGGTGTTTTCTCTCCCATTCCATCGTGAATTATCATTTTTAGAGGAATTTTTATAACGTTGGCACCCTTTCTTATTTTTGAATTTGAGTGAACACCTCGTTCATTTTCACCATAAATTTTAAATGCTATATCTGGAAAAACGGCTCCATTTTTTTTGGCCCAATTCATAAATTTAACTAATGTATTTTGATGTGTTATTTCCGTATTCTGACTTACCGTATCCATGATTTATTTACTATAATAAACTTTATTATTTTATTATTGTAATATATAAATGCCAGGTAGAGGAATTATGAGAGCAAAACAAAGAAGAGGCGGGTCTTTAGGACAAGGTACCCGCTTTTATTATTTGGGCGCCAATAAAATGCCAATATCAAAGGTTGCTGGTGCACAGGGTTTTGGAAAAACCAATCCGTCAATTGGAAGCATGAAATCATTAGGGGTAATGAAACAAAATCGAAAAGCTGGGGGAAACAATGTATGTATAGAAACCCAGGCCAGAGCATACTATACACAAAAAATGGTCATTCAAAATGCATCGCCAGGAATTCCAGCAGGTACGTTGATTTATAAAAATGGTTCTACTGAGCTTATAGGTGTAATTCAGTCTAGTAATGGAAGCGGGGTAATAGTTAAAGTAGATAACATTATAAGAAGTAATAGTCATATAGCAGTGACTTTAGTTAAACCAAATGAGGGGTTCCCAGGTCAATCAGGTGTAATTACATATATAAGCCCTGGTGTTCAAGTACAGTATATTAAAAATGAAAATATAAATTGTGATTGTAATGGACCAAAAGCAAATTGTTCAAACTGTTCGGGACGCGCTAATGTTTTTAATGCTATTACAGGAGGTGCTGGGTTTTCAAGTACAAATTCTTTTACATTACTTACTCATTAATTTTATTTATATCTAATATATAAATGAAAATATCTAGGAAATTTATCATTTTATTATCGGGTATACTATTATTAATTATAGTAGCTCCATATGTAACAAACGTAGTATCTGAAAATTTACAAAATTATCAAGTAAAAAGCAGTGGTAGAAAAATTCTATTAATTTATACAGGCGGTACCATTGGAATGGTAGAAAGTGCTCAAGGGTATGTACCAAAAAAGAATTATCTAGAAAAAAAATTAAAAAAATTTATAGATATGTACCCCAAAGATCATAGGACAGCCATCGCTGATTATGATATTCATGAATTAAATCCACTATTAGATTCATCTAATATGACGCCAAAAGACTGGAACAAGATTATATCAACTATACAAAATAATTACGGTAAATATGATGGTTTCATAGTTATACACGGTACTGATACAATGGCATATAGTAGCAGTGCAGTTTCATTTGCTTTTGAAAATCTAACTAAGCCAATTATTTTTACTGGTTCACAGATTCCATTAGCAAGATTAAGAAATGATGGTGATAATAATTTGATAACATCCATGATTTTGGCTTCTAATTTCAATATACCTGAAGTATTATTAGTATTTAATAATCAAATATTAAGAGGCAATAGAACAACAAAAGTTAGTTCAAATAAATTAAATGCTTTTCAAACGCCAAATTTTCCACAATTGGGAGCTTTTGGATATGACAGAATGCCACGTATTGACAGTTCATTAGTTCAAAACAATAACTTTGGTTTTACTAATGCTACTCAGTATAATAATGATAATAAGGTGGTTGTAATATGGTTAGTTCCTGGAATTGATTTCAATACATTTAAAAATTTATTCATGACAGATCACAATATTAAAGGTGTGATTCTAAAGACATATGGTATAGGGGACGGTCCTGTGAGTAATAAGGATTTTATAGGCTTTTTATCATTTTTAAAAGAAAGAAATATTATTGTTATTAATACATCTCAATGTTTAGAAGGAAAAGTAGATCAGGGAGATTATCAAACAGGTAGTTTGCTAAGAAGTCACGGTGTTATTTCCGGCGTTGATATGACAGTAGAAGCAGCTTACACTAAGCTATTATATTTATTAACACTATATGGTACTAATATAAGTAGAATTAGCGGTCTAGTTAAAGATAATATTAGAGGAGAACTAAGTTTAAAAGGTAGTGAAAAAGAATTTGCTATATTTAATTTATAATTAATAAATTTATTATTAAAAGAAGCTTTCAAGAGTTCGTTGACCATTTTTCATATTATTTGCTTGTCTCAAAGCTTCTGAAAATATTAGTTTCTTTACCTCAGCATTTCTAATTTTCATTTCTTCAGAATCTCTTTTTACAGGATCGTCTTTATATTTTCTATCCAACATCCTCATCGTTCTCTTAAAATTCCCCATTTTACTTTTAAATTGTGGAATTTGTTCTAACACTAGTGCATAAATTTGCATGAGCGGCTTCATTATTTGATTTGTAATATAGAATGTATAATCAGGTTTTAAGTTATGTTTGCGCATATAATCTGGATGTTCTATTTTATCTCCCTGTAATTTTACCTTCTTCTTTGTTTGAAAGTAAATATACGGTATCCTTGATCCAACAGCCGGTTTATTACCCGGGTCTCTTTTACCCATTCTATCAGCTAAAACCCTATGTGCTATACTCTCGGGATTTTTATACCAATCTCTCAATGATTTACTAATAATCAACTTTTTCATATCTATTTTGCCATCAACAATATCTTGTAGAAACTGTTTTGTAAATTGCATGGCTTCTTTTACATTACCATTTTTCATAAGAATGTCGATATTTCCACCATAAATATCTTTCACTACATCAGCATTATCTCTGCGTTTCAAAACAATTCCCATAGATTTTCTCTTACCCTTATTCGGATTTGTTTCATAAAGCATACCCACATACCTCTTTTTAGATAAGAGAAGGAATGGATCGAATGTTTTTTCATACTCTAGATCGTGAGGTGGTTTTAAGAATTTACTAGCTAATTCACCCGCTTCAATTGCTAATTCAATAGTAAGTTCTAGTGCTTTTTTTCCAGTTATCTTTTTACCATTCATGTCTTTTAAATGAAATGTAAAGAATACCGAGTCAGTATCGCCATAAATATATTCTGCGTTACATTTTACTTTACCATACTTAGTATCACACACAGCATCGCCATACACCTCTTCTATTATTCTTTTACCATATATAAGTAGTTTTCTACCCGTAGCAGTAGTAGATGCCGCGATATCCTTGTCATAAAATGCACTTGTTCTCGCACCACATTGACCATACAAAGAGTTTGCAGTAATTTTATACCCCAACTGTCTTTGATTAAATACGTTTTTCATGAAATCATTATATGTATCGCTAATACTTTCAACATCTTCCTTTTTAATAATGGTTTTACCTTCTTTGCATATTATAGTATAGCTATTATCATCTTCTGATATCAATCCGGAAAAGCTTGTCTTATCTTTTAAAATAATGGTTTTATACTTAATAAGCTTACGGGTAGATTTTCTTGCAGCCAATAACTCTTGTAGAATAGCAGGCATGATAGCTTTTTGATTATCTGGAAATTGGGCAAATCTACACATTTTTGTACCCACTTTGATTTTTTCCTCCTTTTTTCTTCCTTCTGGAGCAATCCATTCATATCTATCATATTCAATATCTACATATTGATATTCGTCAAGATTATCATATTCTGGATAACCAGACTCCTTTAAAAGTTTCCCATTCATATCATATTCTTTTGTCCAAACTTTACTATCGTGTGATATATTTTCACTAATCATGGAACTAGGATATAGAGATGCATAATCTACAACAGCAACCGGGTCCTCTGTATAAAATCCTTTTTTGGGTGCTAAACAAATGGCCCCTTCATAAGAACCATCATTTTCCGCTTTTTCAATGACAGGCATAAGGGTATTCTTTTCTCTACATTTCTTTGCGATGAAACTAAGAAGTTTAATACCCTGACCGCGCATTACAATAAAATCAATTGGTACAGAACAAATAGAAGCGACCTCTGTCATTCCCGTAACAACATCATTTTTACGCAACAGATGGTGCACTAGATTACAATCCTGAAAACAATATTTCGCAATAATAGCCCTATCATCTTCAGTGCCATTCGTTAACCTAAATAGATCCTGCGGCGATACATCATCTTTACCTAGGCCCCATCTCAACTTTTTACCTTTTGGCATTTCTATTTTTTCCTCTACCCAAAATTCACCATTTTTTTCATCCAACTGAATCACTTTAAATTTCTTACCCTTCCTATATTGATCCTTCGAATGCCCAATAATTTCAAATATTACAAAGTTTTCTTCTTGTAATCCCATTAGATTCTTACTTCTAATTACCGTATGTGTTTCACATCTTTCTACACCTGTAACCATGTCTCCTATAAAATGAGAAGCAACATCTTGTAGTTTATATGAACCTAGATTTACTTCCCTTCTAAAATAATTGTATAAATCGATCTGTATAATACCATCAATATCCATAAATTGCAAATCGTGTGTACCACTAGCAATTTTAATGGATTTACTCATACGTTTACATTCCACATCTATATTTTTTCCTAGTTTGCAAAACTCTTTAAAACAATTGTTTTCAGTTGCTCTATCAATCATGAACTTGTAATCAAAACCAAATATATTGTACCCAATAATAATATGGGGTTTTTCTCGTTGAATAATCTCAGTCCACTCTGTTAGAACATCATCTTCATCCTCACAACTAACTATTTCAACATCACTATTTCTCATCTCAAAGGCAGCACAGTCATTTAAACAGATACCATGGTTTAAATACGGTGTATCCTCTCCCAATAACATAAATGTGGATCCTATAAATGTAACCTTATCCCCTTCTAATGGCGGTAATATTACCGTTAAGGCCTTATCAATAATTTCCATTTTCTTTCCAGCATCTAAACTGTCATTTAAACAATCGATTAGTTTATATGTATCTCCTCTTGAATTTCTACCTTTGATATACGGTCCCCATTGTTGCTTAGGTCTATATAATTCATCATCTTCATCTAATGCATCATTTGAACGAAATGCTTTAAATCTTTCTTTTCCTACTAAATTTTTAAGGCCTTCGCATAGAATATCATCAATATATTCATCAATCTCTGCCTCGGTAACTTCCTCTTTTGGATATACACAATTTATACCTTCCGCGGTTGAAAATTTAAATGCCGTTTTAATCAAACGTTTGATAAGTGCTTTTTGATCCGCTCTAGCCAATCGTTTGATTCCATCATAATTTTTATTCCAATGTGTAATCATATCACCTGCCAATTTTTTATAGGTTTTAATAGCCATAGGAAAATCACCATGACTAGATGAAGCCTCAATATCCATACTACATATCTTAAGAGGAACGGGGTCTTCTTTTTCTGGCAAAGGTATGACATTGCTCCATTTAATACTATATTCAAAATCACAATTGGTTTTTTTATCTTTAATGACTTTATATTTTCGTTTTGGCAACTGTATCCATCCTGAAGGACTGATTCGTTGAATGTGAAAATATCTTAGCAAAGGTGGTAATTTTGCTTCATATAATTCTAGTTCACATCCTTGAAATTCGACGGTTTTCAATCGCATGGTATAACCAAAATGACTCGTAGCATCTGGATATCTGTCATACCAAAGATTCTTAACTTTATTAAGGGCGGATGTATTCTTAAATTTTATTGCCACAAATTTATGTAACTTTTTATTGTCAAAACCATATAATTTATGCCTTGATACAAGTTGTATATCGCATAATCCCTTGTACTGGTATGTTTTATACGTCTTATAATTCGCATCGACATATTGTTTAAGCGTTTGATCTTTTTCGGGCGTTGGATATATTTTGGCTATTTTACCCGTTTGCCATTTTTTAAATTTCTCTTCCAAATTAGGCTTAGCCAATTCTCTTCGAATAAATATTTTAAACGCACCGACGGTCGATTCGTTCCAATCATCGCCTACCTTTACATAAAAGAACGGTTCAAAGTTTTGGACAGTAATAGATGCTGTTTGTCCTTTCTCATTCATAGCAAACATTTGTATCATAAATTCTTTCATGGCACCTTTTTGTTTAATAGTAATTCCATTTGTGATCTTAAAGTCGTATAATCTAAATTCTGGAGAAGAAGACATTGTATTAGATACAGTATTATATATTCTATCTAATTCAATTTTAATGGATAATAAAAACGCCCGTCATTATCAAAATAAGTCCAATTATTTTCTTAACAGTTAGTTCTTCATTATAAAATAAATATGCGACTGACAAACTTGCTAATACATCAATCGCTGTATCAAGTAATGTAAGATATGATATATCATTATTTTCTAATATTTTCCCTCCAAATAAAAATGTAAAAGATAAAAATAAAGCAGTACTCGTTATAATTCCCCAATCTTTTAGTGTAAATTTTTTGGCATTTTTTACAATATTTTTTGTATTACCAAACATGAATAAAAATAAAAGAATAAAAACAGTAGATAAAATTAAATCAATAAAATAAACCGTTTCAACGTCATATTTTTTAAACATGGTTTTTCTTCCAAATGTAATAAATACTCCAACTAAAGATGCTACTAGTGAAAATAATATAATGAATGTTCTATTCTTGTACATACCTATATATAATGTGATATAAACTTTTATACTTAAAATTGAAATGAATTTAATAAAATAATAATAAGCTATAATACAAAGCAATGAGTGATTATTCTTTTATGAAAAGTGGGTTTGATAACGTACAGGATGCTGTTAATGAAGAAGAAATGAAACAAAATATGATAGCCCTCATTGTTACTTTTACAGAAGGGGCAATTATAACCGCTGGTAAATATACGATTCATTCAGGTAGAAAGGGTGTTACACCAGAAGATTTAAAACGCGCAATGATGTTGGAGATGTTCTTCTTTAAAAAGAGACCAGGCGTTGTAGAACAGGCTGAAAAAATTAAACAAGAATTATTTACAGAAGAAGAAGAAGATGAGTTAGATGAACCACTAGCTGTAAATGAAGATGAGCTTGAGGATTTTACAGAAAGCACCTGTGAATGCGCTTTATGTAAATGTATGAACACTGTTTATACCCGATGGGAAAATTGGCAACCGGAGAGTCGCATGGAAGTTTTATTTAAAAATCATATTGAACAAATGTGCTAAATTATCTTCTTTT
>Ga0115011_10000153_pt1 | contig 63492 bp, 35 predicted proteins | sample TroAtlMetagenome_2_FD_88705 | JGI IMG/M metagenome (GOLD analysis project Ga0115011, IMG submission 88705) | Marine eukaryotic phytoplankton communities from Atlantic Ocean - Tropical Atlantic ANT8 Metagenome | ecosystem: Environmental > Aquatic > Marine > Oceanic | place: Tropical Atlantic... | reverse complement strand
TGGGGCTTGAAACCGCTTCCAACCGTTCTTCCTTCAAATGAGCGGACGGAGTGGTTAATCCTAACCTGGCAGGATTTTGGCCGGTCAGGATACTGGCTCGAGTGGGGGAACAAATGGGGCTGGCATATGCATTTGAGAAAGTCATCCCCTGAGAGGCCAAACGCTGAATATTCGGAGTTTCGTAAAGTGATGTTTTGCCGTAGAGGGTTGTATCCGCCCAGCCTAAATCGTCAGCCAGAATAAGCACAATATTCTTAGGTTTATCATTTGCTGAAAGGGCTGCAGTGAAGAACAGAATGGCTGCAACACTAAGGAGTAGTTGGCGTAGTTGTTTCATTTTCTATTCCGGTTTTTCCTGGAACTTTTCAATCCAGTCCCGAACTTTAAGTCCGGGATGCTGGTTTTCGGGGATCAGCTTTGACAATTGTTTTTTTAACTTTGAATGCTCTGGGTTGCTGGCCTGATTAACCCATTCATCGGGATCAACACGATGGTCATATAGCTCTTCAGATCCGTCTTCATAGTGAATATAACGCCAGTGTTGCGTACGGATAGAAGTATTGCCTTCTCCATAAGATGAAATCGCCGGAGGGCGAGGACTGTCGTGGTCTGTGAATTGCGGCTTAATGGAGTGACCATCAGACCACTTTGGAATATCAAACCCTGCGAAATCCAACAAAGATGGATAAATATCAATCAGACTCACAGGCTGAGTGCAGCGAGAATTAGGTGTAATACCGGGACCATGAACGATAAACGGAATATGTGTTGTTTGTTCCCAGATAGCTCCTTTGCACCAGTGCTTTTTTTCTCCCAGATGCCACCCATGGTCGCTTACTAACACAATGTATGTTTCTCGTCCGCGTGGGTTTGTTTGGAGTGCGTTCAGTAGGTGCCCAATTTGCTGATCCACAAATGCAATCGAAGCCTGGTAAGCCTGAATGGTCGCATCCCATTGTTTGTTAGCCACAATGAATTCATGATCACTGAGACCCATATGTAGAGGTTTGTGTGCATGGGTACGTGCCAAACGTCGCGCGAATTCCGGCATGTCATCCCAGTCATCGATTCCGTTTGGTTCGGTAGGCCGAGTAATTGTTTCCAGTGGGAAATGATCAAACCAAACCTTGGGAACCTGTAGTGGTCGGTGAGGTCGGTAGAATCCAACGGACATAAATACCGGTTGCTCAGTGACTTTATTCCATTGCCGGATGGCCCACTGCGAGAGTTTGTAATCGCCCATTTGTTCATCGGGTACATCGAGTGGATATCCGTCATTCGGTGGCTTCAAGCCGCCAAAGTTGTCCTTCCCTTTGGGAGGTCGTGGGTCGGGCAGACGATTTTGTATCGCTGCTCCTTCGATTTTTGGTGTTCCACCGTGAAATACTTTACCTCCGATGGATACACGAAATCCATTGTCTGCAAAGAACTGCTGCATCGATGGGGTGGAGATTTTTGTCTCTTCGGGATAACGGGCATTAAAGTAGGTCCCGGTTCGGAATGGATACACACCGTGATTGAGGCTGGTACGGGAAGGACGGCATTGTGGTGAATTGCAATATGCTTGAGTAAAAAGCATCCCTTTGGATGCCAACTGATCAATGTTGGGAGACTTGGCATCCGGATGCCCGCCAAGACAGCCTACCCAGTCATTCAGATCGTCAACAATGATGAAGACAATATCAGGACGATGCTCTTCGGCGTGGAGCGGGTTCGTGAAAGAGGCTATTAAAAATATGGCGCAAACAATGACGTTGATAGTTTTCATTTTGAGTCTCGTCTGTCGGGTAAGCGGAGTTCAATTTCCCGGCCTTCAGGAAGCATCAATTTCCTGCAGCGTAGGGCCGGACTGAGAGATCAGTGCATCACACCGAGCTCGCATTTTCAAAAGCATGGAATGGTGTTTTGGGCTCGTGGCTAAGTTTTTTAGCTGATCGGGATCCTCTTTCAGATGATGAAGGAACTCAAATGGTGGTTGGTCAGCGCCGTTGACAAAGTATCGGGCATAAACCCAATCTGTTCCACGAACGCCTTCCCAGCGAGGAATCGTTCGAGGTACTGCGAGAAATTCGCAGAGAAACTCATGACGCCATCCCTCAATCTTCTTGCCGTTAAGGAGTGGCAGGAGACTCACCCCTGTGTGCGACTTGGGTGATGGTAGTCCGGCCAGATTGATAATAGTGGAGGCAAGATCACTGTTAAGGGCAATGTTGGAAATGACTTGACCTTGTTGAGTTTCCGGTAGTCGCGGATCACAAATGATAAGAGGAATACGAAGTGATTGTTCGTAGTGTGTCCACTTGCCAGCAAAACCCCGGTCTCCCAGATAGTAGCCATTGTCCGCGGTATAAATGATTATGGTATTGTCGTCCAAACCCTGTTTCTGAAGTTGCCGGGCTAATCTTCCAACAACGTGGTCAATGCCACTCAGCATCCGGAAGTATGCTCGCATATTGGTTTGATATTTTTCCGGGGTGTCCCATCGCCAGAAAAATCGCTGTCGGTTGATGGATGCTTTGAGAAAGTCAGGCTGAGATTCATAGATTGCCGGATCGTTGAGGGAAGGCAGCGGCATTGTTTGGTCTTCATACATACCGTCGGTGACCTTAGGCCATGGGTAGTGTCCAATTCCGGGGCGTCTGTCACCATCTTCAGCGTGTGTGGCATTAAAGCTAACTTGCAGGCAAAACGGTTTGTTCGCAGGTTGCTCTTTCAGAAAATCTATCCCCCAGTCACCCAGAATTTGCGTTTCGTGACGTGCGCTGCCGTCGTCTTGTTTCTTGAAGTATGGGTTTCGACCGAGTTTGCGGCGAACGTCCCACATCTTTGTGGCTGAGTCTTCCGAGATGGCTACATGTTCTTTACCGAGGTGTCCTGTGCGATACCCCGATTGTTTGAGGACAGCAAAGAAGGATGACTGACAGAGTGCAGGATTCAATGGACCTGCTGTTACCCGATAAAGATGTTTGCGTTCGTAGCATCCAGTGAACAGGCAAGAACGACCAACCCAACAAGTGGATGTAGTCACGAAAGCATTCTCAAACCGGATTCCCTTTCCTGCCAGTTGGTCGATATTTGGCGTTTTAACAATCGGATGGCCCGCACAACCCAGCGTATGATTCCGTTGATCATCGGCATAAAGTAATAAGATATTGGGCCGGTCATCAGATTTTGGTTTGGCGACCGACTTCTTGATTGGTTGCGTGGACGGGCTGGCCGCAAGCTTGCCTGCCTGCCGTTGCGTTGGGATGTACCATCCGTCGAGTAGTTTACTTAGTTCCGCAACTCGCTTTGGAAGCTTGGATGCCAGGTTTCGTTTTTCCAGCGGGTCGGTTTCTAGATTGTAAAGTTGAGGAGCAGCATCGCGAGGTGGATATTTCATTTTCCCCGGACGTCCATCGTAAGTTAGCAATAGTTTGTGATTTTCTTTGATGACCCATCGATAGAGAAGTGATGCCTGAGGATTTTCAATATCGGCGATATCATGTGCGAATGATTCTCCAAAGATGGTATCACGTTCAATTTTCTCCCCGGACTTCAATTGTGCCAACAGATTCAATCCCGGGAATAGGTGCGGGCCTTTGGCTTCAGCCGCCATCAGCATCGTAGGAACGAGGTCGATGGAGGAGACCAATTCCTGGCGATCTGCAGGCGGAATCGTGCCGGGCCAGCGGAACATGATCGGGGTTCGCGTGCCCATTTCGTTAGGACTGCGTTTTGAACGGGCTGCATAACCACCAGTTTCGGTCTGAACCCAGCCATTATCGGTGACATAGATGATGAGAGTGTTTTCAGCGATTCCGGCATCATCGATATGGTTCACTAAAGCCCCGCAGGTTTCGTCAAACCATTCGCACATGGCGTAGTACTTTGCGATTCGCTGCTGGACTCCCTTGTCTAGATACTTTTTGTACAGGCGTTCCGGGGGCGTGTGAGGTGTGTGGGGCATGAATGGGGCATACCAAACAAAGAATGGTTTTTTTGCTTCAACACTACGGTCAATGAATTCAGTCACTGACGTCAAGCCACCACGGCCGATCTTCAAACCGTCATCTCCGTGACGCCCACCTTTTTCGGGGAAGCCTCTGGTCATCCCTTCGGTAAACCCCCCGCGTTGGTAAGAGCCTTCCCACCATTTGCCGCTTTGATGACTGACGTACCCCTTTTTTCCCAGCCACTGAGGTAAAGAACCCGTTTTGTCGATGTGTGAGATTAGTAATTCCCGAGCATCTTCCCCTGCTTTTTCGCTGTGTTCGGTGTTCTGTCGTGTAGACGCAGGATCGTTTCCAGTTGTTTTGTTCTGATGGGAGTAAAGACCTGTTACCAGTGTCATTAACGCCGGACGACATAACGCTGTGGGAACATACCCACGTTTGAAAACGGCACTTTCCCGAGCAAGCTTATCCAGATTGGGAGTTTCAATTTCCGGATGCCCCATGAATCCATAGTCAGAATAACTTTGATCATCAGAAATGATTAATATGATGTTAGGGGCGGCCTTGTTATCGGCGTAAGCCAGCGAGACTGATGTAAGTAGCGCGCAGAGAGCGAACATGAATCTCTTCATGAATCCGGATTCCTATTGAATAGAGAGGAAAGTGTAGGTGGCGTTTACGCGTTATTTTTCGAAGTACTCGTGATTCGGATCGGCACCGCTGATGAGGTAGGCAACCAGATCAAGAATTTCTTCTTGGGTCATGCGATTAAACAATCCGGCCGGCATTGGCGAGGTCTTGGAGACAAGCATTTCGTCAATCGTATTTCGATTGATATTCACACGCTTATTAGGGTCGGTTAGGTCGGTATTGAGTGTCAGCCCATCGTTGTTCAGGTTCACGACCACTCCACTGTGTACGAGACCATCGTCCGTAATGACCATCACTGCAGAAAACTGGTCGTTGATGACTTTACTTGGGTTGATAACCTGATCGAGTAAGTCTCGTACCGAGTATCGACGGCCAGCCGTCGTTAGGTCGGGACCTGTCATGCCCCCTTGATTCTGGAATCGATGGCAAGCGTAACATCCAGCAGCCCCAAACATCTTCCGGCCGTTTTCGTAATCACGGCCCTTCAACCCGGAGTTGGCAGCCTGAACCAGTTCGTCCAGTTTCCATTGCTTTTCCTGACGCCCTTCAAAAATCACTCCGAGGTTTTCCAAAGCTGAAATGCGTTCAGCTTTTTTCGCGAGTAGTTCCTTCATGGAATCTTTTTGGGATTCACTTAAAGAGGCAACCGCGTCATTACGAATGAATTCAATGAATTTGTCAAAGCTGGCACCACCACGATAGTTTGCTGCTTTGAGGAACCATTCGAAGTATGCATTTTGTAATTCAGGAGTCCAGCCATTTTTCAGCATGCGGATAGAGCGAGCGTATTGTACCTGTTCTTCCTGGGTTGGAGCAGCGGCGATTAAAGCCATGGTTTTGGCCGCAACGGAGGGTGATTGCAGGTAGGCCAGAGTTTCACAAAGCAACCAATTGAGGTCGGCAGAATTAGATGGGAATAAAGGATCGATTACGGCTGTTAGTTTCTCTACCGTTGAGTCGTCCGGGCGTCCAAAGCGATTGAGTACGATTTGGATGGTGCGTTGTAGAGTCAGTTGGCTCGTGGCATCGAGCGCTGGCATGTCGATTGCAAGCACGGCTTCCAACAATTTAGCACGCATGGCGGTATCGATAGCTGGAGTGTCCTCGTTGCGGTGTTGAGGGCAAACGCCTGTGACACGTGCCAAAGCGAGTAATGCTTCGACTTGAACTTGAGGATCAGATTCGGTCAGCGCTTTATCAGCCCAATCGTCGACCGACTGATGTTCGACCGCGATTCGAGCGGCCCAACGGATGAAGCGATCTTCGTTTTTTAGATGTGGCCAGGCAGAAGCGATGGCGTTTCCATCCTGCTTACCATGAAAGTTCTCAAGCTCTCGACGCAACTCTGTTTCTTTGGTGACGGTCGCTTCAGCTTTCACTAGTGCCGTTGACTGGTCTCCTGTATAGGTGACGCGATAAAGACCGGATTGAACCCGACGTCCACCGATAGTGAAGTACATCGCTCCATCCCCGGGGTGGATGATGGCATCCGTGATTGGGAGCGGAGCCCCTGTTATAAATTCTTCTTTTGTTGCGGTGTAAGAGGAGCCGTCCTGTTTCATATGCACGGCGTAAAGTTTACCCCAACTCCAGTCCAAGGCATAAAGCGCATTTTGGTATTTGGCCGGAAATTTAGCACCGTAACCGAAGGTGACCCCCGTTGGTGAACCGGGCCCAATATCTAAAACACCTGGCAGGTTGTCAGGATAGAATACCGGACGTTTACCCGCTCCATTTCGCCAGCCAAATTCAGATCCGCTGGTGACCTGGCAGATACGCGTTGGACGATACCAAGGCACATTGAAGTCGTATTCCATGTCGGCATCATAAGTAAATAATTCACCGTCACGGTTGAAGGCGGCATCAAAGATGTTACGAAAACCATTGGCATAAGCCTCAAAGTTTTTTCCATCCGGATCTACTTTGTAAATAATTCCTCCTGGGGCTAGGACGCCACGATTGTGCCCCCGGCCGTCAGGAAAGCTTGGTAACAGGTGATCTTCGCCCCACACCTGAGGTACTTGAGAATGATCACCAAGCTGTGTTGGTTTTGTGCTGTTACCGGTAATCAGGAAGAGTGATTTACCATCCGGACTTGGTACGACTGCATGGACACCATGATCACCGCGAGCATCCATCGAGCGAAGCATTTCCACCTTATCTAACTCGTCATCCCCGTCACTATCGGTGATGCGATACAAGCCGGAAGGGATTTTTCGTTCATAGTCGTTGACGCCGACATAGAGAGCATCGAATGCCCAAACCATACCGTTGACAGCCCGGATGTCAACATCCAGTGGTTTTACATCGGCTTGCGCCAATGTCTCACCACTCTTAGGAGGCGTGATTTTGTAGAGCTTACCAAATTGATCACTGACAATCAGACGACCTTTATTGTCCGTACAAAGGTTTACCCAGGATCCATGCACTTCACTTGGAACGGAATAAAGCAGTTCTACCTGAAAGCCTTTAGCGGCCTTAATTCGGTTGATAGGAGTGGCTGTGTTTCCAGTTTTAACGCTGACTGCATCGATAGCGGCTTTACCACTTTTGGGATCCAAATGTTTGAGCTGAATATCTTTAAATTCGACTTTCATCGGTGCACCGGCATGTAATTGCAGTGCCAGGATACCTTTACGTTTTGCTTCAGTGTGATTGTCCGTCAGATCCATGGTAGTGACACCATTAACCTGGTGGATTTGTCTGCTACCAACAGCAATGATAGTCAGTTCGTTCCATTCGGTGTCGACTAGTACTTGGTCTTTGTCGCCGACTTCTCCAACAACCTGAGGTTTTCCGTCTTCAGCGACAATGACTCGCTGAAAGCGTTGAGCCACGATACCACGCCATTTTTCCGCATACAGCATGCCGAAGAATTCTGGTTTGGGGTGTAAGTCCGCCTGATAGCCTTTCACGACGAAGTCGTCGGGGTTGCCGACAAGTTCACTGCGATACTGGACACCGGAGTTATTTCCGGAGAAGCGGACTTTAGCTTTGAAAACGAAGTCAGCCACTTCACCACCCTGCCAGACGAGGAAAGTATTCCCTTTGGTTGGCTTCTCTTTGGTTGTCTGCCCATAGATAGCTCCGTCTTTTACAGTCCAGAATTCCGATTTCCCGGCCCAGCCGGAAAGATCCTTCCCATTAAAAAGGGACTGGAATTGTTGCGCGTTGGCAGTGATTGCAAGCAGTGGAAGCAAGAGTAGCGATGTAAGTAGTTTCATAATTCTCATGTTGTTAGGATGGATCGTAAGGTAGGAGAGATATTTTATTCTAAGCGTATCCAAATCGGCAGTCAGCTATGCGAGGATAATCAATAAAGTTTCGAAAATTGGTCAGAAATACGACGGTGGTCGGCAAACGATTATTGTTGTCTTATTGGAGTTTGCCTGGAATTTCTTCCAGGGGAGTCAACTCCAGAATGTCCGTTTGATACCATTGTGCAGTTTGGATTGTTTTTGCTTCGCTATCGGCAAAGCGAAATCCTGTAACGTGTGCAGGATACTCATGGCCTTGCGGCGTCTTTTTCCAATTACTCAGGACGTGCCGTGTATCGGTGTAATCAATCGCCGCGAGTCGTTTTGATTCGTTGTCGAAGAACAGGTCTATTGGTGTTTGTACCGAACCCGTTACACGCAGACCAAAAGCAGGTCTGTCCATCACAACGATATTCGGGATGACTTCGACTTTTGACTTTTCATCAAGCAGAATTCTCAGACTCCATGCCCAACAGAGAATACGGACTTTGTCTTTGTTTCGTTTGTTACCGCCTACCCACCATCTGCCACCAACCTCGACGACGGAGGTACGGTTCGCCTTGGTTTCTCCGGAATCTAATGGAGTCGGGGTGGCGGTGATCAGAACGCGTTCATGAAAACGGAAAATAGTTAGTAGCTTTTCTTCTCCACCCGCAGCAGCGATCGTCTCTTCGATTGCCTGTTTCACCGGCAGCACATTGTCACCTGCCGAGGCAGTTGTTGGATATGTCACTAACGGAATCATTGATGTCAGCAGGTAGATTGCAATTCGCATAGTAAGACGAGCCCGAAGAGATGATTGATGTTTAGTTTGTGTCCAAATGAAGCAAACAATCAGATTAGGGTTTTATTATAACCTTGGAGGAACCAGACCAAAATGAAAAACGCCCGGCAGCCGATCTCTCGACGCCGGGCGTTAACTCTTCGGTGGTTTCTTTCCGCAGAAAAGAAACGAGCTCCCCCGATAGGACTCGAACCTATGACAAGGCGGTTAACAGCCGCCTGCTCTACCAACTGAGCTACAGGGGAATATAATTCTTACAGGGACCAATCGTCCTCTCAGAAGTCTGTAGTCTATTTTAAGTTTTCTTCCCCTGCAATCGGGGTTTATATGTTTTTTTAGATTGAAAGAAAGAATGAAGATCTTTCCCACTTGTCTTGTCTGTAGTCTTGTATTTTTACTCTCTAGCAGTTCATTGTCGGCTGCAGAAAAGCCAAACGTGATCGTCATTTTTACAGACGATCATGGCTATGCTGATTTGTCAGCACAAGGAATCCTTGATGATGTCAAGACTCCGAATATTGACTTTCTTGCCAACCATGGTCGTCGCTGTACGGCTGGTTATGTGACGGCACCTCAGTGTGTGCCATCGAGAGCCGGATTACTCACCGGGCGATCTCAAAATCGATTTGGCGTCGAAAGTAATGGGGGAGACCTTGACGGATTTGGCCAGCAAATGACCATCGCTGAGCGTCTGAAGAAACAAGGCTATGCCACGGGAATGGTAGGTAAGTGGCATCTTGGTACACCGGGGCAGATTCCAGAGCATGGGTTCGAGGACGTATTTTATTCCGACGGCCGTTGGGCTAACTTTAATGTTCAGGGAGAGAGCGTAAAGCCTGGTTCAGTGTTTCCCGGTGAGTATCATCTCGAACAGAATAATCAAGCGGCATTGGCATTTCTAAAACGCCATCACGATGAGCCATTCTTTTTATATCTAGCTCACAGAGCCCCGCATGTTCCTCTCTCAGCACCGAAGAAATATCTTGATCGGTTTTCGGGCGATATGCCGCGTCGTCGTCGACTCGCATTAGCGATGCTATCCTGTATTGATGATGGGGTTGGAGCTATTCGTAAGTCGCTTGCCGACTATGGCATCGAAAAGAAGACGTTGATTTTTTTCATCGGCGACAATGGAGCTCCTTTGAAGATCCATAAGTATGATGCGCCCGGAGGAGGGCCTGGTTGGGACGGCTCTCGCAATGACCCTTTCAATGGCGAAAAGGGGATGCTTACGGAAGGGGGGATTCGGGTACCATTCGTTGTTTATTGGAAAGGTATGCTTGGCGATACCAAGTCCGTGGAACAGTCTGAATATCGTCCCATGGTAAGTTCACTCGATGTAGCTGCCACGATTGCCAGGTTGGCCGGTATTGAATTGGACGACTCGTTTGATGGCGTCAATCTAATACCTTACCTCTCCGGCCAACGGGCGGGTGTTCCTCATGAAACGCTTTACTGGCGTTGGATGACTCAGGCGGCGATTCAACAGCATGGCTGGAAGTATTTACGTGGAGGAGATCGAGAGTATCTATTTAATTTGGATCAGGACCCGCAGGAAAAGCAAAACCTGATGACGGAACATGCCGATGTAGCGGCACAGCTCAAAAATGAATTAGTGGAATGGACCACCGAACTTTCTCCTCCCGGATTACCGGTTGGAAACGCGGGAATGGCTGCGGAACAATTTTTTGATTTCTACTTAGACGGTAAACCTGCTCCTAAACGTCCGGAAATTCCTCCAAAGCCCGAAGTGCAGCTCGCGGGACTGTTGGCGAGAAATGCTACCTTGAAGCACGATAGTCCACTTTTAACAGTTATCCCTGAAAATAAGAACAAGGTACCATTTGTTGTTCTCAACGATCTTAAATTACCGAAAGTGTTTGAACTGCGGGTTCAGTTGAGAAACAAAAATGGCGGTCAGGTAAAAACTGCCTGGCGCCGCGAGGGAGAAAGTGATTTTAATAATGCCAGTATTGTGGCTACGGATGTCAGCACGACCATGAGATTTCAGGAAGTAAAAATGCAGGTTGGAACTTCGGCTCAGGTCATTCATATTCGCATTGTTCTGCCCCAAGGAGTCACCGAGTTAAAGCGTATTGAAGCGTTTGACCCTGACGGAAATCTCTTGATTCGTCGGCAGTTCTAAGAAGGTAGACCAGCACTCAATCGTTACGATAGAAAAAAACTGAGGGTTCTATTGGATACTTTGAGTTGCGAATTAAGTAGACTGACAGGATCCAAATCCTCTCAATAGTGAACTACATAGACGATTGTTATTTAAACTAAATCTCAGCGACAATAATTTAATGCGTATTCTAGCTATCTATATTTTACTATCGCTTACTTCGTTTGCGATGGCAGCCGAACGTCCAAACTTTCTGGTGATTTTGGTCGATGACATGGGATACTCAGACCCGCAGTGTTTTGGCGGTGAAATCGAGACTCCCAACCTGAATCAACTGGCAGATAACGGCGTCCGTTTCAGCCAGTTTTATAATTGTGCTCGTTGTTGTCCAACCCGTGCAAGTCTCCTTACAGGTAGTTATCCACACCGCGTTGGTCTCGGACGTAACGGTCGGACGATGGATCTGAACGCTCCGACGATTGCGGGGCTGCTCAAAGAGTCCGGTTACCAAACCGCCATGACTGGAAAGTGGCATCTTTCCGAACTGGCTGCGACGTCCGCCGGGCAGGATCGTATTGGTTGGATGAATCATCAAGTGGATTTAGGAATCCCATTTGCCGACCCTCAATCTTACCCGCGTCAACGAGGATTTGATCAGTACTATGGTGTCATCTGGGGAGTCGTTGACTTTTTTGATCCGTTCTCACTGGTACATAATGATGAACCTGTAACTGATGTGGCTGATGATTACTACCTGACGGATGCGATCACAAATTATTCTGTCAAGTACATCGAGGACTTTGATAAGTCAGATAAAGATCCGTTCTTTTTATATGTGGCTTACACAGCGCCTCACTGGCCACTGCATGCCAAGCCCGAAGTCATAGAAAAGTATGACGGTCAGTACGATTTAGGCTGGGATCAACTCAAGAAAGACCGTTTCGAAAGGCAACGCAAGTTGAAGCTGTTTCCAGGTCACATTCCGGTTGGACCAGTTGAGGATCGAGGTGTTTCGTGGGACTCGCTTTCAACTCCAGAGAAAGAGTACCAGGCCAACAAGTTTGAAGTCCACGCCGCGATGGTCGATAGTGTCGATCAGGGCATTGGTCGCATTGTCGAGGCATTAAAAGAGACTGGCGAATTCGAGAATACGGTGATTTTCTTCCTTTCTGATAATGGTGCGTCGCCAGAGATCCCCGGATATGCTGGCTATGACCGTAACGGAGAAACGCGGGATGGACGTACTGCTCATCGTGAAAAGGAACTCAAATTACCTGAAAACCGTAACAAGCTTGGTTCTGACGAGAGCTATACAGGTCTGGGACCTGCTTGGGCTAATGCTGCCAACAGTCCGCTGAAATACTGGAAGAAAGAGAGTTATGAGGGTGGCTGCCGTACACCGTTTATTGTCCACTGGCCCGCCGGATTAAAGGCAGCAGTCGGTAGTATCACCAAGGATCTAGGACACGTCATGGATATCGCTCCGACCTGCCTGGAGCTTGCAGGAGCAAAACCAGCGGAAAATTTCCCGATGGATGGAGTTAGCATGGTGAAGGCTCTGGCTGGTGCTTCTCTGACTAATGACCGTATACTTTTCTTTGAACACAATGGTGGTCGGGCCGCGCGCCATCGCCAGTGGAAGATCTCAGCTCTGGCGGGCCAGCCCTGGGAACTCTACAACTTGGATAAAGATCCTGCTGAAACAACGAATATGATCGAGGATCAGCCTCAGCGTTATGAAGATTTAAAGTATCGCTGGGAAGATTGGCTGGCACAAATGCCACAGGTTGGTTCTGTGAAGCCCATGCCGAATGGCAAACAAGCTGAACGCATTGCGAATCAACCTGTGAAGATGAGCTGTACATTTTCATCGCTCGCACACAATGGGGTGCTGGTTGCTCAAGGGGGTAGTCAGCAGGGAATGAGTCTTCATTTACGTGACAAAAAACTAACATTCAACGTCCGAATTAATTCAAAACTGACGGAGATCACTACGCCGGCACTCGAAGGCGATGGACCGTTTGAGGTTGAAGCGATGCTTGCTGAGGGCGGGAAACTGCGTTTGTCCGTCAATAATGAAGTACGGGCGACAGGTAGTTGTGGAAGTCTGATCCCCGTCCAACCTCAGGACGGCCTAAGTATTAAGGATGATTCACAAAGCAATGTTGGGACGTATGGGGACGACTTCAAATACGGTGGTAAAGTGACCGACGTGAAAGTACGCGGGTTAAATATTAGGCCTGCGAAGCCGCGCAAAGAAAAGATGTCTGAAGGAAAGCCCGCTCCGAACTTCATCGTTATTTTGACGGATGATCAGGGATGGGGAACAACGTCCATTCCTTATGATCCAGAGATCAGACAGTCCGCCAGTGATTTCTTTCAGACACCCAATATGGAGCGAATTGCAAACGCTGGAATGCGATTTACTCAAGCCTACTCGGCGCATCCAAACTGTTCTCCTTCCCGAGCTGCTTTATTGACAGGTATCAGTCCGGCCGCAATGCATATGAGCGATATCGTGGATCGACACGGAGGCCGGTTGTATGAAGGCAATCAACTGAACCCACCGCGACATGTCGATGATCTTGATTCGAGTCTCGACACGATTCCGGAACTTTTGAAACTGCACAACCGAGCCTATCGATCCGCTCATTTTGGGAAATGGCACTTGAATGGTAATGGGCCTGAGGATCATGGATTCGATGAAAGTGATGGCCCCACGGGGAATCGCGAGGGCACTGTACCCTCTAATCTGCCAGATGATCCGAAGCGAGCATTCAGTATGACTCGTTCCTCCGTTCGTTTTATGGAGCGTCAGGTGCGGGAAGGTCATCCGTTTTACTTACAGGTTTCACACTATGCCACTCATTTAGGCTATCAGGCAACGTCCGAGACGATCGCAGAATTGACAGATCGCAAACCGGGTCGTCGGCATACCAGTGTTCCTTATGGCTCCATGATCGAAGACCTCGATCGTTCTCTAGGCGATTTATTAGATGCAGTTGAACGTTTGGGTATCTCTGATAATACCTATATTATCTATACAGCAGACAATGGCACCTATCCGACCGAAGATCCGGATAATATCAACGGTCCACTTCGAGGTAGTAAAGCGACGCTTTGGGAGGCTGGTGTGAGAGTACCAATGATGTTGACTGGACCTGGTATTCAAGCAGGTTCAATCTCCAGAACCCCTGCCATTGGATGGGATATCCTGCCCACGATTTGTGAAATCGTAGGCATTGAAAAACTGGACGAACGGGTCGAAGGAGGGAGCTTATTGCCGGTGTTAATGCGTAAACAGAATGCACATATCCAGCGTTCCCGTGAAGAGCTGTATTTTCATTGGCCTCATTACCAACATGAGAAAAAGAGTAAGCCAGATTCCACCGTGATTGCCGGGAATTTCAAATTGCATTACTTTTGGGAATCCAAGGAAGTTCAGCTCTTTGACCTCAGTCGAGATCTGGCTGAAAAGACAGATGTCTCTGCGGAGTATCCGGAGATCACTCAGCAGTTACACCGTAAACTGATGCAGTATCTCAGTGATATTGATGCTCAGTTGCCGAAAGTAAATTCAAAGTATTCGCCGGAAACCGACCCTGCTCTGCAGCCGTAGTGTTTCTATTAAGTCATTACCATTTTCTACACTTGTGGTATGTTGTTGACAGTTCCGTTTCCTCCTTTATTTGTAAACCCAATCAAATGTTGAAGCCTTTTGCTACCGTCTTGTTCCTGTTCTTGAATGTCACTTTGTTTGCAGCCACTGAGCGACAGAAAGAAGATCCCCGTCCCAACGTCATTGTGATCATGGCCGATGACCTCGGTTATGGTGACCTCTCGTGTTACGGGGCGGATTCGTTTAAAACGCCGAATATCGATAAGCTTGCCGCGGGAGGTGTGCGGTTTACGAACGGGTATTGCTCTGCTTCGACTTGTACCCCCACTCGCTATTCTCTGCTCACAGGAACCTATGCATTTCGTAAGTCAGGTACAGGAATTGCTCCGCCCAATTCACCGGCTGTGATCGCGCCAGATATATTTACTCTTCCGGATGTTATGAAACGCGCTGGCTATCGAACTGCTATCGTCGGTAAGTGGCATCTTGGACTTGGTGGAGAAGAGGGGCCGGACTGGAATGGAGAGTTGAAGCCGGGGCCGCTGGAACTTGGATTCGATAGCTGTTTTTTGTTACCAACGACCAATGACCGTGTGCCTCAGGTTTATGTCCAAAATCATCATGTCCTTAACCTTGATCCCAAGGATCCACTGTGGGTTGGACGTATGAAACCAAGTGAAGATCATCCGACAGGGATTACGCATCGCCATACCTTGAAAATGGATTGGTCGCATGGGCACAATTCAACAATCCATAACGGTATTAGCCGAATTGGCTTTTACACGGGCGGGCATGCTGCTCGATTCCGTGACGAGGATCTGGCTGACAAATGGGTCGAAAAGTCGGTTGAGATCATTGCAGAGGAATCCGAGGATCCGTTCTTTCTGTTTTTCTCCTCGCACGATATTCATGTACCAAGAATTCCTCATGAACGATTTCAGGGAGCGACTGATTTAGGCTTTCGAGCAGATTCGATTATTCAGTTTGACTGGTGTGTAGGGGAACTCGTCGATGCTCTAAGAAAGAGTCATAAGCTTGATAATACATTGATCATTGTTTGTTCGGATAATGGCCCGGTTATGGATGATGGCTACAAAGATTTTGCTTTGGAAAAACTGGGAGATCACCGCGCAGCAGGCCCTTACACAGGTGGCAAGTACAGCGTCTATGAAGGTGGTACCCGGACTCCATTTATCACGTATTGGAAGGGACAGATTAAGTCTGCTGTTAGTGATGAGATGGTTTGTACGATTGACCTGGCAGGTAGTCTTGCCGAATTAACAGGTCAGACATTGCCCCAAGACGCATGCGTCGACAGTTTTAATGTGCTCAAGGCATTAATGGGGCAAAAAGGAGCAAAAGGTAGAGATCATTTGGTACAGCAAAATAATGGTAACAATGGTACGTATGCACTACGTGATGGTGATTGGAAACTCCATCGCTACGACAGAAAGACGGCTCGCAATGTCGTGGTGGAGAAGCAGTTAGGCAACGTGAAAGTTCCACCATACATGCTTTTCAATTTGGCCAATGATCCCACCGAATCCAAGAACGTGATTGCGGATCACCCTGAAATTGCAGGGCGCATGAAAGAACAACTGGCTGAGATTATTGAATCAGGACGCTCTCGTTAAAAAGTTGTTCGAGCTTATTTTTTCTTAGGCAGAGAAAATAGAGTTGTCTAGCGTACCAGTGCTATCACCGAATCGATCCGTTTGGATGCCTAAGCTGTGAAGGATGCTAAGGTACATGTTACACATCAGCGTATCTCCATCTCGCCAGTGAACGCCGTGTTTTAGTCCCATATTGCTACCACCAACCACCATTGTCGGCAGGTTCTTTGGATAGTGAGTCGTACTACAGCCGGAGCCGTATAGGACGATACTGTTATCCAGTAGAGAACCATTATGGTCCTGGAATTCGTTCAAACGATTGAAGAAATAGGCGAGCTGTTCGCTTAGGAATTTGTCGTATTTCGCAAACTCCAACTGACCATCTTTGTCGCCCGCATGTGACAGGCTGTGGTGGGTACGTGTGAGACCCAGCTTCAACGGGAAGGTATCACTGATACCCATACCATCTTCCCGGTTGAGCATGAAGGCAACACTGCGTGTGATGTCCGCATCAAATGCTAAGGCAATCAGATCAAACATATTTCGATAATATTCGGCGGGTTCACCTTCATTCGATGCTGCCAGATTGAGGTGCGTATGATCCTGCTTTTTCAGTGGAATATCAATCCAACGTTCAGAGGCAATCAGACGTGACTCAACCTCATCGAGGGAAGTCAGGTACTGCTCCATTTTCTGCCGATCAGATTTGCCGAGTCTTTTGTTCAATGCGCGAGCGTTGTCCAGCACGGCATCGACAAGCTTGATTCGTTTTTTCAGCTGTTCACGTTCTGTTTCGATGGACTGTTGGTCACCTCGGAACAAACGGTCAAAGATTCGGCGGGGATTATTCTCAGCCGGAATTGGCTTGCCTTGAGCATTGTATGAGATTGTACCTGTACGAGACAGGAAACCTACACCAGCATCGACAGATAGAACGAGGGATGGCTGACGGCAGTATTGTTTGGTGTGCTGAGCTACAACCTGATCGAGTGCCACACTGTTATAAGTTCCGGGTTCCGGATCGTGGAGTTTTGCTCCCGTTAGCCACATGTCGGAACAGGTATGTGGATCTGCTTTTGGGCCGGCCGAGTGATACATCCCACCCATGAAGCTGAGTTGCTTACGAAAGGCTTCGAGCGGTTTTGTGGATTCGCCGAATTCAAATTCCTTCCCATCGATGGTTGGGAACCAACTCCAGTCATTAATGCCGTGCTGATCCTTAGGAAGTGACATGCCATTGGCTGTATACATTGCGCAAAAACGGCGAGGTGTGTCTTCCACAACGTCCTTCCCCATCGCTTCGAGCAATGGTAAGGGCAATGCTGCTCCCGCAATTCCTTTTAGGACGGTACGTCGTTTGATTTTGGTTGAACTAGCCATGTTCTTCTTCACCTGAGTAGGAGGATTCCCGAATTAGATCCTTTGTATTGTTATCGTCGAACGGCTCGGCATTACTTTTCAAGAAATGCCTTACTGGTGACGACAAATCGAACCATATTTCGCATACGGTAACCATCGGCTTTTAATTGTAATTGTTTTTCTTTAAGGGTTTCAATCTCATTGTAGCTAAGGCTTCGGCCAACCGCATACGTTGTCATGTGTTTTAGGAAGCTAAAGGCAACCTGATCAATGCGGTCATTTGCCAAGTATTCACGTAATGCCAGAAATCCGTCGATTTCGGTAGCGTCTGGAAGTGTGGCGTTGGCATCTGCTTTGGCAAAATTCTTTTTCCAAATACCACCGGCATCAAATTGTTCAAAAGGCAGTCCCCACGGATCAATACCTTCATGACACTTGCGGCAGCCTTCCTGATCTCGATGCAGAACAAGTTTCTCAGCCAATGTGAGACCTTCCTGTGCTTCGTTGAGAGCGGGGACATTTGGCGGAGGGTCAGCGGGGGGTTCGGCGATGATCTTACGGGCTAACCACGCTCCGCGTTTCACCGGATTCGATTCCCGACCATTAGAAAGTCCTGAAAGTACTCCGGCTGTGGATAGTAAACCACCCAACTGAGGTTGGTCGACGTTTACCTGTACGAATTCAAATCCGGATTCAATCTTTTCGGGGATACCGTAGTAATTCGCCGTCTGCTCATTGGCGAGGATGAAGTCTGATTGAATGAGGTTTTCCAGGGGTAGGTTGTTGGTGATCAGGTATTCGAGATATCGAATGGGCTCTTTTCTTAATTCCAGACGGAAGTCACGTGTGAGATTGGGGTACATTCCGGCATCGATTTCGACGACGTCGAATTTGTCGAGTTGGAGCCACTGACTTGTGAATTCCCGCATTGCCCGGCGGAATCTGGCGTCTGCAATCAAACGATCTACCTGAGCCGGGAGTTGTTTTTCAAGCTCGTCTTTGTCTGCTAAAGCAAGCAGTTCCTCGTCGGGTGCCGAATTCCAAAGGAAGTAAGAAAGCTTTGACGCCAATTCATAGGAATCTAGGGGTTCACCTTCAGGTGATTCACTGGATTCAATCAGGAATAGGAATTGCGGTGATGTGAGTGTGACCAGCAAAGCATCTTTGATGCTGCTGACAAAGTTCTCACTAGCTTCGAAAGACTCAGCCCAGACTTTGTGTAAAGAGTCTGACTCGGATTTAGACAGAGGGCGACGGAATGCCCGAGCACCAAAGTTGTCTAAAATCTCTCGGGCGTAAGCCGTCCGGTCGTTCTGATTATCTGAGTTGATGAAGATCGCCTGATGAGTCTTTGGAGGCCAGGTTTCGTAAAAAGGTCCTTCAAATTCAATGGAACGAATGAGCAGTCGAGGCATATCCCGGCCATCCGTATATTCACTGATGACTCCAATTTCACGCATGCCAGCAAGGTAGTTTGGATTGAGAGGATCACGGTTCGGATTCGGATAATTGGCCATGGCACCCTCAAAGATAAAGTCCTGCAAATCTATCCCGGCCACGGCAACAGGCTCGCCTACTCGGTCCAGTGTTGATCCACAGTCACGGCGCAGGCCGACATGGACACCGATACGAGGAGCTCGTTTAGAGAATGTCGTGAACTGTTTGCCGGTTGGATGGTTGTCACCTAGACGAGTCAGATAAAGTTGGATGGGAGTTGCACCTTTGAATTCAGCACGGATGGTATGCTCCCCTTTCTCTAGATGAAGCGCGGCAAATGCCGGCGTTTTTAGTGACCCAGTGAATTGCCGATGATCAATATGGACGGTTAGGTCCGCCGGTTTAACTGGAGGTGCAGAGAGAAACTGTTCTCCACCCTGCATTAATGCTTTGATTTCAGATTCATGTAAGGCACGGCGATAAATCCGAACTTCATCGATCTGGCCTTTGAATTGTTGGGATCCTTCAATCCGCCCAATATTCAGATTGACTTTGGGATTATCGAGATTGTTTTTGTTGATAGTACCCTGTGCTACCTGAAAGCCATTAACGTAAATTCGGGTGTCGGTAGTTCCGGGGCGGACAACAGCCGTAATATGTTGCCACTTGTTGACCTGGATGATGCCGGGAGCAGATTGAACGGTACCGTTAGACTGGTTTTGGTTATGTGCGGTTTCAATCCGGATGATACCCTGATTATTCGGCATATCTAGGTACCATCCGTGAGTCCAGCTATATCGACCTAAGCAGACGATCCCTCCTTGTCGTAATTCGGTTGGCCGGATCCAGGCGGATACGGTGAAAGGATTATCACCAACATTCATGTCGTCCGAGCGTGCTACCACAAAAGCATCATTTTGTCCGTCAACACTTAACGCTTTTTGGAAAGGTGATTCGATAAACGTGGCATTGTCCTGTAGTTCCCCGGTTAATTGTTCTAGAACTGGTGTGGTGGTTAGGGAATCATTAAATGCCCAGTGACCGATTAGACCGTCCTTGAGTTTTGAGGCATCAGCCGGTATGCCGTCCAGTGATGGTGGAGCTTGATAAGCATCGAGCTGATAGATTCCAGTTTCCGTGACAGTGATGGTTTGGCCGGCAGAAGTATCTTTAATCACGGTTGCGTCGTTATTTTTGTTATTGGCGGTTGGGTGTGTATTGTCTAGCAACAGGGCGTCATCATATTTGGCTGCTTTGACGGTGACACGAAATCTGCCTGTGTCAGGCAGTTCGCGTAGTGAAATTTTGAAGTTAGATTGCGGACCGTACGTGCTGGCTTGCCCAAAAATTTCTCGGCTAGGAATGGCTGGGCGTAATGCCAAGCCTTCTGGCAGGGCCTCATATGCTAAGCCTTTGGGGTAACCGGGAGTTCCTCGCATGCAGGCAAACACAGCATGGTAGATACTATCGTACTCACGCCAACCGCGGACCGTTGCATTTCCCTGATAGCCTTCGACAAAACGAAACTTGCGTTGCATTAGAAATTGTTCGTATCCGAAAGGTTTCTTAGGTGCCAATTCGACGACCTCAAAATCTTGATTGCGTAGTAGTAGGCTATTGGCTCCCAGGATTAGATTGCCTTTCTCAGGTGCTGGATTTATGGATTTGCCCAAATTCATACGGAATGTTTGGATAACCGGTTTTTGACTAGGGTCGACGATTACTCGATCGAGACCTTTGGCAGCGATTTCGAAATAGGATTCCAGTAGCAGCGGTGATAGCAGGAGAGTTTCCTCGTTGTTCAGAAATCCATCCTCCGAGACGCCATCAGCCGGAAGGATGTCGGTTAACTCATCATGAATGCCAAGCAGATCTTGGAGAGTGTTGCGATACTGAGCGACTGTCAGGCGTCGGATGGATCCATTTTTCTCAGAATTGCGGTCACGCGCAGCCGCGACTTCATTGTTAATCCACTTCACCAGAAACTCTCGTTCCTCAGGGGTTGGCTGTGCTTCGCTTTCCGGTGGCATTGCTTCCAGTGAAAGCTGCTTTCCGATATCTCGCCAATGAAACAGCGATTCATCAGGGAATTTGCCGGTGAAGTTGTCTACCCGAACCCCGGAAGTCATTTTGTCGACATTATGACAGCGTGTGCAGTATTTGTTGATCAGCGGCTGGACCTGTTGCTTAAATACTTCGATCGGTGGTTCTGCTTTAGCTTCAAACTGGACGGATCCCAACGCAATTCCGATCAACACGATTCGTAGGAATAAACGAGTGGTATTTGACATGAGTTTCTGGCAGATAGGAAATCAAAAATTAAAGCGATATCGAACATTCAAATTATAACAGCCGGCTCCAAGGTGCGGTTGATGTATGATGAAGTAGTTATCTTCCCAGAGGTTATTCGGTTGGGTTCATTCATGCCAGACAAGCCAGATTTAGTTCAATATGAGGATGTGAGTTCTGAGTATCTTGAGAAGCGACAGTTAAAACCAAGTGCCGGTTGGGTCCTGCTTTGGGCTATGGGTGTTGGCGCCGTGATTTCCGGAGATTTCTTTGGCTGGAATCTTGGCCTTGGTTCGTCCGGCTTTGGAGGCTTAGCTGTTGCAACCTTGTTGATGGCCGTGATGTATTTCTGCATGGTCTATACGATTGCTGAGCTTTCAGCCGCGCTTCCGCATGCAGGAGGTTTTTTTTCATTTACCCGTAGTGCGATGGGGCCTGTTGGTGGATTTATCTGTGGGCTGACCGATGTAATAGAGTACGTTATTACGCCAGCCGTCATCGTAATTGGTATCGCCGGCTATATTAATCAACTCGTCTTTCCGGGGCAGGCTGACGTAGCGATAGGCTATACCATTTTATGGTGGTTCCTGGTTTATGGTCTGTTTGTTTTTGTCAATATTCGGGGAGTGGCTCTTTCATTACGAATGGGACTTGTCTTTGCCGGCCTGGCTGCGATTGTCTTGGTTGTGTTTTATGTCGGTGTTTTTGCCACCGGAAGTTTTGATGTAAGTAAATTGTTTGACGTACAGCCAGTGGAGGGGAATTCGGATTGGTTTCCGAATGGGTGGGCCAGCGTCTTTGGAGCCTTGCCTTTTGCTATCTGGTTCTATCTTGCGATTGAACAGTTACCGTTAGCTGCAGAAGAAAGTCACAATGCCGTCGAAGACATGCCACGAGCACTGATTCTTGGAATGTTCACACTGTTTGGACTTTCATTATTTACTTTGGTGTTAAACACGGGAGTTGTCGGCGCCACTGCATTGGGCGATTCGGAAGCGCCTTTAGCGGATGGGTTTCAGGTCGTATTTGGGATTGGCTCAACAGCTACTTTGATGACCTTGATGGCATTGGTTGGTTTGATTGCCAGCTTTCACGCGATCATCTATGCCTATGGTCGTGTGTTGTTTGCATTATCCAGAGCCGGATACATTCCCAGAATTCTTTCGCTGACTGGTGAGCGTCATACTCCCTATGTAGCCTTGATTGTTGGTGCGGGCATCGGTTTGGCGTGTGCTTTGTGTATTGAGTTTTTAGGTGAGCAAAGCAATGTGGGAGCTGCGTTGTTGAACATGGCTGTCTTTGGAGCCGTGATTTCCTATGCCAATGTGATGCTGAGCTATATTATTTTGAAAATCAAACGTCCTGATTTACCAAGACCTTACAAAAGTCCGTTTGGAATTCCTGGTGCTGTCATTGGGCTGATGCTGTCAATTTTAGCGTTGGCAGCAACGATGTCGGACCAAGCGATGCTACCGGCCATCATTGGAGTCATCGTATTCCTGGTGATTGGCTTGCTCTATTTCTTTTTGTATAGTCGTCACCATTTGGTGGCTCAGGCGCCTGAAGAAGAAATGGCTTTGCTCAATGCAGCCGAAAAGGAACTGGAGCAATCTGTTCCCCAGTAACCCTTTAACTATGATGAATAATAAAAGGAATTTAAGTGAGTTTGAGGCATGTTGGTATCTTTAGAACAACTCGAAAAACGAATCAAAGACGGATCGGTTGATACGGTAATCGTTGCGTTCCCGGGGCTATATGGACGTTTGCTGGGTAAACGGTTTGATGCAGAGTTCTTTCTTTCCACCGTGGCTGATCGTGGCACGCATGGTTGTAACTATTTAGCCACGGTTGATATGGAAATGGAGCCTGTCGAAGGGTATGCCTTTGCTAATTGGGATGCTGGATATGGTGATTTTCATATGCAGCCGCGAATAGAGTCCTTACGGGTTCTCTCTTGGGCGGATCGAACTGCGATCATACTCTGCGATATTGTGGAGGAACAGACTCATGACTTGGTACCTTATCTTCCACGAAGTATCCTCCAAAATCAGGTGGACCGGGCTAATGAACAGTGTTTTTCTGCCAAAGCTGCGACAGAACTTGAATATTACCTGTTTCAGGAAAGCTATGAACAAGCTCAACAACAGAATTACGAAGGCCTAAAGCCCAGTGGTTGGTACTTAGAGGACTACCACATCTTGCAAGGTTCCCGTCGTGAACGATTCCATGGTGAATTAAGGCGTCAACTCAAGGCATCGGGGATTCCCGTCGAGTCAACCAAAGGAGAGTGGGGGCTTGGGCAGCACGAACTTAACGTTGTTTATGGTGATATTGTCGAAATGGCTGATCGCCACATTCTTATTAAACAATGCGCCAAAGAGCTTGCTGACCAACTTGGTGTTAGTGTTACCTTTATGGCGAAGCAATCTCAGGAGCAGGCGGGTTCAAGTTGTCATATTCATCTGAGTCTTTGGGAGGGTGAAAAGAATGCCTTTGACGGAGAAGAGCAATTTGGTCGAATAAAGTGCTCATCCACATTTCAGCACTTTCTGGCAGGCTGGATAAGCCATGCTTCTGAGTTTATGCCGTTTTATGCTCCGACAGTGAATTCTTATAAACGATATCAGCATGGCAGTTGGGCTCCGACAACACTGGCCTGGAGCCAGGACAACCGTACGGCAGGATTCCGTGTTGTCGGTTCTGATAGTTCGTTGAGAATTGAGTGTCGGATCCCTGGGGCCGACTGTAATCCTTATTTAGCATTGGCAGCCTCTTTAGCATCAGGGCTGGATGGAGTAGCGCAACAAATGATTCCACCTGAGGAGTTTGTTGGAAATGCATACGATGAGGAGGCGACAGCAGCCGTACCAACCACCTTTACTGAAGCTATTCAGGCTTTTGAACAGAGTGTGTTTGTGAAAGAGACGCTCGGTGAAGGGGTTCATCAGCACTACGTACACTTTTATCGCACGGAACAAATCGCATATGAAAATGCTGTGACCGACTGGGAACGACAGAGGTACTTTGAAAGGATCTAGAGGCCTGATGACCAAACCAGTGATTGGACTGACGATGTATGGTCTCAATGACCAAAAGCACTATACGATCCCCGGTGAGTACGTCGACTGTGTTATCGCGGCAGGTGGTGTCCCTATGGTTTTGCCGTTGCAAGGAGATATTCAAACTCAATTAGATCGGGTGGATGGGATTCTATTGATCGGAGGCGGCGATATTTGTCCAAGCTGTTACGATCAGGCTCCTCATGAAACGATTTATATGCTGGATAAGCAGCGCGATCAATATGAACTGGAATTAGTTCAGCGGGTTTTGGCGACGGGTAAACCTGTTTTGGGGATCTGTCGTGGGATTCAAATTGTGAATATTGCTCTGGGAGGTACCCTCGTTCAGCATTTGCCGGATGTCAAAGGTGATTTGGTTCAACACAGAATGCCACCACGCGAACCGGTTGAACATCCTGTTCTTGTGAAGGCAGGTTCAAGACTGGCAGAAATTGTAGAAGACCTTAACTTTTTAGCTCCATCCTGGCATCATCAGGCGTTAGATGAGGTGGCCGATCAACTAATGGTGGTTGCCCATGCTCCGGATGGAACAGTCGAGGCTGTTGAAATGCCTGAGCATCGCTGGTGCATTTGCGTCCAGTGGCATCCGGAGTTAGCAGGTTCGGATGATGTTATTCAGCAGAGATTGTTTAGAAATTTTGTAGCACATTGTCAGTAGAAGTATCTGTAGTTTAGGAAAACAACATGGGACGATTGCAGGATAAAGTAGCTTTGATCACAGGCGCTTCAGGTGGTATTGGACGTGCAACCGCATTACTGTTTGCCAAAGAAGGTGCAAAAATTGTAGCTGCTGATGTGGAGGACGAGGCCGGTCTGGAAACAATTGATCTGGTCAAACAGATTACGGAAGACGTGGTGTATGTGAACGCCGATGTATCACAGGCTGACGATTGCCAGCAAATGGTGGAGGTTGCGGAACAGTCTTTCGGTGGTTTGCATGTATTGTTTAACAACGCCGGAATTATGCATCCGGATGATGGGAATGCGATGCAGACTAGTGAAGAAGTTTGGGATAGAACCATGGATATCAATCTCAAGGGGGTTTATCTCGGATGCAAATTTGGAATTCCCGCGATTCGGAAAAGCGGTGGTGGGACCGTTATTAATACGGCGTCTTTTGTAGCGATTATGGGAGCAGCGACGCCTCAATTGGCTTACACGGCAAGTAAAGGCGGTGTGTTGGCGATGACACGTGAATTAGCGATCATCCATGCTCGGGAAAACATCCGCTGTAATTCGCTTTGCCCTGGTCCGCTACATACAAAACTGTTGATGGATTTTCTTGATACCGAAGAAAAGAAACAGCGAAGATTGGTTCATATTCCTATGGGGCGTTTTGGGCTGGCTGAAGAAATGGCTAAAGCTGCTTTGTTTTTAGCAAGTGATGAATCCAGTTACGTCAATGGAGCGGACTTCGTGGTGGACGGTGGAATCACCTCGGCTTATGTAACCCCCGAATGAGATTTAATTGTCTGCCACGTTAAGCTTGCTCACAAAATTGCCTTGATACTCTAACCTGACCTTGGTGTCGCTCGATTCAATGAGGGTAATTTGCCCTAGTTGATTACGTTCGAGTCTTACTGGTTTCACTTGAAGCTCACCTCCGACCCCCATTTGATAGAATTTCACCGAGTTTGTCTTTTGGCTCAGGTAGTCCGCAATCAGCAGAAACTGATTGATGCTGGATTTGTGTCCTTCTTGCCAGCGTTTGATGCCGAGTTCCAGCATGAGTTGACTATCGGTGAAATACTGATTTGCCAGTGTTGCAAATGCTTCCTGAGGTGACTGGATGAAAAAATGGATGCTGCCACGGACATGTGCCCGTTGAAACCGCTCACTCTCAAGATACTGTTTCCAGGTTTGCTGCCACGAGGAATCTTCCCCATCCCAGATTCCCACCCGACGAAAATTGGCTTTGGTTGCTTCCCAATTTACACCACGAGATTTTTGTAAGTGAAATTGAACATGCTCCCCGGCTGCGTAATCTAATTGCTCGTATTTAAGCTCGAACAACTCCGGGCGTAGTGTTCTACCAACAGTGTCGAGCATGTTGTGGGCGATTTCATGAGCCAGACAGATCATATAGACATCCGTAATGCCTTTTCTGGGAGCATCGGCTGGAAAACTGTTCTCAGGACGTCCTAATGGCAGTGAGAAAATATTGACACCCGTGTTCGAACTAATTCCTTGTTGCTTAAAACCTTCTCCAAGCCATCCTCTTACCGTGATCGTCTCGACATCCCAGACGGTACGTGGCATTTCAGTCAAAAGGTTTGTCATTTTCGTAGTTTGTTCTGCTGTGGCCGTATTGTTGTCAATGAAGATAACGCCTAGATTTTCGAGCATCGTTTTATAGCCTCCTTCGAACCCCGCGAGCTGAGCCAGTTGCTCTCGGTTTTCCAGAGAGTCTGGATAGGCTTCAAATAGCACAATCCACATTTGTGCTGCAAATGCGGGCAGATGAGGAGTCTTCTTCAGATCCCATTTTTGCCGCCGAAAGTAATGAGGGAAATCAGCTACCAGCGATTGCAGATCCTTGACCACCAGAGCTCGGTAGTCTGCCGGAACTAACCCGCTATTGAGAGCTGCCTGCATACTGCCGAGTAGCCCAAAGGCTTTACCGCGAAGCTCTTCCTCCACTGTTAGCTTTGTTCCCAGCTGGTCAGGATTTGCCTGCAAAAGTTTCTTTAATTCGGACAGGTGGTCCGTAATCCCCACTCCTTGCATGAGAAACACCTTGCCGTTCTTGCCACCACTTACAAGATCAACGACGCCATCACCATTAAGATCTGCAAAGTCAGGGGTGGTATCGTCTCCATTTAAGGATCGCAGGTTTAACGCTCCACCCTGATCAGCCCAACGTAATGTTGTCGGTGCAGCGAGTTTTGGTTCGTGAATTGTCCCTGTGTTTAGGTAGACCTCAATGGTTCCCCAGTTGACCCCCAAAACTAAATCCAACTTGCCATCTTGATTAAAGTCAATGATTCTTGGCTGTGAGTTGTAAGCTCGGCGAATGTCATGGAATGATTGTCCTTTTCCAAAATTAGGTTGTTGCTGGGTACCGGTATTGGGATACCAAATGAGAGAGCCATCGAATGACCCTGTAATAAGGTCGTAGAGTCCGTCTCCATTCCAGTCAGCCACATCGAAACGTCCCTGACAATTATCTTGCACGGTGAATTCAATCGCCTCTTCACTGAAAACAGGCTCCCGGTTTTTGAATTTACATGGGTGAATGGAGATTTTGTTGGACGTATGTGCAACGATCAGATCGGTTCTCCCGTTGCCTGCAATAGGAGCTAATACCACGCCGGTATAAGTATTACCCCACTGCAATTTGGAGCCTGCGTATATAGTGGTCGCTCTCTGGAAATTTATCCCGTCTTCCGACTGTTTTCCGAGATAGACTCTCAATTTGCCTTTACCATTTCCGGTGAGTAGATCGATCGTTCCATCTTCATTGAAATCCAGTAGCCGCGTCGTGACATGACTGCCGACTTCGAGTGTATCCTGACCAACAAGCAGTGATTTTGCCTGGCGGAAAGACATCGTCATGATCTTCATGGGCTCTTCAGCCGTTCCAGTTTGTAAATAGCTGGAGAAAATAATGAGGGCGGTTAGGAATGATAGGTGATTCATTTTTCAGCGTTTGCTCAGGAGATAAACGGAATGCTTAAAACTCGTATCAGAAGTTTGTAATCCTTTATTAGACTCTATGGTGAACGAATGCAATTTAACCGAAAGGATGTTTTCTCCTGTTTTTTCACTAGCAGAAATGAGATTTCCTGAGAACGGTTGTCATGTTGCAGGCTTAGCTGTTTAAGAAATTCCGTGTATGATTAGAGAAATAGCATACACCGTATAGTTTTTTCTTCTCTCCCCGGTCTAATACATTAATGCATCTCAGGAATTTATCTTTTTGGATAGTTTTGACTGTAAGCCTGTTGGTTGGTCAGACGGGATTGGCTGAGCAACGCGCAGGCGATGAGCTCTTCGCGATTAAAGTATTACCTCTTCTAAAGCAGAAATGCTTTCAGTGTCATGGAGCTGGCACAGAGCTTAAAGGTGACTACAACCTTACAACACGTGAGGGGCTTCTAAAGGGTGGTGAATCGGGAGAAACCTCAATTATTCCTGGCAAGCCTGCTGAAAGCGTCCTGATAAGTGCGGTGAAATGGGAGGCGTATGAAATGCCTCCGAAAGAAAACGATAAACTTTCTGAAGAGCAAATTAATTGGTTGGAACAATGGATTCAGGCCGGAGCTCCCTGGCCTGATGAAGAGACAATTGCTTTGTATCGTAAGAAAGCTTGGGGTGAACGTGTCACGGACGAAGGGATTTTGGTTGATACCAGTGGCGGCTTGAATGACGAGTGGACTTACCGCAGATATCGAGCGGAAGATATTTGGGCATTTCAGCCAGTGGTGAAAACGGCGGTCCCGGCAGGACAACATCCGGTAGATTATTTTGTGAAAGCCAAGTTGTCTGCAAGTGATTTTGTTTTGGCACCGATGGCAAATCCCAAATCACTCCTTCGTCGTGCCTATTATGATCTTATCGGTTTACCCCCAACGCCCTTCGAAACGAATGAGTTCATGAAAGCCTGGCACGTCAATCAACAGCAGGCATGGACGGCACTGATTGATAGATTACTTGCTTCACCACATTACGGGGAACGTTGGGGGCAGCATTGGTTAGACGTGGCCCGCTATGCCGACTCCGGTGGTTACTCTAACGACTACGAACGCAGTAATGCCTGGCGATATCGTGATTATGTCATTCGGTCCTTTAATAAAGATAAGCCCTATAACCAATTTGTGGTCGAGCAATTAGCAGGTGACGAATTGGCAGATCAATCTGTCCACCAGCGTGTGGAGCAAACGAATGGAGTAGTGGCTGCACGCAAGTCTGGCTCTTATAACGAGCAGGAATCTGAATGGTTGGTAGCGACGGGTTTCTTGCGAATGGGCCCCTTTGATAATGCGATGGTACAGGCTCCGCAAGCCCGCCAAATCTATCTCGACGACGTTGTTAACTCGGTAGGTCAAACCTTTCTTTCAACAACGATGCGTTGTGTAAAATGTCATGATCATAAATTCGATCCGATTCCGACGCGTGATTACTATCGCTTTTATGCGGCCTTTTCCGCAACTCAAATGGCGGAACGGCCCGTCGCTTTTCTTCCTGAGGAAAATCAAATTAACTTTGCGTCGGAGCAGGCTCATGTAGCGACCATGCTCAAGAACGCTGAAGATCAGCGAAATATCGTTTATCACAAACAGGAAACGGCAGCACGGAAATGGTTTGCTGAACGAGGACTTGAATATAAGGATGAAGGCGCTCGACAAAAGCTGCCCGATGAAGAAAAGCCGCCGCGACATGTAGGGCTCGATGCTACGGATAAAGGGCGATACAAGGTTTATAAGCAAGATGTTTGGATTTGGACACGCCGCCAGGAACGGTTCCAACCGATGATTCAGGGAGTCTATAACGGGATGGATGATCCATTCCGTTTTCCGGGTTCCCGTAAACTGAGAATTATCGAAAAGCAGGATCCTGAATGGCAACCGGCAAGCTTTATTCTTACCGGCGGAGCTTTGGAGGCTCAGGGAGATTCAGTTCAGCCCGGTATTCTAAGTGGGCTAGGGCTCCCCGTCGCTCTAGAGGGTTCAGATTCGTACTTGCTTCCGGATTCTGTCGATGGTCGACGAATGGCGCTGGCAAAGTGGGTCGCTGATGACCAGAACGCGTTGACTACACGTTCGATTGTGAATCGAATTTGGCAGTATCATTTTGGGCAGGCCATTGCACGAAATCCAAATAACTTTGGAGGTAAGGGGGCGAAGCCAACTCACCCTCAGTTGTTAGATTACTTGACCGCGGACTTTGTTGAAAATGGCTGGAAAATCAAGCGGATGCATAAGCTAATCATGACGTCGGCTACCTATATGCAGTCTACGCAGCGATCTGATTTGGAGAAGCTTCAACAAATAGATCCGAATAATGAACTTCTCGGAGTCTTTCAGCCACGACGTTTAACGGCGGAAGAAATACGCGACAGCTTTCTTGCTATTACCGGTGAACTGAATCCGGAAATCGGTGGATTGCCGATTCGACCTGAGATCAATATGGAAGTGGCATTGCAACCACGGATGATTCAGTTTTCTTTGGCTCCGGCTTATCAGCCATCGCCGGAGCCTGAGATGCGTAATCGGAGAACGATTTATGCCTACCGAGTACGTGGGCAGGCAGATCCGTTTCTGGAGCTATTTAATCAGCCTACCCCGAACGATTCGTGTGAACTGCGTGATTCATTAACCGTCACACCCCAAGCGTTAACGTTGTTAAACAGTGATGTAGTTACAGACCGGTCGATTGCCTTTGCTCAGCGACTTCTCGAGGAACGCGAGACTCAGGAATTGCGGATAAAAAGAGCCTTTTGGCTCGCCTTTGGTCGCGATCCGGTGAAGGCTGAAATCAGTCGTTTGAAGAAATATATTACTGAGATGCAGGGGTATCATCGTAAGGTAAGTCCTGCGCGGGTGGAGTATCCAACGGAGATTACACGGTCCTTAATTGAGGAGTTCTCCGGTAAACCATTCGATTATCTTGAAAAACTTATTGTCTTTGAGAATTACTCGGCCGATACGAAGGCCAGTGATGTAGCTGTTGAGACGAGAGCTTTGGCTGATTTGTGTTTGCTGCTGTTCAATAGTAGTGAATTCTTATATGTGTACTAGGACCTGATCGAAGATGATTACGTTGAATAATACAAAGCTAAATCCTAGTCGCCGTGACTTTTTATACGGTTTGAGTGCTTCGCTAGGTTCTGTCGCACTAACGGAGATGCTTCAGGCTGAAAACCCTTCCACAGGACCGAACGCCGGCCCTTTATCTCCCAAGCAACCGATGCATAAACCAAAAGCCAAAGCTTGTATCATGTTGTTTATGGAAGGTGGACCCAGTCAGGTAGATACATTTGATCCTAAGCCAAAACTCAATGAGCTTCATAAGACGGAATCCAAGCGAACGGCGGGTTTAGCGGGGGGCTTCCGGTTTTATGTGGGTAGTCCTTTCAAGTTCCGAAGAGTTGGTCAGTCTGGGATGGAGATGAGTGATCAATGGAAGTTTATGGCAGATCCGGAAGTGGCAGATGAACTGTGTAATTATCGGGGCTGTCAGGCTGAGTCACTCAATCATCCGGAAGCTCTCTTTCATATGAATACCGGAAGTCGACTAGGTGCTGATCCAGCCCTCGGTTCCTGGGCTACGTATGGCTTAGGTTCAGTGAATCAGAACTTACCCGGGTACGTCGTTATGACCGAGTTGGCTGCACCACAGGGAGGGGCGAGAAATTGGAGCAATGGATTCCTGCCGGCTCATTATCAGGGAACAAAATTGCGTCCTCAGGGATCCCCGATTTTGGATTTGCGGCCGCCGGCATTTAAGGATCGCAGGCATCAACGTCGCGCATTAGATGAACTTGCAGAAATGAATCGACGACATGCTCAGCAGCATCCGGAACATAAGGCGCTTGAGTCCAGAATTGAGAGTTATGAACTGGCTTTTCGTATGCAGATGTCGGTGCCCGAAGTGATGGATTTGTCTTCCGAGACATTAAAGACTCAGGAAATGTATGGGATGAATAATCCGGAGACAGTTGGCTTCGCCAAGCAGTGTTTGATGGCCCGACGCATGGTGGAGAGTGGGGTACGATTCGTACAGATCTTTACTGGCGGTTGGGATAGCCATGACTATCTTGAGAAAGGTCATTCATCACGAATTAAATCGGTCGATCAGCCCATGGCCGCATTAATCAAAGACCTCAAGGCCCGAGGTATGCTGGACGACACTTTAGTTGTCTGGACAGGGGAATTTGGTCGTACGCCTGACAACAATCGACGCGGCGGAGTCTATTCTTTTGGCCGCGGCCATAACGTCGATGCGATGACAATGTTATTTGCGGGCGGTGGCGTAAAGAAGGGGTCAGTCATTGGTGCTACAGACGAGATTGGTGCGGAAGCGGTAGAAAATGTGCATCCCATTCGAGATGTCCATGTAACTCTGCTTCACCTTCTTGGTCTCGACGATAATAAGCTTACCTACTTCCATGGTGGTCGTTATAAACAGTTGTCCCAGTTTGGCGGTCAAGTGATTCAGGAAATGATTAGTTAATGCGTATTCTCTTTACCTTGGTATGTAGCGTGTTGTTGCACCCGGGATTTGTGCTTGCACAGCAGGGTGTAGTTCAACCCTCCGTTAAGCCGAACATTATTGTGTTTCTAGCAGATGATATGGGAGCCGGGGATACGAGTGCTTATCAGGATTGGGCTCAAAACAGTGATGCAGATCAGCTTCACACCCCTGCTATGGCAGAGCTTGCCCGGCGTGGAGTCCGGTTCACCGATGCACATTCGCCGCATAGTCGTTGTACAACCACTCGTTATGCACTTATGACAGGCCGCTATTGCTGGAGGACCTCACTGAAACATTGGGTGTTGTTTGGTAACCATGGTGATCCGTTGATCGCACAAGATCGTCTGACGATGCCTGAAATGCTACAGCAGGCGGGATATAAGACAGGCATGGTTGGTAAATGGCATTTGGGGCTAACCTATCGCAAGTCCGACGGTTCGATCGCTGAAGGTTTTGAGGATGCAGATCTTCGTCAGCCGATGGCAGATACACCGATAGACCATGGCTTTGATTTCTTTTATGGTATTTCCCGAAGCCATCCTACCTCGGGGCCGGGAGGCCTCAAACGCATTAACACCTCAGATCAAAAAACTGGTCCGGGGTGGATCCATGGTCGCACAGTCGTTGGTGCTACGGATGAGGGAAGACGGCTAAAAGAAGGTGCCTATGACTATTGGCAGGTTGGTAATGTAATGGACCGCGAGGCTTTCGAGTTTCTGGATTCCATGAAAACCATGACTGAACCATTCTTTTTATACTTTGCCTCGCCGGCGAATCATGGTCCCTATACACCGTCAAAGGAAATAGCCGGCCATAAGGTGGAAGGCGCAAGCCGCTATAAAGATGGTATGCCAACGAATAGTCTACGGCAGGATTTCGTCTATCAAAATGATGTTCATCTGCTTCGGTTGCTTGATTACCTCAAAGCAACAGAAGACCCGCGTCGTGCCGGTCACCCCTTAATCGAAAATACCATGGTGATTTTCACCAGTGACAATGGAGCAGAAAAGAACGATAAACGATTTACAGGGCCGGTCCGCAGTAACAAAGGGTCCACCTATGAGGGAGGTCATCGTATTCCGTTTATTGCCAGTTGGCCCTTGGGAAATGTCGGTGACGGGAACGATAAGACTCCCGGTGAAACACAAACATCGCTGCTGGCCTTGAATGACTTATATGCCACGTTGGCTGAGGTGGTTGGTAAAGAACTTCCGCCGGTATCAGGTAAGGGCCGTGGTGCAGAAGATAGTGTTAGTCAGTTAGCAGCCTTACAAGGTGATGTAGAGTTTGTCCGCGCCGGAGCAATCTTTCCGAATGATCATCAGGAAGCTAGTAAGAAACTGGCCGACGAACGAGCTGTCGTTGCAGTTCGGACCAATGCTGCTCCGATAGAGGGTCAGTGGAAGTTGTTCCTTGATCATCGTTATGCATTTAATAGCCAATTACACCCAACGGCACTTTATGATCTTTCGAAGGATCCCCAAGAGACGAACAATCTACTCGGAAATCCAAAAGTGAAACCGATTTTAGACCATCTGTTAGAGCTGGCTCGTGAGGCAGCGGGCGAAGCCGGTTCTTCGAGATAAAAACTTACAACGGCGATAGGGCATTTTATGAATCTGAAACGAGTTGTTTTTACTTTGATTTGGCTTTTCTTTGTTTCCTTAGCTCAGGCCAAAGAAACTAAGCAACCTAATATCATCTTTTTGTTCACGGATGATCAAAATACCTATTCTTTAGGTTGCTATGGTAATGACGATGTCGTCACCCCAAACATTGACAGTCTGGCTCGTGATGGAGTGACCTTCGATCGTCACTACACGGTGACAGCTATATGCATGGCATCACGAGCCACGGTGATGACCGGACTTTATGAATATCGTCACGGATGCAATTTTGGTCATGGTCCACTTCACGAGGAATTGTGGAAGCAGAGTTATCCGATGATCCTTCGGGAACATGGTTATCTGACAGCCATTGCCGGCAAGATCGGCTTCGAAGTGCTACCTGAGGGTGAACAGAATGCGATTCTCCCCAAGGATGATTTTGACTGGTGGGGAGCCGGTCCGGGACAAACTTCTTATCGCACCAAACAAAATGTTAGTATGACTGAGTATGCGGAAGAATTTCCTCATTCCTCCCGTTCCTATGGAGCGTTTGGGCGGGATTTTATTCACCACGCTACCAAAGAAGATAAACCATTTTGTCTTTCCATCAGTTTTAAAGCTCCACACAAACCCGACCAGGTCGACCCAATGTTTAATCACATATACGAAGGGAAGGCATTTAAGAAGCCAGCGAATTACGGCCGGGAGTTTAGCGACCAGTTTTCCCGACAGAGTAAGACTGGCCGTCAGTATGAGCGATTTCAAAGCTGGGGATACCAAGATGATTATGACAATCAAATGCGTCTTTATAACCAGTTAGTGTATGCTGTGGATTCTGCTGTCGGTATGATTCGGCAGGCCGTGAATGATGCCGGGATTGCTGATAATACTGTCTTTATCTTCACCTCAGACAACGGTTTTTTTTGTGGTGCTCATGGATATGGCTCCAAGGTTCTACCCTACGAGGAAGGCTCCCGTGTGCCTCTGATCATTTTTGATCCACGTCATGAGAATAGCGGCAAACAGCTGCGGGTCAATGCGATTACCGGGTCGATTGATTTTGTGCCGACCATTCTTCGATTTGCCGGATTAAATGCTCCCCGTGGTATCGATGGCCGCGACCTGATGCCTCTGTACGATGATACGGAATCTTCGATTCACGAGTATCTGGAACTGATAAACGTCTGGGGGCCTCGTTCGTGTCAAAGTTACGGTGTCGTCGGTCAGGATTACAAATACATTTATTGGCCGTATGAGTCAGGTGACTTTGAAGCGACCGAAGAGCTGTTCAGACTCAGTGCTGATCCACTCGAACTGAAGAATCTTGTACTTAGCAAAGAAGCACCAAAAGATCTTAGGCGTTTACAGAAGGTTTACGATTCCCGAGTGAAGAAATGGGGGGCGCAGGCAGTCCACTACAATGATTACGCGCCTTACAGAAAGATCTTTGACCGTAATATTCCCTGGACGCCTAATTTTGCTCCCGGGGAACCTGCCTGGAAATAACAGATTCCAATTGTTTGGATAGGCGTTGTTTTAGACGAATCGGCATCTTCTCGAAAACATTTCTGGTTTCCAGAGGATCAGTTTTGTGGTCGTAAATCTCTGTGGCGATCACAGCATGTGAAGAGAAGTCTCGCCACTCAGTATACCGGTAACGGTCTGTGCGTATGGAGTAACCCATGGCCTCCGGATCTTCTCCTCGTGGTGGATAAGCCGGACGGCAGTGCTGAGTCAACGCCTGATGTTTTACCGAGACTTTAGGATTCCGAAGGATAGGTACAAGGCTTTTGCCCTCCAGGTTCTCAGGTCCCTGGAGCTGACAAAGGTCTGTTAGGGTTGGGTAAATATCCAATAGTTCGACGAGGGAGTCTGTTCTTTGCGGTGCATTGAATTCTGGTGTCGAAATAATGACCGGGACTCTGGCGTCTAGTTCAAAGTTGGATGTTTTCGCCCACAAACCATTCTCTCCCAGATGGAATCCATGATCAGACCAAAGAACAATGATCGTGTTATCGCGTAATTTGAGACGATCCAGTTCGTCAAGCACTTTGCCAACCTGAGCATCCATGTAGGAGATGTTTGCATAGTAACCGCGTCGCATTTCCCGAGCCTGATGGTTGGTTGGATACGCATTAGGTGTGTCTTTATAGGATCTGAGTATTTCCTGACCATTATGTAGGGCAATTTCCGGTACGTTTACAGGGTGTTTACGATTGATAGGTAGCTTGATATCAGTTGGATCGTACAAATCCCAATACTTCTTAGGAGCGTTGAAGTGTGCGTGAGGTTTCCAAAAACCAACAGCGAGAAAGAATGGTTTATTTTTGACGTCATTCAGGACTTCGATAGCTCGTCGCGCGACGCGACCGTCGAAGTAGGCTTCATCAGGGACATCGCGGATGACACACTTGGGTACATCTGAAATGTTGGGAGGCAGTTTTCCTTTAACGACTGCTTTGTCATTCCCGTGTGAGTTGTAGTGTAATTCTTCTGGAGCACTCCAGGAAACAGCATCTCCTTTGTAATCGTCCTGTCTCCAGTTATGGAAAATTTTCCCAACACACTGAGTGTGATAACCGTTTTGCTTAAAAAGCTGTGGTAATGTAACGACTTCAGCAATCCTTTGGCGGAAGTGAGTTGGTAGATCCCACAGGTGTAAGGTGTCCAGGCGAAGTCCGGTCAGCATTGAACTTCTGGAAGGGTTACAGACCGCTTGCTGGCAGTAGGCGTGGTTAAACAGCGTACCTACTTGTGCTAACTCATCAATGTTTGGTGAGTGAATTTGCGAATTACCGTAGCAATTTAAATCTGCTCTCAAGTCATCAATGGCGATGAACAACACGTTGGGCTGACTCGCTTGTAGCGGGCAAGTTACTAAGAACAGAGCAAAGGCAAGAAGTAGATGTTTCATGGACCGCTATTTTGTTTTCTTAAGTTGCCCGAGTAATCGGAAGTTGTCAAAGTCGCCGGTATCGTCAAAGCTTCCGATGCCGACCCGACCATGAAGAAAGTGCTTATCTGTTGTGGTCATAACAGGCTGCTTCATGTCGTCAAAGAACACTTCGATGGTTCCTTTTCCGACATCCCGTTTGATACGAACGTGGTGCCACTCCTTCGACCAATTGGTACCGTCGGTTCGTTTTTGAGCAATACTGACACGTGGTTCACCGTTCACCAGGAAGATAGAGTTTGCATGCGCATCCGCTTCGCGACCTAGATGGACGTAATAGAAGTGTGAGGCATCCTGGTAGCCGAAGAATAAACAAAGATCCTGGTGGCCGTAGACTTCCTGCGTGGAACGCATATCCACGTCGAGTACGAAGTCCGATACGGAGATATCTTTTAGTAACGCGAAGTTAACAGGAGATCGCACTTCTGGCTTGTAGCTACTATCTTTGAACATGGAATAGAAGCTCTCCGAGCCTTGTTTCACAACTTTCCAGGCAGACGGGTCTTTTGGCTCCCAGTTGGCGGCACTCTGGCTGAAATCTTCGTTAGCTACCATCGGAAGAGCAGGTTTGACGGCCAGTGCATAGCTGGAGAGTGCGATTACTAAGATGCACGGAAGTATTAATACGCGGAGCATGATTCGCCTTTTTGCTAGGGTGAAATATTGTTTTGGATGGATATCCAATTTCATTATCACTATTTTTTCATGAAGATCTGCAGCCAAAGAGCTTTCAGTTCCGCATTTTTTTGATGACGATATTCCATCTCTGCTTTCACCAAATCTGATACCTCACGAAGCGTTTTTTGGAATTCGGGTGAGGCTTTCAGCTTCGCTCGTTGTTCCCGTTGCTTTGCCTGAATTTCTTCATTGGTTATGAACAGTTCGGGGAACGCTTGGGTCAATGTTACTTCGGCCGCCGTTTGTTGCTTTTGAAGTTCGAGGAGGACGGGATCTTTGAGGACTTGTTGACGACGTTGGGCATAGGCCGCTTCAAACTCGCTGGCCGGCAATTTTTCCAGTTCGGGGAATCGTTTCAGTACAAACCGTTTTTCCGTCTGCCTGGCTTGATTTATTTGCTTGTTTAACGCCTGATATTTTATGTTTTCCGCCGCCAGTTTCTTTCTCAGTTCGGTGATGGGTTTTCGCACCTCTTTGATGGAGCTGAAGACTTGAGGAAATTGTTCATGCTGTTGTAACTTGGCAACCGCTAATTGATCGACAATAGATTGGTACTCAGGATCTGTTCGGTAAAGCAGATCATGAGTATTTGTTTTTAGCCTTTGCCATTTGTCTCGAATTGACATGTCAGGTAGTGGGCGTTGTTGTTGCCGTTTGATATACTCGGCACGAAGCTGATCCCAGTCTTTGAGCTTAAACCCTTGTAAAAGCTGAATATTGTCGAGAACAGCTCCAGGAGTTGCCGTTTGAAATGCAAAGTAGGTACGGGTTCTGTTGATGATGGGATGCTGAGCGTGGACAAAATGTTGCTCATCGATATGAGCTAAGACTTCATCGTCAGCAATCTCAACCGTCATTGTGTACCACTTATCTTCCTCGAAATCAAAACCGCAGATCCCGTGTATTGCAGGGAAGAATGGTACAGTTTGGTCGACCGCTGTCTGGAGGAAGAATCGGTCACGATGAATATGAACGACCACATTGTACTTGCCGGGTGTGCCGGTCAGGAATCGGATATCTTTTGTGCCCTGGAATTGGAAATCGAACTTAATCACTGCATTTTTATATTCCGGCTTTTGTAGAAAGATGCGTGCTTCTTCTTGGGAATGGTCCGTGCGAACAAGTGTTCCATCTTTGACGGTGTAATTCTCAGTTCGTGACCAACGATCGCTTACCAGCCCCGGTGAAAATGCGTCTTGAAAAACAGCATTTCCGCTTCGCGTCATCTTCAGTGACGAACTGGTGCGAGCATCGACTCGATCTCGCCATTGAATGAGACGTGTATAAAGACTTTCGACAAGTTGCGGGTTTTGTTTCGCGACATTGTTGGTCTCGCCTAGATCGATTTCCAGATTGTAGAGCTCGAGCTCACCGGTGTCGAAGAATTCCACAAGCTTCCAATCTCCGGAACGAATGGCTCCTGAAGAGACACCTCCGAGAAAGTGAGGTTTCTCCAAGGGGTAGTGCCAATGTAAGTCACGAACCGCTCGCCTCTGCTTTGCTCCCTGCCAATCCCCCCAAACGCTAACGCCATCAAATTTGTAGTTATCCCGGGTCTTTAATTGACAGGCTTCCGCAAGTGTTGGGAAAAAGTCGGTACTGGTTGTGTAGGAATTGGTGGTAGCCCCGGTTGGAACTTTTCCGGGCCAGCGAATAATTAATGGCACGCGAATACCGCCTTCATACAACTGGCTTTTTCCGCCGCGTAAAGGAGCATTGGTCGTGACCTGGGTCTCACCTCCGTTGTCACTTGAAAAGATAAGAATTGTATCGTCTGCCAGTTCTAGTTCTTCAAGTTTATTCATGATCAGGCCAACACCATCATCAATGGATTCGAGCATGGCAGCCAGATGCGGATTATGGTGTTGCGCCCAATGGTGCAGAGAATCTCCGGCGTGACCGCTATCCTGACATAAATAGCACCTATCCCGTGAGCTAGGACCCGGAGGATGCTTAGCAATGTACTTTTTTACTTTGTCTGCACGGCCATTGAGAATCGAGTGCGTTGAATAGTGGCTTAGATACAGAAAGAATGGCTTCTCTTTGTTATGTTCAATGAATTCAACCGCTTCCTGGTTCATCCGGTCAACTAGATATTCTTCATCGCCAAGCTTGTTTTCTTTGAAATCCAGCCAACGAATAGGTTGGTCCCGGAATACATAGGGCCAGAAGTTGGCTCCGTTACCAACGCCTTTGACTTCCCCTCCGACTTCTGTGTCAAACCCTACATCCGTAGGTCGAACTTCAAATTCAGAGTCGTGATATTTGTAGCCGGTGAGATGCCACTTTCCAATGAAACCAGTGGTGTACCCATTGGATTGGAAGGCGTGAGGCAGCGTATATTGTGCTGGTGAGATAGCGAAAGCGGAGTTTGGACGTAAGTAGTCAATGATACCAATACGAGCAGGATGCAGACCGGTCATAAGGGACGCTCGATAAGGCGAACAAACCGGTGCGGCTGCATAGGCATCCGTGAATCGCAGTCCTTGCTTGCTTAATTTGTCGAGCGACGGGGTTTCATTGAAGTCATTGCCGTAGCAACCCAATTCGCTGTAACCAAGGTCGTCAGCCAGAATGAAGATTACGTTAGGCTGTCGAGCTGATACTTCGACGTTGATCAGACAGAGCAAAAGGATAAGCCAGTTTTGAATACGCCAACTTCGCATTAAATAGTTCCCTAATCCTCGATACGTTCAAACATCAACAGACGAAATTCAATTCCCCGATCGCCCACCATTTCTGGAACCGTCAGCGTTAACTCCCCTGCTCCGGCTTCCAGTTCCATGACCCCCAGTTCAATCTCCTTGAAGAATTTGATATAAGATTCAACGCGTACGAATCGATCTTCTTTCGCACCGATTTCAGGAGGGTTATGCGCTTCGGTGATTTGCTGTGAAAGAGTTGTTTGATTGAATTGTAACTTGACACGGCAACCAATGTCTTCTTTCCGGCACGTGTAATGTAGGTAGACCCGGTATTTCCCTGAATGCTGAACCTCCGCAGGCCATGTAATTTTGTCCTCAGTACTTGTCCAGTTCAGGAAGTAAGAGCAATTAGGGAACTTGTTAGAGCGAGTAATACTTCCATGGGCTGTACCATCACGAGCCGGCACCTGCGTCCATTTGTAGTCTTTGTGGCAGATGACAAACGGACGACCATCCTTTGTGGTGTTGTAATCCTTTAACGCATCTGCGATGAAGTCTTTAACTGCAAGGCTTAGATGTCTGGCGACTTCAGGTTCCTGTTCGGTGATATTTTTGTCCTGCCGTGGATCGTTGGTGATGTCATAAAGACGACCCGTGTTGTCCAAACGGTATTGCTGGTTGCGAGCACTGACCTTGCCTTTCCAGGCATTTATAATGATCCGATCGTTAGGTTCCTTTTGTGGATCGGCAATCCAGGAGGTGAGGTCGATCCCATCGAGTGGCTTGGTGCCAATTAAATTGACGCCCGCCATGTTAGACAGTGTTGGCAGCAAGTCGGTTACGGATGCGATCTGAGTGACATACGTGTCTGGTTTGATCTTGTCAGGCCAACTGATAAATAGAGGAGAACGGCACCCTCCCTCATCGGTGGAACCTTTTCGTCCCCGCATTTCGTCGTTCCAACGGCTTCCATTAGGACCGTTATCGTGGAAGAAGACGACGATGGTATTGTCAGCCACGTTCAGGCTTTTGAGTTTTTTCATCAACCTTCCGATATTCCAATCAACGTTTTCACACATCGCGAGTGCTGCCCGAGTATGCTGTACGTTCTCTTTTTTCGGGTCGCGGTTTCTCAGCGGGAGTTCCATTCCGTCAAATTTCTTCCAGAATCGGTCGGGGACCTGCATTGGAGAGTGGGGGGTGTTGTATGGCAGATAGGTAAAGAAAGGCTGGTCTTGTTTGACACTTTCTTCGATGAAGTCCATTGCTTTGTTGGTGAAATCATCGACACAGAAACCTTTCCCCCGTGTCAAGGCACCGTTGTGTTCAAGCACCGGTGAGAAATAGTGCCCCCAGTGTCCTGAAGTGAAACCATAGTATTCGTCAAAGCCACGTCCATTGGGGTGGTATGGATACTGCATTCCATTGTGCCATTTGCCAAATGCACCGGTGGTATAGCCCGCTGCCTTGAAAGTGTCGGCAATGGTGACTTCGTCAAGGTTCAGTCGTTCTCCGCCGGCGGTCGTGCTAAAGACCCCACCGCGTGCGTGATACCGTCCGGTTAAAAACTCGGCCCGCGTTGGTGAACAGACAGGACAAACATAGAACCGGTCGAACTGAACTCCGGATTTTGCCAAAGCATCAAGATTTGGTGTACTTAGATTCTTATTTCCGTGCAGGCTAAGGTCGCCCCAACCCTGGTCGTCAGTGAGGATGACAACAATGTTTGGTTGTTGAGCCCGAGTAAAATCAGTAAATAAGAGTGCAATAAATAAGACCGTTAGTTTTTGCATGGTGGTTCTGGAATCCAGTGTTGAATAAGTATCAATCAAAATCGTACGATGGCACTTTGATCGTACTTCAGAGCAGGATTAATCAAAGGCATGTCCTGCGGAATAAAGTGCATCGCTAATGCACGGCGTGGGAATTCGCTTTTGTTTTCCGAGGACTGATGAAAGGTGTTTCCGTGATGAAGCGAAATTCCGCCTGCATCTACCGGAGCTGGTGTCATAGGGAATTCAGCGGCCATTTCTTTTGGCACCATCAAATTGAAAGGTTCGTCGGAAGGCGCGACGTGCTGATGAACACCGGTGTGATGGCTACCGTCACCGAAATAAAGACAGCCGTTCTCGACGGTGGCATTGTCGATGGCTAGCCAGATAGTAAGAACTCTCTCTTCGTCTTTTGGGCCAAAATAATAGTTGTCCTGATGGACAGGTTTTGGCCCACCATATTTCGCTGGCTTCATGAATACCTGACTGAAAAAAACTGTCAGAGGTTCACCGATCAACTGTTTGGCAATATTGAGAAGTTCAGGTGTGACGAGCAATTGCCGTAGAACCTTGCGATTGTAGATAGGATTGTCGAGTTTCCGAAAAACGGAGATTCCCTCAGGAACATTGTTTTCGAAATACCAACGTTGATCTTCCACGCTTAAATCAGCTCGAGTCTCATCGGCCCAGATATTGATCTCGTCGATTACCTGAGCAACCGTTGCCGGTTCATAGAAGCCATTGATGGTGAGATGGCCCTTGTCCTGATACTCAGCGAGTTGGGATTCGTTAAGCATGGTTCTAGTCTTCTGTCACAGCAGCCTGACGCCGAAACTTCTCGGCGCAGTTCTTGGAACAGGTATTGTGCTCAGGTTGCCCAGCACACTCTTTGCAGATGACCATCTCGGCATCACATATTTGGCAGATCGATTTCAGGTCACCGGGATCGCCGCAATGAGGGCAGAACTTGTAGCGTTGCGAAGGTGCCAGTTGATTATCGACAGCAACACGACCGTCAAAGACAAAGCACTCTCCCTGCCAAAATCCTTCCGGATACTGTGCTAGGTAATCGAGGATACCCCCCTGTAATTGGTAAACATTCTCGTATCCTTCACGTTCCATTGAAATCAAGGCTTTTTCGCAGCGGATACCGCCGGTGCAATACATTAAGACTTTTTTATCTTTAGGAATATCGCACTCGCGTACCCACTCTGGGAATTCTCCAAAGCTATTAAGCCGAGGGTCAACGGCTCCTTTGAACATACCGATATCGGTCTCACAGATATTCCGAGTATCGATGAGTACAACATCTTCTTCCGATAAAACTCGATGCCATTCTTGCGGAGATAGATGGTTGTGATCACCGTCGGGAAGAATGGACTTATCTTTGATTGCAACGATTTCGTCCCGAATCTTTACGAGCCATCGTTTGAATGGACGGAAATCACTATAGCTATCCTTAAAAGTGATCTCCCCAAATCGCTCCTGAAGATAGTCTTTGAATTGAGCGATACCTTCAGCTGAGCTTGAAACGGTGCCATTGACCCCTTCGGTCGCAATGAGCGCGAGTCCTTGCAGCCTAAACTTGTATCCCATACGTTGCAGTTCGCTACGTACAGCGCCGAGTTCAGCTTCTTCGATTTCGAGAAATTTATAGAAGGCAGTGATAGTGAACGATTGGTTTGACATCGATGTTATTCTACAATTTCAAAAATCGCTTCCACCTCAACAGCAGCCCCAGTCGGCAGGGCAGCAAAACCAAGCGCACTTCGTGCATGATAGCCGTCCCCTTCTTTCCCAAAGATTTCATGGAAGAGATCGGAGCAACCATTAATAACCAGATGCTGATCGGTGAATTCAGATGCTGAATAAACACAACCGAGCACTTTGATAACGCGCAGATTATCCAGCGTACCGTATTCGTCGTGTACAGATTGTAGGATTTTGATACCGCAGTCACGAGCGGCAGCGTATCCATCTTCAACACTCAGATCCTTGCCGAGAATGCCTTTCGCTGTGCTCGTGTGACCTGAGGTAATAAGTTGATTACCGCTGCGAATGCAAAGATTCAGGTAACCTGGTTCGATAGCCTGAAATTCAATGCCCAGTTCGTCTGCTTTTTGTTGAGCACTCATGGTGTGTTCCATCCCCCGTGTTTGATTGTTTTTGTCCTGTTTGAGCCCTTGTTCCGAGCTTGCATTCTCTTCATTTTATCACCTCGGGAGGAGGATGGAACCGGATTATCAAATGGAAGGGGAATGTGCCGTATTTTTGTGCTAAGATTAACGGAGACAAACGATATGAAGAATATAACCCCCTCTGTATATAAGAACGGGAAAAGAACATATGACTGATCAAAGGCACAATCGCCGTAACTTCCTCAAGACGACTGGTGCCGGTGCGACTGTATTGTCATCCGGAGTTTTCAGTGGAGCAGAGCTGGCAGCGTCGACGTCGGCTAACGAAAAGCTCAATATTGCCTGTGTTGGCACGGCCAATCGAGCCGCGGCTGATATCTCAGGTGTAAAAGGTGAGAACATCGTTGCGCTTTGCGATGTTGATTCGAACTACCTAAACCGGGCAGCAGCTGAATTCTCCAGTGCTCGCAAATATGCAGATTACCGTGAGTTGATCGATCAGGAAGGTGATAAGATCGATGCGGTTGTCGTGGCAACCGCCGATCACTCTCATGCTCCAGCATCCTTGTTGGCGATTCGGGCCGGTAAACATACTTATACCGAAAAGCCGTTGGCACACACTGTCTTCGAAGCGCGTTTGATTGCAGAAGAAGCTAAAAAACATGGTGTTGCTACTCAGCTGGGAACTCAGATTCATGCGGAGCCAAATTACCGAAGAGTTGTGGAAGCGATTCAGTCAGGTGTCCTCGGTAAAATCACCGATGTTCACGTATGGGTTGGTAAGGGCTGGGGTGGTGGAGAACTACCGACGGCTGAGCAGATCACAGAACCCCCAAAGAATCTGGATTGGGATCTTTGGTTAGGGCCTGCAGAAGAACGACCTTATGCTCCCGGACGTTATCATCCAGCCAACTGGCGACGTTGGTGGGAATTTGGTCAGGGCACGCTGGGGGATATGGCTTGCCATTATATGGATCTTCCATTCTGGGCGTTAGGTCTTCGGCATCCACTTTCTTGCAAAGCAACTGGTCCTGAAGTCCATGCAGAAACCTGCCCATTGGGGCTAAAAGTCGAATATGTCTTCCCCGCAGCTGACGGTGGTGACACGATCAACTTGACCTGGTACGACGGAAATATGATTCCGAAGGAGTTAGACGGACAGCGTGTTCCTGGTGCTGGCGTCATGTTCATCGGAGAAGAAGGAATGATGTTCGCTAACTACTCAAGTTACCGACTGTTCCCCACCGACAAATTTGAAAGCTGGGCTCCTCCTAAGCAGACTATTCCACCCTCGATTGGTCATCATGCTGAGTGGATCAAGGCCTGTAAAGAAGGGACACCAACATTGTGTAACTTCGATTACTCAGGTGCTCTGACAGAGACAGTTCTTCTGGGTAACGTTAGCTATCGCACAGGGAAAGCTTTGGATTGGAACGCTAAATCGTTGAAAGCTACCAACGCTCCTGAAGCGGATAAGTATATTACCAAAGAATACCGCAAGGGGTTTGAAATCGTCTAAGACAATTCAAACTTGCTATCAAACGACTACTGCCCATTGCCGAGATACTTCAACTGAATCTCGGTCGTGGGTAGTTTTTTGTTTAGGGATGCCACCCCCTCTTCAGTCACGGCGGTGCGAGTGACTTTGAGATCCTTTAACGTTGTCAGGCCTTCCAGATGAACGAGCCCGGCATCGGTGATGGTTGTGGAACCAAGGTGTAGAAATGTGATTTTGGCCATGCCTTGCAGGTGTATGAGACCCGTGTCTGAAAGCGAAGTGTTGTCGAGGTTGAGCCAATCCATTTCTTTCAGCCCTGCCAGTTTTCCGACACCAAAATCACTGAGTGCCACTCGCCATAGATTGAGTCGTTTGAGCGTGGTGATCTTTCCAACGTGTTCCATACCAAGATCAGAAATAATACTATTCTCGCTGAGGTCCAGATCCGTCAGATTCTCAAGATCGACCAAGGACTCAAGTCCAGCATCTGAAATCTGAGTTTGGGAAATCCGAAGCTTCTTGAGTTTTGGGTGCTGAGTCAAAACCGCCAGTGAGGCGTCATCGATGAGCGTCTTGGCGAGATAAAGCTCTTCCAGATTCTTAAGATCGGCAAGATCTGTCAGGCCAATTTCGCTGATCCAGAGATGGTCTAGCAGGAGTGCTTTAAGTGATGTTAATTTGTTGATACTTGCCATTCCATCATCATCGACTGTTGTGGATCCGCTTTCGCCTGAAAGTCTCAATGCCCGAAGTTTACTTAGTCCTTCGAGGGCTTTCATACTGTCGTTGTTGATTGAGCAGCCACGTAAGTCGAGATTTACCAGATTGGTCAACTTTCCAACGTCTTCCATTCCAGTATCTGAAATGTTTGTTTCGTTTAGACGCAGTGAGGTGAGTTGGCTTAGCTTCCCCAATTGTTCGAGATCAGCATCGGAAGCATTGGTCCCAATCAGGTTAACTTCAGTGATCAGACCATCACTGTTCTTTTTGAGCTTAGCCCCCAGATTGGCAAGCGCGGTCACAGTGTTGGCATCGTCAGCCAACCTTATTTCTTCAACCGGTTCTCCATCGTTTTGAGGGTCGACGGTAACGGAACTTGTTTTGGGTTCTGAGCAACCGGTGAAAATAAATATTGTGAGGCTCAGAAATAGAGGGAAGTAATGTTTTTTAGCCATGGTCTTGTAGAGGAATGGATTCCGAGTGTTGATGATTAACCCACACTATACCATTCGTCGCGGGAGACCTCTAGCTATCAGTTCTAAAGTCAGCAATCCGTATACTAGACAATGCTATTGGCGGTCCGGGGAAAGCCACGGGATGGTCCGAAGAAAACAGATAAGGCTGGCCCCGAATAATGACCAGGTGAACCATTCAGGAAGGATTACGGTGTAACGATCTGAAAAATCGGCATTTTTTTGTGTGTGGTTCTGCGGCTCTTGAGATGGTGGCAGCGTTCCATCAATGAAGTCGGTATTTCCAGCGAAGTTTACCGAATCAGTGGAATTGAGATCTGTCCTCGAATCGTCTACAGAAGGGGGGGGAATGTCCAATTGTGAGGACAAGTTGACGCTGGCCTGCGGTGTCAGGATGTATGAATCTACATACAAACACTGAATTCCCAACACGAATAGAATGACGGCTGCCATCAGGTATTGTGGGCGCTGTAGTTTCATGGCTAGCTTTAGTGCAAAAAGACCGAATGAAGATACCGAGGATTCAAAGTACCGCAATTCTGTCCGGTTCGATGATGCCGTTGATTCCAAAAAGTGCTATTATTTTAGTGTGAAACACATGTATGTGAACTCGTGAACTTGAGGCCTATTAATAGCTTCGCAATTCTACGCTGACTTGCTTGAAGTAACTTCCATTCAAATGAAGAATTTAGTCTAAACTTTTTAGATCCATATACGCTCGACACCAACTCAGCATTGATACCTACAACTACGGAATAAGCCGCTCGGATGAGTCAGACTGCTACAGCCAGCTTACTGCCTGAAGGAAAGAACAATCTCTTGTCTAAGAGTTTTGTGTCTCTTTGTTTGACGCAACTTCTAACCGGTATTAATGACAATACGTTTCGTTGGTTAGTCATTGGTATTGGCAAGCAGTATGTCGAATACCGCTCAGGTGATATTTGGGGGCTTACTCAAAGTTGGGTACTAGGGTTAGGTCTGATCTGTTTTGTGACGCCCTATATTCTGTTGGCAACGCATGCAGGATATGTGTCCGATAGGTTTTCTAAACGGCGAGTGATCGTGGCTTGTAAGTTGGCTGAGATCCTGATCATGCTGATGGGGAGTTTGGCGATTTCTATGGAGTCGCCTCTGTTTATTTTTACGGCATTGACGCTCATGGGTGCGCAAAGTGCGATGTTCTATCCGGCCAAGATGGGAGCGATCCCGGAAATTGTGAAGTCAGCAAAGCTTTCTCCGGCCAACGGTTACTACAATATGATGACCGTGGTTGGCACACTAGGTGGGATGTTTCTGGGAGGATACCTCGCTGATTACTATGGCGGTGAGAATGGTAATTACCTGGATATTTCGGGAAGAATGGAAGCTCCTAGTCCGGTTTGGCTGATTGCTCAAGTGGTTGTGGGTATCGCTTTGGTTGGAACGGTTATCAGTTTGGGAATTGATCCGCTACAGCTTGCTAACAAGAAGAGAAAGTTCCCGCTCAATGTTGTTAAATCAATGTGGAATGATTTGCAGATTTTGCATAGCAACCGTGCCCTATTCCGCATCGCCATTGGAATCATGTTTTTTTGGGCGGTTAGCGCGGTGGCTCAAAACAACATCGATCAGTTTGTTGTCGAAGCGGGGGCGGGGTCCGAAACGGATCGTACTCCGTTCTTAGTGGCCGTTGTTCTGGGGATCTGTGTTGGTTCCGTATTGGCCGGTTTGATGTCTGGCGAACGTGTTGAATTGGGAATTCTTCCAATCGGAGCATTTGGGATCGCGATTTGCACCATGCTCTTATTCACGGTTAACAGCACGATCTTTGACAAAACTCGATTAGGTGTCGCGGTTAAAGAGATTTATGAAGAAGGGACTGCGCCCATTGTACGTGTCGAGCGGTTAGCGAAAGATTCACCGGCGTTTGAATCTGCTTTACAACTGAATGATCAGATTGTGAAGGTGAGTGAGACACTGATTCGCTCGAGAGATCAATTTGACAATGAAGTCACAGGCGAACAAATCAAAAATCAGGGGCAGTTAGAATTTGCGACAGTGGACATTGTAGTACGTCGTCAGGCAATCGATTCTACCGAGCTGGAAGATGTTAGGCTGCAGTTGAAGCTTGAGCCAAGTGGCGAGATTAAATGGGAATATATTCTGGCTTGTCTTCTTTTAGTAGGGGTTGGTTTTAGTGCTGGACTTTTTGAAGTTCCTTTGACAGCATTTCTGCAACACCACAGTCCCCGTGAGAATCTGGGAGCGATTTTAGCAGCGACAAATCTGCTAACGTTCTTCGGTATGCTACTCATGAATGGATTGTTTATGGGATTGCGAATGGAAACGGCCGAGGGAATCCCATTCTTTTCCTCACGAGATATTTTTCTTACGTTAGGCCTGCTAACCATCCCCATTGCCGTTTATATCGTTGTTCTAATTCCTTCGGTGACGATTAAGTTTGTTGTTTGGACGCTTAGTAAGACCGTTTATCGAGTACGACTCAAGGGACTCAAAAACCTTCCGGAAATGGGAGGTGCTTTGTTAGTTCCAAATCATGTGACTTGGATCGATGGAATTTTGTTACTGCTTGCCAGTGAGCGTCCTATTCGAATGGTTGTCTTTTCAGGTAACTTTCAAAATAGAATTATCAATGCATTGGGGCGTCTGTTCGGTGTGATCATGATTACTCCCGGTCGCCGTTCGGTGATTAAAGCCCTGGACGCAGCCGCCAAAGCGTTAGACAACGGCGAATTGGTTTGCATCTTCCCGGAGGGAGCACTAACTAAGTCCGGCCAAATTCAGGCATTTAAGCCTGGTATGAAGAAGATTCTGGAACGTTGCAAAAGCGATGTGCCAGTGATTCCGATTTATCTGGATGGATTATGGGGAAGTGTTTTTAGTTATTCCGAGGGAAAATATTTTTGGAAACTTCCACGTCAAATCCCTTATCCTGTATGGGTGCACTTCGGTAAGCCCGTTTCTAAGGATGCAGAGGTTTTTGAGTACCGACAGGCAGTATCACAGTTAGGAGCCAAAGCAGTGAATCAACGCATTCAAAACGAAAGTCAGATGACATGTCAGTTCATCCGCGAATGTAAACGCAATCGGAAGCCCAAGATTGCAGACTCTAGCGGCAATTCGCTTACCGGTAGTGAAGTACTGTTACGATCCCTTATTTTACGTAAATTACTCCTTCGTCATGTGTTGTCAGATGACGAAGGGTACGTTGGTATGCTGATTCCGCAAAGTGTTGGTGGAACGGTTACGAATATGGCATTGGCTTTAGATCGTCGAGTGGCTGTTCACCTGAATTACACTGTCAGTCCCGAGGTGATTAATGCTTGTTGTAAGCAGGCCGGTATTAAGACAATTCTTGGTAGTCGGTTGGCGTTCAAGAAATTTAATTTCAATGCCGAAGATTTAGAAGCGAAGGTATTCTATCTCGAAGATCTTCGTAAGGATCAGTACAAACCAACAATGATGGACAAACTGACCAGTTTGTTTGTGACTAAATTTAGCTCGGCTAATTCAATCATCAAGTCACTGGGGCTTGATGAAATCAAGCCGGACGATATCCTGACGGTGATTTTCACCTCGGGATCAACAGGGGTCCCGAAGGGAGTCATGCTGACGCATGCCAACGTCGCCAGTAATGTGGAGGCCATTAATCAGATTGCTAAGTTGAGGCCCGATGATATGGTCATTGGTATTCTTCCTTTCTTCCACTCCATGGGATTCACGGTTACTATCTGGACACCGTTATGTCACCCCATCGGCGTCGCTTATCACCCGAATCCGCTGGAAGCCAAGAAGGTTGGGGAAGTGACTGAGAAAAATAAGGGGACCGTGATGGTGGCAACGCCGACGTTTCTTCGAAGTTATCTGCGTCGTGTGACTCCGGAACAATTCAAGTCACTGGATATTGTAATCACTGGTGCTGAAAAACTGCCGAGGGACGTGTCGGATCAGTTTGAAGAGAAATATGGTGTGCGTCCTGTGGAAGGTTACGGGGCCACAGAGACTTCCCCTTTAGTGTCGGTGAATGTACCGAAGAGTCGTCAGGCATCTGATGACCATATTGAATCGAAAGAAGGTACTGTTGGACGTACTATTCCAGGTGTGGCGGCTAAGGTGACAGATCTTGATACTGGTGAAGAACTAGGTGAAGACCAGTCCGGGATGTTGTGGATTAAAGGCCCCAACGTAATGAAGGGTTATTATCACCGTGAAGACCTGACGAATGAAGTCATCGTCGACGGCTGGTATAAGACTGGTGACGTTGCCATGATTGATAATGATGGCTTTATCAAAATCACAGGCCGCATGAGCCGCTTCTCGAAGATCGGCGGTGAAATGGTTCCTCACATCAAAATCGAAGAATCGTTGAATCAAATTTTAGGGGCGACCGAAGAGATGCTGGCCGCTGTAACGGCTGTCCCGGATGCCAAGAAGGGGGAACGACTCATTGTATTGCACCGTGCGACGGGGAATTCGATTGATGATATTCGTAAGGCACTGTCGGAGGAACATGGCCTCCCGAATATTTTTATTCCCTCCGCTGACAGCTTCCTTGAAGTAGAGGAACTGCCTGTACTTGGAACAGGTAAGCTGGATCTAAAGGGACTCAAGACAACGGCTGAAGAACACTTCGGTGGTTAGGCCAGGGATTGTTTTGCAACAGACTTTTTAGAACTGGTGCCCGAATTTGGGGCCATCTTCCGTTGCCGTTAAGATTTCAGGACCATCTTCAGTCATCAGCAGTGTGTGCTCGAACTGAGCAGATAGTTTGCCGTCGATCGTTCGAACAGTCCAGTTGTCCAGCGGGTCAACGATTCCCTGATAACGTCCGATATTGATCATCGGTTCGATCGTAAAGCAGATTCCGGGTTCAAGCGCAATCCGATTGAATCGAGGATCAGGGTAGTGTGGTATGGATGGATCCTGATGGAATTCTGTTCCCAAGCCGTGGCCTACATATTCACGCACGACACCAAAGCCGTATTGATTAGCTTCGGCAACGATCGCGTGACCTATTTCGGTAATCTTGCTTCCGGGGCTGATAGCATGGATAGCTTTGTAGAGACTGTCGAAGGCACATTGCGTCACCTTCCGGGCTTCGTCACTCACTTCTCCAATCAGAAAAGTTTCTGATTGATCTCCGAACCAGCCATCCACAATCGAAGTAATGTCGACGTTGACGATATCACCGTCCTTCAGTTTGTAGGAGTCCGGGATGCCATGGCAAATCACTTCGTTGACACTGGTACAGCAACTTTTAGGAAAGCCATGGTAGTTCAGAGGAGCTGGGATATGACCGTGGTCACGCGTATAGTCGTGGCAAAGCTTGTCAATTGCTTCAGTCGTCACTCCGCTTTTTACATGGGGGCGTAGGAAATCGAGTAGCTGAGCATTGAATCGCCCAGCAGCACGCATCTGATTTCGTTGGTCTTCGTTAAGCTGTAGGTCTTTAAGTGATCGTCGCATTCAAACGCTGTTGTTCTAATGAGAGAAGTGGAACGGAGAGCAAAATATCTCCGTTCGATGGTTTAAGAGTCTATTTATTCTGATCAGAACTGCCTCTAATGTCCACGCCTCTCGAATTGCCACATCGAAAGAAAACCTATAGAATCGGCGGTTTGGAATCCATCGCTTTATCCACACTATGGGATACCGACACCGACTAAAACGCCAGCCTAAAAAGGGCTTTCGGGTTTTACGATACCAGTGAGATGAAAACTTATGCCACGTTATAATCCCAGTCGAATTGAAGCCAAATGGCAGACTTATTGGGAAGAAAATCAGACATTTAAAACTCCGGAGATGCCTGCAGGTGAAAAACTGTATGTGCTGGATATGTTTCCGTATCCGAGTGGCAATGGCCTGCATGTCGGTCATCCGGAAGGCTATACGGCGACCGATATTACATGCCGCTTTGAGCGGATGCGGGGAAAGTCCGTTTTACATCCAATGGGATATGATGCGTTCGGTTTGCCGGCTGAAGAACACGCGATTAAGACCAATACGCCTCCACGCGAGTCCACGGAGAAAAACATTGCTAATTTCACTCGGCAATTGAAAATGCTGGGCTTCAGTTACGACTGGAGTCGTTGTTTAGCCACGACGGATGTGGGCTATTTCAAATGGACACAGTGGATTTTCCTGATGCTGTTTGATACCTGGTTTGATTTCGAGCAGAACAAAGGTCGGCCCATTAGTGAATTAGCGATTCCGGAAGACGTAAGTGCTGAAGGTGAAGTTGCCGTTGCTAAATATCGTGATGAACATCGTTTGGCCTATCTTGATGACGCCTTAGTGAACTGGTGTGCCGACCTAGGTACCGTACTGGCCAATGAAGAAGTCATTGACGGTCGCAGTGAACGAGGGAGTTACCCCGTAAAACGTATCCCGCTTCGGCAATGGATGCTGCGAATTACTGCTTATGCCGACCGATTAGACCAGGATCTCGAAAGTGTGAATTGGTCCGAGGGGATCAAGAAACTCCAGCGGGATTGGATTGGCCGTAGTACGGGGGCCGAAGTAGATTTCTATATTGGTGCCCAAGACACTTATCACGACTGGAAGTTAGAACGTTCTGCTGCTGGATTTCCTGACCAAGCAAAAGACGATACGTTACGTGTTTATACCACTCGGCCAGACACACTTTATGGAGCGACCTATATGGTAATCGCGCCGGAACATCCGGTCGTGGAAACGTTGGTGACAGCTGGACAGAAAGAGGAGGTCAAGGCTTATTGTGAGAAGGCGTCTTTTAAGAGTGATCGCGAACGCACCGAAGATTTGAAATCGAAAACGGGTGTCTTTACAGGTGCTTATGCTATGAACCCGGTCAATGGTGCGAAGGTACCGATTTGGGTAGCTGACTATGTATTGATTAGCTACGGAACCGGAGCCATCATGGCCGTTCCTGCTCATGACGAGCGGGACTATGAGTTTGCCAAAGAGTATGGGATTGAAATTATTGCTGTGGTGGATCCTGGCGAACGTAAGGGGATAGATCGTGCGGCCGTGCTTGCTGGCGAGCAGTGTTTTCATGGCTCAGGTATGGGAATTAACTCGGGCGAGTATGACGGTGTACCAACCGCTGATTTCAAAGAAACTATTCGCCAAGCTTTAGAAGTGCAGGGTACAGGTGCTTCGGCAGTGAACTATAAACTGCGAGATTGGTTGTTCTCTCGTCAAAGGTTCTGGGGAGAACCCTTCCCTATCCTTCATGAGCTTGATGACGAAGGTAATCCCACTGGCATCATAAGAGGCGTTGATGAAGCTGATTTGCCAGTTGACTTGCCGTATCTGGAGGATTACAAGCCACATGGTCGTCCTGAGCCCCCACTGGCCAAAGCGGATGACGACTGGTTGTATCCGGTTATCGACGGTAAACGTTATCGACGTGAAACGAACACGATGCCACAGTGGGCCGGGTCGTGCTGGTACTACTTGCGCTATATTGACCCGACCAATGAGTCTTGTTTTGTAAATCCGGAGAAGGAAAAGGCCTGGATGCCAGTTGATTTGTATATTGGTGGAGCAGAACATGCTGTGCTGCATTTATTGTATGCCCGCTTCTGGCATAAAGTCCTGTATGACCGAGGGCATGTCACCACGACTGAGCCATTTCAGCGACTTGTGAATCAGGGAATGATTTTAGGGGAGATGGAATTCTCGGTCTATCAGGATTCAGGTAAGGATTGGGTTGGTATAGATAAGGTCAGCCGAGATGACGAAGGGAGATATCGTCAGGAAGATGGTACGGAAGTTCTACTTGTTAAGCTGAATGAAGAGCAAGTGACCAAGAAAGGTGATACATTTGTCTTGGCGGATGATGAGTCCATACGTGTTGATGCGCGGTCGTTCAAAATGTCTAAGAGCCGCGGCAATGTGATTAATCCTGATGAGATCGTTGAGAACTATGGTGCAGATTCACTGCGACTTTATGAGATGTTCATGGGGCCACTGACAGCTACCAAGCCTTGGGCTATGTCAGGTGTTAATGGCGTGAAGGGCTTTCTGGACCGTGTCTGGCGCATGATCGTCAATGATCGTGCAGAAACGCTTGAGTTAAATGAAATGGTTTCCGATGTTGAGGCTGACGCTGATGCATTGAAGATACTTCATAAGACGATCAAGGCAGTCACAAGGGATACAGAAAATCTTGATTTTAATACGGCGATTGCCCGTATGATGGAATTTGTGAACTACTTTACCAAGCAGCAGGAGCGTCCTCGTAGCGTCATGCAGTCATTTATCTTGCTGCTCGCTCCGTATGCACCTCATCTTGCTGAAGAACTATGGGAATTGTTGGGAGCAGAAGGAACATTGGCATATGAGCCATGGCCTGAATTCGATGAATCGTTACTGGTTGAAAGTACGATCGAGATTCCGATTCAGATCAAAGGTAAAGTGAAGAGTCGTATTTCGGTGGCTGCGGATATCAGTAAAGATGATCTTCAGGAAGCGGCGCGGAACGATGAGAAGATGCAAGAGTTGCTGGCGGGTAGCGAAGTTGTCAAAGTGATTGTCGTACCCGGTCGTCTGGTCAACTTTGTCACTAAGTAGCGGCGGATGTGCTTACTCTTCTGAGTTCGTGGCAATGTGTTCATAACGAGCGTTGGCATGTTCAATGAGCTTATCGAATTGTTCTCGTATCGGCTTTTGAACTCGTGTGAGTCGCCCTGACAGACGTTTCATGCCATCGGGGTTGTCCTGAATGATCTCGTTAATCTGCCCGATGAATTTGGTGGTTTCCGCGAAGTTCATATCGACTATCTTGAGGAACAAACCTTGTAAGGTCTTTACGATGAATTGATTCGTCGATTTATCGAACTGTATGAACAGGTTCAGACGATGGGAAATGGCCGGTTTGCCCGCTTCCTGCGTGTTTGTGGTTTCCAGTATGAGGACTACTTTTCCGTTGCTTATGGTAGGGATGATGCTTCCCTTGTAGGCCCCTTCAGCATAAAAGATGTGTAAGTCCTTGTTGCCGTAGACGAGTTCGAGTTGGCTTTGTGTGCCATAGCTGTCGTCAATATTGATAAGGTAGTCTTCTTTGCGATCCATGCGGAGTTTGGAGACACCCATTAGTTCCCACATGTTGACGACCAACTCCGGATAACGGATCAGATGGCGATAGACTTTGTGATCACAGGTAGTTTTTTGCAGGGGTGATCGGTGGAAGACGGATGGATTTGCTACGACAGTCTGGAGTTTTTTATGAGCTTCCGGTGTCAGTTTCTCCCACGGAATCAAGGTTTCGGCTTCCCGTCTGGCGGAGATCTTCTTTGCCGTTGATGCCGCAGTTTTTTCCCCAATGTTCTTTTGGGTGGATGGATTCGTTTCGGCCCAAGTCAAAGAGCAACTCAATAGCAGACAAATACCCAAGGTGGGTATGCATGTTAGTCTGCGCAAAATTGAGTGTTTAGGCATTCTTGATTGGCTTGTTTATAAAGGGATTCCATCTTCATCTTCGGTATTTAGAACAGACTGAATCGAGTCAAAGGTCACATATGTTGTGATGTTGTAAAGCTAGGGGATCTTGAAATTGTGATTTTCTATCAAAGCCCTGATTTTTCTTAGATGATCCTCGAGAATCATTAACTTAGCGGTAAAAAATTTACTTATTGTGAGGCATATGAATGAGTTTAGCCTGAGATAGAATAGGTGTTTGAACTCAATGAAATTGCCGTGTTTCGAATTCAAGAGGTGTTTTTAGTGCCCAAACACCAAGATATGACCGACTCCTCCTTGCATGACTTGGAATCGGAGTCTTCTTCGCCAAGGGATTTCAAAGATGAGAATTCTCGTCGCGAATTTTTAGAGAAGGCATCGGCTGCTCTCGTGGTTCTGGGAGCTCATCCGTCGAAAAGTTCTGCACAGCAAACAGATGCAAATGTTCTGTTTCAACCTGAGGAACAATGGGCGGAACGTATTCAGGCTCCAGACGATGGTAAACGATATGGTTGGTTTGTCGATACACGACGGTGTGTAGGTTGTCATGCCTGCGAAGTGAGTTGCAAAGCGGAGAATGATGTCCCGCTTGGTAATTATATCCGTCAAACGTTCTATAAGGATGTCGGGGAGTACCCGCAGGTGGCTCGTCTCTTCATGCCAATGGCCTGCCAGCATTGTGAAGATGCCCCTTGTATTAAGGCTTGCCCGTGTGGTGCATTGCATAAGACCACGGGGGGGACGGTGGCTATCGATTACAACACTTGCTGTGGGCATGGGACTTGTGTTGACGTTTGCCCGTATGGTGCCATCTATATGGATCCTGTAGCAAACCAGGCCGTTAAGTGTCACAACTGTTATCATCGCCTGGAACAACAAATGGAGCCGGCTTGTGCTAATACATGTCCGGCAGATGCGATTTCATTTGGAGATCTCAATGATGAAAACTCAAAGATTTCCAAAGCCATGAGAGAAGCAGCAGAGAACAATCTGGAAACCAGGCAAATCCGTCCGGAAAAGAACACGAAGCCACGTATGTGGTTTGTTGGTGACGCACCGATAGAAATTGAAGAAAGGATTCCAAGCGAAGGAGAGTCTTACGGACCAGACGCCTACAATATATACAATTGGAAAGAGAGTCATGAAGACGAGTAATTCCAAACGGCAGTTTTTGAAACTTGGTCTGCTTTCAGCAGGGACATTTGGAATGCTGGGATGCGAGGATGTATCCCGTACCAGTAAGCAGGTAGGTGAGTCCGAAAGTCAAAAGAGTGGTAATGCTAAAGCTCTTCCTTTTGGCGTTGATATAGAGAAGTGGAAAGCAGGTAAAGGCAAAGACTACGAGCTTGGCAGCCAGCAAATGCCGGGAGTCTGTTTATTGCCGGGGCCTAATGCCAAGACAGATTGGCCTTCGAAAGACAAATACGAGGGAACTGAAAAGGTTCCCGGGATGTGCCAGCTTTGCAGTACGGTCTGTGGCATCATCGGGTATGTCAAAGATGGACGAGTATTGAAGGTGGAAGGCAATCCGCACGATCCCAATAGTCGTGGGCGTTTGTGTGCACGAGGACAGGCTTCTCTTAATCACCTTTATCACCCCGAACGCTTGCTGTTTCCCATGAAGCGAGTGGGTAAGCGTGGAGAGGGTAAGTGGAAACGTATTTCCTGGGATGATGCTCTTACTGAGATTGCGGATAAATTACGGGCGATTCGAGAACAGGATAAGCAGGAAGAATTTGCATTTCATCAAGGTCGTCAACGCAGTAAGGATGCGATCAAGCGCTTTCTTGACGCGTATGGTACTAAAACGCAATTAAGTCACCGTTCACTTTGTTCGGGAAATCGCCGTGCGGCAAATCTTGCCTACCTCTGGGAAAGCGATTGGGATCTTAATGATTGTGAAAATAGTAAGTACATCCTGAACTTTGGTTCTAATGCATTCGAGGCACATCAGGGTCATGTTCCTTTTTTGAATAGGATTCAAAATGGCAGGTTTAATAACGGCGCCAAGATGGTCACCTTTGACGTGCGTCTTTCTAACACTGCCGGTAACAGTGATGAATGGTTCTCTCCTTTTCCGGGGACTGATGGAGCGGTTGCCTTAGGAATGTGCCATTGGATTCTTGCCAGTGAAAAGCAAGACAGCGAATTCCTGGAACGCTGGACGAATGTCTCTGTACATGAATTGAAAGAGCATCTTTCGGAATACACTCCTGAGTGGGCGGAACAAGTGAGTGGTGTGCCTGCTGAAGTTATTAAGCGGATTTCATTGGAATTTGCAGAGGCAGCTCCCGCTGCAACAACGATGTGTAATCGCGGTTCCTCAGCCCATTTAAACGGTTTTTATAATGATCGCGCTATTAACTTGCTGAATGCCATCGTTGGCAGTGTCGGTAAAAAAGGTGGATGGTGCTGGAGCCCCTGGGGAGGACTGGATCCGATAGTCAAGACCCCCGCAATGCCTTCATCGGCAAATACTTGGAGTGTATTAGAAGACCCACCGGAGTACCCGTTGGCAAATGTCTGGAGACGGATGAGAGTCGGAGAGGTGGTCTATCTTTACCTCTTGCAGGGGAGAGCAAAGCTTCAGGCTTATATGACTTATAACTTGGATTCTCCGCTGACCTGGCCGGAGGAAAGCCTGACTCAGGAGGTACTTACAAATGAGGAACTTATCAACTTTCATGTTTGTATTAACTGCTTCTACAACGAAACCGCTCACTACGCCGACATCGTCTTGCCGTGGACGACGTTTATGGAACGTTGGGATTTAGACGCTCGAGCTTCCTATAATTTGCGACCGTATGTCGGAATTCGTACTCCAATGATCGAACCACTGGGAGAGTCCAGAGATATTCGTGATTTCTTCCCACTACTTGCCGAAAAGATCGGCGGAGGTATGGAAGAGGCTTATCAGTACGGGACGACCGAGGATTATATGCAGTACTGGGCTCAAAACGTTCCAGTTAATGAACAGACCGGGAAGGCGGGGTTGGAAAGATTGCTGGACGAAGGAGCATGGGAAAATAGTGAGACGGAACCATTTTACGAGCCTTACAAGACAATCCTAACGCAAGAAGAATTAGCTGGAAGCGTAACTGATAGTAATGGAGTCATTACTAAAGATGGTATTGGTATCGGTATCACGATTGATGGAAAGTCGATGCGTGGTTTTAAGACTCCCAGCAGAAAAATGGAAGTTCGAAGTGTTTTTATTAGCAAAATTGGACTTAATGAAGATTGCTCGGATTTAATCAATCAAAGTGGAGTGACTAAAACGAAGAGTCGTCCCAAGCAACATGAGGGCCATGACTTAGACATTTCAGAAATGCCAATCTGGCTTCCGATTGATGAACACCAAACGTTAGGTAACGATGAGTTGATCATGACCAGCTTCAAATGGAACGTTCATAATCATGGGCGGACGATGAACCTTAAATGGTTAGCTGAAATCGTACATAGTAATCCAGCCTGGCTGAATACCCAGACCGCGAAGGCCCTGGGGTTGAAAGATGGAGATTGGGTTGAATTGACCTCTTACTATTCGGAAATGCTCGAGAAAATTTCTCCAAATCTCAACCATCAGGAGCCAAGCGAAAGTGGTAAAAGAGTGGTGAGTCAAATGCGTGTGCCGATTGTGACGATGCAGGGTATCCACCCGAAAGCAATCGCGATGAGTAATTCATGCGGACACTGGCAATACACCAACGTCGCCAAAGCCAAAGCTGGTTCGGAAGGTGGTGAGTATCTGGTGGGTAGTGATCGCGAAAGTTATCGAGATGCCGACTGGGAACGGAATATGTGGTGGGAAGATAAGTCGAACGGAGATAGAGCAAAGTGGTTGCAGAACACGGGAAATGGATGGAATCAGAACAAACTAATGCCGATTGCTCCCGACCCGATCACAGGTCAACAGGCATTTCATTCAACCGTCGTTAGTATCAAAAAACTGTCGTGACGAAAATTGACAAAGCGTTTCTTTTTATGGATCTACCGCAACATATCTCGAATGAAGCTTTTGGAAGAGCAGGTCTCTATGAACTATACGCTCGATTGTTGCTCAATGAAGTGGATGTAGAGATGCTATCGTTGTTTCACGGCCCTGAGTGGAGTATTTGCTTTCGTGAACTCGGGATCAGTATTCCTCCGGAAAATGCAATTAGTATTGAAACCCTCGCAGTCGACTATTGCAATATCTTTATTGGTCCCAAGGATTTCTGTCCACCCTATCAGTCAGTTTGGGAAGCTGGGCATCTGCAAAGCGAAGTTGTTGCTTCCATGAATGACTATTTGGAAGTGGTTTCTCCGGTGACCACTCAAAATATCAAAGATCATGCGGGATTGCAGTTTGAGATGATGTCACAAATTTTACGGTATGAATCCATGCCCGATGCAGAACCCAGTACTTTATCGGAGGCGTTCTTTCATGAGCATATTCGATGGACTGAACGGATGTTTTCACTGGGGACCGAGTTGGCAGAGACTGAGTTCTATAGGGGTGTTTTAGCCTCGGCGGAAGTCTTTATTGACTCCGAAAAATCTAATTATCAGTTGGGTCTGACCGATTAGGTACTCGATTGAGGAGTACCTTCGCTACGCTTGGCAAGGAAGTAATACAAGCCTAGTTGAACGCGTCTGAGGTTGCCTCCGACCTCCTAAATACATTACTTTTTCGCTTTACATGATTTTAATTAACGTGCTCTTTGAACGGGGTTCCAAAATGAAGGCGTTTCTCGCATGCATGCTCTCGTTATTGTTGTCTGTTGCTGTCTTTGGCCAGCAAGCAGAGCTGTATACAGCTACAGTTGGGGTTAGTCAGGCACCAGTGCGTTCAGCCCCGTTTCAGGATCAATACATCAGTGCCTATCTGAATGCCGGAGATCAGGTACAGGTTTATCGTGAAACGAAAAACGGTTTCCTCGCGATTCGACCGCTGAACGATTCCTATAGCTGGGTGGCCGCTGAAAATTTAGAGCTTCACGCCGATGGTGATCATGCCAGTGTACGTGTGGCTAGAGTTCCTTCCTGGATTGGCAGTTACGATGACCGTAGTGTGAATTATGGATATACGGTGCTGCTCAATAAAGGAGAAGTGGTAACACTGCTAGGACGGACACAGAGGATGCTATCGAGGGCGAGTCGAAGTCAAACTTATTACAAAATTGCTCCACCAGCTGGAGAGTTCCGTTGGATTCATAAAGACCACTTGCGTGGGGATTCCAGAATCCAAAGCCGATTCCCCCCAGATACAACGGAGCGATCTCGTAGTCAAAGTACACAACCAAAAGTTGCTTTAGCATCGTTCACAGAAGGGCAAGCGGATTCCCAACTCCTGACTGCGACCAATCCGGCGAACTATGTTCCTCGCTGGATAAAACCTTCAGGAGCCGCTAAGACTGGGCGTTTGTTGGAGCGTAATCGAGTAGCCCAGCAGCAAATGAAGAGTGAGAAAAAAATACCATTCAGACAGGTCAGTTTTCCAGTTCAAAGCTCGGTATCGACGAATATCACGACCCTAACTGAATTGGAACTGGCTGTTTCTCAGATGGCAACGCAGCCTTCTGATCTTTGGAAAATTGGCTTGTTGCGAGACCGAGCTAATCAGCTTTTATCGGATAGCGGAGCCGCTGAACAGGGAGCCATTGAGGGAATCATCGAGCGGCTCGATCAATATCAGCAAATCAAAGATAGTCGCCTACGTATCGAAGCAACCGATTTGGCTGATTTGCCTCCACGTTCGTCAGATTTAAACGTTCGTAATCTTCCCTTCAATGAATCCGACTTGGATACAGCTGAGGTTGGCAGCGGAGTACTAACGCCTGAAGCACGCCGAACCGCCTACGAAGAAACCGGTTATTTAGTCCGTGTTCGGTCGACACGAAATGATGCACCTGAATATGCTATCGTTGATGAGCAAGGTGCCGTACAGGTCTTTGTTACCCCTCAGCCAGGGTTAAACATTAGTACTTATGTCCGGCGTCACGTAGGAGTCTTTGGACGTAGAGGTTACCTTTATCGCCTCAAGACACAGCATGTGACCGTGACGAAAATCGTGGATTTAGATCGTCACAAAAAATGAACAGTCCTTCCCCATCTAAATAGCGAGGACTGCTTCCAGAGTTCCGTGACGATTTGTAGGAAGGCCAACAAACAACCAGGAATGGTTTGCTACCCTATGGAGCAAGCAAGAGCCGGCTTGGAGCCTGCAGGTAACCGATAACTTCATTTAGGAACCGGGCAGCATCGCCACCATCGACGATTCGATGGTCATAGGAGAGGCTTAGCGGCATCATCTGACGAGCTTCAATTTCGTCGTCGACCACAACAGGCATTTTTCGAGTGCGTCCTACGAGCAGGATGGCTACTTCGGGCACATTGATAATCGGTGTGGAGTAAGTCCCACCAATGGCCCCCAGATTACTAATTGTAAACGTGCTTCCCCGCAGGTCATCGAGTTTGAAGTTGTTATTTCTGACGTTCTCTGCGAGTGCGCCGAGGTCACGAGCAATATCAGAAATACTTTTGGTGTCAGCACTTCTTAGGGAAGGCACGACCAGCCCTCGGTCGCTATCCACCGCGATACCGACATTGACATAGTCTTTGTAAATAACCTGTCCGGCGTCCATGTCTAAAGCAGCATTCAACTTTGGATTGTTTCTTAGGGCCAAAGCAACGGATTTGATAATAAATGGCATTGAAGTTAGTTTGATGCCCTGATCCAAGTAGTCTTGCTTGGATGACTTACGGATCATTTCCAGGTCAGTGACATCGGCGTCATCAAAGTTGGTGACACGTGGTGCTGTTGACCAGGATTCGTGCATCTTGGCCGCAATCGTTTTACGGATCTTAGGCATGGATTCGATATGCACCGGACCAAAGGCGTCTGTTCCCGCTTCCCCTGGAGCTTTTGATACTGGGGCCGCGGATGTGGAGCCACTTGCACTTGCTGCAGGTGCTGCGACTTGCTGGTTTGCCTGCCGAACAACTTCGAGGATATCTTCGCGAGTAATGCGTCCGCCAGCTCCACTGCCGGCGACATTATTTAGGTCCACCCCTACTTCACGAGCGAAGCGGCGAATGGCAGGTCCTGCTGCAATATCACCACTGTCAGCGGTTGCGGTTGCGGGAGCTGGGGCTGTGGGGACTGGTGGTGTTGGCTCAGGTGTTGGTTCAGGTGTTGGTTCAGGTGTTGGTTCAGGTGTTGGTTCAGGTGTTGGTT
>Ga0115011_10000152_pt1 | contig 63499 bp, 38 predicted proteins | sample TroAtlMetagenome_2_FD_88705 | JGI IMG/M metagenome (GOLD analysis project Ga0115011, IMG submission 88705) | Marine eukaryotic phytoplankton communities from Atlantic Ocean - Tropical Atlantic ANT8 Metagenome | ecosystem: Environmental > Aquatic > Marine > Oceanic | place: Tropical Atlantic... | reverse complement strand
TTCTGCTTCTTGTTCTGCTTCTTGTTCTGCTTCTTGTTCTGCTTCTTGTTCTGCTTCTTGTTCTGCTTCTTGTTCTGCTTCTTGTTCTGCTTCTTGTTCTGCTTCTTGTTCTGCTTCTTGTTCCAGTACCGATTTAACTTGCTGGGTTGACAGCCGATTTTTTATCGGGACGTCAGAAGCCCGCTCTTCCTCAATAGCTTGACCTGCTCTCACGTCTTTCGAGTCTGCCACCCATTCTCCGCCGTCCTCTTGAGCCTCCAGTATTTTTGATTCGTCTGAACGGGTATGCGGGGATTCTGCATGCGCCTTCCCCCCCATATCGACCGGTGGAATAACAGGTGGTTCTTCCGCATTCTCGGCATTTCCCTGCTTACCAAATCCTGGTGGTAACAAGGGTGCCGAAGATTTCACGCGAGTTACGGACATTTCCACTTGATTGTGTTTAGATTCGACAATTTCTTCCGCGGCAGGAGCAGAATCATCCACCAGCCGAATCGTCTGGTTACAATGCGGGCACGTTACTTCCATTGCGGATTCCTCCGCCCGGAACATACCTTCACAAACAGGACATTGAAACGTAAATAAACTCATATCACCCAATGGAACTAGTTACCGTTTTCGAGCCTTTCACCAATAGCATAGATCTCTTCCGCATCTAAAACATGATCGGTGGAGTTGAACAAGCAAGCAATTGCTGCTTTATGAATCTTCATTTTCGTTCCTCCAACCCCAATCGCACCATAGACAACCCTGCCGTCCATTTCCTTCGCCTTATCCATCATCTCGACACCTTCAATGCCCATGGGAGGTACTGCATTCAAATCGACCAAGATCTTAAGATTTTCACAATGGGACCAAATAGCTTTTGAAATCAATTGAATACCGGCTGCACCTGCTGCAATAATTACATCAACATCCGCCGCGGCAAGTGCTGTCTCTTTATCAGAGGCGGTGCAAACGCCAACCACCTGGGCCGATTCCACCTGAATAGCAATACTCTCAGCAGCCTGCTGTGCCCGTTCACTTGAACGGGAACCTAACCTAACCTCAGCTCCCTGACAAGCCAACAAGCGTCCAGCACGAAGCCCTACAGGCCCAGTACCTGCAAGCACAAGAACTTTCGCACCACTTAAGTTCACATGGCGGGCAGCAGCTAGCACGGCCGCTGCGGCAGTCGTATTGGAACCATTTGAATCCATCATTACGCTAACACGCATCGGTCCAAAAAAACACTTCCTCGTAGCTTCCAGCAACTTTTCACCTTCCGATACATTGGAACCTCCAATAAAAACAGCTGTTTGATGGAGATCCTGAGGGCCTCGGGTAAACATAGCACCATGCACCAGGCCCTCAACATCGTCACTGGAAATCTGACTATATTGAAACAACTGATCTACACCGGAATCAACAGCCACAACAGCATCAAAGACGCTGGCATGTTTATCACTATCTAATTGCACCAGAATCTTAGGTTTACTCATTGAATTTACTTTCTTTTTTTGCATTTCGGCATGTTACTTACATCTTATATGATTCGTATCCAAACTGAATCAGTTGAATAACAATTTATCTCCTCCCAAACGTTACGTACCAAATCCCCTTCGCAAACAAGCGCATAAAAATACCCCGCCAGAGAACTGACGGAGTATCTTTGGATTCAATCAATCACGATCAGTCTTACCAATCGTTAGACTGGACTAGCAGCCCTTAAACGGGTGTGCTGCGCCGTCACGACCATCCAGCATCTTCTGTACCGATGGATCACCAGTCATGGCGTTACGAATTGACTGCAGAGTCGCTTCGTAATTGTACTGGAAGATTTTTGCATCATCTTCAGCTGCTGGGTGAATAAATACACCACAAACAATTACCAAATCTTCCGCCTGATCTGCTGCGATAACCCCTTCTTTAACAGCATCAGCTACAGCTTCAGCAACCGCAGCCTGAGCAGGACCGAACATCTGTACCGCTTGCTTCATACCCTTAATGGTTACTTTTGTAATCATTACAGTACTTGGCTTGACAGCCAGATTTGGTTCTAAAACAGCCAATAGATTGCTATGACCTTCACTCTGGCGTGCAAGTGCATTTGCAAATGCGTCACCGACTGGTCCATCCTTGCTACCAATTAATAAATCAATATGTGCTATCTCGTTGCCATCACCAACGAGTGCTTCACCGACATACATCGACATGTAGAATCTCCGTTAATCCTGAGAAAACCTAAAACTAATATCTCTGATGTGAAAATAGCACACTGTCGGCCAAATACAAGAACCTGATATAGAATTCGCGATTCAATCAGGTTTTTGATTTAGTCTGGCTGACAACTAGTGCTTTAATCGTCAAACTTTATTTGACAGTAACTTCCCTTCTGATACAACCAACCAACATGACTAATCTTGATATCTCTCGAATATTGATTGTCGGTGCATGCGTCCGCGCAGCCGCTCAATCTGCACATCAAGCTGGGTATCAAGTATTTGCGGCGGATCTGTTTGCCGATAGCGACACTCAATTAGTTGCTCACTGTAAAACACTCACCGAATACCCCTACGACACCCTACAAGTCGTCGAGCAGTTTCAACCCGATGCAGTCTGCATCACCGGTGCCTTGGAAAACTACCCCTCCATACTCAAAGAAATAAGCCAAAGGACATTACTTTTAACACCTCCGGTTTCTGCCATCACCTTCGTTCGCTCCCCCAGACAACTTTCTTCTTTACTTCACTCCCATGGACTGAACTTTCCTGAAGTCATAGAAAGCCGCGTTCCACAAGATGGACGTTGGCTCGCGAAACCCTTCAAATCAGCATCGGGCCACCAAATTAAGTTGATTCGGTCCGGCGTATCCTGTCCGGCCAACTGTTACCTACAGCGCTATATAGAAGGCTGTCCCATGAGCGCCAGCTATCTACTCCAACCCGAAACAACGACTCTGCTTGGGACATCTGAATTATTGTCGCCACCATTACAGTTCCAGTTTCAGGGCGCCGTGACGAAGACATTGTCATCGCAACATACATCAGAACTTGAAAGACTTGGAGATCTATTACGAAAACAAGGAATACTAGGCTTAGTCGGGATCGACTTCATTCTGACCGACGACGACAAACTCGTGATCCTTGAAGTCAACCCTCGCTATACTGCCACCATGGAGTTATATCGAGCCCGTTGGGAATCACCACTCATGGCTTATCACATCGAGGCCTTCAGAAATCCCAGCCGACCAATCTCGAAAACCATTGAACCTCCGGTCTCAGGCAAGCAAATTTTGTATGCTAGTCAGGAAATAAATATTTCAGCGGGATTACTGGAGCAACTGCACCAAATGGCGGCCACGCAGAATGTCAGCCTAGCAGACCTACCTCACGTAGGCACAACGATCCATAAGGAACACCCGATCCTAACTATTCAGGCAACTGGAAAAGACAGCGGTTTATTGAAAGAGCAACTGAATACCTTCGCAACAAATCTATTGGATGCCACGACACTCTAGTCGGGAATCTTATCTAACCAGTTTTTCCCTGCCATTTCTGGTTTCCAGTTTTTCAAACCAGCCAATTTGCCAATCTCAGCAATACAATGTATCGAGACGCGTTGAAGTGTCGTCTTATCTGTCTTCCCTTCTGACAGAGCGACTACGTCGATTGGCTCACCGATATAAAGAGAAACTTGAGCGGGGGTATAAAACGGCTGAAAAATCTCATTCGAAAATGGGATATTATGTAAGTAACAGGGGATGATCGGTACGCCGGCCTTTATCGCAACCATGATCGCCCCGGGACGACATGCCTGCATAAAATGACGAGTGGTGTTCAAACGGCCTTCTGGAAACATACAGATTAACCGACCTGCCTTTGCCTCCCGAATCACTCGCTTCGTAGCAGCCGTATCAACTCCACGTCGTCCGGCTTTAATCACGTCCAGTACATCCATGATTCGACCGATCAGGGGGCCCGTAGCAAATTCACGAGCAATCATCCATCCAATCGGTCGAAGAGTTGCCATTTGCATGAAAAACGGGTCCGCACTACTGCGATGATTACTAATTAACACGCCCCCCTGTCGTTGCTCAGGTAGGCGTCCGTATAACCTGCCACGCCAAAGAAAGGCAGTAAACATTGCTGCAGGCATCCACAGTAAAACCTGAAGAAAATTCATTTGTGAACGCAGCGTAAAACCGATCGCCAGCCAAAGAGGGGAAGACACCGCAAAAACTAACACCACGTCGACAAGAAGACTCTCGTTTCCTTCCACACCTAATCCTTATAATGGCCGGCTACCCAATTCCAAATCGTCAGTCGATTCAATCAACCTATTATAATCTTCCAACATACACCTTGCCGCCATTTCCAATATCCCTTGGAATCGCACTGTTGAAATATTGAAGTCCTTTGCTCCGGTCGCGGTCCTTCACGGGGGCTCCATCGGTTCATTGCAAATCACTGAATTGCTCAGCCAATGACCTAAACATTATGTTTGTGAAAAGGTAAACTCACCGACAAAAGGACTCGTAACGGCTATCCTCGAGACGAATGGCGCATATCATGGATTCAGAGATATCACCATAGAAAGGCCTCACATCGCATTACTATAGCCATCCCTCTACGCTCTTAATAAGGCGATTTCAGGCGGACGTTACGATATCATCTGTTACGGACATACACACCATTTCCATTTTCAAGCTTGGTGAAAAGCCGCTAGCTATTTGGCGTGTCGAAATTTGAAAACGTTTTAACCCGCCATTCGGGTAATACGATTAACCGGTTGTTCAACCTGCTCATCAACATACCGATGTTGCATTAAGTAAGCATCTTCGACGGTATCGTCATAGAAGTCTCGTAGTATCGAAAGCGCAAGGAATTCCTGCCCCTTAAAGAACAACTGTGCTTCCAGATTTGTCTCTCGTACTTCCAGTACGATTCGATTGCGACGTTGATGAGACAACTTGCTCTTTAGTTTCTCAACCATCGTTGTTCCCACCCCTAAACGTCGGTGATCCTGATGAACTGCAAAGTTGAGTATATGTAATCGGGTTTTATGGAGTTCATAAATCATAAAGCCGACGATAGTGTCATCATGCTCAGCAACCATGCCAATACAGTTACGCTGTCTCAAACAGCGGACAAAATCATCTTCATTCCATGGAAATTCAAAACTGGCATTCTCGATCCCCAGAACATCCGTCATATCCCGACGAATCATCCACCTAATGTGAATCCCTATTGTCTGTGTTGGCTCTGCCGCCATATTGGACTCCTTCCAGTGCCGGCATTAATTCTAAAGTCTCCCGAAGAGCTTTTTGCTGGTTGACCTTCCCTGGTAACCAACAAAATTGTCCTCAGCCTCTTAGTCATTACTGTGAGGCTACAAAAAATTATCACATCCTAGATTTTTTGCCAATACTAACTTCGAATAGAAACTGACTTAAGTTTCCTTTAACCAGTGGAATCGCACCTTGATAAATCTGCGATCCGGAAGCAACAAACGAACTAACGCCATCAGGATGAGTACGACACCGACGAATTGAGGCGTAAAGAACGTCCACCACACGCCCCCCAGCAAAACGAGTGGACTCATTGGAGCGTGACTAACCCAATTGGCCAACCAACCACACTCCGTAAGGACATAAACAAATCCCGAAATAAGTAACACTCCCAAAATTACACCCAACTGCCACCAAATTAGTACGGAGGAAGTGTGTAACTGACTGCGAATTAGAATTTGGGGGAGTGCTCCGGACGTATAGCCAGCCAATCTAATACCTGGTGCCTGTAATAACTGATAATCTCTATAACCAAAGTCAACCTGAGGAGGACCGGTCAATTCCAAATCCCGGATAGTTCTATCCGCCAAATCCTGCAACAACTGCAGCCTGTTCTCATACTTCTGCCAATACTCCTGCTCTTTTGAAAGACTATCATTTACTTCAAAATTCCCGGCGATCTGTCGTGATACTGTATTTTGTCCCCATGCAACCTGATGCGAAAAAACAGAGGCAAAGCTATCGGATTGGACATTATCACTATCAAACTGAAGTCCTTTGTAATCCATCTCTGAAGCCAGAATCTCTATCGTGGACTTCATAACTTCACTTTCGGGTACTGGTAACATTAGCAGGCTTCTTCCGCCCGCCAGTGCCCGTTCCGATGCGAGGGTAAATACTACATCCACTTGTTGGTACTGCCGATCCGATAAGAGCGGAATGGCGACACGCGTCTGCTGTTCTGAAGTTGAAGTCTGAACAGCCGTTACCTCTGAAACAACCGGGGTCCCCTGGACTGCTGCATTTTCAAAATCCCACATTTCTGGCCAAATCAAAATCAGATCCTTCCCTGGGGTGGGAAGAACATAGAAGGTAGCAACCCCAACAATATGCCCCGGATCGATAACCGCAAGTTCATAACTGGCGACTTCAACTTCCAATTTAGATGAACTCTGAAAAAAAGCCTTGGAACGAATTTCTGTATCATTGGTACCCAGAAAAACAGCGTGGCTTTTCGCGTCTACTACTTCCGGTATAACGCTGGTTGACCATCGCGAGATACGTTGCGCTCCAACGGATTCCCATTCGACCTGTTGTTCATCAATGCTATCCGGAGCGTAAAAGTACTGCTGGACATTCCCCCCGGGATTATTCGCGAATTCAAAACCGGGGAGTACTAAGATACCGTCAGTTTCCTCCAATTCGAACTTCAGGCGAAATTGCACTGAATCAGAAATTAGCTGTATGGGTCGCAAGGTAAACAAATAGCTTTCTGGACCATTCTGAAGGAATTCGACAACGTAATTACCACTCAGTTCCTGAACCTGCTGAAACGGTAGGTTTTGAAGTTGCAATCGAATCTGATCCACAGCGCCCTCTGTCACCTTCAAATCTGCCGCAATCTCAAATGTTCGTTTCCCACCTTCCTGAACAAAACCACCACTAGCGGCACCTCGAAAACTTTGCTTATTACGAAGGATTCTGATAGCACATTGACTTGCTGCCAGCGAGGAATCAAAACTAGCCAGAAGCCTGCCGCCTAAACTCTCAACATAACTGCCGGGTCCCAACTCAAGATTCTCGTCACTAAGAATCCGGAGTAAAGACCCTGCTTGTTGAATTACGTTGATATTGTCATCAATAACGACGCCGCCCTCATGAGTAATCGTAGGAATCGGCAGCGTACGAGACTTCAAGCTTGGATTGCTGGATGAAAGATGAGCTAGAGGGAGTCGACCGCGCAATTCAAAAGTCACTTCACCCATCAAGCCCTCATCGGTAAAAACACTCAGATAACCGTCGGTGGAATGCTGAACGCTGGCTTCCAAAACGGCTCCATCTTGATGAATCGTGGCTGACTCAATAATGAAACCTTTGGGAACACGATAACGCTGTTGAAAAGTAAGGCCATCTTCGATTAACAATTCTGCCTGGTAAAGCATCAAAAGTTGATCAAAACCAACCACCAAGTTGCTGGATTGAACTACCTCTGACTTTACAACTCTCGGTAACGTCGTAATAGACTCAATAGGCTCAGACCCAATCTCACTCAAGGCATACACGGCCTGAGGTACTTCCGTTGTGCCCCATCGAGAAATCAGATCCTGGCTTAGGTCCTCATCAACCGTCTTTAAGGGGCTATGCCAAGTCAAATCCTTTTCGACACTTAAAGCCAGCCAACGTTCTCGACGTCGTTGCACGACGGGAGTGACTTCTGGAACTGGCACGTTGCCAATACCCGATACATCCTCAAGATAAAACGACAATTGAACTTCGAACGAGTCTGAAACAGGCCGCTGCAATGAAAAATACAGCGTCTTCGTTTCGCCGTCACGAATCCTTGGAGTACTTACAATCATCTGACCAGGACGTATAGGCAGCAACCTCAAGCGGGGATCAACGTTAATACTGAATTGCTGTGTTGTCCCTGCAACGACGTCTACCTTCATGCGTACATCCAGCACAACTGAATGCGGCGCTATCTTAAGCCAATAGTACTCTTCCGACTCCAGCACCGAAGCTCCGGCGATTTCAACATCACCAATCCCCCAAATGACGCCCATCCGACGAGTACTGCCTAATGCAGCAACTAACCGGCCTCCCAATCCATCCACTCGAGTGCGTCCCTGAACTCCGGAAAACAACACCTTGTGTTCTTCCGACACAGGAGAGGTTTCCAGAGTTGCCTCCGGAACCCCTGGAATATCTATTTCAAATCTCTGCACATCATTGACTGTCTGCACAACAGGTTCCAATTCAATTTCAACTGTCGCAGAACCTTCCTGAGAAATTTTGATCTGCACTGTTTTACGATCAGCCTGAAATTGATATTCAGTAGCTTCTCCTTCGACCGTGACACTCTGAATCTCCCCTTGCTGTGCGTCAAACGGTAGAGTAACTTGCTCCACCCCCTCCCCAAGTTCCATTTGGTACTTGATATGGAGAACCGGGGAAATGCTATCGCCATCCGGTGTATCGTTCACCCAATTGACCTGATATTGTGCTTGAGAGATCAACCAGTTCTCCGTCGGCTTATCAGCCAGCGCATACCAGTTCCTTAACTTCTGATAGAATTCGTCTGCCACGTACAAATACTCTCCCGTGTCCGAACCGTCGTCATCTACAGGCAAATAGACGCTATGCACTGTTGGGATCTTATTCTTCCGCTCCTGGCTCGCTTCATTTTGACTTAAGGATTCTTCCGGTTGCTGATAAGCCTGTGAATCGAGAGAAGAAAAGAGTACTAAGACCAGAACTAACAAGGGAGTGGCGAATCCTGGTCGGGCTTGTAAATCAAATTCCAAGTCCGGATCCACCTTCTTACGAACAATTAACACTATCTTCATTCTCGAAATGATCGTGCAAACGGTCACTACCAGAGAAGCCACAAAGGCTTGTGCACCAAACTCAACAAACGCCTCTTCAACAAACATGGTAAACGCTGCCATCATTCCTGGCAGGAGAAACGATAGTTTCCAGTAACGCCGGCTTAACCAGAGCAACAAGCCAATCCAAATCACGAGGCTCGCCCAAGCAGCGGTAACCAGTGATGCCTTGTTGTAAACAATCAATGATATTCCAGCGTCAGCCTGCTTCACTCCGGATTCATACGTCCACATCAAATCCTGACGCAGAGTCTCATGCAACTGTCGAACTTCCAATTCGGATAACAACGAAAGGACACGGCGTCCCAGAACCCAATCTTCTAGCTGAACAACTGATCCACCCGCTAATTCGTAAGTCGTAAATACTGGACGGAGCGCATCGCTAACAACAATCACTCGATCAGGACCTAGTGCATCCTTATCAATCCAACGGTCTGACGAAAGAATCAATCGACTCCCATCTCGAACAAAAGCCAATCCGGCGTTGTGAAGCCATTGTATTGCCGAAGTTCCAATTGCTTCGCTAACGTCAGAACTAAGCTGTGTTACTGGGTCAATGCCAAGGGCATCCAAAGCGACCACATCAACAGCAAGCTGAAAACCTTCCAACTCCTCCGATAATAAGAATTGGACATTACGTAACCAACTGGCCCAGGTGAGCTGAGGGGATGAATCTGAGTTCTGCCGAATTGAAGCCGCTCGTTCAATCAATGAGGTCACTTGGGCAGCCTTCCGATCCAGCGAATTATCTAACTGGGAACGCGAAGCGTATCGCGGGCTAATATTCAACTGTTCATTTTTCAACCAAGGCCCAAAAAGACGAGTCGCGACTGAATATTCAGTCGATTGACTCGCTAATTCAAATCCTGGTGGCACAGCTACAGACCAGTACGACTGTAAAATTTTCGCGTTCACAACGGGAAGCGGCTTCTGCAGTTCCGTCCTAAATCCTAATGCCTCCGAGGTGGTCTTAAAACGAATTCGTACTCTCGCGAATCGCAATGCTGTTTCCAAAGGAATCCGCAATTGGCTTGGCGTTCCCGAACTGCGAATTGAGGGCAGATGAATTCGCTGACCATCAACCCAAACGCTCTCTACTTCAACTTGCTGAGGCAAATCAACTTCGAGATCCTGTAACCCGGACCGCTCTACTACATAACGAAGTTCATGACTACTAAACCCATGGACGAGATACTTTGAGTGCACATGAGCATTCCAAATCACATGTTCCAGCAGATCAGAATCGGAACTGATAGACACCTGAGGAGGCGTTCCTATCGGCATGCCGTATTCGAAGGCCTGACAAAAGACCGTTGCCTGCCTTCTAAGACGCTCTGGCAATACACGCTCCATGGACGGTTCTCGACTAACCTCAACGGCGACATTTTCACTCCAACCAATTTCCACAGAGCCAGAGAATGACTGCGCTCCGTCAACACGATACAACGGCAACCTGACAAATTGCTCTATATTGAATGACCGCGTGCCTATCAACTTAAAAGACGTCACGCGTGCTTCTACCAAATCAATTTGCCAGCGTTGCCAGCCATCCTCTTCTGTCAGGCTTACATTAGAAATCTCTTCAAACTGAACCAACGAATCACTGTTTTCCTCGAGCCGCCACTGCATATCCATGGCTGACAATCCGGAACTATACACAACCACCTGCTTGACTGGCGTACCTAACGGACTAACCGCGATTCGAGTTTCTTCAGTCACAACGTCCAAGACAGTTACGTCCGTTTCCAACTCGGCCTCAAATGCCTGAGCTGCAGAAACCGACGAAATCTGTAATCCTAACAATCGGCTAGTGGAATCAAATACAATTCCAACATCACGCAACAGAGGTTCGCCAGAGACTTGTTCACTCGCTGGATCGAGTCTACTAAACGGTAAACCTCCAAGTCCCAATACCTGTAAGACATTGGGCTGCTCTGCGGTTAAACCAAGAAGATGCTGCTGTAAAACCACCTGCTTGTGTTGTAAAGTTGACTCCGCAATATTGGGGTAAGAGATTACGTGCAGTAATTCACCCGACAGTATTTTCTCTTTGAGTTGACGAGATAAATTCAGCCGCAAAGTGACTATTTGCCCGGAGTCCACACCTCCCTGCAAATCAATCTGGTGGAGCATTAAGCCTCTTCGCTCAAGCTTTACTACTCGGGGAATAAACTGCTGCGAGCCAAATTCTTCTCCAGCCAGCGTGACCGACTTTAAATCCCAACCTTCCGTAATCTCCAAATGCAACTGGTGCAGAGGCTCCGCCGCCGCTGTCAGCCGTATCTCTGTCTGCAAATCCACTTGATTATCAAGAAATTCATATCGCGAAACCTGAGAGATATGTAATTCAGTCTCCTGATGACCAGCAACAACGACAATGTGTGGATTAGGGTCAAACATCTCGAGTACTCGACGCTTGGAAGACCCGATGGACTCAATTCGACTTTCGACAGCGCCCGCAACATCCAATCGATAAAGCTCCAGATCTTCAGATAGCGCCAGTGAGATCTGACCCTGTCGCCAAATCCCATTAACAACACTCATTAATGGCAAGACCTGTGGTTGCAACGGTAGAAATTTAGCCACAGCCACTACCTCGAGAACTACCACGCCTCCTTGAGAATCCAAAGTTATCGACCATCGATTCTCATCATTTTCTGACAACGTGGGATTCAACGACTGCCCTTGAGTTGATACCCGTACCAATTCCAGCTCCGGTGAGAGTTGAAAATCTAATGATTGCCGCTGAGCATTCACTGAATCCAATGTCAAACGGCTTACCAATTCCAACCCGTCTCTCTCAAAGGAGTACTGCAAATCCTGGCTGTAAAACAACACATTGGCGTTACTGCGTAGAGCCTCCCCCGACAAAACGGCAAGGGTTGTTCTGGATTGACTTCCAAGTTGGACTACCCAGCGAATATTTCCTTCGGCTAAGTCCGACAAACCTTCCACCGGCAAATCCAACTCATCATTGTCGGGAGCCCAAACGATTCCGTTGGATGATCGCAATAACAACTCGCTTGGCAAATCCAAAATCAAGTAGTTCGACTCACTTTGTGGAATCTCAAAACTGAACTTTCGTTCACTCTCTATTACGGCCTCCCCTTTTAAGCTCCAATTAAAATTAAGTTCACCTGGACCATTTAAACGCAACAACGGGATGTTTCGCTCCGTCACGCCGCAGATTGCCGGCACACTTGCCATAGGTGCGTCTGCGGTTGCTTTAACAACCCACTGTGGCGTATCTAAAGCTAGTGACAATGGCAAAAGCGGTATGAGCCCCTGTGTATCGGGGTCAGCATCGATACTAAGCACTGCCCGTCCGTCTATAATCTGTCCGCCCTGTACACGTCCGTAATATATCGACTGACGGATATAACCACCCTGACGAAATTCCGGTAATGCTTCCGTACTCTGACGACTCAACCGATTAACCGCGTTAATCATCTCTTCGAACTGCATTCTTAGTAATGGCACAGTCCCCTCTAACACTTCATCAATATCAGCTTCATTTACTTTGAGCTGGCGGTAAATGAGTTCGTTAGGCTTAGGGGCGAAAGAAGGCTGCTGAGACAGACCTGCTGGTGCGCACAAAAACAGCAACGACAATCCAAGAACGAATTGAATACCAAATCGTTTCAACATTATGCCTTCTGCTGTTGTGAATCGTCACTGACCGAAGAGACTGCGATGGATGACTCAAGTTTAAGAAGCGAAATAGCAGCAGAATTAGTATCCTGCTGAACATTGGTACGATGAATCGACCGGTTAGCCTGGCCCGAGCCAGACAAAACCCCGTCCAAGACTCTTGAAAAGACAACTAACAGGCCCCCTAAGAAAGAAGCTTGCAACACCAGCAACATCAGTTCGGGAACCCAGGCAGCCGCAAGTGCTGCCAGTAAGCCAACGCCAAATATGACCATCGGCTGTTGCATAAAATGCAAACGTAACATTGCCAGTCCGACAACCAGAACCAACCCAGACAGCCAAACTAGCAAAGTCGAACGACGAGTAATCGATGCCTTGAGAATGGCCACTTCACCAACGGTAGAAAGCAAATACTGATTCGTATTTTCAGGCAAGGCCAATTGAACGTTCACCCCGACCCAGGACTCTAGGTCAGACTGATCCAATGCAGAATCTCTAAACCAGTAAAACCCCGACCAGTCCCAGTCATATTCGGGCGTCCACCCCCTCGGGCTACCCAGCAAATGCTGATCGTTTGTAGTAACGACCTGCCAATAAGTAGAGCCGCTCATTTTTGAATTGATGACCTGTGGCAGAGGCAACTCCAAACTTTTGGGATCAAAGGCTAATCGCATATACCAAAGTTCAATTCGATAATCTGATTCAACGTTCGATGCAGACAAGCGAATCGTCAATTTCCCCTGCGAATCCAGCACAACTTGTTCGACCGGAACACGTTGATTGTTTACAGCCACAATCAATGTTCCCGGATCCAAACACCTAACCTGAAATTGGATTTGCAGATCTGTTTCATTGGTTCGAACTAGCAGTGACATCCGTTCACGACACTGTCCATTCAACAAGGCTGTCTGAACCCATCTTCGTTGGATCAAAGTGGAGGTTCGTGTCACATCCCGACGCATTCGCATTTGGACAGGCAAGTTCGTCGCCCCTTCTGAGGCCTGCAATCGCAGGCTATCGCCACCCGTTTCTTCCGAGGCCACACCTCGAACAACCTGCCAAACACCTCCGGCAGGCTCACTCACAAAGATATCCCGTGTGTTGATAGCGACTTGATTCTGAACCAATCTCACTTCGTCAGCAATCGGGGAGACCAGCAAGAAATTCACCCGTTGTGAGGAGTCCGCCATCAGAAGCGGCAACTGCTCTTGATATCGCAACTTAATTCTTAATGCACCACGGTAGTCAGCTAACAGATCAACTGTGACCTGCTCAATCTCTAACTGTTCTCTAACGGTATCTGCCTGAATTGAACTAGGAACAACACTCCAAGGCAACACACTACTACCACTACCGTCTTCACCTGTCGAGTTCTCTAGTTGCAGGAAGACTTTCAAGTTCTCCGGCCGCCTTACGATCCCTGGCACTTTTAAGGTGATTTGCCGAATAGGTTCATAGGCAATTTGATAGTCCAGCACCTGTTCAAACGCCGCGAACTTCTCTTCCAGTTGAATGGTTGTGCTCGAAGCTACCAAAACACTTCGTTTCCGAACTCCCACGGTCCCCACAAATCTTAAGAGTTGGCCTTCAGCCAAGTTTGGTAAGGAGTTAAAAACTAATGGGGCTTGCTGATTCTCCGGCAAATCCACGTCTGTGATGTCACTTAAACTTCCAGCCAATAAGCCCTCGATATTTTCTGAATCCGGAACAAGCTCGACGTTATCCGCAGGTTGCAACACCACAGTCTGGGGACCTCGTAAAATACTTGCATTCTTCTCACTTGAAGCCACTATCTGTGGGGTTATTAAGTCCAGAAGACGATCAGTTTCATTCGCCAATGCGGGCAATTGCCGTCTAGCTCGAATAATGACATCAAATTCACCTCGGGAATCTGTATCCGCGGTCGAAACTAGAAAGGCTAGCTGACCATCGACCAGTTCTGCGGTGACTAACTGCAACGAATCATCAACACTCTGAAACACCTGATCCAGTTCCCATCCCAGCCAATTTCCAGAAAGACGGTACTGCCCTGTTCCGGAATAAATACACCGCAAAGTCGCAGTCATGCGAATTTGTGTTGGAGAAACTTCCATCAAATATGTCGGTACAACACGGAATTGATTCTCTCGCTCCTGAAGAACTCCGACTACCGTGTAAGCGACGTTGTAATACTCAAAGTCAAATTGTTGAATACCGGGACTACCCGTGGAGCCCTCGAAAACACGGGGCGTACGACGCATATCCCCACTTAGCTGCCAAACCACATCCCAGTTGGAAGTTGTGCTGATACTCAGATTCCCTGACTGCTTTACCGCACCAACCACTTCAAATCCATTAAACGACTGATTAGTATCCATCTCAGTTTCGTCGTAGCTCATTTCAGCTTCTAGCAAAACGGTCACATTTGGTTGTGGACGCACGATGCTAACTCTCACCTTTTCACGCTTGGTATCAGCCTCACCATCTGCAACCGGAATCCTCGAGACTCGAAATACTTGGCTTGGCAGGTCAATCAGTGACATACCAGAAGGAAGCAAAACTTCAAAATCAGTCACATTACTACCAAGGCCTCCCACATTGAGAACGCCGCGAGCACTGACATTCCGATTCTGGTACACCGCAAAGCTGGTTTCCACCGATGCCTGAAGTCTCGCCAACTGGCGTGCCGATACCGCCGTTTCCGTACTCCATCCAAACACCAACTCTTCGCTCTGGAAATCAAACGCAAACGATGTGGTTGCATTGTCCCTGTTGGAAGTTCTTACCTCTAACTCGCCCGCCACTGCCTGAGCTTTTGCAACCGGCACCAATAATTGACGAAATTGACTACGCGCTGCGGGTATCTGTAATATGAGTTCAGTAACCTGCCCTGTTTGTCGCAAAGGACGAGTGAGATTGAGGGTAATCACATGCTGGCTGTTGATGTCACCACGCAACCACACCACATGCCCCAACTGACTATCCCAGGTAACGAAGAACTTCCCAGTACCTGAGTACTTCGGGGCTGCTCTCATGATCGACTGGGGAAGCCTCAACGGCACCTTAACCCATTGGTCCTTAGCAGGTTGAATCAACTGCACCCTAAATTCTGCCGTAAATCCTAAGTGGGTCTCTGTCGCGAGCCCAGCATAAATTGCCTGATCCAGAGTGAAATCCGGAGGTGTATTATCAGCCTCAACATCATTCTGCTGATTGTAAATCCTGAGGTATTCTTCAAGCGAAAGATTCGTGGCGACTTTAACAAGATTACCATTCTTGTCACGCAACAGTATTATTTCAGTAGGTGCTTTCCTAACAACTCCAATTTTCTCTTCTGATTCAGCCTCGTTCCCGTCACTTTGTTGAGCAGACGCGAACGCAGGAAACAAAACTGCAAGTAAGACGAAACAGATTCGCTTGGCCTGACTGTGTAAACATACTGAAGCTTTGCGTTTGGAAACGGCGCAGTAAGAGTGCACCTCATCACTTATATGATTCCAATGTTGCATTGGCCAACCCAATAACTATTTAAGAAAAGGCCTGCGATTACAGGTTCTTATATTTTAAATTGGCAAGTCAAGTTATCAATGAAAAATAACGAATTCCCTAGCAGTTTACAGGCGGTTAAGCACATCAAACATCTGTTTATGCAGTTTTTCCGTGGCTGCCGCGATAAACTTTGCCTCTTGTATTTTCAGGGGCTGGCCATCGATCGACGTTATAATTCCCCCAGCTTCCCTAACTACCAGTACACCAGCTGCAATATCCCAGATTTTGACACTCGTTGCCCAGTAGCCATCGAGTCCCCCTTGAGCAACATAACAAAGATTGAGGGCCGCCGAACCGAGGCGACGTAACGCCTGACACTCGTATAACATTTCGACCCATCGGTCTACTTCAGCCGATCCACGCTCAATGCCTGCCGAGAAGCTGGCCGCAATTAATGAGCGGGATAAATCATCAACTCCGCTGTTTTGAAGCGGCTGTCCATTGACTCTGGCACCTTTGCCAAGACTAGCACTGTAACAATCATCCATGACCGGGTCGTAAACCGCCGCTACGATCGGCTCACCATAACTTAACAATGCAATGGAAACGCTATAGGTCTGGAGCTTGTGAACATAGTTTGCCGTCCCGTCGAGTGGGTCAATCACCCAACAGTACTCAAGCTCTGAAAGATCGGTAGAGGCCCCGACCGTCCTATCCAGTCCCGGCAAGTCTGCTTCGGCTGTCAAATCTTCTTCCCCCAGAAAATAATCGTTAGGCCGAGCCTCAGCGATGATCTCGAGGATTTTCTTCTGGGATGCAATATCAGCTTCCGTCACCAGATCCTTAGGAGCCTTTTCACGAGGATTAATACAATCCTGCATGGCAGCCAAAAGCTGACCGGCTTCTTTTGCAGCGCTTATCGCTAAGTCTTCTAAACTCATAAAAAGTACCCTCTGTATCGATCCACTCTGAGTGTCTTGTCTAGGTAGCCAAAGAGGCAACCGTGCCAACCAAATGTCCAATATACCCCATCGGCGTGCTGACACCTATTACAGAGAAATACAGACTATAGGCATCGAAGTGATCAACTGCAGCCCTCCGCTCTCCATTCATTCTTCAAACATAAAACTGGACATCGCCATGTCAGTTGTTATTATCGAAATAGATTCCTTTGCTAGGCGGGACTGTCATCGACAGTTATGGAATTCCCCAGTCATTCTAATGACTTCCATTGTAAATCGCGTTAGCAATTGGCCTCTTCTCTGTTCCGGCCCCGCCGCCATGCTTTGCATGCGGCGGGGCTTTTTATGCATTCAGAACATCCCGACACTCCGGAAATGCACGGTTGATGAGATCCACGCTTTCAAACATAATTCAGTTCTGTATTTAACCAAACGAGAACTATCCTTAGCAGCGCAAAAGCACATGTGGCACATCGAACAACCCAACGCCTCGCTTCGTGCACGCAATCTGCAATGTGAGATCGAACTTACCTCTCCACAAAACGGGCTGAGAAATACGGTCGCCTATCAGGAAGTCCTTGCAGCTAATCAATTTATCCAATTGAACCTAGGCCTCAACAAAGAGACCGTTACAGAAGCGTACCAGCGAGGCAACGATTTAATTGCACTTTACAGCAGGCAGCATCAACGAGAAGCGACACCTCAGCTCTACTGGCGGTCTGTCGAGCAAGAAAACGCCGCCGGTATCGAAACCATCATTTCATTGCAGACCGACCTACTTGCCAGTCGATGTCCAATTCGCTCAGTGACAAAACTAAATGACACGCTAACTGCTCAAGCACTCACAAGTACCCAGAAGTGGGTTGACGTTGAAGAAGCAAAAGAAGTCAGAGCTATTCTTGTCCAACTAAGTCCAGCTCTCACCTACTTGGAAATCGTTCATCCGACGGATCGCATGGACACAAATATCCAACGTGACGGTGCTTCTCTCCGTTGGGAACATATCGTACTCGACCTGCAACTCGAAAAAGGGGTGATCCGACGAGCACGACTTCAGAGTTGGTGGATTCAAAACGATTCAGAGCAGTCACTAGCAAACAGACTAGTCGACTCGTTCATCGCCTCCGCCCCGCCACTAACAACCTAGGAAATCAGTTTTTCCACCACTTTCCCACCTTGGTCTGTTAAGCGGACATTGAGCCCTTTAAATTCGTGCACCAGACGATGGTGATCGAAACCAAATAACTTCAGCGTCGTTGCATGAAAGTCATTTACATGTACAGCATCTTCGACAGGCGCCCATCCAATATCGTCAGTTTTCCCAACGACCTGTCCCCCTTTAATACCACCACCAGCCATCCAAAGGCTGTAGGCATAAGGATGATGATCACGTCCGGTATTCTGTTTGTTACCACCTCGGTTTTCACCGAGAGGTGTACGACCAAACTCACCTGCACAAATCACCAACGTATCGTCCAGCATTCCACGTCGTTTTAGATCTTTCAACAATCCAGCTACTGGCTGGTCCAGCATTCCAGCATTATAGGAAATCTCCGCACTAAGATTACTGTGATGATCCCAAGAGGCATGCATCAACGTAACAAAGCGAACTCCACGCTCAAGTAACCGTCGCGCCAGTAAACAATTACGTGAAAATTGGCCGTATACGTTAGCTCCACCACCGCGAAAGTTACTCTTTTCGGGTTCTTTACGACCAACACCATATAGATTGAGAGTTTCCTGTGTCTCTCCGGTGACATCAATTAGTTCCGGCGCAGCCCTCTGCATACGAAAAGCCAGTTCATAAGAACTAATACGACTGGCAATCTCAGTGTCCTGCTGTTCTTCCAATCGAATACGATTGAGTGAGTTGATCAGCCCCAGAGAGTCTTCCTGCATTTCTCGCGTATAGCCATTCGGCGTGTTGAGATTTAGTACAGGCTCACCATCACCACGGAAGACCACCCCTTCGTAGGTCGACGGCAGGAAACCACTGGTCCAGTTAGACACCCCGCCAGAGCTACCACGGCCGGCCGACAAAACAACATAGGCCGGCAAGTCATTTGTCTCACATCCAAGACCATATGTAAGCCATGACCCCATACTTGGACGGCCAAAACGAGGCACGCCTGTAGTCATCATGAGTTGAGCTGGATGATGATTAAAAGCATCTGTATGCATGCCGCGCACAAGCGCGATATCATCAGCACAGGAACCAATATGAGGCAATACATCTGAAAGTTCCATCGCACAGTCACCATAAGGGCGGAAGGTGCGATCACTCCCCATCAAAATTGCACTTTCTTTCTTGATAAAAGCAAACCGGACTTTTTCGGTAAGTTCTTTAGGCAGTCCCTGCCCGTGACGTTTCCGCAGAACGGGCTTCGGATCATACAAATCCACGTGACTGGGGGCACCGGCCAGGAACACAAAAATACATCGCTTTGCCCTAGGAGCAAAATGTCCAAATTTAGGTGTTAGTGGATTTGCTTCGTTCGCACTCAGCACTTCATCCCCCTCTAACAAGGATGCCAGCGCCAGACCACCTAAACCACTGGAAGTCGATGTAAAGAAATCCCGGCGACTTTGTTCTCTTAGTTCGTTATTAATATCCATGATTTATCCCAATAGAAACCATTTCGATTTCTGGCATTATTCTTTCGTAATGAACTCGTCAGTATTTAGCAACGCACGTGCCACGGCTACCCAGGAAGCGGTCTCAGCCAAGCCTGCCGCTTCAGGCATCGGCGCTTCACCTAAAATATTCCTCGCTGCCTGTTCATCCTGACTCATTCGCTCCAACTGACTCCGGTAGAAAGCTGTAACCGTTGCCATTTCCGGGCGTGTCGGACGACGGGAGAGACATGTCAAAAATGCATGATAAACGCGTTTGCTAATATCTTGTTCCGCTTTACCGGTGGATGCGACTTCCTGAACAACACGACGCCCCAGATGCTGAGCACACTCGGTAAACACCACATCATTCCACAACGTTAATGCCTGTAATGGCGTGTTACTTCGGGGACGACGAGCAATACATACATTGGAGTCAGGGGCGTCAAATGTCATTAACATCGGATAAGGACTGGTACGTTGGAAAAATGTGTACAGGCCTCTTCTATAGCGATTTCCCCCTTCACTCGTTTGCCACTTCGCACTATTGGCATAAGTAAGTGCTGAGTATTCCGCAGGCTGCGGTGGTCTAACACTTGGCCCACCGATTTTTTCGGCCATGAGACCACTAGCATCCAATGCCAAGTCCCGAATAATCTCCGCTTCCACTCGCGAACGATACTGACGTGCCAGCAATTCGTTGTCGGGATCAAGTTCAGCTAGTTCAGCGCGGTGAGCCGACCGTTGTTGATAGACAGCACTGTTGAGAATCAATCGATGGAGTTCCTTCAAACTCCAGTTGTTTGCACGAAATTCAATTGCTAGCCAGTCAAGTAGTCCCGGATGAGTTGGCTCTGCTCCCTGGGTTCCGAAATCATCACTCGTAGCTACAATCCCACGCCCAAAATATCGCTGCCAGACTCGATTGATTGTAACTCTCGCTGTGAGGGGATTTTCCTCTGCGACAGTCCATTTTGCCAGATCAAGCCGGGTCAACTTGTCACCCCCTGCTGTCACTTCCGGCAGAACTTCAAGCCCATCGGTTACAACCGCTTCACCCTTGGTGAGAAAATTCCCACGCAAGTGTATGTTGGCCTGACGAGGCGTCCCCAGTTCAACGACACTCTGTGCCTTTGTGCCAGGCATAACAGGAGCTTTGCTTTCATGCTCCTTTTCCTCCTTAACCAGCTGCTTGTAGGGTTTATCAATACTCTTAAAATAATCCAAAAGTACCTTCTTCTGATCTTCACTGCGTACTTCAGCTGCTAGCGCATCTAAGACGTTTCCAGGCGTGCCCTCTAAAGACAGAACGCCGTTAAAGTCCGAATAAGTTAGACGGAACCGACCTAGATTATGAGTACCACCTGTTTCGTACTTTTGATCCAGAACAAGCTTAAACTCCACACCACCTTCGTAGCTAAGGACCTGATCCAATTGGAAGACCGCAACATGAGCTTTACCGATCTCCGGTGAAACAGCCCAGCCATCTTCAGCGGTCTCATTGATGGCCTTAGCCACCTCCCAATTAGTCTGAGAGAAATCGGCAATCGCGTGGCTTATTTTAACAGGCACAAACTCATTTTCGGTTCCTGCTTGACGAGCCAGAATCTGGACATTGGTCAACACAAAGTTACCATTCTTCGCCCTCCCAGGGCCCTTTTTAGGCAAGCTCTCGTCTGGAAGAACTTCTAAGCGAACACCACTAAGTGACTCCACGATCGAAGTGATTGTATAAATCTCGGAGCGGATGTTTTCACCTTCGACTAAAACAGATCCGTCCTCAAGGTTCTTGAATGTTGACTTGTATCTGCCCGTGAGCGACGTAGTAGCCAACGGACGCCATTCATAGATTAGATTAGCGTCCACGTTAATCCATTTTTCCAGAGCAGCGGGAAGTTGTTCCGCTTCATATTTTTTTCTGATTGCGATCAGTCTTTCGTGATCAACATTGTATGCTGCCAACTGTGCAGCATAAGCCGCAGATTCACTAACTGTTGGGGCTGCAACATCCTGCTCATTCATACTGTTAAAGAACGAATACAACTGATAGTACTCACGATGGCTGATGGGATCGTATTTGTGGCTATGACATTGAGCACACCCGACAGTTAGCCCCAGCCAAATCGCACCAAAAGTATTAGTCCGATCCACGGTCTTTTTCACGCGATCTTCCTCCTGATCCGTTCCACCTTCGGTATTATGCAGCGTATTCCGATGAAATCCACTGGCAACCCGTTGGGCTACGGTCGCTTCCGGCAACATATCGCCAGCAATTTGAGCGACTGTAAACTGGTCAAACGGCAAATCAGCGTTAAGTGAATTGATAACCCAATCTCGATATCGCCAGGCATGTGGCCGGCTTCGATCTTTTTCATATCCGTCACTGTCAGCGTAGCGAGCCAAATCCAGCCAATGCCGCCCCCATCTTTCCCCATAATGAGGAGATTTAAGAGCGCGATTCACCATATGCTGGTAGGCATCTATCCGTTGATCATTTAGAAACTCTTCAACTTCAGCCGCAGTTGGTAGTAGGCCAAGCAAATCTAAATACACTCTTCGAATCAGAGTACTACGTGAGGCAAGTCCTGAAGGCGTGATACCTTCTGACTCAAGGCGGGCAAGAACAAACTGGTCGATTGGATTCTTAATCCAATCTTCCGCTTTTACTTTTGGAGGCTCTGAGTTGGTAAGGGGCTGGAAAGCCCAGTGATCGGATGTGATAGCAATATCTGCCGAATCAGGCCATTCGGCACCCTGAGCGATCCACTTCTCTATTAACCCGATCTGCTCTTCAGTAAGCGGAGTTCCTTCACCTTCCGGAGGCATCCGTCCCAAATCTTCGTCAACGCCTTTAATAAGCGTTAATAACAAGCCTGCTTGAACGTTACCAGCAACGAGTGCTTTTCCATTATCGCCTCCCGCAAAGGCTCTTGCACGATTATCCAAACGCAAGCCCCCCTCCTGAGCATCCTTGCCATGACACGAATAACAACTAGCCCGTAAAATCGGCTGAATCTTCCTAACGAAATCTATTTTCTGCTCCTTTTCTTGCTGCGCCCAAAGCGGACATGCCGACAGAACCCAAAAATAGAAGCTAAATACAACCAGGAGGCATTTCATATACGTTTGTCCGTGTGATCAAAACAGCATTAAGACAATCAGGCAGTCTTTCATTTTACCGTGCTGACAATTTGATTCCAAATCAACTGCGAGCGGAATTGCCAGACTTACCTCAAGCCCGTTCCTGAGGTAAATTGACACTAACATCCTTAAATCAAAATAAGCGGACATAAATAATCACAAAGGATTTAAAATACATGTCAACGGATCTCCGCAACAGACTCTTTGAAGAACTCGACAGCCTTATACTGATCGACCCACATACCCATATTGATGCCCTCAGTCCAGCCTCCAAAGACTTGTCTGAAATCCTCGGCTACCACTACTATACGGAGTTGGCTCATTCAGCCGGTTTACCTCGCCAGCAGATCGAAGCTCCCGGTATCACACCTCGGGAAAAGGTTGGCCTGTTGCTCAATAACCTGAAGCCAATCCAAAATACCATTCAATACAGTTGGCTCATTGAAATGTGCCAGAAATTCTTTGGCTTTGAAGGAGAAATCATCGATGGTTCCAACTGGGAGTCTATTTACGATGCAGCCCAATCCAAAATGGTTGAGTCAGATTGGTCCGAGCAGGTACTAGAACAATCCGGGATTGAAGCCGTCTTCCTGACCAATGATTTTGATGATTCACTGGAAGGATTCGACAGTTCCGTGTACATTCCATGCCTACGTACTGACGACTTGGTATTCCATCTCGCCAAACCTGCGGTTCGTGAACGGCTCGAAATCTGCACTAATATCTCACTCGAGTCACTGGGAACACTCACTCAGTCACTCGAGCATCTCTTCACTCATTTCACACGAGAAAATGCTAAAGCTTGTGCGATTTCTCTACCGCCATGGTTCGTTCCGACAGAGATTGATTTTGGAGAAGCCGAAAAAGCACTGGAACAAATCCAAATTCATGGTGAACAAACGTCACCCGAACACAAAGAAACCATGGCATGCTGGGTCTTCTGGAAACTGGCTGAACTCTGTGATGAATTCAGACTGCCCTTTGATCTTATGATTGGAGTGAATCGTTCCGTCTATCCAGGTGGCGTTTATCAAGGCATGGACCTCTACGACAGCCGTGTTTCCTTGATCCAATATGCAGATTTATTCAACGCCTTCCCCGCCGTCAAGTTTCCAATCTCCGTTTTGGCCAGCGTCACGAATCAGGAATTGGCGAGCTATTCATGGATCTTCCCCAATGTCATTACTAACGGCCACTGGTGGTATAGTAATACCCCTACTTTCATCGAGCATGATACAGCTGCACGTCTTGAAGCCGTCCCGCAAACCAAACAGATTGGTTATTACAGCGATATGTATAAGCTTGAATTCGCATTACCGAAGTTCGCGATGTACAAGCGAATGCTGGCCAAAGTACTGGCAGAACGTTATGTGATTGATCGGAACTGGGATGAAGAACGAGCTATTGATTTTGGCAAACGTATTCTTCGCGGCAATATAGAAACGATCTTTAATGTGTAGGCTAATTCAACGCCCATAAAAAAACTCCGCTGTTTATTACAGCGGAGTTTTTCTAATGTCTGGTGGTTAACCTTCAAGTTATTTACGGTTAGCCCATTCTTCAGCACGAGTCTTGATAATCTCCTGCTGTACGGCTGCAGGGACTTTCATGTACTTGGAAAGTTCCATCGAAAACGTACCCTGAACTTTAGTCATCGAACGCAAATCTGTTGCGTAACCAAAGGTTTCAACCAGAGGTACCTCAGCAAGAATTGTGGAAACATTCTCTCGTGCTTCGGTATTGTTCACCAAACCACGACGACTAATCAGGTCACCAACAACAGCACCCTGAAAGTCTTCTGGCACTTCCACTTCCATCTTCATCATTGGCTCTAGAATGGCAGGCTTAGCCTGAACAAAGGTCTCTCGGAAGCAACCACCGGCAGCCGTCTGAAAGGCTTTATCGGAACTGTCCACTTCATGGTAAGAGCCGTCATCAAGAGTGACCTTTACCCCGACAACAGGATACCGAGCCAAGGGGCCACGATTACAAGACTCCCGAAACCCTTTTTCAACTGACGGAATATACTGCTTAGGAATGCGTCCACCGACTACATTCTCTTCGAATTCGAACGTCTCCTCGCCATCCACATCCATTGGTTCAAGCGAGCCAACAATGTGAGCGAACTGCCCGGAACCACCTGTTTGCTTCTTATGTTTGTAATTGAATTTCTTTGCTACCGTCGGAGCTTCTCGATAACTAACCTTGGGGGCACCAACCTCCACTTCCACACCATATTCACGGCGAATACGTTCGATATAAACCTCGAGGTGAAGCTCACCCATTCCGGCGATCAACACTTCATTGGTCTCTTCGTCAGTGCTTACGTGAAAGGTGGGATCTTCTTTACGAAAACGTTGCAAAGCTTTCCCAAGCTTATCAGCATCACTTCGGTTAGGCACATTCACAGCCATTGTGATCACAGGATCAGCAACAAAGATGTTCTCTAGCGTGCAATACTTTTGGTCGTCGCAATAAGTATCACCACTGGCACAGTCGATTCCCATCACTGCTACAATGTCACCAGCGACTGCTTCATCAATCTCTTCACGTTTTTCAGAGTGCATACGTACAATTCGCGAAAACCGATCTTTACGACCAGTACGCTGGTTAATGTAAGTTTCGCCCTTACGGATCGTCCCCTGATAAATCCGGGTAAATGTCAACTGGCCAAATGGATCTTCTACAATTTTGAAGGCCATCCCGACAAATGGTTTTTCGGGATCCGGTTCTAATGCTAATTTGTCTTCCTCGTCACCAGCTTTATTGGCTTCAACGGAACGATCCTGTGGCGATGGCAAATAACGGTTGACAGCGTCCAAAAGTGGTTGAACACCTTTGTTCTTAAAAGCGGTTCCCATAAATACGGGAGTTGCTTCGCGGTTCAGAACGATTGAGCGAAGAGTTTTATGGATCATTTCTTCACTAGGATCCTGACCTTCCAGCACGATTTCCATCATCTCTTCACTACCCATTGAAATGCTTTCAATCATCTCAGCTCGGTAGTTTTGTGCTTCTTCCAGAAGGTCCGCCGGGATATCCTCTTCACGAACGCTTTCACCGTTTGCACCGTCGAAGTAGAGAGCTTTCATTTTGATAAGGTCGATAACACCTTCAAAATCATCACCTTCACCGATAGGCAACTGCATTAAAATCGGGGAATCCCCAAGTTTCTCTGCAATTTCGGAACAAACACGGTGAGGTTCAGCACCTGTTCGGTCCATCTTATTGATGAATGCCAATCGAGGTACTTTATATCGTTTCATCTGACGGTCGACGGTCAAGGACTGAGCCTGCACCCCACCAACGGCACAGAGAACGAGTACGGCACCATCGAGCACACGCAAACTACGTTCAACCTCTACTGTAAAGTCAACGTGACCAGGCGTATCAATCAGGTTGACGGTTTTACCTTCCCATTCAACTGTCGTTGCAGCACTGGTGATCGTAATACCACGTTCTTTTTCCAATTCCATATGGTCCATTGTGGCACCATCACCTTCACCACGTACTTCTTGTACTTTGTGAATACGCCCACTATAGAAAAGGATTCGTTCACTCAGCGTGGTTTTACCCGAATCAATATGTGCTGAGATACCAATGTTTCTTACGTCTTCCAGCTTCATTTGCTGATTCCAACCTAATGTAAAAACAAACTTATTAATGTTTCTTATATGACGTCTGACAAAATATCAGATTATGTACGTTGACTTAGTAAAACTCTACCACTTCACGAGCGTGATAGGTGCCTAAAATAGCGCACCTTGGGACAGAATCCGTAATGATAAAATAAATAAGATATGACGGAAGGCCAAATGTCAGGTGTTTGAAAAAAATACTTAAAAAGGAGTGTTTCCTAGAAAATACCCCCCTTTTGCAATCTTTTTACTCCTGCGGTTCAGTCATTCTCATCGGATCTAAAGCTTCGGTGAGTTGGTCCTCAGGAAGGATTTCCTGAGCCTTACATAGTTCGCGGATCGTCTCACCACTAACAAAAGCTTCTTTCGCAAGCTTTGAGGCTTTCTCGTAACCAATATAGGGATTGAGACTTGTCACCATCGACAAGCTTTGCTCAACCGCACCGTTACACACTTCCTCGTTGGCTTCCATCTCTTCAATGAGAAAATCAACGAACGACTCGATCGAAGAACTTAGTAGCTGCACACTCTCCAGAGTCACATGCCCCATCACAGGCATCATGATATTCAGTTGGAAGTTTCCACCCGCAGCACCGCTCATTGTAATCGTCTGACCATTACCAATCACTCGCGCTGCTACCTGCATCATACTTTCACACATCACAGGATTAACTTTTCCCGGCATGATCGAACTACCAGGCTGTCGGCTTGGCAACCTCAGCTCAAAGAACCCACACCGTGGCCCAGAACCCAACCAACGAATGTTGTTGGCAACATTAAAGAGAGTATTTGCAATCGTGGTCAGGCCACCATGACTGTCAACCAAACCATCGCGCTGAGCATTGGCTTCAAAGTGATCCACCGCTTCCACGAATGAAATCCCGGTTTCCTCCGCAATCACAGCAGAAACTCGAGCACCAAACTCAGGATGCGTGTTAATACCGGAGCCTACTGCGGTTCCACCAACTGGCAATTCTGAAACGGCATCACGAGCTTGCTTGGCGCGGTGAATCGAAAGCTCAATTTGACGAGCCAGACCACCGATTTCCTGTCCAAGACGTAACGGAGTCGCATCCATCAAGTGAGTGCGCCCAATTTTAATAATCTGATCCCACTGATCTGATTTTATACGCAACGACTCCGAGAACCGCGTCAAAGCTGGAATCAGTTGATTCTCAATGGCCATGCCAACCGCCACATGAATTGCCGTTGGAAACGTATCATTGGTACTCTGGCCCATATTTACATGATCATTGGGGTGAATCAGTTTATCCGCTGCAAAGCGATCGCCACCATGGATTTCAATCGCTCGGTTTGCAATGACTTCATTCACATTCATGTTGCTGGATGTACCGGAACCAGTCTGGAACACATCCACCGGGAATTCCTCGTCCAGCTTTCCTGCAGAGACTTCTCGACACGCAGCCAACATGGACTCAACCTGAACGTCATCCAGGCGGTTCTTTCCTGTATTTGTCAGTTTACCCAAGTCTCGATTAGCAACACCACAAGCATACTTCACTAAGCCCATAGCATGAATTAGCCCCGGCGCTAGCGACCAACCTGAAACAGGGAAATTCTCAACCGCTCTTTGTGTCTGAGCACCGTAATAAGCCTGAGCGGGTACCTGTACGTCACCCATTGAGTCTCGTTCTGTACGCATTTCGGACATTGAATTCAATCCTTCTTCCATTTTAATTGTCTTAGCCCATACTCCCTGAAGATCATCCAGTGATCCACCAACGAGAAAAGCCGCCAGATTTGAAGTAGTAATCATGCACTCCTTCCTCAGGCTATGATACTCCTGTTAGCACAACGGTAAAAGAAGGCCACCTTACAATCCTGCACCCACCTTACCAAGTCGCTAAAATAAAAAGAAACTAGGACTACCTTCTCTGCCAATCAAGGAACGTACCATGGCCAAATCCTATATGCAGCTTCAGGAATCTGAGGGACATTTGCTCGCAGCCGCGTCGCGTCTCTATAGCGCTTACCTTACCACTGATCAATACACCGGTGATAACGAAGCAACACTAATGCGAAAAGCCATTCAGGAAACACTGCAAATGGCAAATGCTATTGACGCTACCGTCATTGCCGACAACGAAGTTGAATAACGAATCTTCATCTCCCTTCATCTAGTAACCGAATATCATGACTCTCGATTATCCTGAAAAGGCTCTCCTTGGAAAACACACTCGACGCGAATTCCGCGAACGCATGCAAGCAGGGGAACTAAAAGCATGCATTATTCCTGTGGCAGCTACAGAGCAGCATCTCGAACACCTGGCAATGGAGCATGACTACGCCAGCATCATGCACCTTAGCACAGCCATTGCCAGCAAACTAGCTCCGCAAGTCATCGTGGCTCCCAGCATGAGTATTGGGATTAGCGAACATCACATGAAGCATATTGGTACATTAACAGCCTTACCGGGCAGTTGGCTCAGTGTCTTGTTCGACACGATTCGCTCCATGCACGATGCCGGCTTCACCAATATCCTCGTCCTCAATGGTCATGGTGGAAATATAGCGCCCTGCGAGGGAATGTGGGGGCAGTTTTTGCAACGTCTTGAGATTAATCTGCAGTTCAAGTCTTACTGGGACTTCATATCAATGGAAGAAGCAACACCTTACCTTGAAACGAACCGCTTCCCTGGTCATGCCCAGGAATTCGAAACTGCGTTCGCTATGGCAGCCTTCCCTGAAAATGTACGCCACGATGCCATGCAGAATCAGGAAGACAAAGAACCGTTGCATGCCTCGGTAGAAAATGGGCAGGCATTGATTGAGATTGCGATCAACAATGTTGCCAAATTTTTAGAAGCCATGATAGCTGGAACTGAGGTCGCTGAAATACCCGAATTTCATCCCTAGCCAGATCGGCAGAACAGATCAGGCGTTAACGAGGGAACTTCTACTCCGACAAAATAGGGCTTGCTTTTGCCCCATCAAGTTTTAATACACCAGCGCCACGTGGGTCCACAAGAAATGTACCAGCGGCCGAGGAAGAAATCCCAACTGGATGAACCAATGGGGAGCCTTCCACAAGGAGATTAGCGCCATCCGCAAAATCCCAAATAGCCTTGCCGTACCCGTCAGTCACCAACACTCTGCCAGCAGCATCAACAGCAACATCCTGAGCAAAACGAATTTTATCTGCACCAGCTACAGGTGTCACAGATCCGTCCATTGAAACTTTGACCAACCGTTCATTTGCTCTCGAAGCGACATAGAGATTACCTTCTGCATCAAAACTCATTCCAGCAGGACCTTTGACTTTTGCAAACTCGCTGACGTTTCCATCCGAAGTTAGTTTCACAACCCGATGCAACTCCAAATCCGATACGTAGATGGTTCCATCATCCGATACGGCAATGCCCATCGGGATGCCAATCTGGCCGCCTGTTAGTGCCGTAGGAATACCTTCGGCATTCAAGCGATAGACGTCTCGTGTCGCACTGTCTCCGGCAAGTAAACTACCATTGGAATCTATGGCTAAACAGCGAATCGCATTCAATGGAGTTCCGAACTTCTTGCCAGCCTGATGAACAATCGACGTTTTCCCGCCCGTGATGACCCAAATACCTGGTAATTGACGATCTGCCACATAAATACCGGTCTCCGTTGCAGCCACACTTATCGGGTACTTGAACGCAGAATCCTGAGCATGTACTTGAAGGCCAATACCCCCAATGATCAAGCTCGAAAAAACGAAATGTAAAACCTTAGTCAGCATAGCTTCAGAACCCGGATACTAGTTATCTCTTGTTCGTTGGAATGTCTACAAAAGACACCCTCTTTCAAAACATATCATTTCAACGTCAAAAAACCTGATGAATTCGTATTTTCGTCAGGTATTTTTCCCAAACAGCTCTACATGAAGAACATTTTCCGTATGAATATACGTATATAAGGCAGGAGGGCTGACATTCCCCAGGAATACTAAAATCGCTATGGTGATAAGATAAATTCCAGCACCTTACCAATGAATAAGTGGCAATAAAGCCTAACTTTGTGAACTATTTTTCAACTATGAACAATTTTCTTACCACTAAAGTATGCGGTGTATGGTTTGCGTTTTGTTTTAGCGCAGCGGTAATACTTTCACTCGCAGGATGTGAAAAAGATTCGTTTGAACAGATTGATATCGACCTCGCAACGTTGGGGGACAGTTCAACCAAGCCAATCGATGTTGGACGCCTGGAATCGGAGATAAAACATTTTTGTGGGGATTGCCACGCACCTCCTCCACCAAGTTCGATCCCTAAAGCGGGCTGGGCCTCGGAGGTTGATAGCATGTTTAAGATATATGAGCAGTCCGGAAGAAATGACCTTAAGGTTCCTCTTAAAGGGGAAGTCATCGAGTACTATCGAAGACTTTCGCCGGAATCCATCTCTTTACCCGCGTCTATCAAGACTGAAGTAAATCCGTCTGTAGAATTTGAGCAGACTAAGGTAAGTCTGGTTCCTGTTGTCTACCCGGAAGACCCGGAAGCCCCTCCCGGTATAGCCAACTTAACCTGGTACGATGCCGGAGAACATGAGGGCTTAGAGGAATCGCTAATTCTCGGGTGTGATATGAAATCAGGTGTCGTCTTCGAAGTGAAATTCGAACAGCAAAACCTGATATTTGGCAGACATATCACACTGAACAATCCTTGTCACAGCACACTCTCGGATCTTGACGAAGATGGTGTTGCCGAATTCCTTATCGCCGATTTGGGTAGTTTTCTTCCAGAAGACCATCGGAAAGGAAGGGTCGTCTGGCTGCGACCTTTAGCAGATGATTCTTTTTCCGTGGAAATCCTTTTTGAGAACGTGGGGCGAGTTACGGATATCCAAACCGGTGATTTTAACGGAGACGGTAAAACGGATCTCATCGTTGCAGAATTTGGTTGGCGTGATACTGGAAATGTCTGGATGTTAACCCAAACTGGTATTGAAGACGGTATACCACAATTCTCCGAACAACGAATCGACGACCGTCATGGAGTAATCCATGTTCCGACTACGGATATTAACGAGGACGGGCATATGGATTTCATCTCTGTCGTCAGCCAGGAACACGAAACTGTCGAACTGTTCCTTAACCGTGGTGACGGATCGTTTCGTCGGCAAAACATCTTCTCCGCAAATAGTCCTGTATGGGGCTCTACCGGTATCGATCTGACCGATTTTGATGCCGATGGTGACGTCGATGTTCTTTACACCAACGGCGACATTTTCGACACCTTCTACATTGTTCCCTACCACGCGGCTCATTTGCTTGAAAACCAAGGGGATGGCACGTGGGAATCAAAAGTCATTGGTAACCTACCTGGGATTCATCGGGCCGTCGCTGGCGATCTAGATAACGACGGAGATCAGGATGTTATATGCTGTAGCCTGATCAGTCGCCCGTTAGAAGGTGTATCCACTGATGAGCTCGATACTGTCATCTGGCTAGAACAGACTTCTGAAGGGGATTTTATCCCTCACAGCCTTGAAAAAGGCAACTGTAATCACTCGACAGTAGTCGTTGCCGATTTTGATAAAGATGGTGATTTAGACATCGCGACGGCACAATTTGAAGATGCAGCCATCCATCCACGTTCGGATGTATCGATTTGGTGGAATAATTCGATTATTCCACAGTAGGAATCGACCAAAAACGAATCTTCAATCGTAGCACTCTTATATAAGTGGCGTATGTTTTAGATAGAACTATGCGCTTTCTCTTTAGAACACCTACTCATCGTAGGTCAGAGTGAGAACAAACTGAACAGCATACACGAACCGACATATTTACCTGCTTTATTACTTATTAACGCACTACACAATGTCAGAAGAGAATTCAGAAATCAGCCAAAATGCTCAGAACACAAAAGATGTTTTGACAGCTCAAAGTACTCCCGATTTGGATATGGATCAGGTGGATGGGCAGCCCGCACAAAAAACCGAATCTGTTTCAGTACCAGGTGAACAAAACGAACAATCTTCCAAAGAGACCGGCCAGGACAACATGGACTCAGAAGCTTCTTTGAACACTCCGCGCACCTTTAGCAAGCTCGTCACGATCGCTACGGCAGTGGCGTTATTGATCATCTGCATTGTTGTGTATTACCCGGAGTATCATATCGAGAACGTACAGTCGGCTCTTCGGGAACACAACCTCGAACTCGCCAAAAAACATGTGGACAAACTGCAGGCCTTCCCTTTTACGAACAAAGCGGAAGTCCACTTCCTGACTGCTCGCCTTGAACGTCGTCGTGGTGATTACGACCAAATGAACACCTTCCTCGAAAAAGCTCAAGTCGAAGGCTACGATCAGATCATGATTCAGCGGGAACGAATTCTTGCTGCAGCTCAGGCTGCTAACCTCGAAATGGCACAGCCAAAATTACCCGAACTTCTAGATGACCCCCGTGGTGACGAACGAGAAATATGTGAGGCCTACATTATTGGCTATCTGCAATTCCAGCAACACGATGCCGCGCTGCAACTCGCTGATGCCTGGCAAAACGACTTCCCTGAGGATGCGCGTCCGCACTTCCTTGAAGGAGTTATTCAAAAATCACTCTTCAACCACAAGCAAGCAGAGGAAGCATACCGTAAAGCATTAGAAATCAATCCCGAGTATTATCAGGCAGCATTAGACATCGCAGATGTGCTGTTAACGCTCAAGGATACTGAGCGTGCTATTCAATACCTAAAAATGGCTGAGAACCATCCGGAATTTCGAGTTGATTCGTATACCGCACAGGCACATTGTTTACGCATGCTTGGGCGAGACGAACAAGCTGAAGCAATTCTTCGTATCGTTACAAAAGAGTATCCTGAACATCCCTCGGCAGCCCTCGAACTGGGGCGAATTTTGGTGGAAACAAATCGTCCTCAGAAAGGCATCGATATTCTCGAACCAATTATCGAACGAGATCCACGAAATACGGATGCCCGTCACATGCTGGCAATGGGTCTTAGGAGCCTCGGGCAACTTAATGAAGCTCAGGAACACTTTGATTACGTCGAAGAAGTAAAAGAAAACCTCGCCGATGCTAATCAAATTGCACAGCAAATCAGTAGTGGCAAAGGAAGCATTGACGAACGTCTCGTCATCGCCGACAAGTTCTGGACTTACGGATCCGAACAAGAAGCCATGATCTGGATGCGTTCTGCTTACCAATTAGACCCACTGTATTTACCTACGCTGGAATTTATGAAACGCTACTACGAGGTCAAAGTTAAAGACGACCCTAATCTTCAACAACAACTTGAACGTTTCAACAACGAAGTTGAGAAAGCAAAAGCTCGTCAGCAGGAACAAGGCTCAGCCAAGCCGACAAATCCAAGCAACGAATCTGCGAAAACAATCAGCGACAATGAAGCCTCGTAAACGAACCCCCAGTCACAAACCAACCTTTCACTTATCGAACATTAACAATTCCATGATGAAACCCTCTCCAATCACTCTGGCCGTTCTCCTGAGTTCATTCATTCTGGCAGTCTTCACCGGATGCAGTGAAGAAGATCCGTTCGACAAACTAACCAGCCTCGACAACGGCGGAGATTCGGTTACTGAAAGTAAACCCCGAGGCCTGCTCCCGGATTTAAGTCAAACCGAAGATCTGGGAAATGCTCAGGTTGGACAAGATATAAAACTCGAAGAAATCACTGAGGACTCAGGGATCGATTTCACCTATCGCAACGGAAGGGATGCCGGAAACAACAGTATTCTGGAATCTTTGGGCGGTGGGGTCGCAATTCTTGATTACGATCTTAATGGCACGTTGGACATCTTCTTCCCAGGCGGCGGGAAGTATGAAGGCGAAAACAAACAAAAGATCACAGGTCTGCCAGGTGCTTTGTACAGTAATAACGGCGACGCTGTCTTTGCAAACGTTTCAACGGCCAGCCACACGGACGACCAAACGCTATATACACATGGATGTCAGGTTGGCGATTTCGACAACGATGGCTTTCCCGACTTTGTATTGACCGGCTGGGACGGCCTTTTACTATTCCACAATCAGGGGGACGGTACATTTCTAGAAATCAATGACTCGGCCGGCCTCGACAATACCTTGTGGAGCAGCAGTGGTGCCTGGGCTGACTATAACGGTGACGGATTCCTTGATCTCTATGTATGTAACTACGTGAACTGGTCTTTTGAAAACCATCCATATTGTGATGGCCCAACACCGACGCAACAAGAAATCTGCCCCCCCAAAGAATTTGAACCGTTGCCAGATAATATCTATTACAGCAATGGTGACGGGACGTTTTACAACGCGCGTGAATTCGCGCACCTGACGGACCTAGGGAAAGGCCTGGGCGTCATGAGTGCCGATTACGATCTCGATGGCGACGTCGACATTTACGTTGCAAACGATACGGTTGCCAACTTCCTTTATATCAATGACGGGACCGGTCAATTCGAGGAACGCGGAACGCTTCACTCTGTAGCCTTCGACGGCGTTGGTAACTCCAACGGAAGTATGGGGATCGACGTGGGTGATTACAACCTCGACGGCAAACCCGACATTTGGGTCGCCAACTACGAACAGGAAGCATTCGCACTGTATCGAAACGATGGGCAGGCAATGTTTACCTATGTCTCAGATCGCACAGGAGTCACCTCACTAGGAGGCTTATTTGTTGGCTTCGGTTCACTCTATTACGACTTCGATTACGACGGAGACGAAGACATTCTGATTACTAATGGACACGTCATTAACTACCCTCGTTCGGGGCGGCTTCTGCAACTTCCGGTATTGTTGGTTAACGAGAAGAATCCTTCAAACAACTATCGCAAAATGCTCCGCAAGAAATTCGATGACCATGGTTACATGGCCACCGGACATATGGGCCGTGGCCTAGCCTTAGGAGATTTAGACGATGACGGCGATGCAGACTTCGTCTTCAGCAATAATGTGGAACCTGCAGCCATCGTGGAAAACACCACCGAACAAACCGGCCTGAATGTTCGCGTCAAACTGATTGGCCGTACCATAAACCGTGACGCTGTGGGAAGCATCCTTACACTCAAAACATCCGTCGGTGATTTTGTACGACTAACCCGGGGAGGCGCAAGTTACTTATCACAAAGTGACCCTCGCATGTATTGGAGCCTACCTGCTGACACCACGATCAATAGCCTTGTGATCCAGTGGCCTAATGGACAAACTCAGGAAATCTATGAATTACCCACCGACCGTGCACTAACTATCGTTCAAGCAAACAACTAATCGCATTATCCGTATCGCATCAACATGAATACTGACAACAATCACAACAAAGCAGACGCTGTCACCTCCGACGTAATGCTCGGACGAAACGCTAGCCTGATCACCGTGCTGGCAATCACCGTGCTGGCTGTAGCCTCTGTATCGCTCATCGACAAACGGACACAGGGACTCAACGTTGGCGTGATCGACAGTCTCACTACAAAAGATCATTTTCGTCAGGCCATTCGCGCTATCCATAATCGGCACACACCCGATGTCATCATGCATCGCAACGCACTCACGCAACTTAATGGCCCTGCAGAACAGATTCAACTGCTCGATGCGTTTACCCAAGCGATGGCAGATGATGTACAGGCTGCAGCCGAGTCAATTCAGGAACTAAAAGACTCAACCGATGAAACCATCGCGACCTACATTTACTACATCGCTGGTGAAATGGCTTTTCGTCAAAAGAATTACACGGTGGCAATTGACTATCTTCAAACCGCAATTCAACTTGGCGATAATCTAGAGCCTCCCTGTCTTCCCGCTTATCAGTTGATGGCTTCCCTGCACTATGACCAAGGGAACATGCAACATGCAATGGACGCGGCGACACGCGTCACTGAAATTGATCCCGAGAATGCTCAAATCTATCGCTTTATGGGGATGATTCAACAGGACTACGAACAATGGGAAGATGCCAAAACTGCCTATCGCACCTGTCTCGAGAAAGATCCATTTGCCGAATATCGGGACACCGTGCTGATTGGTCTGGGGCAAATCAGTCTTAAACTACGTGAATATCCAGAAGCAAAATCCTACCTCCAGCAGGCAATGTCTACACCTCAGGTGTGGGCATTACGGGCTGAAAGTGAATTCAATCTTGGTAATCTTGGAGTCGCCCTCGAACTACTAAAACAGTCACTCGATACAAATCCACAGCAACGTGATGCGATTCTTCTCAAAGGAACCATTCAGGTACAAGATAAGCAATACAACGACGCGATTGCCACCTTAATGGAAGGGCTGGAGTATCACCCAAAAGATGACCAACTAATGTACAAACTAGCGGAGGCTTACCGTGGCGTTAGCGATAATGAAAACGCTGAAAAATACATTGCGATGTCCGACGAATTGCGACAAAAGCGCGAACGATTTTCAAAACTTAATACCGATGTTATCGGCGAACCTACTAATGTTGAGATGAGACTTGAACTCGGCAAGTTGGCGGAAGAAATTGGAAAGCCTGAATTAGCGCTTGGATGGTACCAAGCGGTTCTGCAACTCGACCCAACACGTGAAGAAGCAGCTAAGAATGTAAATCGCATTCTTATTGAACAGTCCGGCGGCACGGTGGTTGAAGAAGCAACCCAAGTTCCGTTTGCGCCTAAAACACCTGTCCTGCCAAACGGAGTAAGTGACAGCAATTCAAAAACTCCGGTCCTGTTACCCACCACACCTCAAAATGCACCGGTCCTACCCAAAAGTGAAGCCAAAGACCAATAAGCGGTTTACTTAACAAAACACCAACCAGAATTCATCATGAACGATACACACGAAAATTCTAAAGAAAACGAAGAGCTTATCGAAGATGCTGGCGAACAGTCCGTCGCAACGAACAAAGCTACCGAAGAACATACCCCCGACATCATCGATGCAAAGAAGCTCAATCCGCTTTTTTCGGATGAAGCGGAGGATGACGATTACGACTACGAAGATCTGGGAGACGAAGAATCTCGAGCTGTTTGGTATTTTGCTGCCTTCTTCATCATCCTTATCGTCACCGGAGTCATTGTATTAGCTGCCACAGTAGCTCAAGACAGCAAAAAAGTCCAAATCCGTATTCCTGAGGGGATCGGCCCTACTATCATTAATGGGAAACGCGCTCCGGGCGACACACCCATGCTCCTGCCAGGCCTTTTGTCACCCGTGATGCACGAGGCAGACAAAGCCAATGTGAGTGACGTAGAGCGAGTGATTGGAATCACTGTTGGGGATCAACATCGCGCCTATCTTGCCGATGCGTTCAATACACTGGGATCCAAAGTCGTAAACGACCTGATCGATGACATTCCAATCTCAATTACCTATTGCGAAATCCACGAACGAGCCCGTGTCTTCACGTCGACTGAACGAGGAGAAGCTCTCAATATGGGACTCGGTGGCTGGCTTAACAAGGAAATGTTCTTTTATTACAACGGCGAAGAATTCCAACACTCCGCTGAAGAAACACCTGTCCCAGATTTCCCGTACATCGTGACGACCTGGGGCGAGTGGAAGCAGGCACATCCGGCTACCATGATTTATATGGGGGGTGGTATCATACCAAAGGAAAACACCTCTGCTGAAAAGGTCATTCCCTCGAGTTCGGATGAATAAAGCAAAGCTTGTTAAGACTATGGCACGCCTCTCTCTTCTTCCTGTAAAATAAAGTCTTAGGTTTCACACTTCTCCATTGTGGCTGTCATGCGCTGTAACTTAGCACTTTTTATATTTGTATTAGCGTTACTGAACTTAGGCATCAGCAATACTTTTCTGCTGGCTCAGGCACCGTCTGTCCAGCAGGTGAAGTTCTTTGAAGAGAGAATCCGTCCTCTCTTAGTGCGCCACTGCTACGAATGTCATGGCAACAAAAAACAGAAAAGCGGCTTACGAGTCGACTCAATTGCTGCACTCCTAAAAGGGGGGGATTCCGGGCAGGCTATTGTCCCTGGCAAACCTGATGAAAGCTTGTTTTTAGCAGCCGTTAATTACGAAGGCTTAGAAATGCCTCCCAAGGGAAAACTCTCTCCCCAGGAGCTTGACCACCTTGCAACCTGGATCAAATCGGGAGCGGTGTGGCCCCAAAGCAACCTTACCCCGACTCAAAACCGGACTTTGAAATTCACGGATGATCAAAAAACGTTCTGGGCCTTCCAACCAATCCAAATGCCTCGCGTTCCCAATTCTAATTCGATCTGGGTAACCAATGCGATCGACCAATTCGTACTACAAAAGCTTAACGACCACGACCTAAGTCCCTCTCGAATCGCTAGTCCCGAGAAATTACTCCGGCGAGTCTACTTCGACATTACCGGCCTTGCTCCATCGTCTGATGTTGTGAAAAAGTTCATCGACGATCCCAGTGAAGAACATTATCAATCAATTGTCGACGCATTACTGGCCAGCCCTCAGTACGGTGAACGCTGGGCCCGTTTCTGGTTGGATTTGGTTCGTTACGCGGAATCCGACGGGTATAACAGCGACTCTTATCGTAGCGGAGCATGGCACTATCGCGACTATGTGATTAAAGCTTTCCAGAATGACAAACCTTACGATCAGTTCATCAAAGAACAACTTGCCGGAGACGAACTTGACCCCAAAAACCTTGAAGCTCAAATTGCTACCGGTTATCTACGACACTGGATCTACGAGTACAACCAACGTGATGCAAAGTCTCAATGGGCGATCATCCTCAACGATATTACCGACGTGACTGGGGACACTTTTCTTGGTATGGGAATGAGTTGTGCTCGATGCCACGACCATAAGTTTGATCCGATTCTGCAAGAGGACTATTTCCGGCTACAGGCTTTCTTTTCCCCGCTGCTGCCCATCAATCGGGTCATCAACGCGCCTGCCGAAAAAATTGTGGAGTATCAACAGAGGCTGCTAGCCTGGGAAAAAGCCACCAAAGACGTCCGACAACAAATCGACGAAATGCAAGCGGCCCAGAAAAAGTCTTCGCGCCATGCTCAATATTCCAAATTCCCTTTGGATGTCCGTCCTTTCCTATTCAAATCGCCTGCCGAACGTTCGCCTTACGAACAGCAATTAGCTTATCTTGCCGATTTGCAAGTAGACGAACAGATTACGAAAATCAAATGGGAAGATCATTTTAAGGATGAGAAGAAGACTCAGTGGGAAGAATTGAAGGCCAAGCTAGAAAAGTTCGATGAACTCAAACCTCTTCCTTTGGAAGTTCTTCCCACCGTGACCGACGTAAGTGCAAATCCGCCTAAAACATTCATCCAGGATACCGATCAATTAGTGCAACCTGGAATTTTAAGTGTCATTGATCCTGAGGATACAGTTATTCATCAGAATGCTAGCCTCCCAACCACAGGCCGGCGCACTGCCTTGGCCAACTGGATGACAAATAAAGAGAATCCATTAACAAGCCGTATCATGGTAAATCGCATATGGCAACATTACTTCGGCAAGGGAATTGTCTCAACACCAAGCGACTTTGGAATTCTAGGTTCGCGGCCAACACATCCGGAGTTACTTGACTATTTAGCCTTGGAATTCACTGCTAACCAATGGAGTATCAAACATATTCATCGTTTAATACTTCATTCCAGCACATACCGACAGTCAGCGATTAATCCAATGGCGGAGAAAGCCCGCGGAAGCGACTTTGATAATGCACTGCTTTGGCGTGCGAATGTTCGGCGTATGGACGCCGAACAGATTCGTGATAGTCTCCTAGCGGCTTCAGGCGAACTCGATCGCAAGTCATTCGGCCCGCCGGTTGAAATATCAAAGCCTCGTCGATCAATCTATTTGAAGGTCATCCGAAATCAGCCGAACGAATTATTAATGGCGTTTGATGGCACCGACAATATTCTCAGTACTCCTGAACGCATGACGACGACGACTCCCAACCAGGCACTGCTAGTCCTTAACAACGACTGGATCGTTGAACGCGCCAAAAAGCTGGCTGCAAATACAGAACCTGAAGACGCTTCACCGGAAACCATAAATAACGCCGTTTCTCAGCTGCACCTACACTTGTTCGGGCGGCCAGTTCAGGACGCCGAGTTGACAACAGCTCGAGAATTCCTGGCAAAAAATGAAGCTCTGAGTGCTAACTGGCAGGACTATTGCCATGTATTGCTATGCTCAAATGAATTCTTCTATATTGACTAATGAGATGACGAGCAAATTAAAACCAAAGCTATAATAACAAAATGATCAACAACATATTTCAAACTCGACGTGAGATGTTGACCAGAGTCGGAACCGGTTTTGGAGCGATCGCTTTGTCAGGTCTGCTTCAAGATGAACGCGTTAGGGCCGGAGAAAAAGCTCACCACACCCCGACTGCTAAAAACGTCATCTTCCTGTTCATGGAAGGGGGCCCGAGTGCTATGGATCTGTTTGACCCTAAGCCAAAGTTGCGTGAGCTTGCCGGGCAACCACTTCCAGATTCCTTCGGCCCCATTATTACTCCGATGGGGGAATACAATGCTCCATTGCTTGCCGACAAACGCAAGTGGAAACAGCATGGTGAGGCTGGAACCTGGGTCTCAGACTGGTTACCCAACATCGCCACCTGCGTCGACGACATCGCGGTCATCCGGTCATTACACGGAAATGGTCTCAACCATTCCAATGGCGTGTGCCAAATGAACACCTGCTCTATACGCGGGGGCCGTCCTTCTCTGGGAAGTTGGGTCAGCTATGGACTAGGAACCGAAAATAGTAACCTGCCGGGCTTCGTGGTTCTTGAAGATATTCCTAATAAAGTCTTCAATAAGTCGCGTAACTGGAGTGCCGGATTTATGCCTGCTGTCTACCAGGGCACCGCGTTATACAACTCCAACCCACCGATCAAGAATCTAACACCTCCAAACAGTCTCAGTTCGACCCGCCAACTTGAAAAACTGGAATTACTTACCACCGTTAATAAACAACACGCCAACAAACTCAGCAAAGAACAGTCCGAATTGGAAGCTCGCATAAAAAGCTTCGAACTCGCTTACCGTATGCAAAAAACAGCTCCCGACGCTGTAGATCTGGCCTCTGAAACGGAAGAAACCAAAGAACTTTACGGGATGGACCAGGACGACACGAAGGATTTTGGGAAAAACTGTCTGCTGGCACGGCGTCTGGTTGAACGCGGAGTTCGATTCGTACAACTCTATCATGGCTGTGGCAGTAAATGGGATGCTCACCAAAACATTGAGGCAAATCACACAAAAAACTGTAAGGCGAGTGATAAACCCGTTGCCGGCTTAATAAAGGATCTGAAACGCCGCGGGCTCCTGGAGGAAACACTGGTGATCTGGGGCGGGGAATTTGGCCGCACTCCGATGAGTGAAAAAGGAACCGGACGTGACCACAATGCCTATGGCTTTACGATGTTTATGGCCGGTGGTGGAGTCAAAGGTGGACAAGTGATTGGCACAACTGATGAAGTTGGCCTGCATGCCGTTGAAGATCGTATGCACATCAAGGATCTCCATACCACAATTCTTTATTTGTTGGGAATCGACAATATGAAATTGGTCTATCACCATCAGGGTCGACCCGAGCGTCCCACGCTCAATGAAGGCTCGCCCATGCTTAAACTTCTCGGTTAAACCTTCGATTACCTGAAAACCGTTCGCTACCTCCATGCCATTTACCGACTTCCCAACTTTTTCAATCCAGCCGGCTCTCAATACTGACCAGAATCAAATCGTAAATCTGATTGGCGACTGCTATCAGGAATATGGTGACCAAGTAGTTCTTCATGGTGACGACAGTGACTTACTGGACATTGAAGGTAATTACCGTGGTCGAGGAGGGGAATTCATCGTCGTTCGCAACGAAACAGGTGTGATCATTGCCACGCATGCTGTTGTCCCACTGAATCAACACGCAAAACTCTGTACCTTTCGCCGCCTCTATCTACATTCCCAATTACGCGGTACTGGTCTCGGAAAGGCTCTGATGACCTGGGCAATCGACTGGGCCCGAGAAACAGGCTATCGGCGAGTGGAATTCTGGTCAGATACTCGTTTTGCGCGAGCCCATGCGTTCTTCGGTAAACTCGGATTCCAAACTCGCGGCGAAACACGCGATATGAACGATGGATTCCAACCCTATCGTGAGTTCTTCTTTTGGTTGGATATCACCCCAAACAACTAAGTATCCTCTCACTTCCACTTTCCAATACATTACAATTCATATCAGAATTTATTTTACAGCAACTCCCCTCTACCTACGTCGGAATCCTAAAGATGAACCGAGTCATTCAACAGACCTTGGCCACGTCACTGGTGCTTACCCTGATCATTGTGTCTGTCGCTGAAGCCGAGACGAAAGAACTAGTCACCATAGAAGGAATTACCTCCTACGAAATGGATAATGGCCTGCAACTCCTTCTCTATCCGGATGATTCAGCCTCGACAGTCACTGTGAACATGACGGTCTTTGTCGGTTCCCGACACGAAGGATATGGGGAAACGGGGATGGCTCATCTACTCGAACACATGCTGTTTAAGGGGACTCCAACCTTTAGCAACATCCCTGCCCTGCTCAACGAAAAAGGAGCTCGCTTTAACGGCACCACCTGGCTGGATCGAACCAACTACTACGAAACACTGCCGGCTAGCGATGAAAACCTTAAACTGGCGATTCATCTTGAATCCGACCGGATGATGAATAGCTACATCAAAGGGGAAGATCTACAATCTGAATTCTCCGTCGTACGTAGTGAATTTGAACGCGGAGAAAATAGCCCTAGCCGAGTCCTTATGCAGCGAATGCAATCTGCTGCTTTTGACTGGCATAACTACGGCAAGTCGACAATTGGAAACAAAAGTGATATCGAATTGGTACCACTACCTCGCCTGCGAGCCTTTTACAAGAAATACTATCAGCCGGACAACACGATGGTTGTCGTAGCGGGCCGATTTGATAAAGAGAAAGCGCTTGAGTACCTAGACGAACACTTTGGCAAGATTCCCGCTCCCGAACGAAAACTCGAGCGTACTTACACGATCGAACCTCCTCAAGATGGCGAACGGATCGTTAATCTTCGTCGAGTTGGCGACGTGGGAATCGCTGGCGTGTTGTATCACGTTCCAGCCTCAGCACATCCTGACTTCGCTGCGGTCGATGTACTGAGCTACATCCTCTCAACCGAACCTGCGGGACGACTATATAAAACACTCGTCGAAACCAAAGTGGCTTCAAATATCGTTGGCGGTACTTATGCATTGCACGATCCAGGCGTCATGTTGTTCTACAGTCAGGCTACTGAAAAGGAAAACATTACCAAAGTTCGCGACATCATCCTCGCCGAAATCGACAAGATTGTTACGGATGGCGTTACCGAAGATGAAGTCAAACGAGTGATTCAGCAACTCACCAAACAACGTGAACAGTCACTCAACAACACAAGCCAAATTGCTATCGATCTTAGCGACTGGGCAGCTCAGGGAGACTGGCGACTATTCTTCCTCTATCGAGATCGTTTTGAGAAAGTCACCCCACAAGATGTACAGCGAGTGGCAACTCTCTATACAAGACCTGAAAATCGGACCATCGGTATGTTCATCCCAACTAATGAACCAAGCTATGTCACTATTCCAGATACCGGCAATATCACAGCCATGGTGGAAGGTTACAAAGGCCGGGAAGCTGTTGCACAGGGTGAGAAATTCGAAGCTACGCTTGACAATATCGAGAAACGTACCGATCTAACAACCCTACAATCTGGTATTCAGGCAGCATTACTACCTAAGAGAAGTCGTGGCGAACAAGTTGTTCTGAATCTGAGTTTAAACTTTGGGACGCTCGAAAGCCTTAAAGGATACGACGTTGCTGCAACCTATATCGGCCCTCTAATGCTTCGAGGAACCAAGAACAAAACTCATCAACAGATTCAAGACGAACTGGATGCGCTGGGAGCAACACTCAGTATCAGCAGCTCCACAGGTTCACTTGATTTCTCCATTCTTGCTAAAAAAGACACCCTTCCCAAAGTATTGGCTCTAGCAAAAGAGATTATCGAGAATCCATCGTTCCCTGAAGAAGAACTTCAGGTGATGCTACAGCAGCGGATCACTTCACTGGAAGCATCAAAAAGCGAACCTCAGTCATTAGCCATGAACCTACTTGCACAAAAACTGACTCCTTATCCGGTTGATGACCTTCGCGCCACTTTGCCCGTAGAAGATCAAATTAAACAACTGAAAGGCGTTACGATTGATGACGTTATGAAGCTGTTTCAGGAACAAGTTGGCAATCAATCTGGGGAACTTGTAGCAGTGGGAGACTTTGACATCGAAGAAATCACTCCGATAATCCAAGACGCTGTAACAACTATTAGTTCAGATATTACCTATCAGCGTATTGGCAATACACCTTTCCTCGACATCAAAGGTGGACAGGAAACAATCCTCACTCCTGATAAAAAGAACGCATTCTATATCTCGGCTCACCAAATCCCTGTTGGACGACTCCACCCAGACTATCCTGCCTTACTGATTGGAAATCACATTCTCGGTGGTGGCGCACTTTCATCACGACTTGCAGACCGCGTTCGTCAGCAGGAAGGACTGTCTTACACCGTGGGGTCAATGTACCGAACCTACGCTAAGGAAGGCCATGGCAGAGTAATGATTTATGCGATCTCCAATCCTGACAACTCTGATAAAGTTGTGAAAGTGATTAATGAGGAATTGACCAAACTCATTACGGATGGAGTGACCGAAGAGGAAGTTACTAAGGCGGTTGAGTCGAACCTGCAAAGCAGTGCCGTTTCGAGGTCCACCGACAGTGGAATCGCAGGAATGCTAGGATCTCTACTGGCTCAAGATAGAGATATACAGTCCACAAAAGACTTAGAAGATCAAATGATGAAGTTGACTCCTGAGCAGGTAAATTCCGCCATCCGAAAATATCTGAAACCGGAAAAGTTAATCATCATCACGGCGGGTGACTTCAAGAAGGATTAGTCGCCAACGTTATCCATAATTTAGTTTGTCACCCGTCTCTCTTGTTATCGGAGTGTCAATTAACATTGGCTCGGATATTGCGAGAGACTCTTTGATCGCATCGCTTAAATCATCAGCAGTGGTCACTCGAACTGCTCGCATTCCCATTGAGGACGCCAACTGCACCAGATCATATTCAGGAGAAGTCAGGTCCATACCTTCGTACTGACCTTCCAACGCTCCTGACAATCCCATTCCTTGGGCACAGATTTTGAGAATATTGTACTGAGCATTGTTGGCAACAATAATGGTGGCCGGAATCTGGTATTTAACGGCCGACCATAGTCCCTGTACGCCATACATGATAGCGCCCTCACCCAGCACGCCAACAACATTTCTATCGGGCCAAGCCATCTGTACACCTAACGTCACGCCCAGCCCCCAACCCAGCCCCCAACCACGATGTCCAAAATACCCGGTTGGATCCTTCAAATAACCCAATCTTTCAAGCGTAGTATTTGTAGTTGTGACAGCCTCTTCAACCACCGCTACATTGTGAGGTAAAACACGACCAATCGCCTCCATAAAACACAACGGAGTAAGGGGCATTTGCTCCCGTTCAGATTCAATCTGTTCTTTCAGCTTTTCCCGTGCATCTGCATGTCTGGCCGACCAAGCTATTGTTTTCTGCTCAACCAACGCACGCTCCCGATCTGTCATCCTAGCGCGCAGCCCGGAAGTAATGGCCTGAATCCCTTCCAGAGTATCTCCAATAAGGCCGACTTCCACTGGGAAATTCTTGCCTATCTCTCGCGGGCTTTCATCAAGATGTATCAATTGGATGTGCCGCGGTATCGCCAGTTCGGGCTCATAATGAATGTACAATCTAAAGAGATCCATTCCTGTCACAAAGATCACATCAAATTCTTTGAGCCGATCGTGAATTTCCGGCGCCCACGGGGGAAGCCCCTGCCCATAAAGTGGATGGTCCGACGGAAATGCCAGGCGTCCATGAGTCGTGCCGGATTCCGTGATCACTGGAGCTCCCAGAGTTTCAGCCAGTTCTACAAGCGCATAATTAGCCCTGCGTTCTGTTACTCGCGAACCGCCAAGAATGGCCGGACTTCTGGCGGAACGCAATAGTTCGACAGCCTGCTCGATGGCAGCAACTGGTGGTCGAACACGAACATCCGGAATGCTAATGGATCGCAGATCCAAGTCGAGTCCTTCTACAGATTCCATTTGTAGATCTACGGGTAAAGACATGAATACAGGACCCGTGGGTGGCGTCAAAGCAATCTGCACTGCTCGGCGTATAGCGGACGGCAAATCTGCTACACGATTTACCTCTACCGACCACTTGGTCCATGGCCGCACGACCCGCGCCATTTCTCCACCTAAAATCGGCTCATCAAAATACAAACGACGATCCTGCTGCCCTGCGGTTACCAGCAAAGGCGTTCCTTCACGGAAAGCATTGTAGAGCATTCCCATTGCATTCCCCAAGCCTGGGCAAACATGGAGATTAACGACTCCTAATTCACCTGAAGCCATACTAAACCCATCAGCCATCGCCATGACAGGGACTTCTTGAAGCCCAAGGATGTATTGAATCCTGCCATCACGAGTCAGAGCATCGTTCAATGGCAATTCTGTCGAACCGGGGTTACCAAAGATGTAACGCACTCCGTGGTCGGCTAACAAATCCAAGAACAAATCGATGCCCGTCTTTGCCATCGTGAACGCTCCACACACGCTGATGAATTATAAAAACGGGTGCCACAGGTATGCCCAACCGTTCTTAACTTTCTTATGGAATTCTGTTAGATCTCACTGTCTAACTCAATCGAGGCTACTCGCACCGACGGACGCGAATTTGTTATCCGATGTGCCGCTTTAGATGATGTCCGTCGAGTTGGTTGAATTACACTGATAACCTCTACCTCTTTACCTAGTGAAGGATGACTAAATAGCGTTTCTGCAGGTCCATCGTTATACCAACTACTCCAAAAGAATTCACCGCAACCGGCCTTCCTTCCTCGGTCTTCCATTGTCTGCTTTAACTTGCCGTGAAGATGAATGGAATTGGAAACGTCTGCTACACCATCAGATATATCAAGTCCCAATGGCATTGGTGCTTCGGAGTAACGCCCACTAAGCGATGTACAGGTACCGCAACAACCTGTCAGCAATACCGAAAGTCCAAAAAACAATACGAATAGCATTAAATGGCGTCGATGTCTGAGCACGACCACCCCCCCCCCGGAATAATTCAGCCTTTGGTCAATTCAAGTACGATACGCAGTGTGATTCACTCGCATCTACTGCTTCTATCGGGATTTTAGAGACCGGATATTCGATAAAACCAGCAAAGTTTACCAAATGATGATGTTTCCAAAGGCCGTCATGACCTAGCCAGCTATACAACTCACAATGGCATCACCCATTTCAACGGTTGTGAGTTGGCCCCCCAGGTCTGGCGTCTTCGCCCCTTGCAACAATACTGTTTCAACAGCTGCCCGTACGTCCTGAGCTGCTGCGGAGCATTCTAAATGGTCAAGCATCATAGCCAGACTTAGAATTGCCGCTATAGGATTAGCAATTCCTTTCCCAGCAATATCGGGTGCTGAACCATGAACCGGCTCAAACATCGAAGGGAATTCTCGTGATGGATTTTCATTAGAACTCGGAGCCAAACCAAGACCACCTCCCAAAACCCCTCCCAGATCTGTCAGTAGATCACCAAACAGATTGGAGGCGACGATTACATCAAATTGATCAGGACAACGCACGAGATTCATAACAGCCGCATCACAATGCATGCGTTCTGCTTCCACGTCTGGATACTCAGGTTGCAATTCTTTCAGAATGTCGTCCCACATTACATACGAGTACTTCTGCGCATTTGATTTAGTTGCCATCGTGAGTTTACCTCGTCGTCGACGGGCAGTTTCAAATCCAAACCTCAGGATTCTTTCAACACCCTTTCTGGTGTGAATTGCAGTCTGCACAGCCACTTCATCAGGAGTTCCCTGTTTGAAGCGTCCACCGTTGTCGATGTATTCCCCTTCGGAGTTCTCACGAATCACAATGAAGTCTATTTCCTCAGGACTTCGTCCGGCTAGCACGCTCTGCAGTCCTGGGAAAAGATTCGCCGGACGCACACAGGCATATTGATCAAAGGCCTGACGAATTTTCACCAATGGAGCCAACGTGACGTGATCAGGAATGGCCGCGGGCCAGCCGACAGCGCCCAATAAAATCGAGTCCACACCACGTATTTCGTCCAGAAATCCTTCGGGAACAACCGTGCCATACTCTTTCCAGTACTCATATCCCCAATCTAATCTCTTGGTTCTAAACGTAATTCCATACCGTTCGCCAACTCGATACATCACGCGGACTGCCTGGTCCAAAACATCGGGACCGATTCCATCACCAGGATATAAAGCTATCTCAAACTGTTTCATGCTTTTGCAGTTCTTCTTTCGTCCAATTAAACTCGTCTATTCAAGCCCTTGAAGCCACTCCCAGACAACCCAGCCGACATGTGCCATTGAAATTGCCGAACATTTGTCAGCCGTATCTTCCGTCGTATGCCAATAGGTTTCTCGCTTCTGCGGACTGGGGTAATCAAAATCGATCAGATCGATTGTCGGTATCTTCGCAATTTCGTTAAGCGGGAGATGATCATCTCGAACTTCATGTCTGGCACTGGGGCGCAACTCCGTCACACCGATTCGCTTTGCCGTTGCCCAAACCTGCTGCACAACTCGCGGAGCCATTCGTCGGGAATTGACCTCCTGATAAATCTGCAGATCTGCATCCGCCACCATATCTAATAAGATGCCGGCCACGTACTTTTGCCTTTGCAACTTCGCTGCATACTCACGGGCAAAATGTGTTGACCCCAGAAAGAACGGGTCTCGGGAACTATCATAGACCAACTCTTCACCGTCAAACAAAACCATATCGACACCAAATTCACTGTCGAATTCTTCCATTTTTTCAGCCAGAGCGCAAAGAACGGCTACACCACTGCCCCCGTCGTTAGCTCCTACAAATACGCCCCGACGTTTTCCCGGGTCAGGATCATTATCTGGGAACGGGCGGGTATCGTAATGAGCACACAACAGAATCCTACGGGTACGGTTGGGGTGCCAACGAATAATCATATTTGCCATGTCGACGGTTTCAACACCTTGTTGGGAGATTGGACTTCGCGCCTTAAATCGCTGGTACTCAACTTCCCCCCCAAGATTTGAGAAGTACTTATCGAGCATTTGCTGCTGCTTCAACATGCCCCCTGAACCACTAAAACGTGGCCCAATTCCAACTACTTCTTTAAGCATTTCCATACAAAGCCGGCCATCTATTGGCAATTGCTCCAGATACGCCTGATCCTGCTGTTTTGCATAGTCTTGTAACTCATCGGAAGTTGTCAGGACCATTAGTCTTTCACGCACCGCAGGGGTGAGCCTGCCTTGCCGAGTATATTGCAGGATGATACTGCGCCGAACTTTGGCTACTCCTTCATCAGCATCCGTAGTTTGCTCAATGCCAGGACAACCGGTCAGCATCACGAACAACAGAAAAACCGGGGGCCAACTCAGCACTTTTTTAATTTTTTTCACGTTCATCTACTCTCCGAAAAATACATTTCGATTAACCCATCATAGATGATTCTCATTAGTCAGGACAATTCCCCCGAAACTATTCCGGCATTCAACAACCTACCCTTATTTCAGAATGTACTGAGACACCCAAATTCGACTGTCCTACAATCGACAATCTCGTCTGGTAACAACACCATGACCATTGGAAGTCCCACACTGCTTCAGGCGATGCAAAATACTCGCGGGATCGGCAATACGGGATCGATCAAATTAACACCTGAATCAGTCAACAACTCTTAGGGGCCGGTCAGACTTCCGATCCATCTCCACCGTTGAACACGGAAACTCCTGGCAGAGCATTTCAACGTATTTGAAAGTTACCGTTTGAGCAGCAGAAATCAGAGCGGATTTGTGATGCACCCGAGGTATTGGCGGGAGATCGGCAGTTCTATCAGCAACGCTTAGCCGTTTGCATGCTGCAAATCGATGACATCACCAAATCGCATGTGTTTTTTGCTAGAATAATCAAATTGCAGTAACTCATTCCTGTCACTTATTATTTTATGCGCTCCCCCCCTCACCTATCTTTGCCGATGAAACTCACACTTGGTCTTATACTGAACTTATGTATATTTCTTACGGGCGTGGGGATAGCCAAAGCGCAATCAGACACCTCTGTTGATGTGTTGGTGAAGCAACTTTCCAGCCGACGGTTTATTGATCGTGAACAAGCAACTCTGAGTCTCATCGATCAGGGAACCAATGTCATTCCGCTACTGCTGAAGCAGTTGGAAGACCAAAGCTTTGAAGGCATCACTAGGTCACTGCACATCCTTTCCGAGCTGACTTTATCAGACAAGCAGGGATTCAAAGCCAATGGTATTCCGCGGCAATCTTTGGAAAAACTGGCTAACTCCCAGAACAATCGCATCGCTCGCCAAGCGACTTCTTCTTTAGACCGTATAAACATCATTCGTGAAAGTGATGCTATTCGAGGGCTGACCAAACTGGGGGCTCGATACAACCGTATCTACACGCGTGTTGGAGCAGATTCTCGATATGTTCAACAATTACATCTCGATAATGGTTGGCAGGGAAATCCTGAGGATTTGTACATGTTACCTTGGGTTGCCTCTGCCGAGGAGCTATTTATCGAGGAACTGGAGATCGACGAGCATTGGTTCGCTATTATTAGTCGCATGCGTCGACTGACATCCTTGGTCATAAAGCGTTGTCCGTTAAACGATGACTCAGCAAAGTATATCGCAAAGCTAACAGCGTTGACGAATCTAGATATTCGATATTGCCCCATTACTGATGCAGGTTTTGACCAACTACATCCACTCAAGAAATTGGCTTATGTAAAGTTGTATGGGACGAGGGGTACGAAAGAAGGTGCGGACAGACTGAAACAAATTATCAAGGCTGAATTGGACTTTCGTCTGGGAGCATTTTTGGGTGTGGGCTGCCGTCAGCCGCCCGCGGCCTGTTATGTCGAAAGCGTGCAGCCAAATACTGGCGCTTTCAAAGCAGGGCTCATGGTTGGTGACATTATTACTGCATTTGACAACAGACCTGTAAAGGATTTTAACGATCTTCGTCGCATCATCAGTGGCCATCGTCCTGGTGATAAGTCCAAGGTGACAGTCACTCGTATTGGCATCCCACAAACCGGTGTTTTCAACAAAGAGGTGGATACGGAGGTAAAAGCAACTGTCAAACCAAGTTTGGCTGGCGTCATAGTGGATGAGATCCCTGAAAATTGTCCTCTGTATAAAGCAGGATTACGAAAGGGTCATGTAATTACCAATATCAATGTAGCCGAAGTTAAAACAGCCGAAGAATTCAACAAAGTTATAAAAGATAGCCCTGTAGGTCCCATTCGCTTCGTCTATTCAACCAATGCGAAGGAATTGGTCATCGATGTCGAATTTGGCGAATGGGACTAACGTCTACACTCACTTATAACCATAGAAAAGCCGTTACACTTCCCCAGGAGAACAATCATGTCCCCGACAAATCGACGCGATTTTGCTAAAAGAACGGTAAGTTCGTTAGTTACCTACTCTCTTCTCAATACGCTTTTTCAACAAGAGCTTTTTTCGGCTGAAATCAAACCTGTGGCAGCTCAGTGGATCAAAGATATCCATGAACTGGGGGAAGACCTAAAAGGCGAAAAGCTTTCTCAACTGCAGTGGAAAGAGCAGTGTGAGAAACTGTTCGCCCAAGCTGATCTAAAAGACCTTATGAATTTTGTAGATTTCGGCGGTCGAATCTCGAGTACTCCGTTCCGTGACAAAGGTGAACGTCCCATTCGTTTCAAATTTCCTGAAGTCGAAGGACTTCCCACCAATCTGGTCTTCGGGCATCAAATCTTTAAGCTCAAAAAGGGGCAGAGTGTTGTGCCTCACGGCCATAACAATATGGCCACGGCCTTTTTAATCATGAAAGGTGAATTCCACGGCAAACACTATGACCGTCTGGAAGAATCAGACAGTCACATGATTATTAAGCCCACGATCGATGCCAAGTTTAAGCCCGGTGAATGCTCCACCGTAACTCAAGTGAAAGACAATGTTCACTGGTTCAAAACGGAATCGGACGAAGGCTATATCTTCAACATTCACATCCTCGGGCTAAATCCTGGTGCAAGTGGCCGAGTTTATGTTGATCCTAAAGGGGAAAAGATCAGTGGGGGGCGTATTCGTGCTCGTAAAATCGGATCCGCTGAAGCTACTAACCTCTATGGTTAAACAAGGATCTAATAAATCACCTATTAACGCTCAACCTCCTTCCTTTCGAGGAACCCGATGAAAACTCTTGAATTAAACCATGTCGCCATCCATGTAGAAGATGTGGAACGAACCTGCGATTTCTACGCAAACGTTCTCCAGCTGACTCCACTTCCCAGACCAGCATTCGATTTCCCCGGTGCTTGGTTCCTACTCGGCGCCGTGCAGGAACTGCACATCATCGGTAACCGTGAAGAAGATATAAACGGACATCCACGAGGGAATCACTTTGCTCTAATGGTCGACGACATTGATGCATGGGAAGCCCACCTGGATTCATTAGAAGTTGAGCACTACCCACGTCGTGTGCGTCCAGATGGAGCTCAACAACTCTTCCTGCATGACCCCGATGGCCACACCATTGAACTCTGCGTCCCCCCCCCAGAGACAACCCAATAATCCGTCAGAGAATAAATTCATCATGGACTTAGCTTTAACAAATAACGGTGTATTGGTTGTGGGGGGTGCGAAAGGCATTGGACATGCCATTGCCCAACAATTTGCCCTCGAAGGAGCGGATGTCATTCTCGCTGACATCGATCCGCATGTGCATCAGGCAGCTGCCGCGATGGATGCCGATGTCGATGGTAATATTCGTGGCGTTGTTCTGGATGCAACCGACTATCAAGCCGTTGAGACCTTCGCGGGTGAATTGAATGGTGAAGATAGTAATCTAAATCATATTGTTTATGCTGCCGGTGTGGGATCTAACAAGTTTGGTTTTCCATTTTGGGAAATGAAGCCATCTGATTGGCCATTCGTGCTCGAAGTAAATCTCATGGGAGCTGTGAATATTGCGCACGCGTTTTCCCCTCGCATGCAGCAATGCGGGGCGGGTAGTCTCCTATTTATTGCTTCGATTGCAGCCCAAATGGGCTCACAAACCGATCCTCCCTATAGCGCTGCGAAGGCTGCCCTCGTGAACTTCATGCAAGTGGTTGCCAAGGATTTTGCGCCGTATAACGTCCGAGCTAATGCTATCAGCCCAGGAATGATCCAGACAACGCTCAACAAAAGCGTGTGGGCAGCCTGGAACGAACGACAGTCAGTAGAAGACAAGCGTGAATATGAGGACTGGGCTGACGAGAAAATCTCTAAAATCTGTCCACTTGGCAGGTGGCAAACCCCCGACGACATTGGCAAAATGGCGGTGTTCTTAGCCTCTCAGGCTGCACAAAACGTCACCGGCCAGACAGTGAATGTGGACGGCGGGATCATCATGCATAGCTAAATAGAAGGATTATTCTTCCTTAGCCGGCAGAATCGTCAACCAAAAACGATTACGCGTTAGAGTCGAGTTTTTAATCAGATAGTGAGCTTCGATACTCCCGTCTTCATATGAGCCGACGATCGTGACGGGTCCGGAAAACCCCTGCGGATCTCCCTTAAGTACAAGTTGAACTTTTTTGGAAGAATCTCCAGAGGCTTCTGACTTTACAACGTTAGCCGATAGTCCCTCAGGTAGTCCTTTGAGAGAGACTTCCATCTCCTTATTAAATCCAGCTGTCCTGACGACCGTCAATGGAATAAGAAGGTTTTCCTTAGTCTTTAAGAGCTCTCCTCGGTCAAGGCTCATTGAAATCTTAGGACTATCGATTTCGACATCGACCCGATAGGCAAATCTTGCACCACCTTCGCGATGGAGATCGCGGATCAACAACTGATAGTTACCATCCTCTGGAATCTTGTAACTAAATTCAGGGTCTCGCTCATTTCGGCTTTTGTCATCCAGCGTAAACAGCACCACCCCATTAGCGTCAGCGATCTGAACATAAGGATCTGTTGGAAAGCCAATTCGGCGAGCGAACACTTTCACCGAAAGTGGCATATCTTTTTTAAGGTCATTCAGTTGCACTACGTGCTTTTCAGCTTTTTCGCTCAACACTCCGCTCAAGCTAACAGGAATTGTCGTCTCGACCATGGAAGCATCTTTGCTTGGTTTGGGAACGGTAAGCACGGTTCCTTTAAACATTGGGATAGCTATACTCCCCGGAACCCCGGGAATAGCCAAATGACCATTTGTTGCAACGGCAGCATCTAGCGACTCCCCGTTAAATCCCAAGCCCATTGGTCGAATCGCCGCTAAGGTAGAACTAAGACTAAGAGGAAGACAGTAGTCCAAGAATTTTTCCTTCGTTAAGATCATGCGGTAGACATAGGTAGCAGCCGCTGAGAAGCCAATTGTAGAGTTAGGAGTTGTGGGGAAGGCGAAAAGTCGAATCTGGTAAATGCCGTCACGCGTGGCGGTGAAAGACACTTGGGGATCAAGGTTCCTCTCATCATCATTTTGAGCAACGACGAATCCCCGGGCGTCTGCAATCTGCACAATCCCATCCATCGGTGAGCCGAGAACGTTATTAGCAACAACCATTGCCGAAACGGTCTCACCAGCGGCAAGTTTCACACCGACGATATCTACGTCGCCAGATTCCTTGAGCTGTCCATTTAGAACCGCCGGAAGCTCAATCGTCTTCCATTCACCAGGTTTGGCATTGGGCTCTTCTTCTTTTATTTCAGGAGCACTACCCACAAAGATTGGAACCAGATTACTTGCACCTTCACGATCATAAATCCGGAAGTAATACGGGCCCGCGGGTACTGTTTCGTTTACAACAATTTCCAGGACGCCGTTATCTTCCTTCGTGGTTGCGGTGATCCCTTCTGGGAATTCACTATCAAGGTTGACCGGCCATTTTGTCCATGTCCCCGTTACTTGGATCAGTTGTGTAGTTCCCTTTTGTACCCCGGCCGGAAAGCATGAGGTAATCGTGGGAGCAGCGGCGATAAGTTGGTGGACACTTGAGAACCAAAGAACAGCTGCGACGAGAAATCTAATCATAACGAGCACTCCTGTCCTTCTAGTCCTTTAGTGTGAATTCTGGCGTATTCATCAACGCCCAGAGGATATATGACGCCGCGGCTTTAGGGTCGTCCTTGTTTTCTTCGAAGATCTTCAGGCAGATTTCTAATTCGTCACCATCCGGCTCCCGGCTGTAACAAAGCAAATAGATCTGCTTGGTAACCTCGCCGGGCTCAGCTTCCTGCTCATTGATCATTTTTGAAATCGAATTGGAGCTATTGGTCACCTTGGCGTGAAGTTCGGGTGAATTCATCAGGTGTAAAATCTGAGTAACGGTTGAGTCGGGAGTTCGTTCACAAGGCGGATCCTGGTTGGGGTCGGGACGACCAAAGGTATCCAGAAAAAGATTCGTAACACGATGAGTCCAAATTTGATTAGAACGCGCACCATAGGCCATCGCGGAGAAGTTATTGGGCATCGCGGTGATATCAGAAATCGCATCCAGTAGGACTTCGGCTCGCAGGCGTACCCGATAATGACGCGAGTAGTTACGAGTATCAGCAACATTTCGTTCTGTTGGTTCTGAACTAAGTCCATACACATGTGATTTTGCAATAATGCCGATTAGCTTTTTGATGTCATATTTATTTTCGGCAAAGTACTTACCTAATGCTGCAAGGAGCGGTTCGTTCGTCGCCGGATTAGTGGCTCGCAAATCATCCACGGGTTCGACGAGCCCACGTCCCATCATGTCCGCCCAAACCCGATTCGCCATGACTTTTCCGAAGTAATCATTTTCGTTGGAAACCATCCAGTCAGCGAGTTTACCTCGTATGGAGTAATCGCTTTCCAATTCATCTTCCGAAAACTCGACGGCCCCGTAGAGAGGTCTTGGCGAAAGAACTGCACCAGTCAGGGGGTGCGTAACGCTTCCACTGGCTGCTTCCATGATGACTTCTTCGGAACCTGAAATTGGAGGAGACAGACCTGTACCTTTTCGCCCGACACGAGCGAAGAAGGCGGCAAACGAATAGAAATCATCCTGGCTCCATCGTTCGAATGGGTGATGATGGCACTTCGCACAATCTAGACGAATCCCCAGAAACAACTGACTGACGAGCGTCGTCACTTCGTCTGGTGAGCGGCGATCACGGAATAGCGTTGATGCTCCGTTACGAAATGTTGAGCCTTCCGCAGTTACCAGGCCACGGACGAACTGATCATAGGGACGGTTTTCCCTAAACGCTTCACGGATCCAATTGTCATAATTGAGTACGGCCTTAATTCCCACTCGATACGGATTAGGACGCAAGAGATCCGTCCATTTATTTGCCCAATGGTCAGCGTATTCAGGCTGTTCGAGCAACCAATCAACTAGCTTGGCTTGTTTGTCCGGAGTTGTGTCGTTGATATACTGTTGAGCTTCTTGCGGAGTTGGTAACCGTCCAATGATATCGATGAATAGACGACGCACGATTTTAGAGTCAACCGCTGGGGAGGATGCCGTAATCCCAAGAAGTTGGAGTTTATCCCAGACTTTGTCATCGATAAAATTATTCCGGGGCAGATCGGCGTAATAGTCATCAGAGATTTCACCGGCAAGAGGGATGAGGACTCGACAGGTTGCGATAGCCCCCATAAAGCGAGCCATAATAGTGGCCTCCCCTGGAATTGGCCCAGACTTAATTACCCCCAAGTCCGAGACACCGACAACGACACTCTCGTTGGATTGGAAAGCACTTTGCCCCGTGACATCTCGTTTGGTTCCGTCCGAATAGGAGGCCAGAACAACTAATTGCTGAGTTTCCATTGGGACCATGACACGATCCGTTGGGAAGATCTCAACGCTCTCTAAAACGGGTTCATCCTGAATTTCCCGAGAGGCTCCCATTTCGATCCAACGCAGGATCGTCTGGTAATCGTCACTATCATTAGGAAGTCGGATACCGCCGCCATGCGGAACATGCCCCGCCCCTTTTCTCAACAGGAGGCTTTCCTTAGGCGAAGCTGGAAAGATACGTCGGCCCCGAGCTTCACGTGTGACCGCATTGAAGTCAAACTCGGAGTCGAACCCAAGAAGTGACAATTGAAAGCCGTTCTGCCCACGAGCTTTCCCATGGCAAGCCCCCGTACTACATCCTCGTGCTGCCAGAATAGGTTGAATATGCAACTCAAAACTAACTGGCCCCTCGAGTTCAAAATCGGTAACCGTAACGTGAATTTCGTTTCGGAGTTCGCCGAGTTTGACTTGAATCTTGGTGTTCCCGTTCGCTCTCGGACGAATAATGCCTGCTTGAGAGACGCTGACAATATTGGCGTCTGCAATTATAAATTCAATTTCACTGGTGACTTCACGACTTTCGTCCGCGGAATCCAAAACAACTACGATCCGCTGCAGATCTGTTTTATAACGCAAAGCAACGTCTGTCGGAAACACCTCTAGCTCGGCTGTCATCCCCAAACGGGTAGCACCAACTAAGAAGAACAGTAAAACCAACAAACGCTTAAAAAACACGCTCGAACTCCATTATTTACAATCAACTAAATTATCTACTCATTCTACCAAAACAGGACGAAGCAAGTAGCGTCCACTCAAATCTCTTTTGATAATTGACGGCTCATAACCGCACAAATATCACGTGACTGAAGACGAACACTTATCTTCCAATAGTAGGTTGCACTTGGACTGATAACACTGCAGCCTGAATTCTTTGATTTTTCAAATTCTGCTTAGCTGCAGGAACAAGCTTGTTTCCGACTGGCCTGGATATAGATACAATTGCTACAAGATAAAGAATTACGGAGGCCTTCTTTGAGTAACAAAAAGCAAGATTTTGACATCGTCCCACAATACGACTCTATCGACCAAATTGAGCGTGAACTAGGGTTCTTTCCGGCCAAAGAGGAGAGCTGCAAGACCCTAACACCTGAACAGGTGAAGCACTACAACCAAAAGGGTTATGTCTCAAACCTCGATATTTTTTCCGAACGCGAAGCGGATGATCTTCGAGGATATTTCGATGCTTTACTTGAAGAGGCGGTCGAGGCTGGTGGTGATAGTTACTCAATTAGCACAGCGCACTTTGAACACGCCGAAGTCTACGACCTGTTAAAAAACTCTACCATCGTTAACTATGTCAAAGACATCCTTGGTGAAAACGTGGTCGGTTGGGGAAGTCACTTCTTCTGCAAGATGCCTCATGACGGTAAAGCTGTATCCTGGCACCAAGATGCGAGTTATTGGCCATTAACCCCCTCTAAAACTACTACGGTTTGGTTGGCGATTGATGATGCGGATAGCGAAAATGCGTGCATGCGTTTTATACCGAAATCTCACCTGCATGGCCATTTAGAATGGCGTGAAAGTCATGTCATCGAAAATAATGTATTAAATCAAACGGTTGACAATGCATTAGACTTCGGAGAACCTCCGATCGATAACGAGTTGAAGGCAGGTCAAATGTCCATTCACAACGATCTTTTACTCCATGGTAGTAATGCGAATGATTCTGATCGTAGGCGTTGTGGATTGACACTGAGATATTGCGCTGCTGATGTCCATGCTTACATGGATTGGAATCTCAAGGGCGTTGTGGTAGCAGGGGAAGCGGACCCAAGGTTGTGGCCCGGCGCGACTCGTCCTTAACGAAAAAAGGGCAAGCGATAACACTTGCCCTTTTGAAATTCTATCTTTACCGTTTCAGATCATTCATCTTCGTTATTTTCATTTTGCGGTGTGACAGGAGTGGCAGGAACTGCTTCTTGCCCATCCGGTACCGGCTGAGGTTCTGGAGTTGGCTCGGGGTCAGTCTGCTGAACAGTCAGTTGAGCAATCGCTTCGTTGACCTGAGTCTTTACCTCTGCTGTCAGATCGGCCAGAGCCTGCTCAAGGCCCGCTTTAGAGCTTTGATTCTCTGAAGCAAACGACTTAGCTAATTTGAGTGCGAATTCATCATTTTGCTTGGCAAGCGCCTTTGCCAATTCTTCAACCTTGGCAGCCAGATTGGCTTCACTAGTGGCACTAAGTTCCGCGATCATCTTTTCGTTTGCTTTGGCTTGTCCTTGAGAAGCCGTCTGAAATTCCTCGGTCAAAGTCTTAAACATCGTAGTCAGACGATTGCGAGCTCGTTTATTTGCCGTCGCATGCTTCTTCATAGCGACTTCATGAGCAAGTTTCAATTCACTCTTGAATTTAGCATTTGCCTCCGCAATAGCCTTCCCCTGTGAATCCAAGGATTTCATCGCATCAGCATGTTGCTTTGACAGGCTGGCCGCATGAGCCTTATTCGTATTGGAAAGATTTTCAGCATGTGTTTTTGCACCGGCCGTCAAATTATCACTGTGTCGCTGAGCCTGCTGCTGAAGCTTCTTACTCTCCGAAGCCACCTTTGCCTCCGTAGCTTTCCGGAGTGTTTCAGTTGCGACCCCTACATCCTTATCAAGCTTGTCAGACAATTCTCCGTAGAGTTCGCCTTTAAGTTCCTGCTTCAACTGTTCACGTTGATACTCTTTTGCCCTACGGAACAAAAGCGGTTTCTTAAAAATGGGGTCTTTATTCGATTTAGCCTGCACTTCAACAAAATCGACAACGAAAAATGACATCGCACAAACAATGACCAGAACGAATCGTGAGTTCAACATAATATTACCTATCTCCTGCATATTTCCTCACTTAAGGAATCGGCAAACTCAACTGCTTGTTACCGTTAAATATTCCCAAAACAATGGTAAATAGCTCAATTTATCTATCTTACCCCTTAGATCCGGAAAAAGGCAATCGTAATTCTAAGAAGAGTCAAACTCAATGGGCTAACTGGCAATCCGTATTCCACAAAACCCGCATAATCGTTACTATTTCGGCGAATTACTGTACTCACCAAATCGATTTATATAAATGGATTAATACGTTGAATCGTCGACAAGCTCTAACTGTAATAGCCCTACTATACTCACTCTTTGCGTGTGATCTATCAGGGCAAGACAATCCATTACCGGAGTTGACCCTTCAAGAAGCTGCCCCCGAGACTATTGCCCAGGAAGATTTACTGTCTGAGCTAACGGAATCGGTGCTTTCTCTGGAGGAAAAACCCACGACCTCAGAAAATCCCCCCTTAGAAACACAGCCACTAACCAATGAATCACCCAACCAGCCGAATGGAACAGTTGTCCAGGAATATATCGAACCTCGCAGACTGCGTGATATAGACTTGGATCTATTCGAAAACCGCCTGAAGCTTTTTCGAGGTTTCAAAGAATGGGATACCGATCAAGTGGGCCGTTGGGCGCGTGTAGACTACCTAATCTCCTGGAGACGCGGGACGAGTACCCCGGCCCTTGCTACTACGAGTACAGCCGGAACCCCAATTGAGGAGGCTGGAGTATTAGGACTAAGTCCAACTTCTAATTTACTTGGTAATAACCGGTTAAATGACGAAGCAACTCCGGGCATTCGAGTGGACTTTGGAAGATGGCTCCCGGGAAGCGACACAGGGATCGGTGCCAGATTCTATTCTATGTTTGACGCCGGATCGACCCATACATTTGACGAGGGTATTGTCTCCCGTCCATTCTTCAATGTCGATGCCGGAGAAGACCAATCGCTGCCTGTAAACTTTCCGGGAAGTGAAGCCGGCGCTCTCACAGTTAGCTCAACAGCCCAAATGCTCGGAACAGACGTTTACGTGATGCGTCCATGGAGATCCAGCGGTATCGCTCGTATCAATTTCATTGCAGGGTATCAATTTAGTCGATTTGACGAATCACTGATGATCCGTAGTGATTCAACGAATCTAGATGGTCGGAACTCCATTCCTGTTGGTACCCAATTAGAAGTAACGGACTCGTTTCGGACCAAGAATATCTTTCACGGCGGTTTACTTGGTGTTTCCTCCGATATTAACGGTGGGGACTACACCGTTTCTTTCTTAGCAAAAGTTGGACTTGGTGGCGTTAATCATACAATCGTAACTAGTGGTTCTAGTATTATCACTGACCCAGGTGGGGGTACCAATACACTCGAAGGACTTCTTGTTCGCAACAGTAACCAAGGTGAGTTCAGTCGCAATCGCTTTACCGCTATCCCTGAATTCAGTGTCCGGTATACAAAACACCTGAACGACTCACTCGACTTCTCCCTCGGCTACTCCGTCGTTTATTGGGGGCATGCCGTCCAACCTGGCAACCAAGTTGATATCAATGTTGATATGACAAATACCACTGGGCAACCGGCCATGCCATTTACCATCGATCATTACTGGGCACAATCGCTCAACATGGGCTTAACTTTTCGGTTTTAATCACCTACTGTCCACTTTGGCAAGGTAGTTCATTGACAAGCTATAGCTCCAGCCAGTCCTCGAAACGACACAGACACCACGAGGAATTCAGTACCAGCCTCGCACATTCTTTAAGCGGGTAGCTTGCAAGTACACAAAGGAGAGTTTGGTGAACCGGCAGGTATCACCGGTTGAAAAAGCGGGCTAATGAATCGATAGCCTCATCTAATTGCTCGGTAACAAGCCAGTCATCTTCTGTACTCATCTCGCCTTCGCCCGAGTCTACGCCAACGATCTTGGCTTTAAGCGAATCGTAGTTGGATGTTTCAGCTAAATCATTTAATGTCAGATTGATCGTTTCTACCAGTTGATTTTGGTCGTCCACAATCATTACATCTCGCAACTGAGCCCCCCAGTCATTCCATACATCGGAGTTACCGTCAGCATCACTGTCTGCGTCCTGAAGCCAAGGTAAATCGACACCGGTTGTAATCGAAGTATTACCTGAATCCCTACCAGCTAAATTGATTCCGACAATTTCAACTCCAAGATCCGGATAATTCGCATCCAGATCTTGCTGTAAAGCATCCAGGTGGCCAAATTGAGCGGAACAATAAGTGCAGGTTGCGAGCCCAAAATAGTAAACCGAAATATTGCCATTCAAATCCCGTGGCGAAACATCAGCCGCAAAGGTCGAGGAAGTCGTATTAACATCAGGGAGACTAAAATCAGGAACGAGCGCCAATCCATCGTCTGTGCTGCCATCGTCTGTGCTGCCATCGTCTGTGCTGCCATCGTCTGTGCTGCCATCGTCTGTGCTGCCATCGTCGTTTTGAGAGTTGGGCACCACGGAGAAGTTGGCATCCTGAGGAGTATCTCGCAACACAATCATCGGAGTATCTTCGTGACCAGCGACATGTCGCAATTCGTTATCAGATTCCCATGACAGGACACCCCGTTGCGTCTCCCCTTCATCACCGGTGACATCAATCACCAATGAATGACTATCTGGATCCCAAATAACCGCCGTATCTTGATAAGCAGACCACTCGGATCCTACTGCAACCCATGCTTCTTCCACTGAGGCACCGAAACTAGCAACCATCGTTGGCTCTGCAGGCTTGTTAAAAAAGTCCATCAACGATAAGGTTTGTGCTTCTCTACCCTTCTCTGTAAAGTTCGCGTCATCAACAGACTCACCGTACCCTAAAGTCACACTAAACGAATTACTATCAAAGGTAATGTTGGGGTTAGCACCAACAAATCCACCGTCCACAAGGTAACGTGGCTGGGTCTGGGTAACGGTATAATCACCTGCTTTCAAGTTGCTAAACTCATAATTACCACTCAAGTCCGTTTGCAGTTGCTGGTGAACGTCGACGCCATCAATATCAGTACCACTCAATGTGACCTGAATGCCTCCCAATACCAATTCGCCATCATCCTGAACGCCATCGGCATCGGCATCAATGAAGACCACACCGGAAAGACCGCCCGGCAGGTAGTCCGTAATCGACAGCGTCACGACCGCGTCGTCTGTCAGTCCATCTTCATCGGTAATGGTATATGTGAAAGAGTCTTCGCCAGCAAATCCGGCTGGTGGAGAATACACCAAATTATTTCCCGAATTGACTATTTGAACCGTTCCACCTTGCGCGGTAGCAGTAACCGAAGTAACAACTAGAACTTCTGCCGGGTCAGGAGCGGAAGTATCATTATCTAATACATCCAACCCATCTCCTGCAGAATCCACGACGACAGTATACTC